>SXGR01432111.1_pt1 | contig 10473 bp, 16 predicted proteins | sample 3174711 | NCBI WGS metagenome assembly SXGR01 (sample SAMN11356860, study PRJNA531348) | freshwater metagenome | isolation source: freshwater sample F1-60 | place: China: Fuxian Lake, Yuxi | collected 2017-12-25 | reverse complement strand
GGTTTTGAACCATTTGAACAAGAACAAAACAAAACAAAACAAAGGATAGTATGGATACAAAGACATATAAGTTAAACCATGAAAACCATGAACTGAACTCAACCCACCCTAATAAAGGGATCACAAAATCCCCGAACGATGTGATCAAGGTAGAGTTCAGTCAACCAAAGTCACAACCAACACCCAGTGTGGTTCAGAACGTTGGAACTGGGACTGGTGTTAACCAAGACGTGGTGGTTGTACCAATCACTCAACAAAGTGACCCCAAAACCATTGAACTGATCCAAAAGATCAAGATGATCGTCAACTTGATGAAAATCGATGAAAAACAGTTGGTTCATTGGAGGAAACGAAAGTTTGAGTCAGCCCTCAAGATTGGTGAGAATCTGGTGACGATTCGAATTATGTTCGGTAAGGACAAGGTTGGATTCCGAAAATTGGTGGAAACTGAATTCTCGAACCAGTTTTGTTACAAAACGGCCGAAAGGTACATGAAGTTGTTCACCAACAAAAAGGATCTTCCACCTGATGTGTGTAGTCTTCGGGAAGCGTACGTGAGTTTGGGTATTTTGAAGGAAGAATATTTGGACATCGAAAAGAACCCGGAAGATGTCCAGGTGACTACACCTCCGGTTGTTCCCTCAACACCCACAAAGTCAACACCTACAACGTCAATTCCAAAGGTTAAAGACTTCATCTCTGTTAAAAAGAAGAAACTGTATGACCACCCGAATTCGATTCTTCTAGGTCATTATCGACTCAATTCACCTAGTGGGTTGTACCAAGTCGAAGTGAATCCGGACGGAATACTGTATGGAATCAACGTTGAAGATAGTTCACGGATGGTTCCCACCAAACCTGCGTTTGACGACATTGTCTTTGACCGACTCAAACCGTTTGTCGAGTGGTACAACATCAAGAACAAAGAAAAGGAGGAGAAGAAAAAGGAGATCGATTTCTACTCAAGTACGGTTGATGAACTCGACCGGGCAGCGTAACCACTAATTATTCAATCTCAACAACGTTGAACACCCCTGTTTAGGGATGTGTTCAACGTTTTTCCATGTCGTGTAATCCAGAACGTCTTGTGTTCAGTAAACACCAAAACACCACACTTGGACCTCTAATTAGGTGTACTAAGTGTTCGAAATACAAAACCACCGATGCAAACCCAGTTGGTTGAGATGATTTCACCCGATTTCAGTCAACCGGGATAATGCCAAACATCCAATCGAGGAGTTTAGAAACGACAGTTCTGGCATTATTGGACCTAACGTTCCATCCACCGAACGGACACGCTGTCCACCGACAGTTTCCGACACTGACACCGTCAAAGGACACGCTGTCCACCCTTTCCAGAGACCAAACGGTCGTGGGTGATCACCGGGGACGCCTAAAAGCCAGCGCAATCGAACAAAACACCCCCTTGCACACGTTTTGATCGTCGGCACGAGCATTGACGTGATTTGGGGATGTACGATTTCCCTGAGGGATCCGGGCATCCACGGTCAAACTAGTCAGGTCAACCCTGCCCCAACGATTTCACCGGGGGTAAGAGAAACCAATACTTCACCCATCTTAATCAGAGGTTTTTGGGTCAAACAGACTGAACCAAGACCAAATTCTTCAGAGGAGTAACCACCGGTGACAATAATGCCAAACCTGTTGTCACGGTTAACCAAGATGTCAGACACGTTTTCGATTAAAATAACTCCAACGACTTTATATAACTTGATCGTTCAACGGACTCGTTGTAATATGTTAACAATGAAATTACCACCAATTAAGGTCGGGAGTTCAGGAAAAAAGTAAGTTATGAAGAACACCATCAAAAATACAAGTAAAGATCGAAAGGAAGAAACACTCAGAACACTGATTGAAATGTACACTGAGTGTGACCACTATTTAACCCATGAGTTTTTCCCAGTATGGGGATTAAATAATAAGGTCACTCAAGATCGTTTCAAAGAAATGTTAACTGAAATGGATTTTATCCTTGAGGGAGACAAACACCCGTTCTTTGAGTAATTCAAAGTGAACGACACGAATTACTGTTTCGTACTCAGTCAAAAACCCCATTCCTTTAACTGGAGTGGGGTTTCTTTTTGAACGTGTTCAGAGTTTCAACCACGTCTTCAACAGGTCCCACAGGTCTAAAGGACCATCCGTCTACACCTCAAACCGTGGACACTGTGTCTGGGGGATTTTGCTGAATCTCGGTGGGAACATTTTTGCTATTTGAACCTGATTGTTTCACGACAGTTTCTCCTGTTCAGGAAATAAGCACTTGACCGGCCAATTCGGTCAACGGATTGTCATTCTTATGGACGATGAAAAGGAGCGAGTTGCCTCCCGCTCTCAGTTCGCTGAAGGAGGAGCGTTAATCTGTGCCGTCGGAGCAGTGAGTGGCTTCGCCATTACCATATTTCAGCCGATATTCGACTGGAGGCGCGAGGCTATCAAACCGTTGATTCAGTATTTTTTACTTGGGTTGACGCTTTGTACGCCATTTATCATCGGCTTCATGGTATTCGCTTGGTTGATTCGTCAAAACCGTGAATGAATCGATCCTCCACCCAAGAACTCGGACAGGTTGTAGACCGACCTTTCGTTCAAGTCCCTGTCGATAGGTGTACGTTGCCCTCTGGACCTTCACGATCGTGGACACTGTGTCCACCTACCCCGGATAATGCCACATCTGGTTCGGTTGGTTTGTTGAGGACACTGTGTCTCTTGGATCGCCGACGTGTCACCGGTCATTTCAAAACTAGCCAGTCGGGATCGAATCAAAACCAGCCAATATGATGGATTTGACTCATATCAACGACCAAAGCTCAGCGAACCGGCACTAGGGACGCTACGTTTACAACAGTGACGCGATGGGCGGGCTCGCTGCAGCGCATGGTTAGGCGACGTGAATCTCGTATCACAAATACTCCCACCGCATCTCGTCTGTAACCTCCGAAAGTGTGCCATCAGGTGCAAGGACAAAGCCGTCACCATTGACGGTGTGAACCATGCCAGCCAGATGACTCTTGCTGGTGGTCACGAACACTCTAACTCTCGAATCTGGGAGCGTGACTCGATAAATGCAAAGTGACGCTGGCTTGTCACGGAATGTGAAAACCTCCTCGGACGCTTCAGGTAAGGATGCCAACTCCGAGTAGGGGCGCGTGCGCAACTCGTCCAGCCTCCGCTTCGCAACGGAGAAAAGCTCCTGTGCCATCTCTTTAGATTTCGTGAACATGCAAACGTGCAAAATCTCCTAACGTTTCGGGTGAGCCACCGACAGCCGCTGATGGTGGAATGGAAGCTGAGGGCTCATGGCGGTTGGCTCGAAACGATGGTTAGGCGCTCGGATAACGAGTAGCATAATCCCTGGCCGCCCGAAGCTGCCGAAACAGCCGTATCGCACGGACAATGGAAAACCCTAGCCCGGAAACCGCTGCGACAAGATAGGCCGAAGTAAAACCACCGACGAGGGCGACCGTAAGACCGCAAATCATAAGCAGCGGGCCTGAATGCACGGCCTCCCCCGAACAACGAGAACATTGAACCCGCCGCGAACCCCACCGCGCTTGAATCCCCTGACCGCAAGATGGGCAGAAATGACTGAACATTGGGTCCGCCTAACGTTGTTTAGGCCACCTAACGGCAGCCTAATCTGGAAATCTTTACGAGCTTCTGCTCATCCCCATCGAACCGCAACCTAAATCTCTCTCCCATCGGTTGGTTGACATGGACACCTAGAGCTTCAAGACCGTGGACACTGTGTCCACCGACCCCGGTTAATGCCACAGTTGGTTGACTCGACCAATCGATCATCGGTGGGCATTCAAGATGATCAAACCCCGACCGACACAAAGACAAACTCGTTCCACGTGTTCGAAACACCGTTCAACGCCTACGCCCTATCATCCATCCCATGATGACTGCACCACAACCGAACAACGCCCATGTGGATGGTTCCGGAACCTGTGTGAAACCAAAGATATCAAAAGTACCGCCAAATCCGGGACCAAAGCCAAACTCAATACTGACTTCACGCCCAGCATATCTGGAAACATCGATCACTGGATCTGCGAGAAATCCGAGTCTGGGATCCGACACCGTCTCTCCGTTGATCCGCATGTCTCGGACACCAGGAGCGAATATATGAAGACCAGCCGTACCTACAGGGATCGTCCCCGTCTGTGAAATGCGAAACGCCGATCCAAGAGGATTCCCACCTGAGAAGACATAGAGACGATTGGATCCCCCTAGCTGAGATGAATCTCCAGGCCTATAACTCCAAACATTGACGGTCCGCTCCGATGCAAGTGTCGGCCAAGGTGAATAGGTTACTGTCGTAACAGGAATTCCGTTTGCTGTCACTGTCCAGCCCGGAATAATTCGAGAAGTCTCCCCAAAGAACGGGCCATCTGGATCCCCTGAACTTATCGGCGTCAACGATCCAGTCAAATCAGGGTTGTCGAAAGTGAGGTTTACAAAATCTCCTGCGTTAACGGTTACAGTCAAACAATATAATACGATGATGAGTATACCATTCATGTGAACGAATAATTGGTGGTACAATATTACAAATCAAAGTCGCATGAAGGAGTATATCGATATTGCATCGTCATTTTTGATTTCGATCGTATACCAAAAAACTCTACCTCTACCTCCGTTATTTCATCAACTTCCCCAACCTCAGAACTCCAAAGTTCGTTGCCGTTCCCTGGCCCATCGCACGATGATTGAACTGGATTGTAGTCCGCTGATAGCCGTCATGGTCGACTGACAACCTGAAAGGAAACGGAAAAATGTCACCGGGCACAATGTAGACTCCCCACTGGTGGCGAGGTTGCACCAGGAATGAACCGTCAACAGATGTTGTGGCAACCCCAACAGGTTCGTCACTACGCATCGGCGTTACTGATACCCTTGCGCCTTCAATGGGGACACCGTTTAGAGCATCCACGACTAAACCCGATGCGCCGGGTCGGGTGGTGAACTGGTATGGGATGCAACCGCTGCATACCAACGCCACCGAAAGCGTTAGCAGATTAGTTGACGGTCGAATCTTCAAGACGGGTAATGTAGGTTGGCGACATTTATGCTGCTCCCCACCGCTCTGAAACCCAAATCCGTCCACCGCCATCGAATGGTGGGCGTGGAAACCTGGATCTTCATGACCTTGGACACTATCTCCATCTTCCCCGGATAATGCCACAACTGGTTCGGTTGATTCATAGTGGACACTGTATCCACGGGATCTTGGTAAATGTTGTTGGTTATGCTCCATAGCTGGTTGTTAAGAGCCATGAGAACAGTGTCCACAAGATCATGAGTTGTTCCGACACCATAGCCCAACCTAGAAATTCATACTTGAATGCTGAAGAAATTATTTTTAAAAATTAAATACACTCCCCCAATCATCTTCTGGAAATCGATTGTATTTAAACAGGGATTTCCATGCGGCTCGGAACTGACTTTCATCGAAAATTGTTTCAGGATTCTGCTTCACCAAGTAACGCCGCAGCCGCAGCCCGTCATCATTCTTCCAATTCTTCGCCTCCACTAGGAGTTCACCTATTTTCAGAGGTCCTACTGTCGAAACGCTGCATTCTATTTTTGTGAAATCCCATATGTATGGTGCTAACCAACCTAAGAATGCACGGTGCTTTTTCAGTGGTGAGAGCGCATGAAAGTATCCACGACAGTCCAGCAAATGAGTGACTTGCATTTTTGGCAGTGATGCATACGAACAAACCAAATGGCACCTGGTAGACCGAAAGTCTGAATTAAAATCATTCGGACTAAACGGAATCACTCTCTTGTGGCAACAAATAACCATCACTGGCAAATAAATGGATTTCACAGAGTCGGTCTTCGGTGACGGATTCATTCGATTCAGTAGCAGCGCCTCGGTGAGGCGATGGGGTCATGCTGTGGTATCGGGTGGATTGAGCAGCCGCCACCAAATGGAGTCGGACATCTCGAATACCGAACGAAAAAATGGGATTCGCGAAAGCTCCCGTGCCGGCCAAAGGTACCCATCCAGCACCGCAACTGCCCCCGGAACGTTCACCAACCACTGCAGACGACCGCTGTCGCCCGTGTGCCTCAAAATCGCGGGTACGACACCAACAGTAGCGACATAACCAACCAATATACCAACTGCCAGACCCGCGAAAAGTCGATGACGTCGTCCTTTGCTCGGTAATGCGCTTTTCATGGCTCGGAATTGTACCCGCCTAATGTTGTTAATGTCACCTAACTGAACCCTAATCTGGAAATCTTCATGACCGTTTGCTCATCCCCACCGCTCCGCAATCCAAATCCGTCCACCACCATCGAACGGTGGGCGTGGACACCATGGATCTTCATGACCGTGGACACTGTGGCCACCTACACCGGGTAGTAGTAGTCCGTTGCACTTGGCAGACTTCACTGGAATGAAAGCGTCGATTTTTTGCTAGTGCGTCCCAAACCATGGTGAAGCCTAAGTCTCATTCATTTTCTAAAAACCGAGGAACTTTTCCGTATCGTTCCATAAAAACCTTTTTGACGTCATGGTCTTTATCTAACTCGTTGTCAAAAATATCTAGCCGTTTCGTTTTGATATTAAACCTCGGGTCAGCAATAAAATCTGTTAACCATTGATCATTAGATAATTCAGTCACTTTGACATCCGGAAGCAGGGCTCGAAGGCGGTCGATTCCAGATTTGGTGATACCAGTTTGTGCAAGTCTTATCTCCTCCAAGCCCTCTAAAATCAAGGAGAGATTCGGAACCCTTTCCAGAAGCGCTACCAATCGATCATTAAAGCCCAAAGTCGACAGTACAACGCGCCGGACAACTCCATGCCGTGGAGCCATCGCATATTCCGGCGATAATGACGCCTTCCTGAGGAAATAAGTGAACAACTCTCTCGCATCACGCGATTCTCGAAGTGCCTTGGGTAGTTTGGTTGACTGGTTTTTAGTCACTTCAGTTACCTGTCAGTTGGATGTAGAGCCATTTTGTGGGTGGGTACTCGAGCCAAGGAACGTCGTGGACACAGTGTCCACCTACCCCGGATAATGCCAAGACTGGTTCATTCGGTTCACCGTGGACACTGTGTCTAAAGAAGTCTCATTTGAAGTGAAGGCGAACGGTCAAAGGCAGCCGCCGAGTGCAGCGAGGTTGGTTTGTCGGATTTGTTCGGCGGTTTCACAACTGTCGGATTTTCCACTCTCCTGCGCCCGAATTCCGAGGCAGCCGAATCTCCCAACGCGAAACGTTGGTGGAGAGTGTTAGGATATCGATGTTCCCCTCAGTCCGAGACAGTGCCCCCGCTTCTGTGAGCCTGTTGATGTACCTAGATCGTTCGGCAGAGTCATAGTCGAATGAACCCATGCCCGTGTTCAGATCTAAATTGTTTCGCTCCACAATTGATGTGGCGGAATCGGGAAGAATCGGCGGTAACCAGCCTCGTACAAATGCCTCTTTTGCTTTCGCATCTGCCAATGTGGCAAATCGTGTCGTGATCTCATCGCGACACCCTGAAAGTGTCAGCAAACTCAATATGACGAATAGGTTTCGCATGCTACGCCGAACGTTGTTTATGCCACCTAAACACAGTCTTGCCGGGAAATGTCCATGACCTTCTGTTAATTCCCATCGATCCCCAACCAAAAGATACGTCAAATAGGTGGGGTTTCTTTCAAGAAATCGTGGTGTGATGGAAAATCAACCGGGGGTGATGTTTCGGAAGCTACCTCATTGGCGACACCTCGTCAAAGGTTGGGTGTTGACACCTGATTCTTCAAGACCGTGGACACTGTGTCTCCTAGGTGTTGGCCGGTCTTGATGGAGACCGTGATGATCCGAGCGCATGGCAGTCAACTTGGTGCGCTTCCAGGGCCTCACGCACCTCGTGCTAGTCTTTTGGGTAAGCACCCAGATTTTTGGCCACCTTACGCGCGAGGATCTTATGAGTGAAGTAGCCGACATCGAAGAACGAGTTTAAGCATACTGTAAACGGTGGCCCCTTGGTGGGACTCGCGGCAAGCTAGCAGAGAGTGCAGCGCCAAAAGCAATCGTGATTTGAGGCCAACGGAGGCGCCATCGGGTCTTTTTAAGGCAGGAGTTGTTCGGTTTCGCCAGGATGTTCAACTTGGATGTTGCCGAGGCGCCAACCGTCATCAACGCGTATCAATTGGAAGTGAGTACGTTTAGGCGGCAGGTCGGTACCTTGATCCACAATTACGACATAGTGGATGGTGGGTGATTCGAGAGTTCCGCCGAACGATTCGATCTTGATCCCAACCGCCGTGGCGCCCGGGTAGGCACCAGTATCGTTGGATTGCAACCGGGCGATCGCCTCTTGCTTTTGGGCCTCGGTTAGGCTGCTTTTCCAATGGATCGCACTTGCCAAGAGATCGGTGTCGCCGGTTTTCATCGCCGCAAAAGCGGTTTGGAGAGTCGCCTCTGGAGCATCCAAACCGACAGGAGTCCATTGATCCCTTGGGTAGTATCGGTTCGGAGCGAAAGGTGCGCCAGGACGGGCCTCGACAGAGAAGGCTCGGCCGCCGATTCGTTTCCAAAGATTGGCATCGTTTTCGGCGGCTGACTTTGTAACGGAGAGGTTATTCAGTTGATTTCGAAGTTGGGAGACTTTGCCACGAAGACGAAGCAGCTCGCCCTGGTCTTGGGGCCGGGAATCCGATGGTTCCGATCCTACGACAGGCAGCGCAGCGGGTTGAGGTAAGGGTTCAGCCAGCTCGCCCTCGAGATCAAGTGCAGGGCTAGCCACTTTGCTCCGGAGATCACGGTTGATAGCAAACTGGGCGATGTTGAGGGAAACTGCTGCGGCTAGCGCAGTGGCAAGAATTCCGATCTTGGTCTTGGTCATGGCGATGGCTGTGATGGTGGTGATGGGTGTAGTGGCAGAAAAAGCGCAGGCCTGGCAAACCGTAGCCGCGAGTGCGGCGGGGGGAGGGATCGCCATACTCGATAGCAGTACGGAGACGAGCGAGGTGATGCTGACATGGACGCATCGGGAAGACAAAATAGAGCGCAGACGTTCCACGGCTCGATCCACCCGTTTCCGCGCGGCCTCCTCGGAAACGCCGAGCTCGGCGCCAATATCGCCAAACGAGCGGTTTTCGAAAAAGCGGAGCAGTATCGCTGCGCGGTCACTCTCCGAAAGTTCGCCCACGGCGGCATCCAAATGGGTCAGAATCTCCTCGGATTCCGGGATGGCTGGAGGCGATGACGGATCCATAAGCAATGCAATGGCGGAGCGTTTAGCGTTTTCACGGGCCTCCCTGCGGATGACGGTGGCGGTGGCGAAGCACGTGCTTCGGTGCAGCCACGCGACAAGCGATGGGTGGTCCAGCAGTTGCCCAGCCTTCCGCGCAAGATCAATGAAGACCTGCTGGCATATTTCCTGCGCGAGAACGGAGTCTCCACCGGTTCGGCGCAGGGCAACGGCATAGACCATGCCAAGGTGGCGTTCGACGAGCTCTGCAAAGGCTCGGTTTGATCGCGCAGCGGCAAATTGTTCCAATAGCTCTTTGTCGGATGAGGAGGGCACTCAATTAATAACAGCCGCAGAAGGGAAAACCGGACAAAGAAAATTGATCCATCAATGCACCGGACGCCCCCCCGCCACGAAGCGGGAAGGCCATTTGCTCCCGAAAGCGCCCAAGCGACCTCCAACGCACTTGCCTGTGAGGCAAACCAACTAACCCAACATCGGACGCTGGCTGGCTGGTTTACGATGACCCGGAGAATCGCTCCACGATATGTCCGGATCGAAACTCGCCGTCAACGTCGCGAATCGGACGCTCACGTGTATCCCAACGGCAAAGTCCTTGCCTCCAGTTCCCATCCATCAAAGGACGTAACCCGCTCTGAAGGTCTATCGCCCGTGGACACAGTGTCCCCAAAGACAGTTTTGGCCGAAATGGGCCGATTTAAAGCAACTCAACGGTCGTTGAGTCCTTTTAAATGGGACCTGCCTCGGTATTGCTGTCGGCTCCCGATTGAGTTCCATAGGTAACGCAGCGCGGTCCCGATGGGATTCTCTGGTCTTGGTTGTCGGGACCATCTCATGGCTACCGCCCGGGCGGATGGCGATGGAACCACCGCAGGAGCAAGTCTGGTGACAGGCTGATCACCGCAGAGGTGGCAACGACTTGGCCGAGTGGGAGTGACCAGTCGATCTCCGTGCAGCCCCGCAAAGAAGGCGGATTTTCACCGGAAATCCGAGGTGTCCTGTGGGTGGCAAGGACTGACTTGTATACTCCCACTTGTATACTCGACTTGTATACTGCCCGTCGAAAATCGGGTCTTCCGACGTCCTTCCGTGTCCAAGTGGAAGTTATAAAAACCCAATGAAATCGGCCTAAAACGCCACTTTTGACCGAGGGTGAGAAGAGCTGTCCAAAGGGGGAGGAACAATTTCGAGTCAGGTGCCTTCAACCACTCAGCCACCCTTCC
>SXGR01509184.1_pt1 | contig 10474 bp, 4 predicted proteins | sample 3174711 | NCBI WGS metagenome assembly SXGR01 (sample SAMN11356860, study PRJNA531348) | freshwater metagenome | isolation source: freshwater sample F1-60 | place: China: Fuxian Lake, Yuxi | collected 2017-12-25 | reverse complement strand
GCGCACGGACACGGTGCTGGTCGACGGCAAGCCCGCGGGCGTGCGCGTGCAGGGCGAACCGCGCGCGGGCTTCGCGACGCCCTCGAGGAAGCTGGAGATCTGGTCGCCGACCATGGAGGACTGGGGCTGGCCGGAGTACGCGCTGCCCGAGTACATCGAGAGCCATGTGCACCGTCGCCACATGGATCGATCCAAGGGCGAGTACGCGCTCATCCCCACTTTCCGCCTGCCGACCCTGATCCACACGCGCTCGGGCAACAGCAAGTGGCTGTACGAGCTGTCGAACACGAACCCCGTGTGGATGCACCCGGAAGACGCCGCGTTGGTCGGCGTCGAGACCACCGACCTCGTGCGGGTCGCGACGCGCATCGGCCACTTCGTCAACAAGGTCTGGGTCACCGAAGGCATCCGCCCGGGCATCGTCGCCTGCAGCCACCACCTCGGGCGTTGGCGCTTGTTCGACGACGTGGGCACCGACAAGTGGGCCAGCGCCAAGGTCGCGCGCGTCGAAGTTTCGCCGGGCGTGTTCCGCTTCCGCCGCCTCGAGGACATCCGCCCTTTCGAGTCGACCGACAAGGACTCGAAGCGCGTGTGGTGGACCGATGGCGGCGTGCACCAGAACCTGACCTTCCCCGTGCAACCCGACCCGGTCAGCGGGATGCACTGCTGGCACCAGCGCGTCGTCGTGACGAAGGCGACGACAAGCGACCTCTATGGCGACGTGGAGATCGACACGACCAAGTCGATGGAGGTCTACCGCGAGTGGCTGGCCAAGACGCGCGGCGCGCGCAAGATGGCGCATCTGCGACGCCCCTTGCACTTCGCGCGCGCGGTCAAGCCGGCCGCGGAAGCGTACCAGTTGCCTTGACACCGCACCGCGGCGGCGCGCTTCGCCGTCGCGACTGCGCGCCTCGGCGACGGGGCGCGCCTTGATCCCCGCCCTTCTTCCAGCGCCTGCATGTCCACCATTCCCTCCGACGACCGCACCGCCCACACGCGCCGCCTGGTCGAGGCCGCGCGCGAAGCGTGGATCAAGCGACTGATCGACCCATCGCGCGGCAACGCGCTGCTCTTCTTCCGCGACCTCAAGGTCGGCATGCTCGAGCTGCCGCACGCTGGAGTGGCCGTCGCGGAGCTGCTCGCGGGCGGACGAGTGGACTTGGCGGAATTGCGCCGCGCCTTGCCGAACGCCAAGCCCGAGGCGTTGGCGCGTTCCCTGCAAACGGTGCGCACGAAGGCCGTCTCCAACAAGGAGGAGAAGGGCGTCGAGACGCTGCAGCTCGCGCTCGGGATGGCGGGTTGGCCGGCACTCGATGGCGGCAAGCCCTACAACGCACCCGTCCTGCTCGTGCCGCTCGCCATCGAATCGCGCGGACAAGGCGGGCTGGACCTCGTCCTGCACGTCGCGGGCGAGCCGCGCCTCAACCCGGTCCTGTTGCACGTGCTGCACGAGGACTACGCGTTGGAGATCGACGGAGAAGCGCTGGTCGAGGCGTGCAGCACAGAGGACGAAGAGGGCGATTGGACCGTCGACCCCACCACGCTGTTCCGGCAGCTCGTCGCGGCGGCGCGTCCGAACATCGCGGAGTTCCAGGTGACGCCGCGCGCGTTGGTGGCGAACTTCCACTTCGCGCGCATGTCGATGGTCGAAGACCTGCGCCAACACGCGGACCAGCTCGCCGCCAGCCCCATGATCGCGGCCATCGCCGGCGATGTGGACGCGCGCCAGCAGCTGGGTCGCATGGACGCTGCGTGGGAGCCGCGCCACGACCAGCGGCAGCCAGGCGAGGACTACCATGTCCTGTTGGCCGATTCGTCGCAGCAAGCCGCCATCGAGGTCGCCGAGCAAGGCCAGAGCCTCGTCGTCCAGGGCCCGCCGGGCACCGGCAAGAGCCAGACGATCGCCAACCTGATCGCCCAATCCGTGGCGACCGGCAAGCGCGTCTTGTTCGTGGCCGAGAAGCGCGCCGCGCTCGATGCCGTGATCAAGCGCCTCTCGCACAAGGACGTGGGACTGGGCCACCTCGTGCTCGATCTGCATGGCGCGGCGGTGTCGCGCAAGCAGGTCATGGCGAGCTTGAAGCTGTCGCTGGAACTCGTCGGCGCCAGCACGCCGCCGAAGGGCGCGGACGCCCTCCACCGCGAGTTCGAGGAGCGTCGGCGCGAACTGAACGACCACGCGCGCCGCATGAACACGGCCCTGGCGCCACTCGGCAAGTCGCCGCTGCTGATCCTCGGCGCGTTGCTGCGCTCGCCTGGCGGCGCGCGCACCGATCTGCGCCTCGGCGCGCAGGCTTGGACGAGCCTCGGGGCCGAGTCGTTGCGGGCACTGCGCGCGACGATGGAGGCGGTGGCGATGCGCCCGCAACTGCACTTGGGCACCTCGAGCTCGCCATGGAACCAAGCGCGCCTCGCCACCAGCTCGGAGGCCGAGCAAGCCTTGGCCACGAGCCGCGCCTTGCTGCAGGAAGCACTGCCGCGCTTGCGGCGCGTGCTCGTCGCGGCCGCCGGCGACGCCGGCATCGCCGTCCCGACGACCTTGGTCGCGGCCTTGGAGCTCGCTCAGGTCTTGGAGGAAGCCGGACGCCTGCACGCCAGCCTCGATCCGCGGGTGCACGACTCCGATCCCGACGCCCTCGTGCGCGCCTTGGCTCCGGCACGCAAGGGGTGGCTCGGCCGGACGATGGCCGCGTTGTTCGATGGCGAGTACCGTCGCGCGCGCAAGGCGATGCGCGCACTTGTGCGCGGCGCACCGCGCTCGGCGGGCGAGGTCCTGGGCTTGGCCGAACAGGCGGCTCGACATGGTGCGCGTTGGCGAGTCTTGTCGCCGATGGGTGCTCCCCCTGCGCCCTCCAGCTCCTCGGCCGAGTTGCTGGCCGCCGCGGACCAAGTCGCGCGCGAGTGCGCGTCCATGCGGGCGCTGGTGCCGGACTTGGCGCCGGATGCGGAGCCGTTGGAGGTGTTGGAGGCCAAGTTGCGCGCCTTGCGCGACGACGCGGCCACCGCCTTCGAGATCCCCGAGGTGCGCCGCAACCAGGAACTGCTGCGCTCGCACGGCTGCGGTGAGTTGCTCGAGGAACTGCGCGCGCAAGCAGTGCCGGCGGACCTGCATGTCGCGCGCTTCGAACACCTCGTGCACTCCACCGCGCTCGAAGCCGCCTACGCCGCCGAGCCCAAGCTGGCCTCTTTCCGCGGGGCCACGCACCAAGACGTCGTGCGCCGCTTCCGCGCGCTCGACCACGAACGCCTGCAACTGGCGGCCAAGCGCGTGAGGCGCCTGCACGCCGAGTCGGTGATCGCCGCCATGAACGAGCACCCCGACGAGGCGCAGCTCGTGCGCAAGGAAGCCTCGAAGAAGGCGCGCCACAAGCCGCTGCGCAAGCTCTTGGACGAGGCGCCGCATGTGCTGACGCGCCTTGCGCCGTGCTGGGTGGCGAGTCCGTTGTCGGTCAGTCAGCTGCTGGCCGCTTCCAACGACCACTTCGACCTGGTCGTGTTCGACGAAGGCAGCCAGATCCCGCCCGAGGACGCCGTGCCGGCCTTGTACCGCGCGCGCCAAGTCGTGGCCGCCGGCGACCAGCACCAGATGCCGCCGACGCACTTCTTCGCCACGGCGGTGGATGCCGACGACATGGGCGCCGACGACGCGGACAACGCGCTGGCGCGCCAAGCCGAGGAGTCCATCGCCGGCTTCGAGAGCTTGCTGGCGTCGCTCGAGAGCTTCCTGCCGAACCGCCTGCTCGCCTGGCACTACCGCAGCGAAGACGAACGCCTCATCACCTACAGCAACGCCGAGGTCTATTCGAAGCGCCTCGTCACGTTCCCCGGCGCGCGCTCGCACAAGGCGATCGAGCATGTGCTGGTCCCCCACGATCCCGCGCTGGGCGGCCAAGAGGAGAGCGCCTCGCGCGAAGTCGAGCGCGTGGTGGAGCTGGTCCTCGCGCACGCGCGCACGCGGCCGCACGAGTCCTTGGGCGTCATCACCATGGGCATCAAGCACGCCAACCGCGTGCAAGCCGCCATCGACAAGCGTGTCCAGGAACTGGCCCGGACGGAGCCCGATTTGCGCGCCTTCTTCGACTTGGCGCGCGACGAGCGCTTCTTCGTCAAGAACCTCGAAACGGTCCAAGGCGACGAACGCGACGCCATCATCTTGACGATCGGCTACGGCAAGGACGCCTCCGGCAACCTGCCGCTGCGCTTCGGTCCGCTGCTGCAGGACGCGGGCTATCGACGCTTGAATGTCGCCATCACGCGCGCCAAGCGCCGCATGTGCGTCGTGTCGTCCTTCGCCGCCGAGGAGCTCGACCTCAAGAAGTCCGGCGCGCGCGGCTTGTCGATGCTCAAGGGATACTTGCAGTATGCGCAGTCCGGCGGCGAACGACTCGCCGCCAACGAACGCGCCGACGAGCATGAACTGAACGAGTTCGAGTGCGACATCCGCGACGCGCTCGAGGCGCGCGGCCTGCACCTGCGCGCGCAGTACGGCGCCTCGCGCTTCCGCATCGACCTGGTCGCCATGCACCCGCAACGCCTCGGCCAACCGATCCTCGCCATCGAGTGCGACGGCGCTTCGTACCACTCGAGCGCCACGGCCCGCGACCGCGACCGCCTGCGCCAGCAGCACCTCGAGCGCCTCGGCTGGACCTTCCACCGCATCTGGTCGACCGACTGGTTCCGCGACCGCGAAGCCGAGATCGCCGCACTCCTGCGGGCCTACGAGGAGTCCATCCGCCGCGCCGACCTCGAGCACGCCTCCGCCCTCAAGCCCCCCAACCCGCCCCCGCCCATCCACCAAGACGCGCCCACACCCACCCCGCCGGTCACACCAACCATCGCCCACCCCACCGCTCCACCCGCCCCCCAACCGGCCCAAGTCGCCGAGTCCCCCTCGCGCACCCTGCCCCGCCCCCGCCTCCCCCACGCCGACTCGATCGACGACTACACCCGAGCCCACCTCGTCGCCCTCCTGCACTGGATCGCCTCCGACGGCCTCCTGCGCACCAACGAGGAACTGATGCGCATGGCACGCGAGGAACTGGGCTTCGAGAAGATGGGCTCGAGGATCAGGCGGAGGTTGGAGGAGGCGGTGGAGGCGTGGCGTTCCTCGGGGCGCTGAGGTCGTTCAGCGGCTTTGAGCCACTCTTGCTAACCTGACTAGCGTGTCGTCAGCCCCCACCGACATCACCCAACTCCTGCGCGCCGCGCGCGAAGGACAAGCGGGGGCGTCCGATGCGTTGATCCCGTTGGTCTACGACGACCTGCGCGCCATGGCGGCGGGCGCGATGCGTGGGCGGGGCGACCACACGTTGCAGCCGACGGCGCTCGTGAACGAGGCGTGGTTGAAGCTCTTCAAGGGGCAGGGCGCGGAGTACGCGGACCGCGAGCACTTCCTGTGCGTCGCGGCGCGCGCGATGCGGTCGCTGCTCGTCGACCACGCGCGCGCCAAGCGGGCGCAGAAGCGCGGCGACGGGGCCAAGGCGGGCGAGCTGGACTCGCTGATGGTCGGTGTAGAGGACCGCGCCTTCGACATGGTGGCGCTGGACGACGCGTTGACCAAGCTCGCCGCCTTCACCGAGATGGGCGCGCGCATCGTCGAGCTGCGCTTCTTCGGCGGACTCGAGGTCAGCGAGACGGCGCACGCCTTGGGCGTGTCGGAAAGCACCGTCGAACGCGAGTGGCGCGCGGCGCGGGCGTGGCTGTACCGGCAGTTGTCGGCGTGAGCCCAGGGCGAGCTGCACCTGGAAGCGTGGCCGCGGAGCAAACGGTCTTTGCCGGAACTTGATACGAGCTCGAGGCTCCGCGCAGATCCGCCGGCCGCGGGCCACGGACACGGCAATGTCCGTCTCCCTTGCCAGGCGAGCGGGCGCATGGGAGCACTACGCCTCTTCGTTCACCCTCGAGCTTGCACCCCATGACCCGCTTCCTCCACACGGCCGACTGGCACCTTGGCAAGACCTTCCACTCGTTCAGCGAAGACGAGGACACTCGCGCGCGCTTGAAGCGCGCGCGCTTCGAGGCTCTCGATCGAATCGGCGCCGCCGCGCGCCAGCACGGTTGCGCAGCCATCCTAGTCGCCGGCGACCTGTTCCACTCGAACGACGTCGACGATCGCGTGCTGGTCATGGCGCTGGAGAAGATCGGGCGCATGGGGCTCCCGGTGGTCGCCATCCCAGGCAACCACGACCACGCCGGCACGGCGTCCATCTGGGAGCGGCCGCGCTTCCGCAAGGAACAACAAGCGCTCGCGCCGAACCTAGTGCTGGTGGCCGGCAAGGCCGAGTGCATCGACATCGAAGGCGTCGACGTGCTCGCCGCGCCGGTTCTGCAACGCTTCCACCAGCAGGCGCTCGCCGACCTTGCCGGACTCGGCGCGCGGGACGGCCGGCCGCGCCTCGGTCTAGTGCATTCCGCGTCGATCGAGTTCAGCGAAGACGGCTCGGGCCGCGCCCTGCAGCTCGTCGGCCAGGAGAAGGCGGCGCTCGACTACCTTGCGCTGGGCGACTTCCACCGCAGGCAATCGGTGCCGGGCATCCATTGCGAAGCGTGGTACGCGGGCACGCACGAACCCGACGGCTTCCCGAGCCACCACCAGGACGGCGAACGCCGCGGGGGCTGCCTCGTGGTCGAGCTTGAGCGCGGCCGCGGTCCGCTGGTGACGGAAGTTCAACTGGAGGGCGGCCTGCGCTGGATCCGCGCCATCCGCAACCTGCGCGACGCGGCAAGCGCCGAGCAGCTCGTCTCCGATCTCGACGCGTGGATCGCGGCAGGTGTGCAGGGAGCCGTATGCCAGCTGGATCTGGACGGTTCGCGGCTCGGCATCGCGCTGCGCACGCGGCTCCTCGCCGAGCTGGAGGAGCGGCGCGCGCGCTGCCTCGCGTTGCAGCTGGAAGGAGTCGTCGCTGCGGAACCCGCCGACGACGAGCTCGAAGCCCTGCAGCGCCAAGGCGGCCTCGTCGGGACGGTCGCGCTGCGGTTGAAGGAACGCATCGAGGCGGCGCCCGAGTCCTCGCACCGCGAACGTCTCGCGCTCGCGCGCCTACACGAACTCGCCGCGCAGGAGGTCGCCCGATGAGACTGCTTGCCGCCATCGTCTCCAACTACCGCATCCACCAGCGGCTAGCCGTGGAGTTCCACCCCGGCGTGACCGTCGTCGCCGGCTTGAACGAGACGGGCAAGAGCACGCTCATCGAAGCGCTGCACCGCTGCCTGTTCCTCTCGCACCGCAGCGGCGGCGAGCTGCAGAAGGCGATGCGCAGCCGCCACGGCGGCCAACCGCAAGTCGAGCTGCGCTTCCACGCGGCCGGCAGCGAATGGCGCCTCGTCAAGACCTTCGCAGGCCAGAGCGGTACAGCGCAGCTCGTGCGCGAAGCGTCGTCGGAGCGCTGGGAGAGCGAGCAGGCCGAGGAGAAGCTCGCCGAACTCACCGGCCGCGCCGTGGCCAGCGGACGTTCGAGCCAGAAGGAGCTCGACCGCAGCTGGGAGCACCTGTGGGTCAGGCAAGGCTGCTCGCACCTGGATCCCCTCTCGCAGATCGATCCTGCGGACCTGGAGGCGGCGCTGGACTCCAGGCTGGACGTGAGCGACCGCCTGCTGTTGGCCAACCGCAACGACAAGCTCGTGCAGGTGCTCGAGGACTCGGTCGAGACGGAGTGGAAGAAGAACCGCAAGGAGCTGCGCGTCGACGGCGAAGCAGGACGTCTGGAGGCGCAGCTGCACGAGTGCACCACCGAGCTGGCGGCGTTCAAGGCCGCGCAGGAGCGGCGTGCTGAGCAGGTATCGCGTCTCGCGCAGGTGCGCACGCAGCGAGGCCAGGCCGGCGAGGAGCTGCAGCGCCTCGAGCACGAGACGGAGGAGCTCGCGGCCGCCATGAAGGCGCTCGACGGCGCCGACGAGGAGCTTGGTCGCGCAGCCGTGGAACTGGCCGCGCATGCGAAGGAGGCCGAGACCTTCGCCGGTCTGGCCGAGCAGCTGGACAGCGAGTCGGCGAAGCTGCTCGCCGCCACCGCCGCGGTGCGGACGCACGCGGACAAGGAAGGCTCGCTGCGCCAGCAGCAAGCCGAATCCGCTGCGCAGCTGGAGCAGATCCATGGCTTGCAAGCCGGGGTCGACGCGCGCCTCGATGACGTCCGCAACCGGCGCGAGCTCGCGGCGTTGCGCCGCGAGGAAGCAACCTCGCGGACCAGGCTGGCCCGGCTGCTGGAATCGCAGCAAGCTTGGGAAGCGCACAAGCACGATCTGCGCGAAACCGAGGACAAGCTGGCGCGCATGCCGCAGCTCGACGAGGAGCGGATCGAGGCTCTAGAGGAGCTGGAGGAGGCTGCGCGCGACGCGCAGGCGCGGCTGGAAGGCGCGGCGGCGCGCGTCCAGCTCCTCGCCGGCGGCGCGTCGGTGACGCTCGACGGCAAGCCGCTCGCCGCGGACGCGCTGGAGCTGGTCGTCCGGCCCGCGGAGTTGCGGCACGCCGACGGCACCACTGTGCGCATCCTGCCCGGCGGCGAGGATCTGGCACCGCTTGCCAGCTCGAGGAAGGAGGTCGAAGAGCGACGCAAGCAGCTGCAGCTCGAACTCGGGTTGGAGCAAGCGACGCAGGCGCGGCGCCTGCATGCCGAGCGTGCAGCTCAGGAAGCGCAATTGGCGCAGCTGCGCAAGCAGGCGAAGAAGCTCGAAGACCCGGGCACGGAGCTCGGCACCTTGGAGACGCGCCTCGACATCCTGGCGGAGCGGCTGCTCGAGCTCGAGCGGGGCGGCGTGCGCGCCGAACCGGGCGACGACACCGAGGTGCTGGACACGGAGCTCGCCGCTCTGAAGGAACGCCAGAAGGAGCTGGCCGAAGAGCAGGCAGGTCTCCGGAACGGGATCCGCGCTTCGGAGCAGGAACTGGCGCGCTCGCAGGCGGCGCGCGCCCAGGCTGGCGAGGAGAAGGCCAAGCTGGAGGGCTCCGTCCAGCAGCTGGCCCGCCAGTTGGGCGACGACGAGCAGCGACGCTCGAACCTCGATGCCAAGCGCCGCAAGGAGGAGGAGCTGCTCGGCAGGCACCAGCAGGCGAAGGACAAGTCCGAGCGGCTCTCCTCGCTGCGCGAGATGCGCAGCCTGCAGGTCAAGGCGCTGGAGAAGCAGCGCAGCACGCACGACAAGGCCGCCGGCGAGATCGACGCCTTGGAGCGCGAGCTGCTCGGCGACGTGGGCCAGGATCCCGGCGCACGGCTGGACGAGCTGCGCGCACGTCAAGTCCGCCTGACGGCCCGCGCCTCCGCGGCGCGGGCGCGCGCCGAGGCCGACCTGCTCCTCCAGCAGCTTTGCGACGATGTGCGCCGGCAGGCCAAGGAAGTGCGCCTCGCGCCGTTCGTCAAGGCCTGCAGCGACTTTCTGGCGGTCGCCTACGGCGCGCCCGTGCGCCTCGGTTTCGACGAAGAAGGAGGCAAGACCTCCACCGGCGGAGTGGATCGGCACGGCGCAGGACTAGGCAACCACGCCTTCGACGAACTGAGCCACGGCACGCGCGAGTTCACGGGCCTGGCGGTGCGCCTCGCCTTGGCCGAAGTGCTGGCGGCCGAGAATCCCGACCGGTGCCTGCCTGTCGTGCTGGACGACGCCGCAGCCAACATCGACCCGGAGCGCTTCCGGCAAGTCGGGTTCCTGCTGGCCAAGGCGGCCTCGCATGGCGTGCAGGTGGTGTTCGCCACCTGCAACGTGGACGAAGCGCCGAGGCTGCGCGGCGACGACGTGGTGTACCTGCAGCGTCCCAGCCCCCCGGTCGACGCGAAGCCGGCGCGCAGCACGTACGCGGAGGAGGGCGACGGGGAAGACCGCGAGAGCGGCGAGGAGGCGAACCCTGCAGACCTCGAGCACGCCGCCAGGGTCCTGCAGGACGCAGGCGGCTCGGCAAGCACGCGCGCGTGGCGCGCCGCTCTGGGCTGGGACGAAGCCCGCTTCAGCGCGGCCAGGACCGCGCTCTCGGAGCGCGGCGTCATCGACCAGTTGCCCGGAACCCGCACCTGGCAGCTGCGGGCGCGCTGACTGCGCGCTCCCAAGATGGCCGCGCCGCGCGGACCCTGCACTGGGCAGGTCCGGGCGGCGCGGGTCGTGGTGGCGTGGTGCGGACCTCTGGTCTCGGCGCGGCGGGTGGTGGGCCGTGGCGCCGAGGGTGGTCAGGCGAGCTCGACGTCGAAGGCCTTGACCAGCTCCTCGAGCTGGAGGGCCAGGCGCGAGAGCTCGTCGGCGGAGGCGCGGGTCTCCTCGGCGCCGGCCGACGAGGCCTGGGCGTTGCGGCTGATCTCGGCGATCACGGCGCTCTGCTCCTCGACGGCGGCGGCGATGCTGTGCTCGTGCTCGCTGATCTGGTCGATCACGGTGTGCACGCTGCCGATGTCCTTGATGACCTCGTTGGTGCCGCCCTGGATGTTCTCGACCATGCGGCCGATGCCGTCGGTGGCCTGCGCGGTCTGGCGCGCGAGGATCTGGACCTCGGAGG
>SXGR01305913.1_pt1 | contig 10474 bp, 15 predicted proteins | sample 3174711 | NCBI WGS metagenome assembly SXGR01 (sample SAMN11356860, study PRJNA531348) | freshwater metagenome | isolation source: freshwater sample F1-60 | place: China: Fuxian Lake, Yuxi | collected 2017-12-25 | reverse complement strand
CTACGACCCCACCCGTGTGAAGGGATTGCATGGCGCAGCCTACAGCAAGTCGAGGCAATAGTAGGCAAGACAACGCAATGTCGCAAACACGATGCGGGGCCAAAATCGGTAGATTAGGTCGGCGGCGTTTCAGGTTTGAGGAAGTAGCGCGGGCTTGGTGAAGTCATCGGTCGGGTCGCCGGGAGAAATGAATGACGGCTAGCGCCGCTGACGCGCTCGCGACACCCAGGGCGTCTCGCATCCCTTGCCATGAACGCCTAGGCCGGCTGCCCGCGCCTCAGACTCCCGAGGCTCGTAGGTGTTGCTGTAGCGGGTAAAGGCCCACGCCCAACCCGCGCCAACCATGAGCGCCCCTAGATCGTCGCCGCCGGCCATGCAGGTTGCCACAGTCCGGCCGTAGCGGTCGGTGTCTCTTTTCTCGCAAGCGACCTCGCGCCCTGCAATGAAGGCCGACAAAGCGGCAGCGGCCTCAGGTCCAGGCAACCACTCGCCACATGCCTGCGCCTTTTCCGGGGCGTCGATCCCGTAAAGCCTTACGTAGTCATCGCCAATCTTGAGCGTGTCGCCATCAACGACGCGAGCATAACCAGAAAGTGTTTCAGCGTTTGCGACGGTGAAGCCAAACGCCAAAGCGACAGCAAGAGCGAGGCATTTAAGCATGTGCACAGTGTGTTTCCTTTTGTCAGAATTCGATACCAGCCGCTGCCCAACGCCTTTCGGGCAACAGTCGCGAGCATCGGTGAAGCTTGGCGTCGTAAATCATGCGGTCCTCTAGCCGCGTGATGCAGGCGATCCGAAAGCGCTGGTCGCAAAGCCTGTCCAGCCATACCTTTGTGAGCTTTCCGTTGCGCGCCGCATCGGCGATCAACCGGGCAAAGGGCCTGCGAGGCGTGCCATGCTCCAGCATGGTCACTGCTCCTTTGCGCCGGGCGGCCCGCGACCAGACGATCCCTTTCGTCCGCCGGCCGGCTACGGGAGTGCCGTACACGCGAACCTTGCCATAGCAGTCAACGAGCGGCTCCAAAGTGCGGATGGCCAAATTTTCAGTGACACCGGCCGCCATCAATTCGTCCAGGTGCCGGACCGCTAACCTGATCTGCCCTACGGTCGGACTGTTGAGATGGCGCATGACTAGGCGCTCGACGCGGACGCGCGGGCCATCGCTCTACTTTTTCAGGATGGCGGCGGTTGCGGCGGTGGCGATGACTCCTAGGGTGATCGACAAGAACCGCAAGTTACCTGCGTTGCGCTGACGGGCCGCTTCGCTTTCTGTCTGGTAGTAGACGGGAACCAGCCGCTCGCCATGCTCGGCCGGCGGTTTGGTGGCGCAGTTTGTGACGCAAAGCGCGAGGCAAATTAGTTTTAGGAAGCGGGTCACAGCGTCACGGCGTAAGTCGTGACGGGCTGCAAGGTGTAAGTCTGGCAGCGCGGGTTGATCAGTGCGCGGTGGATGGCATCGGCGGCGGCGCGGAACGCCGGGTCGTTGTTATAGCGACCCGCATCGGCGATGTTGATACTGACAATCCGGCCGGTGCTGTCGGTGCGTGCGGTCAAAGTGACGCTCGGGCTAGCACCCACGGTGTTCAGGCAGGCCGCCACGGCTGCCTTCAGATCGATTTCCGGTGCGCGCGCAGCCGGCGGCGCGGCGGCAACCGTGGTCCCCGGAGCGCCGGCCGGTGCGGCAGCGGTTGACCACTTGCACGCCGTCGCGACAGCCTCCAGCGCAGCGGTGCTGCCCTTGAGATCGAACGTGAAGACGTTTTCTTCGCCGTCGACCCGATCGGTCACGACTAGTTTCAGGGCTTCCGCGCCGGCAAAGCTCTTGACGAAGCCGATGCCGCCGCCACGCCAAGCGCCGAACGCCTGGCGGTCGGTGCTTTCGTTGACCGGCAGTACGGCGACCGGGCGGGTGTCCAGACGATAGCGGGCGCTGGGCTGGTAGTAGCGGACGTGGCCGTCGCGATGGAAATACACGTCAATGGAATTGTCGCGGCACCGGACCGACATGATCGCCACGAACGTCTTGCCGTCACGGGTTGCGGTGCCGAAAAGATGGGCGCTTTTGCCGATCACGCCCAGCAGCGGATCGGTCACGTTGGCGGCCGTCCAATCCGCAGCGACGGCGGGACCGGCGATTAAGATGGCGAGGGCGGCGGTGGAGAGAGTGCGAAGCATGTTGGCGTTTCCTTCGGTTTCAGGTTTCGGTACTAGCCACCGAAGCGGGACAGGATGGCCGCGCGCCCGCGCGTTGCCGTTCGCTCGCACACGTAGTCGACGGCGTAGCGCTTGGCGAAAGTCGGAAGGACTTCGATCATCAGACCAAACGACGTGGCATCCGTCGGGGCTAGGGCCGTGGCGCGGCACTCGGCTTTCATATTCGACATGACTGGCCCGTTGACGACAGCGAGAACCATGACGCCGCATAGAACCGCACCAAAGGGGTTGGCGACGCAATCTTTGGCCAGTCGATCCAACGCTGGCGTAACCAATTCCAGGCGCGCGTCGATCTGGCGCTCTACGGCGACGTAGCCAACACCGGCCGCGCCTGTAACGGCCAGGGTGAGGCAGGTAGCGACCGTGACAACGGCTGACTTGAATGCGCGAGCGGCGGGGCGAATAGTCATGACTGGGCTTCCTTCTTGATGTCCGGTCCAGCGCAGCTACACCGGCTGCTAACCCCTTGAATTTGCGCTCCGCCACCGCCAGACTCCAACGAACAGGCTTCATTCTGTCCATGAACGGCGTGCATACTGCCGGGAAGTGCAGACAAGAGACTTACATTCCATGACCAACCTGCGATCGCTCGACCTTAATCTGTTGACGGTCTTTGAAGTTGTTTACGAGACCCACAACACCACGGAGGCGGCGAAGCGATTGGGGCTGACCCAATCGGCAGCGAGCCACGCCCTCGGGCGGTTGCGTGAGGCGCTACGCGACGATCTCTTTGTTCGGAGCGGCGAAGGCTTGAAGCCGACCGAGGCGGCGGTGGCGCTCTATCCGGCGGTACGCACTGCCCTCGACGGCATCCGCGCCGCCGTGACTGCCAAGGCGGCCTTCGATCCCGGACACGCTCACGATGTCTTTCGCATCGCCATCCCGCACATCATAGGTCCGTTCGTCGCCATGCAACTGGAGACGAGTGCGAAAGCAAAAGCGCCTTCGGTGAATCTGGAGTTCGATACGCGGACATTGCCGTTCGATCTCCTTACGGATTTGGAAGAGGGCCGAACCGATGTCGCCGTGGACTGGCTGGCGGCGACAGAAGCCCGGTTCGTCAATCAACACCTCTTCGATGATCGTCTGATGCTCATGGTGCGGCGCGATCATCCGAGGATACGCGAAGCGCCGTCGTTGAAGATGCTGGAGCGGGAACGCTTTGTGTCGCTTCACCGCCGGCCAGGTAACTGGAAGCGATCATCGGCGGTCGAGGCCGTCCTGGCATTGAGGGACTGGAAGATCGCCCTCAAGGTCAGCGAGTTTCTGGAATTGCCGATGGTGGTCGCTTCGACCGACCTTGCCAGCGTCATGCCGCTGTCCATGGCCGCGAGGATCGAGGCAATGGGTCTGGTGCAACTGCTGCCGTTCCCGGCCGCGCTCCCGCCCATCGCGATCAACCTGACATGGCACGCCGGGCGACGACGCGATCCCGGTCACATGTGGTTGCGCCGTTTGGTGCGAGACGAAGTGCGCCGCTTTGCGTCGGAAGCGTTCGCCGCCGTGTAGCAAACGAGAAATGCGACCTAACACGGGCGATGTCGTTTCAGGTTTCGCCGGACTCGAATTTCATGCCCCCCTTTACCTGATCCAGCCAAAGCACGCCGCCGCGCTTGGGGATGCCGTCGATCTCGATTTCGCCGGCCTGACATAGATGTTCAGCCGAGTGGAGCCGCGCGCGTAGATCGCGTTCAGCCGCGTAATCATGATTGACTGGGCGAGTGAGGAGTTCGTGCGAATCGAGCGCATAGACGCGCATCGGCGTAGGCAAACCATCGGGCCTGAGTCCAAGATCGTCGCCGCCTTCGGCCATGCGCCGCCCGTGTCGCCTGGCCTCGCCAATCGAGACCGTCAGTCCCAGTTCGGCGCGCGCCCGACGGATAGAGGTCTCCGCCGCCTGGCGCGCGACTACTAGCGGATTGGCGAGGGTCCTGCCGTTTGGGCCGAGAACGGTCAACCCCTCGTGGGCGAGGCGGCGGGCGATTTCCCGCACTTCTCGCATGCGGTCTATCAGGTCGTGAACTTGGCCGATCTCAAGAGAGGAAAACTGGCCCGCCGGTCGCATGGCCAGCACGGCCCTGTATTCTGCCCGTGAGCGAGGGTCGGCGGCCAGGTGATGCGGCAGGCGAGGTATCGGCGAGGGCATGTAGCGAACTCCTATGGGCCAACGTGGCATATAAGCTCAAATCGCTTACGCGGCGGATCAAAAGGAGCTTGGAGCCCGATTTGGATCGATGGTCGAGAAATTTTGCCCTCCCCCCACCCATGGCGCCGGTCGGCATGGATACCGCAGCGTCGCGGGTGCGCTCGCCCTATCTGTGCTGTCATTAGTTTCGATCGGGCGTGCATTTGGCACGTACGGCAGCGATGGCGCGGGTATATCGGGGTCCAAACTCTATAGGAACAAATGTACGCGCACGTGCACATGTCATCCCTACATACAAATCTTCCTATCTCTCTCCGTCCGTGCCATTCGTGCCAAAGCCTTACCGGTTAGCATTTGAAGACGGCACCGATACGGCACCGATGGCACGGATACCTGAGAGCGCGCGCCATGCGCTCACTGCGACGTCAAAGCGTGGCTGTGCCCGGCTGAGTCAGCGGCTGCCTCTGCTACTCCATCATCGGTGGCAGCCCACAATCCGGTGCGGCAGCGCGCGTCGAATTCCTGGCGCATGTCGGCAAGCGGGCGCAGGTCGTACACGCGCCCACGCGTCACGCCTTGCGGTAGTAGATCGGTGCGCCTCGTTTGCGTCGGGATCAACTTCAACGTCTCGACCAGGTAGTCGCGAGAGAAGATGTTCACGATCTCGGGTTCGCGCCGCGAATGGTGCGCTCGCCCGCAGAATTCTCGATAGCTGTCGTAAAGTGTCGTGCCCGCCACCGTCGCCTGCCAGCCGCCGCCCGTTCCGGGTATGGCTCCCGTCTCCAGTAGCGATGCCCACCACTGATCTTGCTGCGACAGTCCAGCGGCGCGTTGGCGGCGCAACCCGTCGGTTTCAGGGATCGCACGATGGTTGAAGTGGGTCAGGTCGATATTCAACAGGTCCCATTTCATCGCCTTGTATCCGCTGTCGTCGCCGTGTTGCAATTCCGTTTTCATCGCGGCGAAGAATTCATGAGCCTGCATAACGACCGTTGAAATCCTCATGACGAACCAACGCCGCGAAGTAGCACTGGCCTCGACAACGTGTGGCCGGTTCGATGTGAGCCAATAGTGCGAGCGATTGACGATCTTGAGCTTCGGCTCGTATTTCTCGCCGACCGTGACGAACGATTGAGTTACCTGAGCCTTGAAACGATCCATGCTGCGCTTGTCGCGGGCGAAGAATATTTCGCTTCCGATAGTCATGATGGCGACAGCGCTGGTCTTGTTGAAGTCGCCTGTTATGTCCGCCTCTCCCTGTGGCTCCGCGACGTAGGCGGCGGGCAGGAGTTTCGATAGATGTTCCATTGGCGTGTCTTTTCCGGTGCCCTCTTCCTGAGTGTAGGCAATGACGACAATGTCGGCTTTCAATTCGGGGAACTGGATAAGACGCGCCATCGTCTTCAAAAGGAATTCCCATTCCGCTTCAGTGTGACACCAGTTGAAGCGCAGGTGGTGCCGCAGGCGGCGCCAGGAGCCGCGCGGGCGCGGGCTGTCCTTTACGACTTCGGGGAACGACAGGCCCGGCCACACATTCCAGCACGGACCTTGCGCTCCAGGTTTACGCGCCGGGTCGATCATCAGGCCACCGGCATAGGTCTCGCGGTCGGGATGCTCGAACCACACCTTGAAGTAGGACCACGTTGCAACGCGTCGCCCCATCGTGACCGAAACCTGAAATGGCTTGAAGAGCTTTTCGACTTCGCCATCGCGCAACAGGCGATAGGACACGCCCTCGCCTCCAGGATGCTTGTCGAGTACCCAGCAAATGCCGCCTTCCATGACGGCGGCCATGTGGTCATTGAGAACCTTGACGATATGGTCGGGCGAAATCTCGCCGACATCTATCGTGGCGATATCCTCGACGATCTTTGAAAGGTTCACGGCCTTGTTCCTAAAATGCGTGGGCGTGTTGGCCAGCCGCTCAGAGTTGGCAATAGGGGAAGCCCGGTCAGGACCGGCAGCGTCGTATGACCTCGCCAGCCGTGGGACTCGGCCAACCAGAAAATCGATCCGAGACCTGCGCGGCCATCGGGTCGCAGGCCGCGCCAGGTCTCCGCCAGAATGTCGGGTGTGTTGCCGGGATAGCCGAGCGACCAATGTTGCCAGAGCAGAAAGCCATCGCTGTCGCCAAAGGCGTGCTTCAGCCCCAGACCAACCGTGATCCACGTGCCGCGAACCTGGCGGCCCTCGTGACCATCGTTCGGGATCGCGGTAAGCGCTTCCGCCACGGCAGCCATGTGGCGGCGCGCTTCGGTGCCTTCGTATTGTGGCGCGAGGCGATGCGGGCGACTCCCACGGGCGGACACCGGAACCGTGTCGGGATCGCACGTCATGTCGTACTCGGCGAGGCGCGTGGGTAGTGGGTTGACGAAGCTATCCGGCGGCGCGCCATCGATGCGGCAACGCGGCAGGAAGAACAGGCTTTCGGCGCCGAGCTTGCCCAAGTCGATAATGCTTGCGATTTCGAGTTTGCGGGCCAACGCATAGGCCGCCGCCTTGTCGGCATCGTGCCTACCGCCGATCGCTTGCGCCTGTGCCAGGCGAATGAATGCGCGATAGCGCGGTGCTGCCACGGTGTGACTGAAAGTCGTCGCGGCAGCGAAGTCGTAACCCAACGCGGCGACACGCTGACAAAATTCCCGGAACGGTGGGGCGAGCCGCGCCGCCGTACTATCGATATCGAACGCTACCATGTCGCGCCATAGTGGCGCGGTGGCACGGCGGGTGCCGTGCATGTAGGACACCGCGACCGCGGGGCCGCCCTTGGCGATGCGCGCCAGTTTGACGTTGAATTCGCTTTCGCTGGCGCATCGGGCGCGGAGCATCCGGCGCCTGGCGGCGAACGCTTCCATATTTATCGCGACATGCTGCGTCACGAGCCGGCAGAATTCCGGCCAAGACGCGAGCATCGCCGCCCCCACGTTGTCACGCGGGCCGCGATAGAGCGTAAAGAACGTGTCGCTATCGTCCAGGTCGTCGATGCGAAGGTCTCGCCGTATGGCCGAACTGCCAACGGGCGCCTGCATCACTGAGAGCGTGCGCCCATTGCCGGCATCAGTGGCGGGTTCTATACCGTCGTTGGCGAGATCGTTCGTCATGGCTCTATCTCGCTCTTTCAATTCCCCCCCGGCAGCGCGGAGCAGCATTGGCCGGGTTTTTTTGTTGGCGGGATTGCTTGGGTCGTTTTCGCCAGCACGGTGGCCAGGGCTCGTGCCCTTGGCAGTTTGCAACGGAGGCCGCGCCCACGACGCGCACGCGGCGGCCACGGAAGTTCGTCGGGGCAGCCCGGCGGTATGGCGGGCGCCAGGATCATGAAGACCGCATATCCGGGGTTGTCGAGGACCAGCGAACGCGCCAGTTCGCGCAATTCATCCTGTGTCGTGGGGTACAGCAGCGGCATGAACCGCAGCTGCCCATCATTGTCGGCGGGCCATCCCGACGCCAGGGCCGGTATGGACGGCGACGCCCTGAGGACATGGCCGCGTACGTTGCACGGACGCCAGCGCGATTTGAGCAGCGGCTTGGCACTGGCTTTGAAATGCGGCATCGCCGTGCCGTCGGCTATGGCCGCCGGTACCCAGAGCCGCCACGCGTGCAACAGGAATGTCAGCGGTGACGCCAGGTCGCTCATAAATTGCGCAACGGGTGGGTGCGGGCGTCCATCGCCTTGGTTTATCGCGGTCATGCTCGATTTCTTAGGAAGTCGCGGGCACGCGGACGATCAAGTTCATGTCCGCGCTGGAGAAGATGAAAGCGCCTTGTTCATGATCGAACTCAAAGGTGAACGTCTTGCGCCTGAACAGGTTTGCCGCGCGCGCCGCCGACAAGAGAGGGCAGACGCCAGTCGAGTAGAGAGCGCATCGCTCATGCATCGGCGGATTGGTGAAGCGGCTTCCCGCCATGGCGAACCAATGGACGCGTCGGCGATTGAGACGAAACCGAATGCCAGGCGGGGTGCTGGCCGTGGCAAACTATGCGTGGCGATCCAGATCGCCGCCGCAGATAGCGCACTGGCGGGTCCGCGCGAAGTAGAACCTGCCGTGGCCACATCTTCCCTACTCGCGGCGTCGGCTCAATGGGGGGCACCACCGACACGCCCAGGACGGGATAGCCGCGATGATCGCGTGGCAGCGCCGATATACAAGCCGGCAGGGCGACACGCTTGATCCGGTCGCGGTGCGGGCAACTCGCGACGCTCATGACGCCACCCGCCTGCGAGATCGGGGCCGTCGCGAGTGAGGCAGATCACCCGTCAAGGCGAGCGCCAGGACGGCCTCGGGGAATTTGTCCGGATGGGCAATCCAGCGACGGTTTTGCGTGCGGATCACAGCCCCGGCAGCTGTCAGTTTTTCACCATGCACGCGGCAAAAATGTATCCATGACCACGCTGTCCCCGTGAGCCCCAGGGCGGGGTTCGCGGTGGCGAAATCAGCCCACGCGACTTGCGCGGGCTTCCAGCCATTGATTGTTTGGGGTGTCAGAAAATGCTCCCTTAAGCGACCGCTTGCGGCGGGGAGGGAGCAGTAGGCGAAAAAGTGCGCTTTGATCTCCGGTATGCCAGCAGGCCGGAGCCATTTTTACCGTAGCAATTCGCCGAGGTTTGGAACGCGCTTTATTAGCTCGATAAGCCGCGAACGCCCGCTCGGCATGTCTTTCGGGCATTCGATGCCAGCAAAGGCTGGATCGTTCGCGATCCGGTCCGCAATGAGTGTTGCTGCGTTGTCCGTACTGCGGGCTCGTGGGCGTAGCCGCTTTAGCGCCTGTGCCAGCCACGCAATTTGCCGGGCTTGCCTTGCCACGTTTACAGGGGTGCGGGCGTTGGCGCTTCGCCGCGCTGCCGCACTCGCCTGTTGCAGCCCGCCGATGGCGGGGCCGTTGTCGACCGCGAACCGATGGAACGCCTCGCGCACGGTGGCACCGTCGCCGCTGAATTGGGCGAAGCGTTGAACGGCGACGATAAAGGCCAGCGTCGCGGCGTCACCTGTGCTGGCAAGGTCGCTCGCGATCTTGACGGCAACGCGCTCGCGGTCCCAAGGCGGACAATCGCCAAGCAGGTATTCGACACCATGCTCCAGGTCGTCGAGCCCGTGCGGTAGCAGTGTCCGCACGGGTGGCTTTTTCCTCGGGGGCAAGGCTACGCTCCCCAACTCAGTGTGGCGGCGGCGCGCAAGTGCGCCGTTTCAAGGTGTCCATAGCGACGCTGGAGGATCAGCGAGGAATGGCCCAACACTTGAGCGGCGACCGCGATGGTATTGCCAGCCCGCAGCAACTCCGCCGCGCGGTGGTGGCGGAGGTCGTGTTGATGCAGATCGGGGCGGCCAATCGAGTTAACAAGCCGTTCCCATTTGTTGCGGTATGAAATCGGCGTGCCGCATGTCCTGCCCTCGAAAGGCAACGCGTCGGCGGCACGGGTCGGCCAAACGCGGCGGATCAGGTCGGCGGTTTCCTCGCTAAAGAACAGCACGCGCGGGCGGCCAGTCTTCGTGCGATCCACGACGATTTGGCGCTGATCGAGATCGAAATCCGCCCAAGTGCGGGCAAGGATTTCGGACTTCCGGGCTCCGGTATCGTGAAGCAGGCGGACATAGGCGGCGAAACGCCGGTCGCGAAAGGCGAGCGCCCCAGCGAGTAGACGGCCAATTTCATCGGCGGAAATCGACACCACCCGCATCGCTTCGTTGTAGCGAGGCGTGGCGGCGGTGGGGGAGACGAAGCCAGCCGGACAAAGTCGGCGGCGGCGCGCCCATTTGTAGATGCTGCCGATTTGGGAAACGTCCCGATTGACGGTCGAGGGTTTGTAGCCGTGTGCCAGCATGGCCTCGGCGGCGGCGCAGATGGCTGGGGCGGCAATGGTCCACGCGGATTGCGAACCGAACAGGCCACGCCATTTGCGGGTACGCAGATCGGCACCGTCGAAGACGACGGCGCAGTACGACGTACACAGTTCGTCAAACGACATTTCGACGGCTTCCGGGCACGGGGCCGCCGCGACGGCTCCTTTCAGATCAAACTTACGACGCATACGAGCCTCCACATGCACTGTGAGAAACCCGCCGCAAGCAGCGCCGCTTAATCCACGCCCTGTTGAGCAATGGTGGGCGCGGTAGGGAT
>SXGR01269544.1_pt1 | contig 10475 bp, 10 predicted proteins | sample 3174711 | NCBI WGS metagenome assembly SXGR01 (sample SAMN11356860, study PRJNA531348) | freshwater metagenome | isolation source: freshwater sample F1-60 | place: China: Fuxian Lake, Yuxi | collected 2017-12-25 | reverse complement strand
TGCAGCCTCTTCGCAGCCGGGACTCGGATCCGGCCAGCCAAGTCCTCTTTCAGCAGGGATACACTCGCATTCGTGTCCATGCCGCCAACTTACCCTGATCAACGCATCCCTCGGTAGTGGTGCCCCGGGTGACGCTTACGGTACAGTGCCAAGTATTGGGGAGCTTTGAGAATGCTGCGGAATAAGCCGTTTGGATGGTCGATCTTCGTAATCCGATTGATAGGGGGAGGCAGGGAAACGGTTGGTGTGCGAAATCCACGCATTTAATGCGCACCGGTCACGCCAATTCCAGTCCATGCACCTCTATTCGTAACGAAGGGCTTGTATGGGCTCAAGACGGGCTGCCTTGATGGCTGGTAGGAATCCTGCAAATACACCGACCGATCCGCTAAAGGCCACCGCTATGGCTTGGGCTTCCCAGGTGATGATCGGAGAGTTTCCTGTCGGTGCAATGAAGGACAGCAGGTCAACGATAAGTAACGATGCTGCAAGACCCGCAATTGCACCCAAGAGCGACAGCACGACGCTCTCAACGATGATCTGAACAAAAATATCGACTCCGGTGGCTCCTAATGCCTTACAGGTACCAATCTCACGGACCCGTTCATTGATGCTGGCTAACATAATGTTCATGATGCCAATCCCTCCTACCAAAAGGCTGATGCCAGCGATGATTCCCCCGCTGAGTCGGGCGTTCTTAATCTGCTTGTTGATGTTCTGAACCTCACTTTCCTTGGTCTGAAACGTGAAATCTTCAATGCCTCGATGGGTGACCAAAAGCACGTTTTTTGCCTGTTGAATGGCCAATTCCATCTGTTCCATGGACTTCACTTTGAGATCGATGGCGCTGAGCCGAGGGTCGGGAATGCCATCGAGATCCCCCGCCATCCGGAACCGCACCCAAGCCGTGTTGAGCGGGATGTACAGGGTGTTGTTCTTGCGCCAAAAGGCCCAACCACCCTTCCTTCCCCAGCCACGAGACTTCTTAGTCTCAACCTTATTGGTGGATGCATTGGCTTGATTACGCAGGGCACGAGCCTTCAGGTCTTGCTCACTGGCATACTGCGTGAACATCCCAACGATGACAAAGGGTTGCCCGTTGATCTGGATCGTTTCGCCAAGTGGAATGATCTCACGCCCCGCTTCATCCGGATCGCCAAATAGGGAGTCTCGTATCCCAGTTCCAATGACACACACCGCCTGCGCTTTCTCTTCATCCAACGCATTAAAGAACCGGCCGTACTCCACGGTATGGAGGTTCATCTCCAATACTTCCGGCCAAACTCCTACACATTCCTCAGGACTGGCTCGCTTGTCTCCCCGGGAAACCATGGCGTCCGGCACGGCCATTTCTGGTGAAATCACCCGCAATAGCGGTGCGCCCTGTTTCAGTGCAACCACATCTACCAAGGTCCTGCCAGGCGCCTGGTCGGCCAGATGCTCTTGGTAGGTCGGAACCGCCTGCCTCTCTAGGAGCACCTTGTCGGCCCCACCCATGGCAATCATCGATTCCCTCATGCCGTTCTCCATGCCCTTGATTATGGCACTCATGCCGACCAATGAAGCGACTCCCAGCACAACACCAAACAGGGTGAGCAAGGACCGGAACTTGTGGGCCCAAACTTCTTTGAGACCAATTAGGATCGCATTGAAAAGGTTCATCAGTCGTAACGAAGAGACTGAATAACATCCATTCGGGCCGCTTTCACCGCCGGGAAAATGCCAGCCACGAGACCAACAACCACAGCAAACCCGAAGGACAATGCCATGGCGCCGCTGGTGATCACCGGATCATTGCCGGTGGGTGCCACCCAGGTAATACCGAGCACCACGAATCGGGAAAATGCCAATCCAAGAACTCCGCCTACCACCGCAATGACCGTGCTCTCGACAAGGATCTGAACAAAGATATCAAGTCCCCCTGCCCCGACGGCCTTGCGGATGCCAATCTCCCGGATGCGCTCAGAGATGCTCGCCAGCCTGATGTTCATGATGCCGATGCCACCGACAAACAGGCTGATGCCGGCAATGAGACCCCCACTCATTCGGGCATTCTTGACGAAACGGTCGATGTCGGCGCTCCAATCCTCAAAGGTCCGGAAGGCGAAGTCCTCGATGCCACGATGGTTCACCATCATGATGTTCCGAATCTTGGTCAGCGTTTGCTCGATCTGCGAGAAATCGCGGACTTTCAATTCAATATTACTTAGGCGGGGCTCAGCTGGGGCATTGGAAAGACCGGACTGGAACCGATGCCACATCGTGTTGAGGGGCATATAGACGGTGTTGTTCTTAATCCAAAAAGCAAAGTTGCCGCTGCGCCCTTGCCCACGCACCGGTCCCTTGGGCGGAGCTTTGCCCTCGAATATAAGCCTCTGACGCTCAACCTCTCGCTCTAAGCGCTGCTTGCGGTCTTGCTCACCCTCGTAGTGCTTGAACATTCCAATGATGGTGAAGGGCTGACCGTTGATGGTCATGATTCGCCCTAATGGGATCACCTCAGAACCCGCATCTTCGGGCCTACCGAAGAGTTCATCCCGGATGCCTGTGCCAATAACACACACCGGCCGAGCCTCCGATGCATCAATGTCATTGAACATCCGACCATGCTCTACCTCGTGCTCCATGATCTTCACCTTCTCCGGCACAACTCCTCCGGTCATGAAGGTTCGATGAAACTTGCCATTGGCCTGCAGCGTTGGATCCAAATCTAATCGCATCTCAGGAGCGATAATTTCGATGTCAGGAACTCCAGCCTTAAGGGCCTCGACATCGGCTAGAGTCATTCCGCGGGCCATGTCCCTGAGATGCCGCTGCTCGACCGGTACGCGCTGGGCCTCCATGCGCACCTTCTGCAAACCTCCGATGGCGAGCAACGCTTCACGCTGACCATTCTCCATGCCTTGAACCATCGCGCTCATGGCCACAAGCGATGACACCCCGAGCACGATCCCTAACATGGTGAGGGCACTGCGGAACTTGTGCGCCCAGATCTCCTTTAAGCCGACCACCACAGCATTGCCCAAGCTCGTCTTGCCAACGGGAAGATCTTGCAACGATAGGGCTGATGATGAAATGCGCGGTAGTTCTAGACTCATGAAGCCTGCCCTTCGGTAGGCGCTTTGGAAACCCGGTCAAGACCCGCCAACTTTGAATCAACCTGGTTGGCAATCTTACCGTTTCGAATCTCGATGCGCCGTGGGGTCACCGCTGCAATCTCCGGATTGTGAGTTACCAGGATCACGGTGCGCCCCTCGGCCGCCAAACGCCGAAACAGAGCCAAAATCAACTCGCCCGTGTGGGTATCGAGGTTGCCGGTCGGCTCGTCGGCTCAGATAATCTTGGGAGTGTTGACCAGAGCCCGGGCAATGGCCACGCGCTGTTGCTGACCGCCGGAAAGCTGATTGGGGCGATTCTTGAGGCGGTGGCTTAATTCTACCATTTCCAGGGCCTTCTCAGCGCGCTCTCGACGTTCACGACTTCCGATGCCCGCATAGATCATCGGCAATTCAACATTCTGCAGCACGTTGAGCTTGGGCAGCAGGTTGAAGAACTGGAACACGAAGCCGATAGCGCGATTGCGCACCCGAGCTAGTTCCCGGGCCGAAGCCTGGGCAATATCGATGCCGCCCAAAACCACATTGCCCCGGGTCGGCGAATCCAAACAGCCCAAGATATGCATCAAGGTGGACTTACCGCTGCCGGAAGGACCGATGATGGATACAAATTCTCCCTGATCAAGATCGAGGGATACATCGTCTAGAGCTCGGATCTCCTCCCCACCGAGATGGTAGATCTTGGAGACGTTGCGAAGTTCGAGCAGCGCCATGTTCAGGTTCAGTCTCAGCGTTGGGTCGTGGTCGCCTTTGTGGCTACCTTGACACTGTTCGTGGCACTGCCCATTCCCATCTCCTTGGCGCGATCTTCCAAAGACACCACCTCGCCCGCCTGCAGCCCCGAAGTCACCTCGGCGAAAAAGTAATCACTCACACCGATCTTGATGGGGCGCCGTTCCCATGTCTCTTCCTTGCGAACCCAGATGTGACGCTCGATTTCACGGGTCGCCGGATTGGTTTCCGTAAACACCGCAGCCAGAGGGGTAGCCACCACATTGTCGGCACTGGCCACCGGTATGGAGATATTGGCACTCATGCCCGGCCGGATCTGGCTATCGACATCCTTCAGCAGGATGCGCGCAGCAAAACCACGAATATTGTTTTTCAGGGTCGATTGGGGCGCGATGCGCTCGACCTTGCCGACCACCTTAAGGCCCGAAACCGCTTCCACGCTGACCTGCACTTGCTGGTCCACATGGAGCCGAGTCACATCTGCCTGATTAATGTGAGCATTGACGATCAGGTCGTTAAGATTGGCGATCGTAAGCACCTCGGTGCCGGCATTAAAACCGCCCGAGCCAGAAACGGCCTGACCTACAGAGATAGGCCGGGTGAGAATCGTGGAATCGAACGGGGCCATCACCTCAGTCTTTCGCAGACGTTCTACGATGAGTTCCAGGGACTTTTCCCTCAAGGCCAGCTCGTTCTTGGCCAAATCAAACTTGGTGCGGCTGTCCTCGAAGAGCTCCTGGGAGATCAGTTTGCCTTCAAAGAGCAACTGAGCCCGCTTGTAGTCCCGTTCAGCCTGCCCCAATTGCAGGCGGGATCGCTCCACATTCTTGTCTTCCTGCTGCCGCTGGGTCTGCAATTCCCTGTCATCTAGTTTAAAGAGCAATTGCCCCAATTTCACCCGGTCACCCACATCCACGGGCAGCACTTCAATCTTGCCGTTGACCTCAGGCCGAACACTCACCTGCTCGGCGGGCGTGATGTCGCCGGCGGCATTAATGGCGAACTTGATGTTGCGAGTCTCAATGACCGCGGTGTCCACCTTGGTACTGACCTGAGGAACGGCCCCGGCCCGCTGGCGCTGGGTATAATACCACCCTCCGGCTCCTAGGGCTCCGACCAACAGGATAACAATCAGAATCTTCATCGACGATTGAGTCTTCTTACCACGATCGTACGAACACGTACAATCCACCAACGAAGGTTTCCCACGTTGTCGGGAAGGCCTTCCGGTGCTTGGCTGGGTCCAGACGCTTTCGATGACTCCTTCATTCATCCTCTTTTTGTCCCTGTCGTTGCTGGTGTTGCGCTGGCTGGGCCAATGGTTTCTGGACCGGTTGAATCGCAACCACGTCCAGACCCATGCCCATCAACCGCCCGAGGCGGTCCGGGACATCATGGATGAAGCCACCTACCGCCGCTCCGTGGACTACACGCTCGCCAAATCCCGGTTCGGCCAGATGGAGGAACTGTGGGGTCTTGCTATCAAGATCCTCTTTCTCTGTAGCGGATTCCTACCCTGGAGCTTGAGCTTCTGGGCTGGTTGGGTCGGTTCACGCGTGCTGGCCACCGCCGGTTGGCTGTTGGTGGTTTCGCTCGTCATGGGCTTGCCGGACCTTCCGCTGGAATGGTGGTCCCAATTTCGGCTCGAAGAACGCTTTGGATTCAACAAGAGCACCCTAAAGGTCTGGGTCACCGACCACCTCAAGATGCTGGCCCTGAGCACCGTCCTTGGGCTGCCTTTGATTGGTGGTATTCTGAAACTGACCGACTGGATCGGGGACCAATGGTGGCTCTGGGCCTGGGTTCTCCTGATGGCGTTCCAGGCGATAATGATGGTTCTGGCCCCCATCCTCATCCTGCCCTTGTTCAATAAATTCACCCCGTTGCCAGAAGGTTCGCTGCGGGATCGCCTCCTCAAACTGGGAGAACGCACCGGATTCTCCGCCAAGACCATTCAGGTGGCCGATGGCAGTCGGCGCTCCGCCCATTCCAACGCGTACTTCACAGGCTTTGGGCGATTCCGGAAAATCGTACTGTACGACACGTTGATCGCCCAGTTGACCGAGGTGGAACTCGAAGCGGTGCTGGCCCACGAAATCGGCCATTACCGGCGGGGCCATATTCCCAAGATGCTCATTTGGGCCGGCGTTTCATCGCTCGTGAGCTTCGCATTGCTGGGCTGGTTGGCCCGCCAGTCGGTGTTCCTCGAAGCCTTTGGTTTCAAAGGATCGGCCGGGACCGCCCCGGTGCTGCTCTTGGCTGGATTGCTGGGCGGGGCGGTCACCTTCTGGCTCACCCCTTTAGGGACCCGCCGGTCACGACGGCACGAATTTGAGGCAGACGCCTACGCCCGGAACGCCATGGGTGAAAGTGCTTCGCTCATCGGAGCCTTGCGCAAGATGCACGAGAAGAACCTTTCCAACCTGACGCCCCATCCGTGGTTCAGCGGGTTCTACTACTCGCACCCGACCTTGGTCGAGCGGGAGGCCGCCCTGCGTGTCGACTCGGGATCCCCTCCCCCGGTCCACTGAGCCGGGGGGACTTTAGCGGTACATCCGCCCTTCAGCCAACGGGAACGCATTGGGGATGTGCCGCACTTCGCGAACCTCGGCACCGGCAAAAAGCACCTCGACGATGTCGAACCGGAAGGCGACTTGAGGCCGGCCTAGTTCTTTGAGGTAAGCCAACGCCGTGTCGGAAAGCATGCGCTGCTTCGGCCGCCCCACCGCTTGGGCCGGACGCGCCCAACTCTCCGACGACCGCGACTTCACCTCCACAAAGGCCAGCACTTCCCCGTCGCGAGCAATTAGATCTATCTCCCCACGCCCGTGCCGGTAGTTGGCGCACAAGATCTTCATCCCCAGCCTCTCCAATTCGACCCGAGCGGCGTCTTCGCCGCGTCTTCCGAGGCGGAGGTGGGCCCCGGCTTCGACAGGCTTGACGGGTTTCCGGAGTTGGGACCAGAGACTCATGTCGGGAATAGCTCCGGTTCAGGCCGTCGCAGTGGCGCAAAACTCAGGCGATGGATGGGACAAGGTCCCAGGCGGGCGACGGCCTCCAGGTGTTCGGGTGTAGGATAACCCTTGTGACTGGCAAACCCATAACCGGGCCACCGCCCCTCCGCCTCCCGCATCACCCGATCCCGGGTCACCTTGGCCAGCACCGAGGCGGCAGCGATGGAATAGCTCAGAGAATCTCCTTTCACCAAGGCTGTCTGGGGCAGTCGCAAACTCCGAACCGGACGCCCGTCCACCAACGCGTGATCCACGTCGTCCCCCAAATCGGCCAATGCCTGATTCATCGCACGATGGGTGGCTTGCAAGATGTTGATCTCATCAATCACCGAAGGTTCCACCGCAGCGATGGCGTAGCGAACGGCTGGATCACCCGTCAGTCCGGCGAAGAACCGATCCCGCTGAGCTTCGGTCAATTGCTTGGAATCATTCAAATCGGCAAACGCATCCGGAATCCCTTCCAACACCCAAGCGCGCGGCAAAATGACCGCGGCCGCAACCACCGGTCCGGCCAGCGGACCCCGACCCGCCTCATCTACTCCGGCCACACGTTGGATCCCAGATGCGAATCGGGCTCGCTCATGCAGAAACCGGTCTACAGCGGGGCGTCGCGGCATGGGTCCATCACACCGTCACGGGCGTCGGACGTCAAAGCCTGCCTTGCATCGCTGGATGACTCGACGACGTCACCACGAGCGCAAAAAAACCGCCAAGTTGGCGGTTTGTAAACAGTCGTCGACTGATCGCTGGATCAGTGAACCAAGAATTCAGTAGGTAGTCGTGCGCTCGTAGAGCCAAGTCGCGTCCAACGTGTCCAGAACCCTGTCGGACTTCGCACGAAGCCCGTAGGTGAGAATCGTTGGCGACCTCCACCTTCTGATCTCCGAATGGCCATCTGCGAAAGATAGCCCACCAGCGCCATTATGATACGAAGCAGGGTAATCGACAAAGGAGGTCTGTGAGGCGTGCACAAACCAACCGTCGTTGATCGACGCCGGGTTCTCATCAATCGTCACCCATGTTTGAGAAGCGCCGAGAATGAAATCGCTTTGCTTGCGGTAAGCCCGCCCCGTGCCCCACTCCTGCCCCCGGACAGGATTCATATAGCAACTCATCGACAGGCTCCGGACCTTCGGGATGCCGCCACCGCCAAACGGTCCCTTGGTCGTTGCCCTATCGGAAGGACACTTGTAGACCGCCAATGCTCCGACGTTTTTGTAGAGCAAGGAGTCCATAATCAGCATGGTGTTAGTCCAACTCGGACCTTCATGCATGGTTCCCATGCACCACTGGTTCAACGGATAGGTTTTCGTCGGGCTAGCGGCATTGACCAAGCCGCCCAAACCCGCTGACAGGCAGATCTCGTCCCGGTTGTCCCCGGAGTACAAAGTCCAACCCAGCATCAATTGCTTGCCGTTGTTCATGCACAGGATGCCCTGAGCCTTAGACTTTGCCTTGCCGAGTGCGGGCAAGAGCATGCCCGCTAGAATGGCAATGATGGCAATGACTACCAAGAGCTCAATGAGCGTAAAACCTTTGCGCTGGGTATCCACCGAAACCTTTTGGGAGATCTTCATGTGTTTTGTGACTAGGGTGCTGACATCTTCGGGCCGGAACTTCCGCTTTGCAAGTTTAGAGGAACATTTTAGCCCTCGCGATGCTTCCACGATGGGCTGAAAAAGTCCTAGCGGGTCAACCTGCGCCACCGCCAGCCACCTGCTTGGGTTCTCCCTTAATGAGAGCCACGGCGTAGTCGCGATTCATCCGGGCGATGAAGTCGAGGGAGATTTCTTTCGGGCAAACCGCCTCGCAGCTTCCCGTCACGGTGCAGGCTCCGAAACCCTCGGTATCCATTTGTTCCACCATGGATTTGACGCGCTTATAACGCTCGGGCTGTCCCTGCGGCATCAAACCCAAATGGGACACCTTGGCGGCCACGAAGAGCATGGCGCTGGCGTTCTTGCAGGCGGCCACGCAGGCCCCGCAGCCAATGCACTGAGCGGCATCCATCGCCAGGTCGGCGTTCTCCTTCGGCACCGGGATGCTGTTGGCATCGGGCGCGCTTCCGGTGCGGACAGTGATGAATCCTCCGGCCTGCTGGATGCGGTCGAAGGACTTCCGGTCACACACCAAATCCTTAACGATGGGAAAGGCCTTGGCGCGCCAGGGCTCGATGACGATCTCGTCGCCATTGCTGAAACTGCGCATGTAGGTCTGGCACGTGGCCACGCCCTTGTGAGGACCGTGGGGCTTGCCATCGATGACCAACGAGCAGGTGCCACAAATGCCCTCGCGGCAATCGTGGTCGAAAGCGATGGGATCTTCGCCCCGGTTAGAGAGCTCTTCGTTCACCACGTCGAGCATCTCCAGGAACGACATTTTCGGATTCAGCTCGGGCGAGGTGTAGGTCTTGAACTCGCCCGCGGCTTTCGCGTTCTTCTGGCGCCAGACTTTCAGGCTAACTTTCATTGGCAGTAGGGAAAGGGATTGTGCGGCTGCGGGTTATTTGTAGCTCCGGGTGCTCATCTTCACTTCTTCGTAGATGAGCGGCTCTTTGTTGAGGATCGGGGCTTTATCTGGGGCTCCGGCGTATTCCCAGGCCGCCACGAAGGCGAACTGGTCGTCACGGCGCTTCACGTCGCCCGCATTGACGATGCCCTGCTGGACTTCGGCGTCATTGGGCGTGTACTGGTACTCTTCGCGGAAGTGTCCACCGCAACTCTCCTCGCGCATGAGCGCGTCGCGACACATGAGCTCACCCAACTCGATGAAGTCAGCCACACGACCGGCCTTCTCGAGAGGTTGATTCCAACCGTCCGGCTCGCCCAACGCTTTGACATTGGTGCGGTATTCTTCGCGGAGATCACCGATGAGCTGAATGCCCTTCTGAAGACCCGTCGCGCTCCGAGCCATGCCGCAGTAGTCCCACATGATCTTGCCCAACTGCTTGTGGAAACTGTCGGGCGTGCGCTTGCCGTTGCTCGAAGTGACTTGGCGGGTGAATTTTTGAACTTCTTCCTCAGCCTGTTTAAACTCCCCGCGATCGGTCGCCGGACGGCCCCCAGCCTTCACATTGGCCAAGTAGGTCGTGATGGTGCTCGGGAGTACGAAGTAACCGTCGGAGAGTCCCTGCATCAGGGCGCTGGCTCCGAGTCGATTGGCCCCGTGATCCGAGAAATTGGCCTCACCCAGCACGAACAAGCCGGGGATGTTGCTCATCAGGTTGTAGTCCACCCAAAGACCACCCATGGTGTAGTGAACCGCCGGGTAAATGCGCATCGGCGTCTTATAGGCGTCTTCATTGGTGATCTCGTGGTACATCGAGAACAGATTGCCGTAGCGCTCGCGCACCTTGCCTTCGCCTAAACGCTGGATGGAGTCACCGAAATCCAGATAGACGCCCAGCCCGGTGTCGCCGATACCCCGCCCTTCGTCGCAGACGGACTTGGCAGCTCGGCTGGCAACGTCGCGCGGGGCGAGATTGCCGAAGGCCGAGTACATGCGCTCCAGATAGTAGTCGCGATCACCCTCGGCGATGTCGGCGGGGTTCTTCTTGCAGTCTTCCTTGCGCTTCGGAACCCAAATGCGTCCGTCATTGCGCAGCGACTCCGAC
>SXGR01249021.1_pt1 | contig 10476 bp, 11 predicted proteins | sample 3174711 | NCBI WGS metagenome assembly SXGR01 (sample SAMN11356860, study PRJNA531348) | freshwater metagenome | isolation source: freshwater sample F1-60 | place: China: Fuxian Lake, Yuxi | collected 2017-12-25 | reverse complement strand
AGGTGAGCAGCTTGCCCTGCCGGTGCAGCACGCGCATCGACTTCACCCAGGTGTCGCCGCCGGTGAAGTTCACCACCGTGTCGACGCCGCCGGTGAACTGGCGGCGGTGCGGCTTGTCGAACTTGGCGTACACCCACTTCATGAAGTCTTCCTTGGTGTAGTCGATCAGGTGATCGGCGCCGAGGTCCTTCAGTCGTGCAAGCTTCGCCGGGCTGGAGGCGCAGGCGATGACTTCCGCGCCGACGAGCTTGGCGAGCTGGACGCAGCAGGTGCCGACGCCGCCCGAGGCACCGAGGATCAGTACGCGTTCGCCCTTCTTCACTTCACCGATGGTGTACATCATGCGCAGCGCCGTGCCGTAGGCCACCGGCAGGCAGGCCGCGGCCTCGAAGGACACGTCGGCGGGCAGCCGCACCAGGTTCTTGTCCGGCACCGCGCAGTATTCCGCCAGTCCGCCGGGGCGCATCTCGCCGATCAGGCCGCCCTGCACGCTGTGGCGTATCACCGGGTCGACCATCACGCGCTCGCCCACCGTCCATTCCTTCACGTCCTTGCCCACCTCGGTGATCTCGCCGGAGAAATCCAGGCCAGGGATGCAGGGCAGCGGCACCTTGATGCCGGGCATGCCCTTGCGGGTAAAGATGTCGTGGTAGTTGAGGGTCGCCGCGCCGACCTTGATGACGACTTCGTCGGCCTCGGGCTTCGGATCGGGCCAGTTCGTTTCGTAGCTGATCGTGCCATGGCCGCCGTGCGCGTGTATGACTGCTGCTTTCATGTCGGGTTTCCTTCGTGCTGGATCATGCGGAGTACAAAGCCGTTCGCGTCTTCGGGCGCGACCCAGAGACTGCCCGCGCCTTCCTTGAGCCTGAGCCCCCGAGTTTCCATCATCTGCGCCGCGCGATCCAGTTCGGCGAATGAAACGGTGACCCCGGCGAACGCAGGGGATTGCGGCGTCCAGCCGAAGCGGCGCCCGAATTCCGCGCCCGTGAGCACGCGGGGGATGCCGCCAAGGGTGGCAAGCCGCCTCGCCACGCCGGCGTCCTCGGCGACGACGAAGGCCTCCTCCAGCGCGAGAGCGCCGTTTTCGTGCTTCGTCAGCGCCGGCTGCCACAGGTACCCGGGCGTCTGGTGCTCGATCACGATATAGCGTCCTTCCGGGCACATCGCGTCGCGCGAGAAAATGTTTCTGAAGCGCATCGTGCGCTCGACGCCATCCACCTGCAGCTTCCTTTCGCGCTGCACCGGCGCGTCGAGGAACGGCGCGTGCGGCGCAAGCTTCGCGTACGCGGCATCCGCGTTCTCGCAGCGCAGCGCAAGCAGGTGCAGGCCTTCGAAGCGGCCGAGGAATTTCGCCCAGGGGTTCCAACAGGTCTCGTCGACGAGACCGATGAGTTCGAGGTAGCCGCGCTCGAAAATGGCGCAGCGGTTTGCGCTCGCCCAGGGATGCATGCCTTCCTGCCCAGGAACCGCGCCGCGCTGGCGGCTCGTCGGCGAAAGCGTGAAACCCAGCCGCTCCCAGCGCGCGGCGCCGGCAGCGAGGTCCCTGACGATGGCGCCGACGTGGTCCAGCGACAGCATGGGCGCGGTTGCCATGCGCCTAGGCCGCCAGTGCCTCGTCTGCCGACAGGTAATCGAGTCCGTTCGCTGACTTCACCGCAGGATGTGTGATCCGGCCGTCGTGAACACTTGAGACCCCGATCAGCATGCGGCGTCTCAGCCGGCGAGGAACGCGTCGACAACCGCGCGCGTGGAGTAGGTGCCCGCCACGTCGAACCTGAAGCTGCGGTGGCGGTAGTCGCCGTTGGCCTGCCGCTCGTACAGCGGCATCAGTTCGTCGCGTCGGGCGGCGATCGCGCGCAGCGCGGCGGCCAGCGCGTCGACGTCCGCGTCGGTGTTGTAGATGCCGAAGCTCGCGCGCACCATGCCGCGGCGCTCGTCGGCAAGGCGCTCCAGGTCCGCGTTCGAGAGCCGGTCGGCGGCTTCTTCCAGGCTCGCCATGACCATCTCGCGCACGTACGGATGCGCGCAGAAGCATTCGTTGCGCACTGCGATGTTGAAGTAGTCGTTCAGCACCGCTGCGGTGAACGCGTGATCGCAGCCCTCCAGGTTGAAGGTGATCGCGCCGGTGCGCAGCGTTGTGCCCGCAGGGTCGCTCGCGCCATACACGGTGATGCCGGGCACAGGAGCGATTGCTTTCAGCGCGTAAGCCATCAGGCGGTGCTCGTGCTCGGCGATCACCGCCATGTCCACCTGGTGCAGCGCATAGAGCGCCGCGCCGAGCGCGATGGCGCCGGGGATGTTCGGCGTGCCGGCCTCTTCGCGGTCGGGGAAGCTCTGCGACACCGTGTAGCGGTCCAGCCAGACCGAGTCGACCATGCCGCCGCCCACTTCCTCGGGTTCGACCGGCGCGAACAGTTCGCTGCGGGCCACCACCACGCCGGGTGAGCCGGGCGCATAGACCTTGTGGCCGGAGAACACGAGCACGTCCACGTCCTGCGCGGGGTCGGGGTTGCCGCTGATGCGGATCGGCACGTGCGCGGCCATCTGCGCGGCGTCGACGACGATAAGCGCGCCGTGGCGATGCGCCAGTTCGGCGATTTCGTGGACCGGGTTCAGGATGCCGGTGACGTTGGACACGCCGGTGATGGCGACGTAGTTGATGCGTGCGCCGTGCGTGGCGAAAACGTCGCGCATGCGCGCCATGTCCACGCCGCCCAGGGAATTCGCCGCCGCCACCGAGGGCACGTGGATGACCTCGGGGAAATGTTTGCGGTGCGGCAGGTCGTTGGAGTGATGTTCCATGATGGACGTCACCACAACGTCGCGCGCGGGACGCGCGTGGCGCAGCGTGCGCGCGACACGGTTCATGCCGGCGGTGGTGCCGCTGCCGGTGAAGAAGCACATCCAGCGCGCCGGATCCGCGCCGGTGAATTCCAGCACCATGCGGTGCGCCCACGCGTACTCGGTGGTCGATAGCCGCGCCGCATAGTGCAGCGTGCTGTGCGTGTTCGCGTAGTGCGGCAGGTAGCGATCCAGCGCCTGCTGCACGACGGCGAGCCGCAGCGTGCTAGCCGCGCTGTCCAGGTAGGTGCGGCGCCGGGTGCCGCCATCGGCCACCGGGTACACCGTGTCCAAGCCGATCACCCCGCGGCTCAGCGTGTCCAGCGGCGTGTGGTGTCTTGACGGGGGATGCGTGCGGGTGTTCTCGATGTTCGCGAATGCCATGGGTTCATTCTAGGAAGCCGGGCGTGCAAATAGTTCGCAATCGCTTCTTCCGGGTTGGGGTATTGTAGGATCTGATACTACTAGAGCGCAATTTATTAGTAGAATATTCCATGGACGCCATAGACCGAAAAATCCTTGCCATCCTGCAGAATGATGCCGATACACCCCTCACCGCGATCGCCGCTGTCGTGCACCTGTCGCACACACCGTGCTGGCGTCGCATCCAGAAGCTGCGAGCTGCGGGCGTCATCAGGAAGCAGGTCGCACTGTGCGACGCGAAAGCGCTGAACGTTGGCGTTACGGTGTTCGTCTCGGTGCGTACCAACCAGCATACCCAGGCCTGGCTTGAGCGCTTCGCCAAGGGCGTGCGCGATATCCCCGAAGTCGTCGAGTTCTACCGCATGAGCGGAGACGTGGACTACCTGCTGCGCGTGGTGGTGCCCGACATCGCCGCCTATGACGCGGTGTATCGCAAGCTCATCAGGATCGCGGACCTGTTCGACGTGAGTTCAGCGTTCGCCATGGAACAGATGAAGTACACCACGGCCTTGCCGCTCGACTACGCCTGAGCGCTGGCGAGATTAGACGCCGGCCGGCTGCAGGCCCTGCTCCAGGGCGAGAGCCTTCAGAACCTTGCGGTCGACCTTGTTGGTGGTAGCGAGCGGCAGTTCCTTCATGAAGGTAACGCGCCGGGGGTGCTGGTACGCGGGGGCATGGGCGAGGGCGTATTGCTTCACTTCCTCCTCCGAAAGTCCTGCGCCCGCGCGCAGCACCACGAATGCCACCGGCTTCTCGCCCTTGATCTCGTCAGGCACCGGCACCACGCAGGTCTGCAGGATGTCCGGGTGCTTTTCCAGCATCTGCTCGACTTCGCTGGGGTAAATGTTCTCGCCACCGCAGTTGAACATGTCGTCATCGCGGCCGAGGAAGGCGTAGGCGCCACTCGCGTCCTTACGGAAAACGTCGCCCGAGATGTACCAGCCGTCGGCGGTGAGTACCTCGCGCGTCTTCTCGGGCAGGTTGAGATAACCCTTCATGTTGGCGGGCGTGCGCTGCCAAAGGACGCCCACGTCCGACTCCCGGCCGTCGGCGCCCACCAGCTTCACGTCCACCCGTGGCAGGGGCCAGCCCAGCGCGAGGTCATCCTTTGGGCGGCCGTCGGGATGCGGGCCGAACACGACAGGGCCTGCCTCGGTGGTGCCGTAGGCGTTCGACACCACGGCTTTCGGGAACCAGCGGCGGATGTCCTCGATGAGTTTTCTGCTCGCCGGCGCCGAGCCCATGCGTACGAAGTGCACGCGCGAGAGGTCGGTCTTTTCCAGCGTTTCCCTTTCGCGCACCGCCATCGCCAGCATGGTCGGCACCGAGGTGAGCCAGGTCACGCCGAAGCGGCCGATCGACTCGATGTAGCGCTTCGCCTCGAACTGCGGCAGCAGCACCATCGAAGCGCCAGCCGCGAAAATGAATTTCGAGGTCCCCAAGGCGTTCATGTGGAACAGCGGCGCGGCGACGACAAGGCGCTCGTTCTCCAGACCCTTGCCGCCGCGCAAGCGGGTTTCCACCGCCCACAGGTGCCCCTGGTGCGACAGCGGCACACCCTTGGGCCGCCCGGTGGATCCCGAGGTGTAGAGGATCATCGCGGTCTCGTCCGGCGCCGGCACCACCGTCGTGAACTCGCCGGGGTCAAGCAATGCATCCCATTCCTGCCCGAATTCCACCGTCGGCAGCGCGGCCGGCAGCGCGGCACGGCGCTCGCGGTCGCAGATCGCGAGCCTGGTCCCGGAGTCGGCGAGCACGAAGGCGATGGTGTCTCGCTGAAACTTGTGGTTCACCGGCACTGCGACGAGGCCGGCGCGCATGATGCCGAAGTAGGCGGCGAGGAATTCGGTGCGGTTGGCCGAAAGGATGGCGACGGCGTCGCCGCGCTTCAGCCCGCGGCGCAGCAGCCCTCGTGCCACTGCCTTCGCCATGCGGTCGATGTCGGCATGCGTGTACTCGCGCGGCTGCGCCCAGTCGAGGCAATCGATGATTGCCAGCCGGTCGGCGCGCGCAGCCTGATGGTAGTCGCCGAGGTTTGTGAACACGGACCGGAGCGTAGCGCAAAACGATCGATGGCTGGTGTACGCTAACCCACGTGAAACGGACCATTTCGAAAACTTCGTCAAAAACCAGGCGCCTCATCGTCGGCATTTCGGGTGCCACCGGCGCGGTCTACGGCGTGCGGTTGCTCGAGGCGATCGCCGCTCAACGCGGCTGGGAGGCGCACCTCGTCCTCACCGATGCAGGCGTGCTCAACGCGCACCAGGAACTGGGCATGAAGCGCCGCGAGGTCGAGGCGCTGGCGAAGGTGCACTACCACCCGAAGGACATCGGCGCTGCGATCGCCAGCGGTTCATTCCTCACCGAGGGCATGGTGATTGCGCCCTGTTCCATGAAGACGCTCGCCGCGGTGGCGCATGCGCACGCGGACGACCTCATCGCGCGCGCCGCCGACGTGGTGCTGAAGGAACGCCGGCGGTTGGTGATCCTGCCGCGCGAGGCGCCGTTCAATCTCGCGCACCTGCGCAACATGGTCGCGGTGGCCGAGATGGGCGGCATCGTGGTGCCTCCGGTGCCCGCGTTCTACGCGCGGCCAAAGACGGTGGCGGACATCGTCGACCACACGGTGCATCGCGTGCTCGACCTCTTCGGCATCCATTCCCCGGTGCTCGCGCGCTGGCGCGGCATGGGCAAGCCGGTCTCAAAGGACGACTAAATGGGTGATCTGCCGGCATTTTCCGAGAACTACGCAGACGCACGGGCGAAGTTCGTCGACGCGGCGCGCGCCGCCGGCGCCGCGCTCACGCACCACCGGCATCCCGCGGCGAGGGGGCCGGAAGGCGAGGAACTGTTTTTTGACGTCGCAGTGATGGGCCGGCCGGATGCGCCGAAGGTGCTGGTGGTCGGCTGCGGCACGCACGGCATCGAGGGCTATTCGGGCTCGGCCGCGCAGACTGCGTGGATGCGCGCCGGCGCCGCGAAGAGCGTTCCCGCCGACACCGCAGTGGTGTTCTTCCATGCGCACAATCCCTGGGGCTTCGCGCACCGCACGCGCGTGACCGAGGACAACGTGGACTTCAATCGCAACTTCGTCGATTTTTCGGTGCCGCGGCCGGGGAATCCCGGCTACGCGGAAGTGCATCCGAATATCGCGCCCGCGAACTGGGACGACGCCACGGTGGCGGGAATTTTCCGCTGGCTGGACGAGTACCGCACGAGGGTGGGCGAGCAGGCGTTTTCGGACGCCTACAACGGCGGCCAGTATTCGCACGGCGACGGCATTTTCTACGGCGGTGCGAGAGAGCAGTGGGCCAACGGCGTATTGAGCGGGGCGATCCGCACGCACGCGGGGCACGCGAAACAGGCTGCCATCATCGACCTGCACACGGGCATCGGGCCGTTCCTCGGTCACATCTTCCTGTGCTTTCACCCGCCGGGTTCGCCCGGCTACGAGCGCGCGCGGCACTGGTGGGGCGAGCGCGCGGTCAACCGCGAAGGCGTCACGCACAAGGCGGTGGCCTCCTACAAGGGGCTGGTGGTGGATGCCTTCAGCGCCGCGCTGCCGCAGGCCGAGACCACGGCCGTGGTCATCGAATTCGGCACGCGCGACCGCCGCGAAATGCAGCGCGCCAACATGGCCGGGCGCTGGCTGCGTTTCAAGGGCGCGAAGGACCCGGCGCGCGCGAAGCGCGTGCACGCGGATTTCATCGATGCCTTCTACCCCGCGGACCCCAAGTGGCGAAGCGCGGTGCTCGAGCAGTCGCGCGAGTTCCTCGACCGCGCGGTGACCGGGATCAGTTCGAGCTGAAGATCGCCTCCAGCGCGCGGTTGAAGCCCGCGGGCTGCTCGACGTTCGAGATGTGCGAAGCCGAGGGCAACACGACCAGCGTGGAGCCCGGCGCATTCTCGTGGATCTCACGGGCCATCGGCACCGGCGTTCCCATGTCCTGCTCGCCGACGATGACGAGAATGGGGCACTTGATGTCCTTCAGCCGCGTGGTGAGGTTGATTTTCGGCAGCGCGTGGCAGCAGCCTGCGTAACCCGCGACCGGCGTGGATTCGATCAGCCGCGCGATGTCGGCAAGCCGCTTGCCGCCGGCCTTGCGGTAGGGCTCGGTGAACCAGCGCGCGAGCGTCGGCTCGACCAGCGGCTTCATGCCCTGAGTTTCGGCGAGCCTGATGCGCTCGGCCCACACCGGCGCGGCTTCCGCCGGATAGCGGCTGGTCGTGTCGGCGAGCGTCAGGGTCTGGAACATGCCGGGATATTTGAGCGCGAAGGTCTGCCCGATCATGCCGCCCATGGACAAACCCACCCAGTGGCAGCGCTTCACGCCGGCGGCATCCAGCACGCCCTTGGCGTCGTCGGCCAGCATGTCGAGCGTATAGGCGCCTGCGGGCGCGGCGCTCGCGCCGTGGCCGCGTGTGTCGAAGGCAAGGATGCGGTAGCGGTCCTGGAACGCGGCAATCTGCTCATCCCACATGCGCACGCTGCAGGCCAGCGAATGGCTGAAGACGATCCAGGGATTACCCTCCTTGCCGTGGATTTCGTAGTGGATCTCGGTGCCGTTCATGCTGGTTTTCATGTGCTCGCCATGATGAGGGGTATGCGCATTTCGGCTGCGCTGGTGCCGCCGTGGTTGCCAATGTGGACGTGCCGCGTCTCTCCCGCAACCCGGTCCTTGATTGTATGCCGAGCGCGCATCACCAGCGCCACGTCGCCGATGCGCTCGCGCAGATGCGGATGTGCCTCGCCGGGGCCGAACCAGCCCTCGTCCAGCATCTCGCTACTGGCGCGCACCTCGGCGCGATCGCCGAGCCAGCTGCGCGCGCGATCGATGAATTCGCGCTCGCGTCCCGGCTGCACATGGCACCAGGCCATGCGCGGCTCGCCGCAGAGCGGGTAGCGCAGCAGTTCGCAGAGGCCGGGTGCATCCTCCAGCAGCAGCTGCTCGTGACCGGCGCTGTCCATGAAGCCGTGGTCGGCGGTGGCGACGATCAGCGTGTCGGTTCCCGCAAGCCGCGCCTTCATCTCGCGGAATGCAGCGTCCACCAGCCCGAAATGCGCGAGCGCCTCGGGCGAGCCCGCGCCATGGCGGTGTTCTATCGCGTCGAGCTGCCACCAGTAGGCGTAGACAAACTTGCGCCCCGGTCCGGATTTCACCGCCGCCTCGACGCCGTCGACGAGGCCCTCGAGTCTCGCGTAGGCAAGGCGTTCGGCGCTGCCGCAGTGGTGGCGGTTGTAATCGGAATCCATGATCGCGTCCCATGAGATGACGATGGCGCGCGTGTCGAGCGCGTCCAGCAGCGGCGCGCCGCGAAACAACTGCGCCGGTGCGATCCCGCGCTCGCGCAGGCCGTTGGCGCCGCCACGCGGCTTGAATGGCAGCGGCGCCGCGACGCATGCGGCCTGCGAGAAGTAGGTGAACCATCCCGTGAGGCCGTGCTGCGCGGGCGACAGCCCGGTGTACGACGTCGTGATCGCGGTTGCTGTGGTGGGCGGGAAGACCGCGCTGATCGACTGGCGCCGCGCCGCGAGCAGCGCACTGCCGCCGCCGCGGTCGAGCAGGAACTGGTCGCCGAGGCCGTCGATGATGAGAAAGACGACATTTGTAGCGCCGGAAATCCCGGCGGGCGGCAGTGCGGCCAGCGTGGCATGGCGCGGTTCGCCGCCGCGGGCCGCAACGAGCGTGGCGATGAGGTTGAGGAAGCCGTCCCCCGCGTAATCCGGCTGCTGCATAGGGTGATTCTAAGGCAGGGTCGCATGATAAAATCCGCGTTCGCTCCGTCCAGAAGGATCCGCCATGCGGATGGAAGTCCACATACACGCCGACATCCCGCTGCTCGAAGGCGTTTCGAAGAAGCAGATCGAGCTCGCACTCTCGCCCTGGCTCGAGTACCTCGACGCTGACGGCATTGCAGACGTCAAGAGCATCGAGCCCGACGAGCCCGGCCTCAAGTTCGACGAAAAGGAGCTGCTGCTCTTCGTCTGCTGGACCGGCGAGATCGGCCGCAGCTTCCATGCCGCGCTGGATCAGGCGCTTGAGAACCTCGGGCCGCTGTGTTACGAGGCTGTCGAAATCGAGCTCACGCTGTACCACTCGAACGGCGAGCAGGAACAACGCCTGCTCTTCGTCGGGCCGACGCAGCAGGCGATCCACGAGGCGCAGCGCCGCTGCATGATGGAAGACGTGGGTGCGCTGCTTGAGCGGCAGTTCGACAAGTCGAAGACCGCGGAAGTAATGGCGCTGGTGAACGACCTGTTTGACCGCGACTGGAAGGAAAAGGCGTCGCAACCGAAGAAGCCCGAACGCGCGTTCGAGACCTACACGCGTCCCTCGCGCAAGAACCTGCACTGAGCTTGGCGGGTCCAAAGTATCCAGGTTTTGACACGCTGGCCCTGCACGCGGGCCAGTCGCCGGACGCGACCTTCGGCAGCCGCGCGGTCCCGATCTACCAGACCACCTCGTATGTGTTCCGCAACTCGGAGCACGCCGCCTCGCTGGTCAACATGGAGCGCGCGGGGCACGTCTATTCGCGCATCTCCCACCCGACCGTCGCCGTGCTCGAGGAGCGCATGGCGGCGCTGGAGGGCGGCGCGGGCGCGATCGCCGTGTCCTCGGGACAGGCCGCGCTGCACCTTGCGGTGGCGACCATCCTCGACGCCGGCCATCATATCGTCGCCTCGAACTCGCTTTACGGCGGTTCGCACAACCTGCTCGGCTATACGATGGCGCGCTTCGGCATCGAAACCACGTTCATCAAGCCCGGCGACATCGACGCCTGGCGCAAGGCGATAAGGCCGAACACGCGGCTCTTTTTCGGCGAGACGCTGGGCAACCCGGGGCTGGATGTACTCGACGTCCCCACGGTGTCGGCGATCGCGCACGAAGCGGGCGTGCCGCTGCTGGTGGATTCAACCTTTACAACGCCGTACCTGATGAAGCCTTTCGAGCACGGCGCCGACCTGCTGTATCACTCGGCGACCAAGTTCCTCGGCGGGCACGGCACGGCGATCGGTGGCGTGATCGTCGATTCGGGCCGCTTCGACTGGGAAAAGAGCTGAAAATTCCCGCAACTCACCGCGCCCTACGCGGGATTCCACAACATGGATTTCGAGGAGGAATCGGGCACGCGCGCGTTCCTGCTGCGCGCGCGGCGCGAGGGCCTGCGCGATTTCGGCGCCTGCATGGCGCCGATGACCGCCTTCCAGCT
>SXGR01489577.1_pt1 | contig 10477 bp, 11 predicted proteins | sample 3174711 | NCBI WGS metagenome assembly SXGR01 (sample SAMN11356860, study PRJNA531348) | freshwater metagenome | isolation source: freshwater sample F1-60 | place: China: Fuxian Lake, Yuxi | collected 2017-12-25 | reverse complement strand
TCCGCCACAACAAGTGGTATTATTATTGATAGTCAATGAATTAATGACGGAGGTGGGAATTGCGCCCATCCCTCCACCCATCTTTTAATCGCGGATTTCCCTGAACCGACGCGGACGCTATACCGCCCGGAACGTGAGAGCGGCACCGGGTAGAAGGCGCCGCTCTCTAAGAGCCGATCCAAGAAGTCAGGACTCTGGGTCAATGGTTTGGCTTTGCCAGTCGTCGGAGCATGATACGGATCATGGCGAGACGGAACCAGGCGACGGTGGTGGTGGCGTAGCGCTCGAAGTCGCGCGTGAGCCTTCGGTTGCGGCTGATCCAGGCGAAGGTCCGTTCGACGATCCAGCGCTTGGGCAGAACCACGAAGCGGCCGGGGTTGTTGCGCTTGACGATCTGGAGCGTCCATCGCCCGGTCTTGGCGAAGGCGGCGGCGAACTGTGGCCCCTGGTAGGCGGCGTCGGCGAAGACGCGCTCGACGAAGGGGAACAGCGGGCGGGCGCGGCGCAGCAGTTCGACCGCGCCGTCGCGATCCTGGACGTCGGCCGGGTGGACGCTCACGTCGAGCAGAAGCCCGAGCGTGTCGACCAGGATGTGGCGCTTGCGCCCCGTGACCTTCTTGCCCGCGTCGTAGCCCTGCGGGTCGAGCGAAGCCCCCCCTTGGGCGCCGCCCTGGCGCTCTGGCTGTCGATGATCGCCGCGCTCGGACTGGCTTCGCGCCCGGCCTGCGCGCGACTGTCGAGATAGAGCGCGTGATGGATGCGCGCCAGCGTGCCGGTCCATTGCCACAGCGAGAAATAGTGATGCGCCGTGCTCTTGGGCGGCAGGTCCTTGGGCAGCGCGCTCCACTGGCAGCCCGTGCTCAGCACGTAGAAGACGGCGTTCAGGACCTCTCGCAGATCGACCTCGCGCGGCCGGCCACCACGTCGCGCCGGCGGGATCAGGGGCGCCACCAGCGCCCATTCCGCGTCGTTCAGATCGCTCGGATAACGCAACCCACCGCGCATGGCCGCGCGGCGATGTTCGGCCGTCCACATCGGGCACCTCGACGCTGCGATTCCGGTGCCACACAAAGAATCACAACCGATTCCACCGACTCAACAACTTTCTGGATCGGCTCTAAGCGTTACGTTGCCGCGATACCCCGGCGACCGAAGTCGCAAACCCAATTGCCGCTCTACCAACGGCCGTGCCCGAGGGCCGGGTATCCCCGCCATGGGGATGGTCGGGAAGGCCGCGTGAGAAGCCAAGTAAAGAGCTTCATCCGCCACCTCCTTTCTGGCGTCGCTTGTGACGCGAAGTCAGAATAAGTCGGACGGTCGGCGCCCACAATTGGAACCGACGCATTGGCATCGCACGTGTCTTGATTTCCCGTGAGCGGGCGCGGTACGCACCCCGTGGACTCTCGACGATCATCCGATGAAATATGGTCAGACCGACGTTTGCCCCTTCGATCATCCGGGGAAGGGATACCTACGCAACGTCGAGGCAAGAAGCGCGGTCCCGAGAGATGAATGATGAGCGGGGGCATGAATCTCCGGAAGAAAATCTGCGAAAGATCGCGGAATGGGAACGCTCGATCTACTACCCGAGTAACAAAAACAAAGAATCGAAAACAGATACCACCTCTCCGGCAGCCTCGCAGGGGCAGTTTTGGTCTGAATTTAAGGAACGGCGGCAGTATATTTGCGGCGTGTATGCGATAAAAAACTCTGAGAACGGCAAAATATACATCGGGTCTTCAACTGATATTCAAAGACGATATAGACAACACATAGCAAAAATAGTGAAAGGCGAACATCATTCGGCAAAGCTTCAGCATGACTTCAATTCATACGGGCGCTCGGCGTTCAGATTTTCAGTTGTAGAGGTATTATGGGGAGAGGATGCCGCCATACTAAGAGAAAGAGAGCAATATTATATCGACAAGTATCAAGCTTGGGATGTCGGCTATAACGAAAGGCGGATTGCCGGAGGGCCTGAGCCTTCGCGGGAAACTTTGATTATGAATAGATATGAAGCTTTGATGAGAGAAACTGTCCCAGATCCGGCCATTCCGCCGAGTGAGAAAAGCGTGTTGGAATGGAAGAGTGCAGTTCAAAGAGAAGAGGAATCGAATAAAAGAATCAAGGCAATAGTATTTTGTGTTTCTCTGGCACTGATGTTCTTTGGGTATTGGGGGGTATTTATCGGTGTATGCGGGATTATCGTATCTTTTCTGCTAGAGGAAAAATCAAACTTGCCGAGACCCGAGCCAATTACCCCACCGTTGGACGGGAAAGTTCGAATGATACTGACAAAGCAGATTTCCATCGAGCGCCGTATGACAATTGATGCCGCGACCGTTCACATTGATTATTGCATAGCTAGGATAAACAAGCGCCGCAGTGATAGCGAGAAATGGAAGAGAGTGAAAACAAGACGCGGAATGACCAAACACTCCATGCGAGACGTCCCGGGTTCTCAAGATGACGCCGCTACAAAATCGGCAATTCCGCAGATAGAATTGCGAGCGCCATCTTCAATCCCGCCGTATACGGAGCTAGATCTCGAAGAAGATACCGTTACTTATGGGCCCATTTGATGGCTAACAATATACACGGCGCACTGGTATAGTAACTCTCAGATTTCGATTATGTATTGCTATCGTAACGTCTAATCAGAATACCCATCATTGATGTTGGTTCGCCCAATCTGGCGACCGCAATCGCGCCTTACGGCGACCACTCGTCCGGCGCCTCAATCCCCATCCGACGCAATCCAGCGGCGGCGGCCGTTCGCCAGCGCGTGCCGTAGGCAATTAGGCAGTCTGTCCCGTGTCGGCCGCCGAGGTGTACGGTCGCGCCGTCGCCAACGTCGAACGGATCGCCGCCAAGGGGCCGGCCGCAGCCGGCGCAGGCTCCGGTCATCGCGGGGCGCCCGCGCTGTTGCGCGTGCCAACGCGTGACCAACGCTCCGAACGCGTAGGCCGCCGCTTGCGCCTTGTCGTCACCGGCCCGGCGGCGGTGCTCTGTCTCGGCGCGGAGGCGACGTCGCCAATCGTCAGTTATCGACGGCGCCGAGCACCGTGCTCCGAGCGTCGCCAACAACTCGGCCTTGGACGCGCGCAACCGGCGCATCAGGTCAGCGGGGATTTCCCTCGGGCCGGCCCGCACGACAACGCGGCCATCTTCCACGTTCACGCGCCCGCCGATTTCCTGAAGTTGGGCGAGCAACGTCTCGGAGGCGCGAGCGGCCGTCACAGCGTCGCAACCGCGCCGGCCGGCAGTCCAACGGCCTTGCCGGACAGATCGTCCGGGAATCCGTCATCGTCGTCACAGACGGCCGCAACCGTTTGAAGTGACGCCATCTCCGCTGTGACGGATCGAACCGCCCGATCCGTCACGGTCGTCACATCCGTCACCGATCCGTCACCGACAAGGTCGGGCGCCATCAAGGGGATGGCGTCGCCCGTGACGGATGTGACGGATTGCTGGCGCAATTGTCGGAAGGGCGCGCGGGTCGCGTCGTCGTCGACCGATGCAGCGTGCGCGATGCGGATTTCATGTGTCATGCCGTCCCTGGTGTGCCGCGATCGAATGTCGACCCCGAGGTGTCGGAGAACGGGCGCCAAGCGACGCAATCGGGCGCCCAGCGCCTTGGTCGAGCTCGGCCAATCGCGCCCCCGCCGGGTTTCTTCGGGCGCTGTTGCGGCCAGTCGATCCCACAACTTCGTCGTCGTTCCGGCGAACCCGCCATCTTGCTCGATCAGACCCCGAATGGCGGCGGCGACGGGATCATTCTCGGCCGCGATCTCGGCCCCACGCCCGACGTTGCTGCGAAGGGCGCCGAGCGCCGAACCTTGGGGCCAGCCGAGCGCAGTCTCGGCCGCCATCGCCAGCAGCGCGAAATCGGCCATCCGAAGGTCGGACGCGTCATCGGGCAGTTGTCGGGTCGGTAGGATGGCCATCGCGGCCGCCAACGCGTCGAACAGCGCGCCGAGTATCTGCCCCGACACGGCGTCGAAACTCTCCCAGAAATCGGCCTCGGTCCGGCGGCGAGCCAGCGGCTCGAGTTGGATGACGATGGCGCGGGAGGCGAGGTCGCCCCGCTCGGCCAAGTCCGGGATGCCGTTGAGGATGATTGGCCGCTTGGCCGAAAATTGCGCCGAGTCGTCATCGGAAAACAGCTTGCGGCCGCCGATGTCGCCCCCGGTCGCGAGCCGCGCCAGGCTGTCCGACAAGTCGCGGCTCAAGCCGCTCAGATTGTCGAACGCTAGCACAGGGTTGTTGCGCGCGGCCGCGATCAGGTCGCGGTCATTCATCGGCGGTTGCATGATGTTGCCGCCGACCGGGTCGACCAGTCGCCGCAGAAGCGTGGTCAGAATCGACTTGCCGCTACCTTGTTCGCCCGAAAGCGCGAGGATCGGATAGGGGCCTGTCGGCCGGAGTGCTGCCAAGAGCCACAGCACGATCAGCCGAAAATCGGACTCACTCGACGCGTTGACGAAGGGGCGCAGCAAATCGACCGATCCGCCGGGCATTGGTTCCGGCAACGCACCCGTTCGGCGCGACCGCAGGATCGGCACGGTCGATTGGTCCACGATGCGCCATGCACCCTGCGCGATATGAGCGGCGCGCCACGTCGGGTCGCCGAGGTTGATCAGGATATCGCTTTCATGGGCCGCGACCCGTAGTCGCGCTTCATGCACATTGCCGCCGGATATCGCCGCTCGCGCCTCGCAGTGCGACAGCGCATCTTCGATCGCCGACTTTCCGCAAGACCACGGGCGCGGGCGACCGTTGATGAACGTGAGGAAGCGTTCGGCGGCGGCACCAACCAGCCAATCGCGGAACGCCCGGGATCGGACGGGATGATGTTCGATATGATCGCCCGCGCGGATCGACACGTGGGCCGTTCCGTCATGGCATTTCCAGAATGTCGCATCGTCGACCACCATTAGCAGGCGGTCGCGTTGCGTCGGTTTCTTGTCGTCCTTGTGATCGGCGTCGCTATCCTCGGGCGATTCGGACGCGGATTCGTGCTCCTGGGCGCCGTCGACAGCTGCGCGGATCGCGTCGTTCGGGTCGGGCATCATGCCGCGCTCGCTAGCATGTCGTTGAAATCCGCGCCGGGCCTCGGTGGCACGGCCACGCGCACGCTGCGGCGTTCACGCGACCAGCGCGCGGCGGCGGCATGGGCGGCGGCGATGCCCGGTTCATCGTGATCGGCGAGGATGACGACGCGCCGGACGTGATCGGGCAGCACGAGCGCGCGCAAGCCCGAGGTCGACAGCGCGGCCCATGTCGGCGCGCCGGTCGCTTGCATTGCGGACAAGGCGCTTTCGACACCTTCGGCGACGTGCAGTTCATCGCCGGCCGCAGCGAAGCGCACGGCGCCGCCATGGGTCGGGCCGAGCATCGCCTTCGGCCGGTCGACCGGCGCCTTGACCACGCCGCGCGCGTAGACCAGCAACGCGGTCCGATGCACTGCGACCACGCGCCCGTCGATCGCTTGGACGGCTGCAATCATCGTCGGCCAGCGACGGCCGGACGGACCGTGCCAACACTCGGCGTGGAAGCGAAGCGAGGGCGGGGGCGGCAGCATGAGCCCGCGCCCGGCGAGATAACGGTCGACAGGCGATCCGATCGCGGGGGCGGCCTGGCGCCACAGGGTCAACGCGGCGTCCCGGTTCCGCTCGCTGCTGGGCGCGGTCGTCGCGTCGACCGGCGCGCGCTCTACGGTCAAGGTGCCGCCGAGCCATGCCCGCGCCCATGTCATCGCGCCGGCAGTATCAGCGCCGAGCGCCACCCGGACGAGGTCCAGGCAATCGCCATGCTCGCCCGTCGCGAAATCGCGCCAGCGGCCTCGGCGCGCCCCTCCGAGATGCAGCGCGAGCGATTGCCCAGCCTCGCCGGCAATCGAGCCACTGCGCCAGATTGCACCCTCGCGCCGTCCGCCCGGCAACAGCGCGGGCGCCAGCATATCGGCCCGCTCGGCGAGCGTGCGCGCGATGGCACCGGCTGGCGTCACGGCTCGCGCCCCGCGCCGGCCGCCGCGTCAGATCGGTGGCGCGCGAGGAACGCCAGGATATCGGCGGCGGGGATCATGGTGAGATTGCCGTATCGAACGGCGCCGATCTCGCCCGCCTTGATCAACGCGTACAGCTTGGTCCGGCCGATGCCGATTGCCTTGGCGGCGCCAGCTGGTCGATAGGCCAGCGGCCCGGTACCCTTGGTACTGTCGCGATCCTGCATCGTCTCGGTCTCCGCTCATGCGCCGCGCGAGCGGCGATGAACGAAGCTGACACAGGGAGTTGTGTAAGAAACCGCCTCGGGGATTTTACACAGCGCGCGGGCGGCTTTTCCGAATCAACTGCGCCAACTGCGCGACCGTCAGGCCGTGGCGATCCTGAAGATTCTTGCGGATTTCAGCGGCGACGGCGTGCCGCACGAAGAGGTCGCGGATCGTCGCCGCGCTCTTGCCTTGAAACCGATGCGGCAATCGTCCGCTGCGAACCAACCGCTGGCAGGCTGACAACGCGCTCGCGCTCGGCGCCGTCGTCATTTCCAGCAACACGGCCGCGAACAACTGAAGGATAGCCTCGGCCATATCTGGCGCCGCTCGCGTGCGCGGCCGGCCTGGTGGTCGGCGGCCAACGATGCGAGCGACGTTCTCGGATACGCGCTCCGCGATGTCGTCGCCCCGCCGCAAGCGTAGCCAGAACACAAAGTCATCCAGCAGTGCAAACCCGCGTTCCGCGTCGATTTCCGCCTCGGTGCGAGGGGCAGCCGGCCGCCAATCTGCGGACGGATCGGGAAGCGAGTCCGCCGGATGGCCTACGCTCGGAACCCGCCAGCCGAGCCCGAGCGCCGTCAGAATTTCAACGAGGCGCGGGGGCACGGGGGGCGACGCGGATTTCTGGCCACTACGACCCTTGCGGCGATCGGGCGCGTCCTTGCCCGGTCCCTTCAAGACCGCTCGTCGGACCGTAGCCATTGGAGGGGCGGAGCGTGCCGCGCGCCGATACTACCCGGCCATCCGCGCCGCGATCGGCACGACGGCGCCGCGCTCGGTCGGCGCGTCGCAGAACGTCGCCCAATCGGCCATGAGGCGGCGGCGCTTCTCGATCAAGTCGCCGCGCCGGTAGGCTGCTTCCACTTTGTCATCAACGATATGGGCCAGCGCCATTTCGGCAACCTCGCGCGGATAGGCGGTCCGCTCGGCCGCCCAATCGCGGAACGTCGACCGAAAGCCGTGCGCGGTCACGTCGCCGCGCCCCATGCGCTCAAGCAACGCGAGGATCGCATTATTGGATAGCGGTCGGCCGCTCTTGCCACCGGGGAACACGTGCTCCCCGGCGCGGGTTTCGTAGAGCCGGCGCAGCAGCGCCACGGTGGGCGCGCTCAATGGCACACGGTGTTCCTTCCCCGCCTTGATGCGATCAGCCGGGACCGTCCACATGGCGCCGTCCATGTCGATTTCCGACCACGTCGCGCCGATCACTTCGGATGTGCGCGCGGCCGTCAGAATGAGAAATTCCAGCGCGCGGGCGGCGACGCCTTGCTCGGCGCGCAGCGCGACCATGAACGCGCCGATTTCCAGATAGGGCAGCGCCGGATGATGCTGCACGCGCGCGACCTTGTCACGACGGGGTAGCAGGTTTTCCAAGTGACCACGCCAGCGGGCCGGATTGTCACCGCGCCGATAGCCGCGCGCAGTCGCCCAATCCAAGATGCTTTCGACCCGGCCGCGCACGCGTGACGCCGTCTCCGGCTTTTCCGACCAAATCGGCTCCAGCACCTTCAATACGTGGCCGACTTCGATCGTGGCGACGGGCAACGCGCCGAGCGTCGGATGGGCGTAGGCCGTCAAGGTCGCAGTCCATTGCGCGCCGTGCTTCGGATTGCGCCAGCCGGCCGCGTGGGCGGCGACGTAGCGATCGGCCGCCTCTCGGAAGGTCACGCCCGATGCCGCCTCCAGCGCCGCCCGCGCGCGTTCCTCGCGCCGCTTCTCGATCGGGTCGATACCGGCCAGCAACAGCTTGCGCTCATCGGTCGCGGCGGCCCGCGCTTCGGCCAAGCTGATTGTGTGAAGCGGCCCGAGCCCGAGGTCGCGCGGTGTTTTGCGGCCGTTCAGCCGGTAACGAAAAATCCAACTGCGAGCGCCGCCCGAGCCGACTTGCAGGTAGAGCCCGCCGCCGTCAGCATACAGCCCTTCGACCTTCGCCCGCGTCACGGCCAGGGCCGACAACCGCCCGATCTTTCGCGCCATCTCCGCCTCCGAACCAACCCATCTATCTACCCATCTTTGTAGCACGGATTGAGGCGACCGTCCACGAACGCCAACGGACAGACAGCAAAAATATCCATATGCAATCTACTTATTTCCAAGGGCTTTCAGGTTCGGCGCGAACGGTCCCGGACTCTGGTTTGGCGGACACCCTCTCCGCCATCCTGCTTCGCGCTCCGCGCTTCGCAGGATTGGACTGGATCGTTGCATTCGAAGCAGGATGCCCTTCGTAGCCTCGGCGAAGAAGGGCGCCCGATTGCACAGCAAGCGGCTTACCTGCCTTACGACATTGCTCGACCACGTCACGCTGGTCAGCGCCGGAGGTGACAACAGCCCGAAGAATCACAAAACTGCGTGCTTGGAATGCAATTCTCAAAGGACCTCTCACCCGCTGAGCGACGTCCTGGCTGAGGTGGGTGCCACTCAGTGGGCACAAGACTCGTCATGAACAAGGCCGAGATTCTAGGCGAAATCCGACGCACGGCCCAAGAGAACGGTGGTATCCCGCTTGGCTGGCGCAAGTTCTTCAGCGTGACTGGCATCCGTGAGACGGACTGGCTAGGGAGGTATTGGCCGCGCTGGAGTGAAGCGCTGCAGGAAGCCGGTTTCGCGCCGAATCAGCTCACTTCGTCATACGACGAGGCGGACCTAATCGAGCGATATATCGCGGTGATACGCAAGCTAGGTGGCCTTCCCGCCAATGCGGACCTACGCATGGAAGCGCGCGTCGACTCATCGTTTCCGAGTGACAAGACATTCGCCCGCTTGGGGTCGAAGGAAGATCTGGTTGCCAAGGTGTTGGAACATGCACGCTCAAGAGAAGACTACTCGGACGTCGTCGCACTGTGCGAGGCATATCAGCCGCGCCGACGGTCTCCGGCCGCTGACGATGGCGGGGACGAGGCTGAGATCGGCTTCGTGTACCTGTTGAAGTCAGGACGCTTCTACAAGGTCGGCCGCACAAACGCGTCGGGTCGCCGCGAGCGAGAACTTGCAATCCAGCTTCCCGAGAGGGCGTCAAACGTGCACGTCATCCGAACCGATGACCCTATCGGCATTGAGGCGTACTGGCACCGGCGCTTCGGGTCGAAGCGAAAGAATGGGGAGTGGTTCGAACTAGGTCCTGCCGATGTTGCCGCCTTCAAGCGGCGCAAGTTCATGTAGGCGGTCAGCGCTGGGTGTCATCGAGGTCGATCATGCCTGTCCTCCCTCCCCTCCAGATCGGTAGCAGAAACTTGAGGCCCTTAGTGCCGAGCATGCGCAGCCTGATAGCCTGATCATCCAATTTGGCGGTGTCGCGAGCGACGGCGATGATCCTTGTGCGCTTTTCTTGTCACGGGTGGCTATCCCCCATCCGATGATCACCATCGCCAAGCGCGCCTCCAAGCAGGGGCGCATCTCGATCGTCAGGGACCGGCGCACCGGGGCCGTCATCTATCGCCAGGGGCGCGCGCACCAGAGCGAGGCTGACGCCGACGGCGTCAGCATCTCGGCCTATGTCCACATGCTCTATGGCCTGGTGCGCCAGGCGCGCAGCCGCGAGGTGCTGCTGATCGGCTGCGGCGGCGGCACGCTCGCCACCATGCTGCGCCGGGTCGCCGTCGCCGTCACCGTGGTCGACGTCGATCCTCAGGCGTTCGCGCTGGCGCGCCGCTATTTCAAGCTGCCCGACGACGTCGCCTGCCATGTCGGCGACGGCGTGCGCTTCCTCGCCGAGGACCCCAGGCGTTGGGACGCGATCGTGCTCGACGCCTATGTCGGCAACAACGTGCCGCCGCAGTTCCTGCGCCAACCCTTCTTCGATCTCGCCCGCGCGCGGCTGCGCCGGCGCGGCGGCTGCCTGTTCGCCAACGCCTACGTGCTGACGCGGAACGACCGCAAGGCCGACCGGCTGGCGGAGTTGATGGCGGCGGTATTCGACGACGTGCGCCTGCTCGACGAGCCGGACGCGACCAATCGCAACGCGATCGTCATGGCAGGCGCGGTCGGGCGCCTGACGGCGCCGACGCTGCTGGTCCGGCCGAAGGCCGAGCTCGACGACATCGAGGGCACGCTCGGCCGCCTGGCGTTCCGTCCCTGGCGGGCCCGCAAGGGGGCCTGAGCCGCGCGGGACACGCGGTCCGCGTATCGTCGATTGATCTCGCCACCCGCGCGGACTATTCAGGGGCCCGATCCGCGATCGCCTCGGAGAGTTCGTCATGACACGGC
>SXGR01136914.1_pt1 | contig 10478 bp, 10 predicted proteins | sample 3174711 | NCBI WGS metagenome assembly SXGR01 (sample SAMN11356860, study PRJNA531348) | freshwater metagenome | isolation source: freshwater sample F1-60 | place: China: Fuxian Lake, Yuxi | collected 2017-12-25 | reverse complement strand
GCGGCATGCAGCGGGTGGAGTTTGCCGGGCGGCCTTACCAAGCAGTGGCGATCTCGATTCCCGCAATCGACGCAACGTACTTTGAAGTGTTTGCGATTAGCGATGTGGCCGACACGCTCGGCACCATTCGATCGACACTGATTGCTGCCGTACTCGGAATCACCGTGGTGGCCGGTGGTATCGGCTATTTGTTGAGCGGCAACGTACTGCAACCGTTGCGCCGCGTTACCCAAGCAGCGAGCACGATTGCAGCCGGAGCGCTGGCTACGCGACTGGAACCCGAATCCGATCCCGACCTGCAACAGCTCGTAGCGAGCTTCAACGGCATGGCCGATGCGGTCCAAGAGCGAATCGAACGCGAAGAACGATTCGCCAGCGATGTGAGCCATGAATTGCGGTCGCCCATTACCTCGCTCGGTGCGGCGGTGGATGTGCTGCAGGGCCGTGCCGAAGAGTTGTCGGACCGCAATAGACAAGCACTCGACATCATTGCCACCCAGGTGAAGCGATTCGACCGCACGGTCATGGACCTGCTCGAACTGAGCCGGCTTGATGCACAGGCCGGCCAAGACCAACTCGAAGAAACACACCTCACCCCACTCGTCGAACGAATTGCCACACGACACGGCTACGGCAATGTCCTGGTCGTATCTGACCTCGGTACCGACGACGTGGTCGTGGTGGACAAGCGTCGCATCGAGCGAGTGCTACTTAATTTGTTGGACAACGCCCGCGACCACGCCGGTGGTGCCTCCGACATCCTACTGAGCAGCAGCGAAACCGAAATTTTGCTTATTGTCGACGACAACGGTGCCGGCATCGGCGTCAGTGAACGCGTTCGAATCTTCGAGCGTTTCGCGCGCGGCACAGCCTCGCGTAATTCCATAGGTAGCGGCCTTGGTTTGGCGATTGTCTCCGAACATGCCCAGGCCATGGGTGGGCGCGCATTCGCGGACACCTCCCCCAGTGGCGGTGCCCGATTCGTAGTCACCATCCCCCGGGGCGTGCTCTCATGAGGTTCGTAAGGCTCGTGGTCTTGGCAAGTGTGACGCTGCTGACCGGTTGCGGTCTACCCAATGAAGGGCGCTTTACGCCACTGTCGAGCGACCAGGTGCCTGATGCGCTAACGGCAACGAGCACGACGACACCTACCACATCGGTACCAGTTGAAACCGAAGCGCCGTCAACCACAGTGACTGACGTGCTGTACGACCTCGTTGAGTTCTATTTTGTGAGCGCTAACCGAGTGGTGCGCAGCGAGCGGCTGATCGTGAGCCCGGCCACACCCACCCAAGTTGTTGAAACATTGCTCAGGGGTCTTGACTCAGCAGCCCAGACCGCAGGCTTGCGCAGCGCCTTGCCACGCGGCACCAACGCCACAGTCGAGGTACGCCGCGGCATCGCCCGAGTATCAGCGGTCGCCCCGTTTCTGTCAGAACTAGAGCCACTCGACCAACGTCTGGCAATCGCCCAGTTGGTGCTCACCCTCACTCGCCGCCCTGGCATCGGCCAGGTAATTTTTGTCGTCGATGGCGTAGAAATTTCGGTACCCCGAGGAGGCGGTGACCTCACCGTTGCTGGAGCACCTGTTACCTACGACGACTACCTTGCGGTGCTCTCCACTCGCGACTGACTCAAATCAGGAATGCGTCCGCTCCTAGTAACCCAAGCGTTCAATGCGATCAGGTCGTTGTTGCCAGCCGTCGTCAACGACCACGGCCAACTCGATATGGGCCCCTTTGGCCAGCTGGAGCCGCACTGCCGTACCCACTTCTTTCAGCACCAAACCACCTTTACCGATGACCATGCCTTTTTGGCTGTCTCGTTCAACGATGATTTCACAGCGAATTCGCGGCCATTCGTATTCCGTTACGCGGGTCGCAATCGAGTACGGCAATTCGTCGCGCATGCGCCCCAGTAGTTCTTCGCGAACGAGATCGGCAATCCACAGCATGTCGGGTGTTTCGCGCACCACCTCTGGCGGATACAGCGCCTCGCCAGGTGGCAGGCGCTGCGCAATCCAGTCCATCAGTGGCTCGATGCCCTCACCAGTTTTCGCCGATACCGGAAAATATGCGAGTGCATCGAGCGAGGCAACCGCCGAGAGTTGCTTCATGACCTTGGCGCGTGATGTGGCATCAATCTTGTTGACCACCACGAAACTTTCTTTAATGTTCAGCCTGTCTGCCACGAACTGGTCGCCGCGCCCAAAGGGCATGGTTGCGTCGATAACCAGACCGGAGATATCAACTTCGCGAACTGCCTCCATGGCAGTTGCATTCACTCGCTTACCGAGCGCCGTGACCGGCTTGTGAATGCCAGGCGTGTCAACGAACACAATTTGAGCGTCGGTGCGATGCACGATGGCTCGCACTCGAGTACGCGTGGTTTGTGGCTTATCAGAAACGATTGAGACCTTGCGACCACACGCCGCATTGATGATGCTCGACTTACCGACGTTGGGACGCCCGACAAGGCTGACAAACCCGCTGTGCATCGTGCAACGACGCTACTGAGTCATGGGCCACTAAGCCGTTCTCCACCGATTTTGTCTGCCAGACTCAACGTCATGGCTGAGCGTCGCAAATGGATTGATCGCATGCAACCGCAGACTTTGCAGATCGCAACCTGGCTGTTGTACATCAACGGGTTTTTCGCTCTGGTCGAACTGATTGATGGGGGCGGCGTGTTGCATTATTTTCGAGTGCAATACTCACTCGGGATTTTCTTGGGTCTGATAGTTGTTGCCGCTTATGTGGCGGGCGCTTTTTTGATGGCCAACGAAAGGAAGATCGGCTGGAAGATTTCAGTGGCCGTCGCTGCCACGCCATTCGTGCTCACCTACATCGCCTACACCCAGCTCAGTGCCCCGTTGCGTTACCGGTTCTTTGGGGCCAGCTTGTTGTCGTTTGCCTTTGACGTGGCCGTTTTAGCCTTGCTTTTGCACCCCCAAAGCAAGGAACACCAGCGCATCTGGTATCACTAGAGCATGACCAAAACAATCATGAAGGGCGCCGACGGCGTCAAAGCCCACGTCGGCAAGCACCTCGGCTACAGCGACTACCTCACCGTGACCCAAGAGATGATCAATACTTTTGCTGATGCAACCGGTGACCACCAGTGGATTCACGTGGATATTGAAAAAGCCAAGCAGGGCCCCTTTGGCGCACCCATCGCCCATGGTTATCTCACATTGTCGCTCGGGCCAACCTTGTTGCCGCAGATCTATGGCGTTGAAGGTGCAGTGATGGGCGTCAACTACGGCACCAACAAGGTGCGGTTTCCATCGCCGGTGCCCGTGGGTTCGCGTCTGCGCGTTGGCGCAAAGTTACTTGAGGCCCAAGACGTTGCTGGCGGCATTCAAACCACCATCGAAGCTACGTTCGAGATCGAAGGAGCCGCCAAGCCAAGTTGCGTCGCTGAGCTGGTCTTTCGCACCTACTTCGCTTAGCGAAACTGTTTCGCCACAGCGGCGAACAAGTCCAACGTGGTGGTATCGGGATAATCGGCGCACCACGGCACGAAGCCCACGCAACCAAGCCCCACATACTCAGCAACTTTTTCACTCACTTGTTCGGGGGTTCCGACGAGCGACGTGGCCTTCCACTGCTCGAGCGGGTGGCCCCACAGACTTTGTGACCCGGCTGCATCAAGTTCTTTTTGGGTTTCGCGCATGAAGACCTCGGGCGACCACGTGAGTTTGATTTCATCAAAGTCGCGACCCACTGCCACGCAGTGCTCTGCAAGGATGTTCTTTTTACGTTTGAAGTCTTCGACGGTGCCCCCGAAGTTGGCGTAGTCGGCGTGCCGCGCCACCACCCGCAAGGTGAGTTGCTCTCCGCCACCGCCTATCCAAATCGGTGGATGCGGCTTTTGTACGGGCTTGGGGTCGCAATTGCCGCGGTCAAGTTTGTAGTACTTGCCGTTGTAGGTGGTTTCTTTCTCCGACCACATGGATTTGACGATCTCCACACTTTCGCGCAACATGCCGATGCGATCTTTGGGCACCGGAAACTCGTAGCCGTAGCCCCGACATTCGTTTTCATACCAACCGGCGCCAATCCCCCAGTCGAGCCGCCCGCCGCTAATCACGTCGATCGTTGAGGTGATCTTGGCCAACAGCGCCGGCTCGCGATACAAGTTGCAGCCCACCATTTGACCAAGACGAATTCGGGAAGTTCGTTGGCTGATGGCTGCAATCGTGGTCCAACACTCGAACACGGCTTCGTGGGCCGGCTTGGGGACATTATGAAAATGGTCGTACACCCAAATGGAGTCGTAGCCCAATTGTTCGGCGCGCACCGCGATCTCCACCGCCTTGGCCCACTTGGCTTGGTCGTCGGGAATGCTCTGCAGTTCCATCTTCCAGCCTTGCGGCATGAACACGCCAAAGATCACCTTGTTGGCAGCGGTCATAGCGGCAAGTCCCCTGTGGCAGATTTGGTGGTTCCGTGGTCTTTGTAGGCCGCGATCGTGCGCTGGGCGATTCGCATTTGGTGCACCTCATCGGCGCCGTCGGCGAACCGGCTCCAGCGCGCTTGTTGCAGCATGTGGGCCAGTGGCGTGTCATTGGAGTATCCAAGTGCACCGTGCACCTGAATGGCGCGGTCGACTATTTGCCACAAACTATTGGCCACGAAATGCTTGGCCATCGACACCTCAGAAGTGAATGGCAAACCTTTTTCGATCTTGTACGCCGCGTGCAGCACCATGAGTTTGCACTGATACAGCTCCATCGCTGAATCTGCGATCAACCATTGGATGCCTTGTTTTTCTGCCAACAGCGATCCGTGCGAAAAACGATTCAACGAACGATCCACCATCATGTCGAGAGCGGTTTCGGCTTGGCCAATCCAGCGCATGCAATGGGCCAAGCGCGCTGGCCCGAGTCGATATTGCCCGAGCAGGTGCCCTTGCCCACGCCCACCCAGCATCTGACTCTGATGGACCCGCAGGTCCTTGATTTCGATCTCGCAGTGGTTGTGCCCACCCGACATGGTTTCGATATCGCGAACAATATTGAAGCCTTCACTGGGGATATCAACAATGAAGCACGAGTTGGCGGCTTGTGGCAGGTCCGGGTCATCCTCGGTGCGCGCCACGAGCAAAGCAAACTGTGCGCCTCGCGCCCCAGAGATGAACCACTTGTGGCCGTTGATCACCCATTCATCGCCGTCTTGATACGCGTGCGTGCGAATCAGAGTCGGGTCGCTACCGGCCACTTCAGGCTCGGTCATTGCAAAGCATGAACGAGCCGTACCTGCGCAGAGTGGCTTCAAATACTTTTCCTTCTGCTCGGGTGTCGCCCAATGCATCAATGTGTGTTGGTTGCCCTCATCGGGGGCCTGGGCATTGAGCACGAATGGCCCGATGCTTACTTTGGCTGCTTCGGCAGACACTGCGGCCATCGCGGTCGGGCCTAGACCCATGCCACCCCATTCCGCAGGCATGTGCGGGAGCCACAATTTTGCTTCATCACGCGCCTTGGCACGCAATTCGACAATTGCTTTCACCACCTGTTTGCGCTCGCTTTGATCGGTGGCGTCCCAACGTGGGCGTACGACATCGTCCATGAAGGTGCGCACCCGCAGGCGAACATCTTCGACTTCGGGTGGAAAAGAGAAATCAATCATGTGACCAGTGTGCCTTACCACTGCCGACAATCACGAAGCCAGCTCACCGTAGTCTTGCCTCGTGGGCACGGTGGACAAACCCGACCGCAAAAGTTGGGATACCGCGGCCCTTCCCGTTGGCGAGGCCAAGGCTGTCGCAGTACGCCAGATGTTTGACACGATCGCCCCCCGATACGACCTAGTGAATCGCATCATGACCTTTCGCCTTGACGTGCGTTGGCGGCGCAGCACGGTGGCAGCGCTAGCCCTCGGTGATGGTGCTCTTGTCTTGGACGTAGCCAGCGGCACCGGAGATTTGTGCCGCGAACTCAGCCGCCAGCGTCTGCAGCCATTGTCATGCGATTTTTCATTTGGCATGTTGGCTGCCGACACCAGCCACGCCCCGCGCGTGCAAAGCGACGCCCAACGCCTGGCAATTCGCACAGGTGGCGTAGATGGCATTACGTGCGGTTTCGCGCTGCGAAACTTCGTAGACCTCGGGGCATTGTTCGCCGAGTTGGCCCGCGTGGTGCGCCCGAGCGGCCGAGTGGCGTTGCTGGATGTTTCGGTTCCAGCCAACCCCCTGGTTCGCTATGGGAACTCCCTGTACTTCGGCAAAGTAGTGCCGCGAATCGGTGCGCTGTTATCCGATCGCGCTGCGTATCGATATTTGCCCCGCAGTGTTTCGTATCTTCCGGCTCCGACCGAACTTTGCGCAATGTTGTCAAGCGCAGGCTTTGTTGAGGTCAAGCACCGCCAACTGTCCGGCGGTCTGGTACAACTGCTCACTGCTACGCGGGTCTGATGATGTATCGGTTTACGACGCGTCCGCTTAGTGACTTTGTCGATGAAGTGCCCGACCTCAACGACGTGGCGGGCGACGATGGCATGTTGTTCGTCCGCGATGGCACAGGTTTTGCCGGGGTCGCGAGCGTTGCCCAGGTACCGCTGAGTGAGTGCGCAGATTTCTTCGCGCAATCAACGGTTGATGATCGTGTCGACGCGCCTGGCTCCCGCGGTATCGCCTTTGGCTGGTATCCCTTCGCTGGCATTGGCGGCGCAGCCATCATTCCAGCAGTTTGTGTGGGTAAGCACTCGTCGATGCCGCCGTGGGTGACGTATGTGGAGGGCAACGAGTCACAAGTAGCCGCAGCACTCGCACCCCGTCACGCGCCAACGACCGAGGCCGCCTCGTTCGCTATTCGACCGGGTGTCGACGTTGCGCAGTATCTGGCGGCAGTGGCCGCAGTTCGCGACGCAGTGCGCAATGGCGAAATTACCAAGGCTGTCATTGCTCGCGACATTCTGGTCGAGTCGTCTCAACCCATCGCGGTGAACGCACTCTTGCACCGACTGAAGGCGTCATTTGGCTCGAGCTATCGCTACAGCATCGACGGTCTGATCGGAGCTTCACCCGAACTCTTGGTTGCACGCCAAGGTGATGTGGTGACGAGTCACCCCCTGGCCGGCACTGCGCCGCGTACGGGTAACCCGACCACCGACGATCAACTGGCACAACAACTGCGGGCAAGTGCCAAAAACCAGATTGAGCATCGCGTGGTCATCGACATGGTGCACGACACGTTGTTGCCGTGGTGTTCCTATCTTGACTGGCAACCTGAGCCCGACGTCATTGCAGTCGCGAACGTGCAGCATCTTGGCACGTTGATCGAGGGCCGACTCTCGCAACCGATCCCTCATGTGCTGCAGCTAGTCGAGGCATTGTCGCCTACACCGGCCTTGGGTGGGTTTCCACGCGATGCAGCACTGCGGCTCATCGCCCAACACGAAGGCATGCAGCGAGGTCGTTATGGCGGTGCCGTCGGGTGGTGTGATCGCGACGGCAACGGCACTTGGGCAGTGGCGATTCGATGTGCCGAGCTGAGTAGCGACCGCCGCACGGCCCGACTATTTGCTGGCGGGGGCATCGTTGCCGATAGTGAACCCCTGGCCGAACTCGCCGAAACTCAAGCCAAGTTTCAGGCCATGTTGTCGGCGCTGGTGCGACCGTAGGCCCCGGCCTACAACGTGGCGTTAACGGCGGCGATGACCGCCTGGTGCACCACATCGTGCTGCACCACATTTTCTTCGCGATTCGTTTTGACCACAGTCACTCGGGGGCCCGCGAGTTGCACGGCGTCGTGCAGTTGCCGTGACGTTGTAGCAACCTGGGTGGCCACACCGTGAGCCGCAGCCAAGCCGACCAAGTCGGCTCGATGCGGTGTGCCAAACAGGCGTTCAAAGGTGTCTCTGCCAAGGGTCGCGCGTTGCGGCAAGAACGAAAAAATGCCTCCACCACGGTTGTCAACTACCACCACCCGCAGATCCACTGATCGCTCGGCAATACCCAGCAGTCCGTTGATGTCGTGCATGAATGCGATGTCACCGATGAGCAAACCCGTCGGTGCCCGTGATGCAGCGGCAATGCCCACGGCAGTCGATACAACACCGTCGATGCCGTTCACCCCGCGGTTGGAATGCATCACCAAGTGCTCACAAGCCCCGGCGTACCACTCGACATCTCGAATGGGCATCGAAGATGACACGACGAGGTTTGCGTTGGCTGGCAACGCAGCCACCAACGTGCGCGCTACGCCTGGTTCGCTGAGCACCGCTTCGTCATCAAGGGTCTGTGCAACGATCTGGCGGGCAGCAGATTCGGCCCGCTGCCACCGCTCGCCCCATCCGGAGTCGACTGGCGCTGTCACCCGCATGATGTCGGCGCAAATTGTTGCAGGGTCGCCCACGACATGCAGAGCCACGCGACGATCAGGGTCGATCAAAAACGGCGACGCACTCACTGCAACGATGTCGGCACCAGACTCGCGCAGCCAGCCATTAACCACCTTCGACGCTGGCAGGGTTCCCAGCCGGAGTATCACCTCTGGGGTGAAGTTGCGCGCCACGCTGGTGTCTCGCAGCCAGGCATCAGCATGACGAATCGCATATGGACTGTTGGTGCGCGACCCACCGAGAGGGTCGGCCAAAATTGGCCAGCGCAAATGCGCCGCCAAGGCAGCCACTACTCGCTGCTCGGCACCCCGCGCCCCAGCCACGATCACACCGCGACGACCGTTGAGACGCGTCGCCAATTGGCTGAGCACATTGGTGCCAAGCGCCGATACCTTCGGGCGGTTCAGCGAGGTGGTTTCGTCACGCGACACCACGAGCGGAGTAGCCGCATCAAGTAGTGGCTCGCGGAAAGGCAAGTTGAGATGCACGGGCCCGGCTCGCTCGGCTTGCGTCGCACCCAGTGCGCGTCGCGCGGTACGCCGCCAAGTGTTGGTGTCGTCATCGTCGGGCACTCCCGCATCAAGAAACAGACGCACGACGTTGCCATATAAGTTGCGCTGATCAATTGTTTGTGCAGCACCGACACCTTGCAGTTCTGGAGGCCGATCCGCAGTCATTACCAAGAGCGGCACTTCGTTGTGTGATGCCTCGATGATCGCCGGATAAAAATTCGCAGCGGCGGTTCCTGAAGTGCACAACAGCAACGTGGCCAGTCGTGTGACTGTCGAAATGCCGAGGGCGGCAAACGCTGCACTGCGTTCATCGTGAAACACATGCAAAGTGATCTCTGGTGCACTCGCGAGCGCCACCACCATCGGGGTCGAGCGCGAACCCGGGGCCACCACGGCATGGCGCACTCCGAGCCGGCACCATTCATCGACCACCGTGGCACAGAACGAAGCGGTCACATTCGTCGATTGCATGCCTCTATCGTGGCAGCAATGCGGGTAGAAGTGGTTTCAGACCTGGTGTGTCCTTGGTGCTACATCGGCAAACGGCGCTTCGACAATGCCCTTGCTCAAGTCGCTGCCCAACTTGCTGCCCCATCCGACTCGCCCGCTGTCACCACCACGTATCGGGCCTACCAGCTCGACCCCGGGGCGCCGCAAGGCACCACACCCGAGCCAGTGCGCGATGTGTATGCCCGCAAGTTTGGTGGCGTCGCTCGAGCCGACGAGATTCTGGCCAACGTGACAGCCGTCGCCCGTGACGAAGGCATTACTTTTAATATGCACGACGCAGTGCGCGCAAACACGCTGCGTGCCCATCGCTTGCTCAAGTTGGTTGAACTCGAAGCCCCGTTGTTACAGGCTGCAGTTAATGAATCGATCATGGCGGCCTATTTCACCGAAGGTCGCAACATCGCCGATGTTGCCACGCTCATCGACTGCGCGGCACGTGTTGGTTTTTCATCAAGCGCCACCACCGAACAGCTCGTCGGCGACGATCTCCATGAAAGTGCCAGCAGTGTCACCGCTCGCGCAGTCGCAGCCGATCTACTGTGGGCCGCCGACCGCGACATCACCGCGGTGCCCACGTTCGTTATCAACGACTCGTTCGCCGTGCCCGGCGCCCAAGACACCAATACCTTCGTGCGTCTCTTGACCAAAATGCTCGATCAATGACGGCTCCACTTTGCCAACTCGCTCATGAGGTGATCGGTGACGGGCCCCACCCGTTGGTGTTCGTGCATGGCTTCACCCAAACTCGCACGTCGTGGCGAACCGTGGCTCAGGCCGTTGTGGCGGGTGTGCCGGCGTCGCGCGCGATGCTCATTGACCTACCGGGTCACGGCGAATCACAGCACGTCACTGCTGATATTGCCGAGTCTGCTCGACTCGTCACCGAATGCGGGGGCCAAGCCACCTACATCGGTTACTCGCTGGGGGCCCGCGTGGTGCTCCACGCGCTGGTCAATCAGCCGAACGCTGTACAACGGGCAGTGGTCATCAGTGGCACTGCAGGTCTTGCAACACCTGCCGAACGCGACGAGCGAGTCGCTGCCGACGAACTGCTTGCCCAGCGGATTGAAGCGATAGGTGTTGAAGCCTTTGTCGACGAGTGGCTGGCACT
>SXGR01056951.1_pt1 | contig 10478 bp, 9 predicted proteins | sample 3174711 | NCBI WGS metagenome assembly SXGR01 (sample SAMN11356860, study PRJNA531348) | freshwater metagenome | isolation source: freshwater sample F1-60 | place: China: Fuxian Lake, Yuxi | collected 2017-12-25 | reverse complement strand
TCACCAATGAAGGCACACTTTCCCCAGGCAACACCCGCATCATTACTCAGACCGCCCCATATGACCACTGTAACTTCACCTCCATCAGCAAAGTGGGAGGGCAACTCACAGGACCATTGGCGAATTTCCGTCAATTGCTGATGAGCATGTCCTATGCTGATCCCGTCGTCAGACCGCTCTTTGATCTCGAAGGACTAAAAGCTTGGCGAGATGGGCGCATTAATCGCTACGCCGCGCTTGAGGAGTCCGTCGATGCCTTTGCCTTTTACGACCGTTCCGGAGCCATCATTGCCAACAACTATCGCTATTGATGAGCTAGGCCTTGATCGTGGCGCACATGTATTAATTGAAGCTGCGCTCATTAAGCTTGCCGTCGGTGCACACTTGGCCGTTTGCGGTAGCGCACCTGATTTAAATATTCATCTAGCCGCTTGGTGTCGCGCAATCGGACATGGATATATTCCCGCAGCGCCCGGCGCTCAAGAAGTTGGTTGGATCGTACGCGGCGAAGCAATTGATGCCCGTTGGCTCAATGCGGAGCGTACCGGTGATACCAAATTACCTCACCAACCCGTGACGACTGCTCCAGGGCGTTGGGGATTAGCAGCGCGCGGCGCATTGCTGGAAGCTGGTGCACCAGAATTTCATTTCTCCCTCAATCAACGTGACCCCGTGTGGAGCGACGATGCGCCGCGACTCTACGCTCAGGCTGCGGCAGCGCAGTGGGATCCGGCACGGGCACTCGATTGGACACCCCCAGTTTTATCCCCCATCGTCGATGCCGCGCTTGCGCAAATAATGACCTTCTTAATTGAAAATGAAAACGCCGCACTGTTGGTTACCGCGCGGTTCCTTGCTCAAATTCATCCTCATTTCCGCGAAATCATGCAGGTGCTCGCTATTCAGGCCGCCGATGAAGCTCGTCATTGCGAGGTATTTACGCGGCGCGCCGAATTATGTTCCGCTGGCATCGGACGCTCTACGGCCCTCGGTCAACGCTCGTTACAAACGTTGGTGGAAGAACCTGATTTCGTGCTCGCATCATTTATGTTAGCCGTCATGGGCGAGGGAACTTTTCTTACCCTGCTCGCCTTTATTGAGCGCCACGCACCCGATCCATTAACGCAAACGATGATGCGTTTGATAATTCAAGACGAAAGCCGCCACGTCGCGTTTGGTATCGGTCATTTACGCCAATTATTATCCAACGATCCAGGGCAACGACAGCGCCTAGCAGCCGCCGTCCGACGCAGAAACGATACCTTACAACACACCACCGGACTGAACCAAGTCGTACTCGACGCGCTCGTAGTACTGGCAGCCGGTGAAGTTACTCCAACCGCCATCGGGCGCGGCTACGACTTAGTCCAAGCCCTCCGCCGCGACATGGACGCCGGCCGCCGCGCTCGTTTAAGTCAACTCGGTTTCGATCAGGCTGAGGCAACCGAGTTGTCAGCATTACATACGCCTAACTTCATGTGATAAAACGTTTTGAGATAGTGGTACTGATCCGTTAGCGCCGCATGATTGAAGTCTAATTTTACCCAGATTAGTGCCCAACGTCATCCATTGGCAACAGGCTTTCCAACGCACTGCACGGGGAAAGACAAATGTGCAGACATCAATAGACAAATTTCGACATTCCTTTACCGTGACCACCTGTTGTCGTGGTATCGATTCTCGTTTTCTACTTCGTGAAAAAGGAGCCTCCATGCGATCAGTTTCCTTCCTCGGGCTTGCCCTTGCTGCCATGTTTATGGCAAGCAATACGTTAGCCGCCGTAGATCACTTTACTGGGCTGCGCTTCGCTGATGGCAAGAGTCATAGCAGTGATGATTATTCCAAACAAAGTCTCTTTCTGGTTTATTACTGCGGCCATTGACCTTCGTCTTTAGCTTTCCTCGGGAAGGAAGCAAAGGCGATTCATGATTATATCGAAAAAGAAAAAGTCCCAGCGATGTTAGTCTTGGTGACTCCTGATGTATCTTTGGCAGATCTGCCAGCTTTTAGTAAAGATTATGGCATGGAAAACGCCCTATGGGCCACTGATCCACCTAATGCTAAAAATATCAGCACCAAAAATATTATGCAGCGGTACAAAATTTCCCCAGGCGGTAAGTCCGGAAATTTCAGCAATGTATCAGACGTCAAAACAGCGATGAGTGACCCCAGTAGCGGCAGCCATCGTTTCCCAATCGAAGGACTCACCGATCCGAAGGCACAAGAACTGTGGTGGATGGTTGAACGCCAAAAACCAGATTGCATCAAAACGCTGATGGCCGTGGCTAAACAGAAATCCGCACTCGGCAGTGATGCCGCAAAGATTCTTGCGGTCGTTAAACCAACGTTTGAAAGCCGTGAAGCGGCATTAGTCGAAGCACCGGCGACAATGCAAACTTATGAAGATCTAGAGACCTTACTGACTGAAAGTCAGGGAATTGAACTAAAAAAGGCCTCTCTGCGCTACAAAGATCTGACGAAATCCAAAGAATTAAAAAACGAAATTCAGGCACGATCGATTTATCGCCAATGCCAAGAACTCCTCAGTTCACCCAAGGCTGGAGCGACTGAAGGAGCCAAGGCAAATTTGGCCACGTTAGCCAAGAAATTCCCTGATACGAAGTATGGTAAATTGGCATCTGAAACCAAATAGCCAAGTAAACTCACGGTTTCGTGGATAAGTAAAACCGGAGAAGTCGATAATCCCACTTCTCCGGTTTTTTTATGTTTGATCTGCGACCGCTTGGTGGGCGCCATTTTCTCAATAGATCATGCAGTGAAGCGGCACCTAAGCGACCAACGATTGCATGCGTTATTCCAAAGCGCACGTTGACCAACATGAATGCCGCCTTGCGCCTGTTACCTGCTGTCGAAGTTGTCGCCGCATCGTTGCGCACAACTGGTTTGCCAACAGCGCTTGCGAGTCAACTCGCCCGCCAAGCGATTGATGGTTTACGTGCAACCATGGTTGATGGCTCAATGGAATTTACCGATAAAAGCGCGGTGCTTGAAGCCGCCATGGCGCACGCTCGCTTAGCCGCGGCGACATTGGCTCAATTACCACTGCCGCAGACGATCAATGCGACAGGCACTATTTTGCACACGGGCCTTGGTCGTGCGCCGCTGAGCGCACGCGCACGCGCTGCGGTTAGCGCGACACTGGGTGGTTACTGCCAACTCGAATTTGATTTAGACGATGGCGCACGCGGTGACCGCCAAGATCACATTGAACCATTATTGCGTCAGCTGACGGGCTGCGCGGCGGCGCTGGTCGTCAATAATTGTGCGGGCGCCACCGTATTAATGTTACAAGCCCTTGCGCAAGGTCGTGAGGTCATTGTCAGCCGTGGTGAATTGGTTGAAATCGGCGGCAGTTTCCGCGTGCCAGAGATCATGGCATCAGCCGGATGTCGCTTGGTCGAAGTGGGCTCAACCAATAAAACCCACCTTGAGGATTATCGCCGCGCGATTACCCCCAACACCGCCTTATTATTGAAGGTTCATAAATCCAATTTCATTCAAGAAGGTTTCGTTGCCGAAGTCACGACCAGTGAATTGGTCGCGCTCGGAGCAGAGTGCGGAATACCAGTGGGCGTGGATCAAGGCTCGGGCTGTTTGGTTAATCTGACAAGCATAGGCATTCAGGCACCAAGACTCGGTGATGAACTCGCTGCTGGTGCGGGTTTAGTTTGCTGTTCTGGCGATAAATTACTCGGTGGTCCACAGGCCGGAATTATTTTAGGTTCACAGGAATTAATTAACGCCTGCAAACGCCATCCACTCGCCCGAGCCTTGCGCGTCGATAAACTGGTGCTCGCCGCACTCGCTGGAACGTTGCAGGATTACTTGCTCGGTGATCCTCACGTTACCATTCCAACCCTGGCATTATTGACTGAGCCGATTGCGTCGGTGAAAGCCCGCGCAGAAAAATTATTCGCGCTGCTTTCTGCCAATAGCCATGCCACACTGGAACCAGGGAAAAGTGCCGTGGGTTCTGGTGCCGCGCCAACACAGGGTCCAGCAACCTGGGTGTTAGCGTTGCGCGGTTATGCGCCTGATCGCATCGCCCGCGCACTGCGACTTGGTCCTGCTCATGTCATCGCACGCATCGCGCGAGACGCCGTGCTGATTGATCTGCGCACCGTGGCGGAAAACGAAGTCGCCGTGCTTGCCGCAGCGATTAATCGTGCGACTACTGAGCGCACAACTCATGGCTGACGCTCGTCCTGCGCACCTGCCAGTTATTCGCCACGCGCCACCGCAAGTCGTGATCGGCACAGCTGGTCATGTTGATCACGGTAAAAGTAGTTTAGTGCGCGCACTCACCGGCTCAGACCCTGATCGTCTGCCGGAAGAAAAACTACGCGGCATGACCATTGAGTTGGGTTTTGCTTTTTTACCGGGTGAAAAAAAAGACCTTGGCGACCACTGCGATCTCGCATTTATCGATTGTCCAGGGCACGAACGTTTTATTGCGCAAATGGTAGCAGGTGCTGGCAGCATTGATGGCTGTCTTTTAGTGATTGCTGCTGACGAAGGCCCGCGCGAACAAAGTCGCGAACACCTTGATATTTTAAAATTACTCGGCGTTCGCTGGGGACGGGTCGTCATTAGCAAAGCCGACGCCGTTGATGCCGCCACACTTCAGGCTACGGCGCTTGCGGCCAGCGAATTAGTTGCCGGTTCGCCATTAGCCGCATTTCCACCCTTAGCGGTCAGCGTGCGCTCGGGCGTTGGCATGACTGAATTAAAAAAATGGCTGTTTACGCAGGCGCGCGCGACCAAACGTCAAACCCAGGGCGAGCACGTGCGTCTGCCAATCGACCGCGTATTTACGCTTGCTGGTCATGGCACCGTGGTAACTGGCACCTTGTTATCGGGAACCATTTCTATTGGTGACACGCTTGAAATATACCCAGGTGGATTGGCGCGCGTGCGCTCACTACAAGTGAATCGCGTCGCCGTCGATCAGGCCAGCGCTGGGCAGCGGACCGCGGTAAATGTGGCTGGTATTGAACGCGACACCATCACCCGTGGAGCCTGGTTAGCGACGCCGGGAACCCTGCGGGAAACGACGCTGGCTGATGTACGTTTTGAGGTTTTGCCAATCGGGCTCAAACATCGCCAGCGTTTAGAGCTGCACCACGGTACCACCACCGTTTTTGCCCAAGTTAATCTCCTTCACGCCGACACCGTGAACGCCGGCGTCCACGATGTGCAGGTTAAATTAGCAACACCCTTATACCTACGTGCCGGTGATCGTTTGGTGGCTCGCCGACCAAGTCCGTCCGCGAATATTGCCGGTGGCCTGGTGGTCGATGCTGCTCCGCCGCGGCATAAACGTTTTGCTACCGCGACGATCGATTACTTCTCCGCCGCGCTGGGCGGCGATCGGCTTCTCGCTTATCTTGACGCGCTACGACCGCTACCGGCAAGTGAAACCGACGTCATCGCCTGGGCCGGTGGCCCTGGGCCAGCAGCGGACTTATTCCTCGCTGCTGGAACGCGTTTGGTACGCCGGACCAGTGGTCAAAAATGTTGGTTATGGACTGGCATTGGTTGGCGCAAAGCTGGGGAACAAATCATCGAAGCGTTAACCAATAAACTACGCGCCCAACCAGAGCGCTGTTGGTGGGAGGCGGCAGCACTGCCGATCAGTTTATGGCCATCCATGCCGAGCGCGGTAGGCGATGATCTGATCGCCGCAGCGGTCGATAACGGAAAATTGTTACGACGTGGCAATTTAATTACGGCACCACAAGCGATCCCACCATTTCCTGCGAGCTTGCTTGCGGATGCCCGTCGCCTGCTGGTCCTGTACCGCACCGCTGGCTTGCAGCCGCCGTATGATTTTCCCGCCTGTGCGACGTTGGCCGATGCCAAGCGCGCTGAACGTGCGCTTTTTGCGCTGCGTGAACGTGGTTGGCTGCTGCAACTCAACGACCGTCAACACCTCCATCGCCAAACCGGCACGAAATTGATCGCAGAAATCGTTGCTCAGCACGGTGAAAATTCCGCCGCTTCCATTGATCTGCTGCATTGGCTGAAGGAATGCCATCAATTAACTCGTAAATACAGTTTCCCGCTGTGCGATTGGCTGGACGCCAATCATGTAACGAAACGAGTCGGCGATCTGCGCCAATTGGGTAACCAACGGATATTACCGATTCCGAGCTTAGGAGAGAGTCTTGATTATGAGACCCCTGAAGGTGACCGTACGTAAGTTAGCGGCTTCAAGTAGTTCACGCACGTGGTGGGTAAAAAATTATGAAATGATTGGGATATTCATTCGTCTCTGTAGCGTCTGCATTCATCTGGGATCGTGTGGCCGCCGGTGCGGCCTCGGGCCTTCAAAGCCTTGGTGAGGTGGCAACATCTCAGGTAGGTTCGACTCCTACACTTTCCCGCCATTTATTAATACCAATTCCGAGTCATCTATGCCGGATGTAAAGGAAGAAAGAATTAACAAGAGGAACGGAAAAACGGAGAAAGAGAGAAGAGAGAAGATTGCCGGGAAATTCTTGCTCTTTTATTTCTCTCGCCTCAGGCTTTTTATCTCCTCCGTTGCTCCGTTCCTCTTGTTCATCTTCTTTCGCTTTAGGCAAGCATGACTCGGAATTGGTCTTATTCGTGATTCGTCTCTGATCATCTTTTTATTTTCGAGGTATTCGATGGTTGATAATGCGAGTGTGCGCCTGACCCAAACGGTGAGTTGTGCCGGGTGCGCGGCGAAGCTGGATCCCAACATGTTATCAGCAGCGCTCACTGGCATTACTTGGCCAAACGATCCGCGTGTGCTGGTTGGATTTGGTCAGTGCGATGATGCGGCGATTTATGACCTCGGTGGACAATTGTTGGTATCCACCGTGGATTTTTTCACGCCGATTGTTGACGATCCAGAAATTTACGGTGCGGTCGCGGCGACCAATGCCTTATCCGATGTTTATGCCATGGGTGGCGAACCATTATTTGCCCTCAATATTGTTCATTATCCGGAAACCCTTGGGCCTGAGATTCTCCGGAGCGTTCTTGCTGGTGGTGCCAAGGTTTGTGCTGAGGCACGCTGTCCGATTGTCGGTGGTCATTCGGTTAAATCGCCAGAAATGACTTATGGACTGGCAGTTACTGGCCGTATTCGCCCTGGGGAACGCTATTTTGCCAACGCTGGCGCGGCAGTTGGCGATGTGTTGGTGTTAACGAAAGCACTAGGCACGGGCATTATGGCGACGGCGACCAAAAAAGGCGTGATCGCTCCGGCTGATTATCAAGCACTGCTTGCTACGTTACTGCGGCTGAATCGGCATGCGGGCGATACCATGCAGCGCTTCCCCGTGCACGCGGCAACTGACATTACCGGATTTTCACTCGCCGGACATGGAAGTGAATTAGCGACCGCCAGCGGTGTTCGACTGCGTATTGAAACCAACAAATTACCATTGCTGCCTGGTGTCGAGCAAGCCATCGCTGCCGGATGCCTGACGCGCGGCGATAAATCGAATCGTCTGTACGCTGGCGATCGCGCCACCATCGCCGATTCGGTTGAGCGCGTACGCAATCACGCCGTCTTTGATCCGCAATCCAGCGGCGGCTTATTGATCGCCGTGGCACCGACTCACGCCGCAGCATTAGTAACCGCATTACGGAACGGTGGCGACACTCCAGCAACCATAATCGGTGAAGTCGTATCGGGCACCCCAGGAATTAATTTTGTATGAATCATCGCACCATGGTCGGTTGGTCTATCGCGGTCCTTGGTGCGCTATCGCCTTTATTCGCCAACGCCGCTGATGACGATGTGGCACGACGACAACTGCTGCAACTGGCGTTAAAAAAACAACTGTCGCTTGAATTACAAGTGGCTCAAAATCAGCCCCAATCAATTGCGTTCGTCACGCGCATGATCGCCCGACAAACCGAGCCTAAACCGACCTTAGACGTTGCTACGAAATATTGGTCGATGATCACCAAAAGTTTGCGACACGACACGGTGCATGGAGGCTTTTTCTCAGCTGAGCCGAGCGCTCAAGTAAAGTCTCCAACCAAGTCGTTATTGGAACAGGCACTTATTTCCGAAGTGCTATTGGATGCCATGCAAATTAGCGAGAATGCCGATTGTCGCGAAGCAGCCAAAGGACTATTCACGTTTGTTCTGCGTGATTTGCGTCTGACCACGGGTGGATTCGCTACGACCAATGCGTTAGCGACGACGGCAAATATCAGCCAACCTCCTGCGCGAGATGAAACGATGAATCCATCTTCGAATGGACTGATGGTCGCGGCCTTAGCTCGTGGTTCTGTCGTATTTGGCCAGCAGGACTATTACACCGCTGCGGCACAGACTGAGGAATTTCTGCTAACGCGCTGTACGACGGCGGATGATTGCCTGTCAGTTATACACGGAGCACTGGCATTATATCAGGCCGCAGGCGAAGCCCGTTGGTTGGCCGCCGCGATCACGCTTCAAGATCGGATGGATCGGGAGTATTGGGTCGAAGCCGCAACTAAATACCGCGTCAATGAACCCAGCCCATTACCGAAAGAACTTGGAATCATGAATTTACTACGACTTACGACGATCACTGACGATGATGCATTTCGTGAGCGCGCCAATGTCCTGTTAGCGACAGCCATTACAAAAAACGGCGGCGACCTGCTGCAAAACCCTGGGCTGCTTTGCGCTATTGATCAGCAACTTGGTCCCAATCCGCATTTGGTTATCGTCGGCGATCCCGCTGCCCCCGACACGCGTGCGTTGTTTTCCGTTACCCATCGCCGATACCAACCTCGCCTCGTGATCGTCACCCACGCCGGCGATCCGGTACAAGCCGAACTGCGAAAACGTTTTCCTGCCATGGTCCCGGTCCCAAAGGTAAAGGGCAAGGCCTCTGGCTATTTATGTATTGGAATGGCGTGTAATCGCCCCGTGACCGACCCGGCTGAACTCGACCAACAAGTAGCCGAGATCTCTTATATCTGGTGAAATACGACTTTTAGCTGGGAAAATGATGAGAAATGACGCGAACGGGGTCTGGTGAACTCCGCTTTTTCCTAACGACGAGGCCTTCAGTCCCCAAATTTCTTGCCTTCCGGCCTAAACCCATGCCCCCACAGCCCCTGCGTTGGCAGGCGTGAAAGGCTAGCTAGTGTGCTACGTCCTTATTCGTCCTTGGAGTTGCCAATGAACGCCCCTGCTGCTGCTTTTGCGGATGCCGCCCAACCGATACGCCAAGTCGAAGCCGAAATCGGCAAAGTCTTGGTTGGTCAACGTGACCTCGTGCGTCGCCTGTTGATTGGTCTGTTATGTGACAGCCATTTGTTACTCGAAGGGGTTCCTGGGTTGGCCAAAACCACCGTGGTGAAAACCTTAGCTCAGGCGATGGCAGCAAAATTTAGTCGCATTCAATTTACTCCAGATTTATTACCGGCAGATATTGTTGGTACGCGTATCTATGCTGGAGGCGAATTTACCACGCGCTTAGGCCCCATATTTGCGCAAATAGTTCTGGCCGACGAAATCAATCGTGCTCCAGCCAAAGTCCAATCCGCGCTACTGGAAGCGATGCAAGAACGCCAAGTAACCATTGGCGACGAAACGTTCCAACTACCTAAGCCATTTTTAGTACTCGCGACGCAAAATCCCTTGGAACAAGAAGGCACGTATCCGTTACCAGAAGCACAAACTGACCGTTTTTTAATGAAGGTAAAAGTTGATTATCCCGTGGAGAGCGAAGAGCGCCTCATTCTGGATCGCGCGCTCAGCCGCGACGGCGTCACGGTGAATCGCGTGCTCACCATTGAACAACTGCAACTTGCCCAACGCATGCTTGATAGCGTCCACATGGATGATCGCATTAAAGATTATTGCGTGAAATTAGTCCGCGCGACCCGTGATCCCAAAGGTGTCGGTATCACTTCCCTGGTCGGAATGATTGATGTGCCCGCCAGTCCGCGCGCCACCATTTCGCTCGCCATAGCCGCACGCGCACAAGCGTTCTTAGATGGGCGCGGATTTGTCACGCCCCAAGATGTCAAAGCCATCGCTGCTGATGTTTTACGCCATCGCTTACACCCATCCTATGAAGCGGAAGCCGAATCGTTATCGAGCGATGCGTTGGTTGAGCGATTATTGGAACATGTACAAGTTCCATAGGGATTGCCTCGGTCCGGTGTCCGATGTCCGATGTCTTATTGTGATGAGAGTATTTGATGACGATTAAACGCTTTACTGAAATAAAGGCTTGGCAAGCGGCTCGCGAATTAGTTCGAGCTGTGTATCTACATTCATCGGAAGGTGCTGTAGCAAAAGATTTCGCATTTCGCGATCAAATACGTCGTGCCGCCATTTCAGGTATGAGCAATATTGCCGAAGGTTTTGATCGTGGCACAGATCGTGACTTTGCCCATTTCCTAGATATTTCACGCGCCTCCATTTCTGAAGTGAAATCATTACTCTTTGTCGGTTTGGACGTGCAATATTT
>SXGR01478145.1_pt1 | contig 10479 bp, 9 predicted proteins | sample 3174711 | NCBI WGS metagenome assembly SXGR01 (sample SAMN11356860, study PRJNA531348) | freshwater metagenome | isolation source: freshwater sample F1-60 | place: China: Fuxian Lake, Yuxi | collected 2017-12-25 | reverse complement strand
CTCACGCTGCTGCCCGCCCTCTTAAGCCTCCTTGGCGATAGAGTCGATGCGCTCCGCCTCCCCGGGTTGGGGAGGTCCCCGGCCGCAACGGCGAGCGGCGGACTGTGGGATCGCACCACCCGCCTGGTGATGCGCCATCCGGTGGTGAGCCTCGTCATCGCGGCTGGCCTCTTGGCGGCGCTCTCGATTCCAGCCTTTGACATGAAGAAGGGCGAAAGCGGCCCAAGCACCCTCCCTGGCCATCTTGAGGTCAAGCAGGGGTTCGATATCTTGGAGCGGGAGTTCAAGGTGGGGACCATCGCCCGAGCTGCCATCGTGGTGGATGGGGATGTCTCCTCCCCGGCGGTTCAGGGCGCCGTTGATAAGCTCAAGGCTGCCCTGGCGGCGGATAGCGGCTTCTATGCAGACCAGGCCACCTATCGCACCAACGCCGCACGCGATCTTGGTCTTCTCAATGTGCCCATGGCCGGGGATCCGAATAGCGACCAGGCGGAGAACGCGGTCCGGCGGCTCCGCTCTCAGCTCATCCCCCAAGCCTTCGCAAACGTTCCGGCCCAAGCGCTGGTGACAGGCGGCACCGCCAGCGATATCGATTTCTTCGATATGACGGACGAGTACATGCCCATCGTCTTTATCTTCGTCCTTTCCCTGAGCTTCGTCCTGCTCACGATCGTCTTCCGTTCCCTTGTCGTGCCTGCAAAGGCCATTCTGATGAACATGCTCTCCGTTGGCGCGGCCTATGGACTGCTGGTCGTGGTCTTTCAGCGTGGCGTGGGCGCAGGCATCCTGGGCTTTCAGGAGAGCGACAGCATCGAGGCATGGATCCCGCTCTTCCTCTTCTCCGTCCTCTTCGGCCTCTCCATGGATTACCACGTCTTCCTGCTGAGCCGCATCCGTGAGCGATTCGGCCAGACTCGAGATAACGATGAGGCAGTCGCCTTCGGTATTCGCACCACTGCCGGCATCATCACTGGCGCGGCTCTTATCATGGTGGCCGTCTTCGCGGGCTTTGCTAGCGGAGAACTCGTCATGTTCCAGCAGGTGGGATTTGGCTTGGGCGTGGCCGTGCTTCTGGATGCCACGATCGTGCGTTCCGTCCTTGTCCCCTCGGCCATGAAGCTGCTGGGCACGCGCAACTGGTACCTGCCCTCATGGCTGCGGTGGCTGCCTGACCTGCGCATAGAAGAGCCAGCCCATACACCAGACGCGAGCGCTTCTCCAAGCCTTCGGGCGCCCTGAACTGATGCCTGGTGTCACACCACCCCAGGGGCGCCACCTACATTCCTCCGCCCTGGTACGATATATGTACTGCCATGCCACTCACCTTCACCGATCGCGCCCGCGCCGCTCTCAAGCGCCTCCTCGACGAGACAGAGCATGAGGAGGGCGAGGTCATCCGCATGAAGTCTGACCTCCACGGCAACTACCACCTGGTACTCGGTCGGCGGCAAGAGAACGACCAGGCTGTCGAACATGAGGGCCAGGTCGTGCTTGTTATCAAGGCCACGGTTGGCGACCACTTGGCGGAGCACCTGCGCGGCGCTGAGCTGGACATCGTGGAGACACCGGACGGCCCCGTTCTCGATATGCCAAAGGTGGAGGAGCACAAGTGACCCGCTTTTGGAAAGCTGCTGCGCGGATGGGAAACTGGCTCAACGGCACTGGCGCCATGGACAGAGGACGCGGCAGCAGCCTCAGCGCGACTGATTACTCCCTTGCCCTTGACCCCCTCGCCTACTGAGACGATGAGTCCCTCGCCGTCGGCGAGATCTACTCCCTGGCGGGCCTCAAGCCCCGCTCCTTCTGACGCACGAGCGGCTCGCTGCGATACCTGCTCGAGAGCAATTTCAGCATCTTTTCAGTCACTTCAGTGGAGCGTCAACCCTGGCTTACGCTCTCTGCGCATCCTGTGGATTGAATCGCCCCTCTCTGCTATAGTGCCGCCGAGCATCGCGATTGGAGAGAAATATGCCCCTGCATCCCCAGATGAAAGCCTATGTAGAGATGATGGCAGCCGCCCATGCGGTGCCTATGGAATCGCTGACTCCTCAGGAGGCCCGGACCATGGTTCGGGCAGCTCCCCGTCCGCCGTCGCCTGAGCCGGCGAAGGTGGAGGACCGCAAGATTCCCGGCCCTCATGGCGAGATTCCCATCCGCATCACGTGGCCGGCGGGCAAAGGCCCCTTCCCCGTCTTTGTCTGGTTCCACGGCGGCGGCTGGGTCATCGGGAGCATTGAGCTTACGGATCACCTTGTGCGCCACTTTGTTCACAGCATCGGGTGCGTCGGTGTCTCCGTTGACTACCGCCTCGCGCCCGAGCACTAGTTCCCCTGCGCCATCGACGACTGCTACGCCGCGACGAAGTGGGTTCACGATAACGCAAATGCGCTCAACATCAACCCGGCGAAGATCGCCGTTGGCGGCGATAGCGCCGGCGGCAATCTCTCGGCCTGCGTGGCGCTGATGGCCCGCGACAAGGGTGCGCCGAAGCTCGTTCATCAGGCCTGCCTCTATCCCGTCATCGACCGCAACTTCAACCGGAAGTCGTATATCGATAATGCGGCTGGCCCTGTGCTCACCAAGGGCATGATGGAGTGGTTCTGGAAGCTCTATCTGCGCACGGATAAGGATGCCTACCATCCGTACGTCGCGCCCCTCCACGCTGCCGACTTGCGCAACCTCGCGCCCGCCACCGTCATCACCGCCGAGTACGACCCTTTGCGCGATGAGGGCGATGCCTATGCGAAGAAGCTACAGCAGTTCGGCGTGCCCGTTGACTACAAATGCTACGAGGGCGTGACCCACGGCTTCATCAGCATGTGGTCTGCCGTGGACATCGGCAAAGACGGCATCAAGCACGTCTCGGAGAACTTGAAGAAGGCCTTCAAGTAGTTCTGTCGTCTTCTCCGCGTAGGGGTCGCCCTCAGAGGTAGGGGTCGCTCTAAGAGCGACCCCAGGAATAGACAAAAAAAGACCCGATTCATCATCAGGTCTTTTTTGTTAACACCCCAGGCGATTCACCACGACGTCGCACGGGTTCGCCAGTGTGATCTCCACGCTGCCCGCCATTTTCCCGTACCTCGCCCTCTGGGAGAGGATGGCACGGATGTGCCAGGTGAGGGAGACTTTTTCTCTAACAGCCCAGGCGGTTCACAACAACGTCGCAGGGGTTCGCCAGCGTGATCTCCACACTGCCCGCCATGGAGAACGGCGTCATGAACTGCTTCACTTTCGCCTCGTTCGCGGAATCCAGGATCAGGAAGAAGGTGTGCTTGCCGTCCAGGACTGCGTCGGCGTGGATGTTCACGCCCATCTTGGCGGCATTCTGCTTCGAAACGTGCTGCAAGAGCATCTGTCCCATCTTGGGGTCCTTCGCGGGACATTGCTCTGCCGGGTGCTGATGCTTCACAAGGAACAGGGCCATATGCTCTCTCCTAGCTGTCTAGTTTGACTTCGTCCTTCTTTACGACGCTGACGAACTTCACCTTGCTGTGGCTGCTGTCGCAGAAGGGCTTGTTCTGGGACTGGCCGCAGCGGCAGAGCCACATCTCTTCCTGGCTCGGAATCTCATTGCCTGCGGAGTCTTGCAAGATGACTTTCCCTTTGACGTGATACGAGCCATTGCGTGTCGCGCGAATCACAACGTCTGCCATGGGGGCTCCTTCTGATATGTGCGAACCGGCACGAGGGATTTTGAGGGATGCTATTGTACTTCGATGCCCGCCGGTGGGAAAGGTGACAGAGGTTCCAGAGCTGCCTTACAGCAGCGGCTCACGCCCGATGATCTTCGCCGCCTCGAGCTTCGCCACGTCTGCGCCGCTTCTGCCCAAGAGGTCGCGAAGAGCGTATTCGTTATGCTCACCCAGCATGGGCGCTGGCCGCTGCCACACCAAGGGCTTCCCTTGCGCGTGGAACGGCAGGCCTGGGTAAGGCTGCCTGCCGATGAGGTCTCGTTCGAGCCATTGATTGAAGCCGCGCGCCTCGAGCTGTGGGTCCTTCAGCAGGCCCGCGGCATCCAGCGCCGCCCCTGCCGCGATGCCCGCTTTTTGCAGCGTCTCCATCGCCTCCGCCTGTGTTCGCTGTTTCGTCCAGGCGGCGATGTGCTCGCCCAAAGCCTCTTTGCTGCGATAGCGGCTCAGCGTGTTCGCGAACTGCGTGTCCTTTGCCCACTCCGGCGCGCCCAGCGCTCGCACAAAGTCCCGCCACTCCTCCTCCGTCCGCACGCTGATCGCGACCCACTTGTCGTTCCCCTGGCATGGGAAGAAATCGTGGGGCGCGGCCAGAGGCTCGTCATTGCCGGTACGCATCGTCTCGCGCCCGGTGAGCTGGTACGTCAGGAGCGATGGCCCTGAGAAAGCCGTCAGCGATTGCAGGTGCGCAAGGTCAACGAGCTGTCCCTGGCCCGTGACCCGGCGGTGTTCCAGCGCGGCGAAGACGGCGAAGGCTCCGTGCATCCCCATGATTGGGTCTGCGGCGGCGCCGATGTTGCAGGGAGGGCCGTCGGCGAAGCCTGTGTGATGGGCGATGCCGGAGAGCTGTTCGAGGTTGAAGGCAAACCCGGTGAAGTTGCGCCAGGGACCGTCGTTGCCGAAGCCAGGCATGGAGACCATGATGAGCGAAGGATTGTCCCGGCGCAGCGAATCGTACCCGAGTCCCAGGTTCCCCATGACGCGCGCGCTGAAGTTCTCCAGCACCACGTCCGAGATTCGGACAAGCTCTTTCAGCGCCGTCTTGCCTTCCTCTCGCGTCAGGTCCAGGGTGATGTCCTTCTTCATCATATTGATGAAGTTGTACGTCGGCCCCTTCTCCCAGGCGCGTTCGCCCGTGGCGGCGGCGCTGCCGCGATAGCCGTCCACCCGCTGGACCGATTCGACTTTGATGACATCCGCGCCCCAGCCCGCCAGCTGGACGGTGGCGTAGGGCCCGGCCCAATAGTGGCTCAGGTCGATGATGCGGATTCCTTGCAAGGGGCCTGCGAAATCTCGGGGCATCATCGGGCCTCTTCCTTTTCAGGTCCCGGCTTTGTCGAGGATGCTCGATGGAATCGGCGGAAGGGGTTGGGGGTAGGTCGAATGTGTTCCATCTAGATGTCCCCCCGCTCGCGCAGAAGAGAAAGCTCGGCGCGCGAAAGGCCAAGCCGGCCGCAGAAGACCTCTTCGTTGTGCTCGCCCAGGGTTGGCGCAGGCGCGCGTAGCGACCACGGCGATTCCGTCAGCCCGATCGGCGCTCCAGGCTGCACCGCGCCGCCCATGCGAGGGTGGCCTGTCTTGACGAAATAGTCCCGCGCCCGCAGCTGCTCCGATTCGATGACGTCCTTTGGCGTTGAGACAAGGCCCGTTGCCACTTGCCAGCCCTGGCCTTCGTGGAAAAGCTCATGCTTTGTGCGCGTGGCGAAGTAGTCCTCGGCGCGCTGGCGCAGGTAGGCCGAATGCTCCCACCTTCCGGGGCCGGTGGAGAACTTCGGGTCGGTCAGCGCGTCCTCCATGCCAAGCCACCCGCACAAGAGCTCCCAGTGGCGCTCTGTCAGTGAATTCACGCCCACATAGCCATCCTTGCAGCGGAGGATACCCTGGCTTGGGAATGGGTACATGCCCCTCGTCTCGATGGCGCCCGTCATCGAATAGCGCAGCATCGAGCCTGGCAGCATCTGGTTGATCGTCTCCATGATGGAGACGTCTACCATCTGCGAGTGGCCCTTCTGCCGCGTCATCTCGCACGCCGCGATCGCCGCCGACGCCCCTTGCACCCCCGCGACGAGCAGTGCGATGTTCATCCCAGGCTGCACGGGCTGGCGGTCCTTCTGCCCCAGGTACTGCGCCCACCCGGCCAGCGCCGAGAGCGTCATGTGGTCTGCCTTGTAGTCGCGATACGGCCCGGTGAGGCCGAAGTTCGTGATGCTGAGATAGGCGGTGTGGCGGTTGACCGACGAGATGTCCTTGTGCGTGAGGTGCAGCCGTTCAAGGCTCTTTGGCCCATGGCTCGTGATTACGATAGTGGCGCCGGGGATCAGCCGGTGGAGGATCTCCTGGCCTGCGTGTGTCTCTAGATTGATCGTGACGCTCTTCTTGTTGCCGTTGAGGTAGATGAACGTCCCGCTTGCCTCTTGGTCGGGCCTGTCGTTCGGGAAGGGCCCAAGCCTTCGCGAGGAATCGCCCTTCCCTGGCCGCTCCACCTTGATGACGTGTGCGCCGTAGTCCGCCAGGAACTTTGTGCAGTATGGCCCGGCGATATGCTGGGTCAGGTCCAGGACGGAGATGTGGGAGAGCGCGCCGCGGCTCATGGGTACCGCACCTCTCTGGACTTCACCGGATTCCACACAAAGTCTGGCTCGCCTGGGTGGGGTCGTCGCATCACCAGAATGCGCGCCCCCATCAGCGAGCGCGGGTGCAGCGTCAGCCGGTAGAGCGATTGCTCTTTCATCACGCCCACGCCCTTGGAGCGAAAGTGCGTCGCCGCCCGGTCGATGTCCGATGAGCTGAAGCCGACGCTGTGGATGCCGGCGCCTTGGCTGTGCATCACGCGCCCCAGGCTCGATTCAGGGGTCGAAGGCATCATGACGGAGAACTGCCCGCCGCCAAGCGTATAGAGCAGCGCGATTTTCGCATGCACGCCGCTGACCACCGCGCCGATGGGCTCCGCGTGAAGGACATTCTTCCAGAAAGCTTCCGTCGTCCGCGTCTCTTCCACGAGGACGGACATGGAACGCAGTCCCTGGATGCCCATCGGAGAGTTTGCCCATCGCTCGGGCTTCCATTCCGCGTCGTTGCGCGGGTCTTTCGGCAGGGCGGCGTCAGTGAACTCATAGCGCGTCCCGTGGATATCGTCCGGGTGCGTCGCGAAGTAATGCGCGCTCTTCTCGATGATGCGCACCTTCGCCTTCTGGAGGGCGTCCTGAGCCGCGCGAAGGTCCTTCACCCCTAAGAGCATGGAGGTGAGCATGCCGCCATACTTCTTGATGTAGGGCTGCTCTCGCTGTTGGGCCGTTGCCGCCAGGAGCTCAAAGCAGATGGCGCTCACAAGTGCCAGCGTCGCCGTGCGCCCCGTGACCGCAACCTTCCCGCGATGGAAAACATGCGCATCGAAAACGCGCTGGTACACCTCTTCGGCGGCGAGCACGTCCGTGACGGTGTGCGTGACTGAAATGAGGCGCGTTACCTGAAGCATCGGGGTGTGCACAGCCTATGGGAGCCATGAGGGCGAGTCAAGCCGGAACCCGGGAACACTCTGCCCGCAAGGAGCTACCTGATCCCCAGCAATCGCGCCGCATTACCACCCAGTATCGCCGCCTTCGCGCTCTTCGCTAATCCCGCCGATTCCACTTGCTTCGCCAGTCGCCCCTGTGTGATAAGCGGCCAGTCCGTGGCGAACAGGATCTTTTCATGCCCCGCGAGCTTTGCGACTGCCTCAAAGATGCCAGGCTCATAGAGGAACGGCGATGCGGCGCTATCGAAATAGACGTTCGCCAGCCTCTTGCGTACCTCAGGCATCAGCGCATAGAAAGGCAGGCCGCCGCCCCAGTGCGCCAGGACGATTGGCTGGCTCGGAAAGGCGTCGATGAAGGCCAGCAGCCGCTCCGGCGTCACGCGCCCCTTCCCTGGGTAGCGGTGCCCCACCGGCTCCGAGGCATGCGTCGCCACCACCAGCTTATGCCTTCGCGCCGCCTCCATCACCGGCCTCATCAGCCCCGTGTTCGCTATATCGTACCCTTGTGTGTCCGGGTGCAGTTCGCCGATACCTCGCGCTCCAAGGGCCGCGCACCGCTCGATCTCCCCCACCGCCTTTGGCCCCCACATGGGATTCACGGAGCAGAAGGGGATCAGCCGCTTGGGGTAGCGCCGCGCAGACTCAAGGATGTAGTCGTTTGACTCCCTGCATGCCGCGTACGTCTGCCAGCCGATGCTCAGTACGCATGCCTTATCGAAGCCAGCTGCCTCCAGCGCGGCGAGGAGTTCTTCCGCTGTAGCCAGCTTGGCCTTTGGGTCACTGTACAGGTCCCCAAAGGTGGCATCCCCCTTCGCAAGGGTACGTCGCCTCTTGGCAAAGGAGGGCGGGAATATCTTGGCGTGGGCGTCGATTCGCATATCTGTTGACATGATAGCAAAAGGTAAGCATCCCCCCATCCGCACAGCGCTCCAAGCCTCATTCATTTACACATGGTATGTGGCTCACCGTGACGCGCTCTGGCACACTCACGCCAGCAGGTAACATATCTGTAACATTGGGGTCTGTGAACCAGGGAACAAGACGAATCTCGTCGCCTTTGGTTCGGTAAATTGATGGACTTTTGGCTAGACAATGGCCCACCCCCGTGCAATAATTCTCCCGCATCGAGGGCTTTCCCAATGTCATGTAGGACTCCACTGTAAGGGGGACCAAGATGGACATCACATACACACAAACAAGCGCCTCCTCCTACGGTTATCGGAAGTCTTCCTGCCAGTCGTTTAGCCGCTGATCACAACTGGCTGAGCGACGGGGGATAGAGATGCAACAGAAGCACCCACGCGCACCCGCTATCCCTCCGCTTCGCCTTCTCTCGCCACTTGAACCTCCTCTGGAGAAGCCCATGACAGTTACAAAATCGGCGGTACGCTGGTTCAAAGATGTCGGCAAGGAGAACCTTGCCGAGGCTGGCGGCAAGGGCGCCAACCTTGGCGAGATGACACGCCACGGCATCCCCGTGCCTCCCGGTTTTGTCGTCACTGCCAGCGCCTACTTCGATTTCATCGCCCATGCCGGCCTTCGCGACCTCATCCGTGAAGCGACGCACGATCTGGACGTCCACAACTCCGCCTCCCTGGAGAAGGCCGCCGATCGTATCAAGTCGGCCATCCTCGCCGCCAAGATGCCCGTCGATATCGTGGAAGAGATTCGCGAGTCGTACCGCCAGCTGGGCGGCGGCTATGTTGCCGTGCGCTCCTCCGCCACTGCCGAGGATCTTCCCGATGCCTCCTTCGCGGGCCAGCAAAGCACTTTCCTCAACATCCGTGGCGAAGCGGAGGTTGTGCATGCGGTCAAGGCCTGCTGGGCCAGCCTCTTTGAGGCGCGGGCCATCTTCTATCGTCAAGAGAACAAGTTCGACCACATGAGCGTCGGCATCGCCGTTCCCGTCCAGCGCATGGTCGAATCCGAAGTCTCCGGCGTGATGTTCACGGCCGAGCCGGTCACCAGCGACACGTCCAAGATATTTATCGAAGCCGTCTATGGCCTTGGCGAAGCGATCGTCTCCGGCCAGGTGACGCCGGATACGTACCTCATCGATAAGGCCACGGCGAAGGTGGAAAAGTCAACCGTCGCTCCCCAGGACTGGATGCTCGCCCGCAGCGCCAACGGCAAGGGCCATGAAGGAGCGAACGCGCGCATCATGATGGCGCCGGAGAAGATTCGCGCCCCGAAGCTGGATGCGGCCTTAGTGCAAAAGCTCGTCTCGATGGGCAAGCACCTTGAAGCCCACTATAACCATCCGCAAGACGTCGAATGGGCCACCGAGCGCGGCAACGTCTATATCCTCCAAACGCGCCCCATCACAACCCTCAAGCAGGGCGGGCAAAAGGCCGCCGGCGAAACATTCCATGCGCCTATCCTGGTCAAGGGCGCTCCCGCCTGCCCTGGCGTCGGCTCCGGCAAAGTAGTCATCCTCAGCGGCCCCCATGAGATCGACCTCATAAAGAAGGGCGATGTTCTTGTGGCGGACATGACCACGCCAGACTACGTCCCCGCAATGAAGCGCGCCGCTGCCATCATCACGAACAAAGGCGGGCGCACCTGCCATGCCGCCATCGTCAGCCGCGAGCTGGGCGTCCCCTGCATCGTTGGCGCGGAAGGCGCGACGACGGTGCTCAAGCCGGGACAGGAAATCACCCTCGATGCCACTCACGGCAAGGTCTATGCTGGCATCCTGCACTTCAAAGCCCCTGAGATTCCAACCGTCAGCAAGTACAAGAAGACGCGCACCAAGCTCTATGTGAACCTCGCCGACCCTGATCTCGCGGGGCGCGTCGCCGCCATGAATGTTGATGGCGTCGGCCTCCTCCGCGCCGAGTTCATCGCCGCCCACATCGGCGAGCATCCCCGCTACATGCTCGACCAGGGCAAAGGCCAGGAGTTCACCGACAAGCTCGCCAGTGGCATCCGCGCCTTCGCCAAGGCCTTCTATCCCCGCCCCGTTACCTATCGCACCACCGACTTCAAGACCAACGAGTACCGCAACCTCAAAGGCGGCAAGCAGTACGAGGATGAGGAAGAAAATCCCATGATCGGCTTCCGCGGCTGTTTCCGCCACCTGGCCGATGAGGCCGTCTTCCGCCTGGAGACCGAGGCGATCAAGAAGGTGGAGCAGGAGTTCGATAACCTGAACGTCATGATCCCATTCGTTCGCACGCCCAACGAGTTCCGGCAGATCAAGAAGCTCCTTGCGGAGCACAAGGTCGCCAAGGGCAAGCTGTGGATCATGGTGGAAGTGCCCGCCACCGTCATCCT
>SXGR01413441.1_pt1 | contig 10479 bp, 10 predicted proteins | sample 3174711 | NCBI WGS metagenome assembly SXGR01 (sample SAMN11356860, study PRJNA531348) | freshwater metagenome | isolation source: freshwater sample F1-60 | place: China: Fuxian Lake, Yuxi | collected 2017-12-25 | reverse complement strand
TTCTAGCACAACCATTCATCGCATCAATCACATGGGTATAAAGGTGAGTTGGTTCTAAGTAGATGTGCTTCCCTTCAACTTTTGGCGTGATTGAAACTTCATATGAGTAAATATTCCCAGCATTGGTCTCACAAATGATAACTTTTACCGATGATCCACCTATATCAATAAGTGCTGATGCATTTGTCATAAATTGTTACTCCGCAAATAATCCCAATAAGTATTAGGGACTTCTGTCGGATTCAGGCCTAATTGATGGCTACGTAATGTGAGTTGTGATGCCTCTTCTAGATTTAAGACTCTTGCAAAACCAAGCTGAACCGAAGGCGCAAGAATGACACAACCATGATTTTCAAGAATGACGACATTTGAATCTCTTACAGCAATTGCTGTTGCATCTGCAATTTCTTGGGTTCCTGAACGAATCCAAGGGATTCTTGTCACTTTACGAAGATAATAAACGTGATCTACGGTGAGAAAACGAATGGTCAGATTAAGTGCTGCAGTTAAAACACTTGCTTGGGGATGCAGATGGATACACACACCCACATCTGGTCTAGCTTTGTAGCTCTCAAGATGAACTCGGAACTCAGATGATGGTTGTATCCCATCAAGGTGATCTCCCTGCAAATTAATTTGGGAAAAGCTGCTTGGAGTAAGTGCATCTAGTTGTGTGCCTGTACCCGTGATAAAGAAAATGTCGGTTTCCTGGACGCGAAAGGAGAGATTTCCACCCGAGCCAACAGCCAAGCCTCGTTCAACCACCTTTTTCCCTACTTCGATGAGTTCATTTATGATGGTTTGTGAATCCATATTTTGACTAAATGTTATCTCTGAAACCATCTCAAGCCCCAATCCTATAGGTAGGTTGAAAAACAGTTTTAAACTGTGAAAATCTAGGATCCGAAAATGCGGAGGTAAAATTTTCAAATCCAACAACATTTGAAACTAAGTACTTTAGCTCTCTCTGATATTTGGTTAGGAAATTGACGCTTAAATTAAATGCAGAATCATCTGCTAGATGGCCTCCTATAAGTGTGAGCTCTTTAAATTCACTCACTTGATTAAAGTCAAAGAGCATCTTTTCCTGGTAAACACCATAGAGCACCGCTGTTCCTGTGGGTTTCAACGCTGTAAGACCAGCCTTAAAATTTTCTGCAAACCCGGAAGTTTCAAATATAACATCAAAACTATCTTTGAGCTCACCAATCTCACTTAAGGAGGTGTGGTTTATCCCAAGCTTCTGTAGACACTTTTTCTTCTCGTTAGATGAGGTAAGAATGGTAATCTGCAAATTAGGATAGGTTGTTCTCAAATATTGTGCAAGGCAAGCACCAATCGAACCCATACCAAGTACCAGAACAGAATCACCTTTTTGGATTTGTACTTTCCGTGAGCAATAGATCGCATTAGCCATCGTTTCACTTAAACCCCCGATTAAGTCATCTATCTCGCTGGTATACGAATGAACTCTGGAACCGAGTGGGAGCGCAATCTTTTCAGCAAAACTACCTTTGAAGGTGCTTCCAAAATGCCTTCTAACTTTGCACATATTGAATCTACTTTGCTTGCAAAGTGCACACTTATAGCATGGGACATTAACCTGAACAGCGACTTTCGAGCCAAGCGCGAGGGTGCTTCCCCTAGTTGAATCCACCTCAATTACTTCACCGAAAATTTCATGCCCTGGAACAATTGGATAACAGATGTCCCAAGGGTGATTGCCTGACCAGAGGTGGGCATCGGCTGCACAAACGCCACTTGAAATTACTCGTAACACAGCCATCATCGTAAAGGATTGATCAACCTCTTGATCGTCCACCATTACTAACCCTGGCGCATTGAGGGAAATAGTTCTCATTTTAGGCAACTACTCGCATAGCATTCTTATGTATGTCAAACTCTCATCTAAAATGCTCAAGGGTCCTGGCCCATTCTCATCGATAGCTGCACCATAGAGATCAAAATTTGCCGTACCTGAATAATTAATTTCACCAAGAGTTTGTAAAATTTCAGAGAAATCATGAATACGTCCACATGGAAGATCTGCATCAGAGTCACCTGCTATTGCATCACCAAGATGCATCGCTCCCATCAGCTGTCGTGAATTTAAATCTTTAATGAGTTCAACAACGTTTTCCTCAAGTGCAAAAGCGTGGCCTGTGTCAATTAGAACCTTCAGGTGAGTATGCCCAGATAATTGATTAGCCAGTGATTGTCCATCTGGGAAGATCGTATCTGCCTTGTACTCAATGGATACAATCCCCGGATAACTCTTTGCTGATTCATTGAGCTCCTTCAGTGTGCTCGCAGTCTCTACTGCATTAGCATCGAGTGGATCAACCCCTGACCAAATGTTTGCAAACTTAATTCCCATTTCTTCAAGTGAATTAAAGAAGAAAGCGCACTCTCTTAAAAAACTAGATTTTTGATTTGAGAATGCACCTCTAGGCCATTTTTCAGGAATAAGTGAAAACAAGACCGCAGTGATTTCAATTCCATGCGTCAATGCAAGTTGTAAAATACGAGCACATTTCTCGGATGTTAGCTCAGTTGAAGGATGATAAATCCCCAATTCTAGATTTCGTATTCCAGATTTTTTGAATTCTGGGAATGTCTTCTCATAGTCCATACTGATCGGCCATAAATTCCAATCGGCCGAACCGAGTTTCATGTTATTTGACATTAGTTATCTCGACTAATCAAATGAAGTCTGGCTGGCTCATACTGAATATGGACTCTTTCATTAACATCAAAATCTGCAAAACGATCACTTTCAACAATTACCTCAGTTGAGTTTGAATTTAAAGTGTTTGAGACCTCACAGCTTATTGAGATACGTGAACCGACAAATTGCCATGAAACAACTTTTGCCTCAAAACTATGCTTTGTCTTCTCGCGTGAAATTCTCAAATCTTCTTGACGTACTGCTAGAAGAGAGCCTTGGGAATTTTTTGAATATAAAGTTAAAGCGCCGAAATGAGTTTCGAAACTGTCACCACTAAGTTTTCCACTAAATATATTTCTACAACCGAAAAACCTTGCTACTTTTCTACTTTTAGGCGTAGAGACAAAAGAATTAGGAAAGCCATATTGCTCTAGAACGCCAGACTCTATAAATGCAATTTTGTCAGATATTGCCATTGCTTCTTCTTGATCATGTGTTACAAATAGTGTTGTCATCTCAAATGAATTATGAATTTCTCGTATGAAATTTCTCATTTCAACACGAAGGTTTGCATCCAATGCGCTGAGGGGTTCATCCAAGAGCAGTACTTTGGGATTTCGCATTAAAGCGCGAGCAAGAGATACACGCTGTTCTTGGCCACCTGATAGCTCTCCTGGCCGGCGAGAAGCAAAGCCAGGTAGTTTGACCAGTTCAAGCATCTCCTCAACTCTTTTTTCGATATTTTTTGGTGGGTTTTTGGATGCTCTCAATGAAAATGCCACATTTTCACCGATAGTCATACTTGGGAAAAGTAAAGCTTTTTGAAAAACCATCGCTATAGCTCTTTTTTCAACTGTGATTAGATCCTGAATCTCATCACCAAAATAAACATGTCCCGATGTTGCCCTCTCAAGTCCAGCTACGATTCGGAGAAGCGTGGTCTTTCCACATCCAGATGATCCCAGAATAGATACTAGTTGTCTGCCGGGCACATCCAAATTAATCCCTTTTAGAACCGGATTGGTTCCAAAGGACTTCTCCATGTTTTCAATTCGGATTCCTGTATTCATCAGACGCTTCCCAATCCTGTTACGCTAGAAGACCGACCAACAAGGTGTTTGCTCGTAAATCTCAACAAAATCAGAGGTGGAATCATAAACACAATACTGGCTGCTCCTACCAACGTCAGATCACTACCTCTCAAAAATGCAAATAAGACCATTGGAAGAGTTTTCACCTTTGCTCCTCCAACAAGAAGGGTGAGTATGTATTCACTCCAAGAAATTACAAATGCAAACAAAAAGGAGACTGCCAAACCAGGTAAGACTATTGGTAAGGTAATTTTCTGAAGCACTATCAAACGTGATGCTCCGAGTACTTGACCTTGTTCCTCATAAGAACGATCAAAATTTGCAAAAGTTCCTGACATAATCATTACAACATATGGAACCGTCGGAATCAAATGAGCCAGAATTACTCCTTGAACGGTGTCAGAGAGACCGTATTTTATGAAAAGAATCTGGATACCCATGGTGACTGCAAGTCCAGGAACAATAAGTGGGGCAAGAACTAGGAACTGAAAAGATTTCTTCATTTTGAAGGTATACATGGAAATCGCTCGACCTGCTGCACATCCTATTGCAGTTGCAATAACTCCGACAACTAAAGCAATAATTGTTGAGGTAATTACCCCTCGAACAATGTCACCATTTGGATCAAACGAGACCTCATAACCTCTCAATGAATATTCTTCGGGAAGCAAGGCCGGAAAGCGCCAACCTGCAGCAATTGACCAAATTATAATGGAAAGGAAAGGGAAAAAAATCCAGAAAATAAATAGCCCTAAAAAGAAGGGTCTAAAAATTAGTTTCACTACTTTCTTCCCTCTTGTTGAGTTAACTTCATGTATGCATAAACTAAAACTCCAATTACGACTGAAGTGATAGTTGCCAATGCCATTGCTGTTGGCCGATTAGCTAAGTCTCTATCAGTGTATAACTGGTAGGCGACCACAGATACTGTTGATGGATAGGGTTCGCCAAGCAAATATGGAACTTCATAGGATCCAAATGAAAAGGCAAAAATGATGATAGTCCCAGATAAAATGGATGGAAAAATGTAGGGCAAAATTACCTTACGAAGTCTAAACCCGTATGATGCGCCTAAAGTCTTTGCTGTTTCATCTAAATTGGTGACTGGCCCACGTAAAGCACTCAAAATTAAAACACACAAAAATGGAATCTCTTTCCATAAGTAAGAGATGATGATTCCATAGCCGAATGAGTCATTGGTAATAATTGGAAAATCACTCGGGCCGTCAGTGATTCCAAAGTGATTGGTAACTCTGGAAACTATACCAGATTGTGAAAATGTAAGGAGAATTCCTGTCGCCGCCACTACATGAGGGATGGGAATATTAAATTGAGTTACGGAGATTAAGGCTGATTGAAACCTCTTTGTGCGGCTAATCATTAAGGAAATTGCCAGAGCAATAATTGTCGAGAGGACAGTCGAGAGAATTGCCACTCTAAAAGTAAGGATTATCCCTGCTCGTACCGTCTCATTTTGAAATACCGCCAAGTAAGCATCAAATGAGATTCTTTGCTCACTATCAGCAATTACAGCAAAAAACCCGACACTTTGGAGGATCCCAAATACAAACCCACCAACAAACAGAGTTATAAGGACTAACGCCGTGGGAAGCACGAGCCAAATTACTTTAGGATCACGCACTTTGCCTCTTGATACTCCAAATCTAGGTCTAAAAAGAGAATTAGGGGCTGTGATTTTCGTCCTAGTCACAGCCCCTATTCCTCTCGTATTCGATTACTTTTTTTGTCTGGCTCTCCCTAACTAACCCTCGTTGCTAGGAAGTTGTTTTACTTTTGCTGAACCTCCTTTATCCAACCAGCATCAATAGCCTTAAGCCAAACCCCATTTGGTTCTGGAAGTACAACTGCATGGAGCTTCGCTTGCGAGATACCAGACTGCTTTACTGGTATTGCTCTCATCTGCCCAGAATAAGGAGTCTTGGACATCACGATCGCTGGGGAATCAAGAACGAGATTTTTCGCATTCAGATACTGCGCCTCGGGCGAAATGATGATATTGGCAACTACATATGCGGCAGCTTTGTTGGGAGAATTGAATGGAATCGTAACGTAGTTAGTATTTCCGATTTGCCCATCACTCCATGCCGCGACTCGAGTCGATTTAGGATAAAGGCCTTTATCAACTTGATTTGGTGCGGTGCTAGCACCGTATGAAATGTAAGCAGAAATTTCACCGTTTGCGTAAAGCTTTTCCAACTCACCAATATTTGCCGGGTATGTGCTGCCTTTTCGCCATAATGACGGCTTTAAATCATTCAAGAAATCAAAGGCTTTCTTTGAGGCAACATTGTATTTCCCTTGATCAAATGAACCCATAAAAGGCTCAAAACTTTCATTCGCATGATAGGCCCAGCGACGCACTGTCATTGAACCATTGAAATCTGGAGGGGCGGGGTATGTGTACTGGCCAGGATTCTTCTTAATCCAGTCGACAAATTTCCGAGAACTCTGCACAGCACTTGCCGGGATTCTTGCACTGTCATAAACGAGTGCAGCGGCTGCTCGTGCCCAAGGGGACTCACAACCATCAACCGGAAGTCCAAAGTCTTGGTTGATTGCAGGCGAGGTCCAATCGACGTATTTTGCGTTAGGTAATTTAGTAGACCAATTGCAGTCCCAAATCTTTGCCTGCTTACCAGTTAAGAAGTTCTCTCCATTAATCCAAATCATATCGACAGAACCCTTGTCAAGGTTTCCGGCTTGCTTTTCACCCAACACTTTGTTTACTGCATCGGCGGTGGCGGTAAGTTTTACCTGGTTTAATTTTATGCCTAACTTCGCAGCTTCGCCGCCAATTACATTGTTTACATAATCATTTATGGTGGTACTACCACCCCACATGTACCAGTTAACAGTCTGGCCCTTTGCCGCACTTAGAATCTTTTTCCACTCTGTGCTCGTGTAGAGGGTTGTTCCAATCGCCTTAGATGGTGCCGTTACAATTATTCCTGGAATAGTTGCAGCCAGTACGACAACCAACAATTTACTGAATAGTTTAAATTTCATTCTTACCCCTTTAAGTTCTATTTGAGAACTTCGATGATGTTGAGAGTAATTTACATATTAAGGCCTTGGATAGTAAAGAAGATAGTCAATTTGCTCTCTAGACCACTTCTTGGTTTTCTGTATAACGAGTTGTTACTTTATTGAAAAAGTGCTGGAAATAGGGAGTTTCTACGTAATTCTAAATCAAGTCTCAGATAACTGGTCTAGTTAGGATTGGTAAACACCTCGATGGTGGGCAGGATTTAGGTGAAACTCTGCTTCCAACACTTTAATGACTCGGAGGAGAAGTATGCCCGCTCAAACCAAATCAAGACCAAATATTGTTGTAATAATCTGTGACGATATTGGATTTGGAGATTTGAGTTGTAACGGATCCACCATGATCAAAACACCTAACCTTGATCATGTTGCACTCAGAGGTGCGCGACTCACATCAATGTATAGCGGTGGGCCTACATGCACTCCGGCTAGAGCAGCCCTTATGACGGGTCGCATTGCACCTCGAACTGGTGCAGCCAGAGTTTTATTCCCTGGAGATAACCGTGGAATGCACGAAAATGAAATAACTATGGGTGCTTATTTCAAGCGACTTGGATATGCCACTGGGTGTTTTGGTAAGTGGCATTTAGGAGATATCCCAGATAGCGGACCCCTAAAGTTTGGCTTCGATTCTTACTTTGGATTGCCGTATAGCAATGACATGGATCCAATGATTGTGTATCGGGATGAGGAAGCGGTCGAGAAACCCGCCGATGTAGCTTCACTAGCTTTGCGATGTGCCAATGAAGCAATTGAATTCATCGATAAAACTCCTAAATCTCAGCCCTTCTTTGTCTATTTCCCATTTACAAGTCCTCATCACCCGATAACACCAGAAGAAAAATTCATTGGAACCTCAGAAGCTGGACTATACGGTGATACTTGTGAAGCGATTGACTTCTATTCGGGAGAGTTATATAACCACATTCAATCTCGTGGGCAGATCGAAAATACAATTTTTATTTTCACAAGTGACCATGGTCCTTGGTGGGAAGGCTCAAATGGTGGCTTGCGAGGGCGAAAGTTTGAAACTTGGGATGGAGGGATGAGAGTCCCGTTCTTGATTTCCTGGCCAGCGATGATTCCTGAAGGCCAAATTATTACCCAACCTGTGGCCACCATGGATCTACTTCCAACTCTTTGCCATTTATTAGAAATTGAGATTGACCCATCAATGCCATTTGATGGAGAAGATATATCTGACCTACTTCTCAACGGGTCACTCTCGGATCATGGTCCGATCTGGTATTTTGATGCATTTAATTTGAATGCAGTCCGAAAGGGTAAATGGAAACTACATAGAAAGCGACAAACATGGGGTGGTGAAAAGTTTTCTCAGTGGTCGCTACCACAACTATTTGATCTGGAACGTGATCCTGGCGAATGCTATGACTTAGGAGCAAGGCATCCCGCGGTTGTCAAAGAACTCAATGAGTTAATGGAAAAATTTGAGAGCACCTTAAATCTTAAGGATGCTGATGATCGTGAGTGGTGGAAGGGATCTACTCTTAGTGATTCGGCTGGGTGGAATGTGCACAAAATATAGATACTCTTCAATGAAAGAATACAAGAGTGCTTGCTGCTCACCACAACGTTCTGACAATTCCCCAGTGACAGTTGCTTGTGAGTATTTACCTGGATCTGGGTTAACTGAATCTAGCAATTTTGTGGCAATCCCAGCCGGTGGGTTCAGAATGGGGGCAGATGATTCTTTTTATCCAACGGATGGAGAAAATCCCAGTAGGTCCGTCTGGTTGGATGAATTTAAAATCTCTCAATTTTCAGTTACAAATTTAGAGTTTGCGGCTTTTGTAGAGGCAACTAGTTACAAAACTGAAGCAGAAATCTACGGTTGGTCTTATGTTTTTAATGGTTTTATTGATGAAACTACCGCTTCAAAGCAAGTGGCAGGTGTGGCAGCTTCTGCACCATGGTGGCTTGCAATTGAAGGCGCCTTTTGGTTTAAACCTTACGGAAACTCTCAAACTGTAGAAGGTTTTCTTAATCATCCAGTTGTCCATGTTACTCACAACGATTCTCTCGAATTTTGTAAGTGGTCAGGGTACAAACTTCCAACAGAGGCTCAATGGGAAAAAGCATCTCGTGGCGGCCTTGAGGCAAAACTCTATCCATGGGGGGATGATCTCCTTAATGGCGGGGAACATCAGACCAACATCTGGCAGGGTGAATTTCCGCGCTTAAATACAAAAGATGATGGTTACTCTGGTACCGCGCCAGTAAATAGTTATGCACCAAATGGTTTTGGCATTTATAATACTGTTGGAAATATTTGGGAGTGGACAGCCGACTTTTGGTCTGCACGTTGGCATATCCCTCAAAACGAGGAAACCAGAAAAAATCCATCGGGTCCACCAAAAATTTCTGGAAATAAGGTTTTAAAAGGCGGCTCATTTATGTGTCATGCTTCCTATTGCTATCGGTATCGAAATTCTGCGCGAACATTTAGCTCACCAAATACTTCCACAAGTCACATTGGGTTTCGCTGCGTAAGCTCTGGCTAGTGTTTAAAGTTTTAGGGCAACTTCAAATATCGATCGATTAGCCCTAAGTTGCCGTAATTTCTCGTCCTCAGAAAATTCATCTAGCCAGGATCTACCCTCCAAAAGTTCATCCCAAACAAAGAGTAGAGAAACTCTATCCATTTTAAAGTATTCTGCTGCACTAAATACGGCAGAAGTTTCCATATCAACACCGTATAAACCCTTTGTATGCCAATTTTTTATCAGTTCTTGCGATTGTTGTAGCAAAGCAGAGGTAGAAATATGTGGGCCAATATGTGTAGTCAGCCCTAGTGTCATTAACTCTTGATTTGCTCTTTCTACAAGATGTTTAGTTGCAGTAGACTTGATAATCTGTCCATAATATTGAGAGGCACCTTCACCAATGAAAGAATCTGTTGGAATCAAAATATCCCCGGTCTTGATTTTTTGCTGTAATCCACCACATGATCCAATTTGAATAACTCTCGAAGTCCCAAGTAGACCAAATATATGGACTGGCTCTACTGCGCGAGATGCGCCATAAGCACAGCAATACATTATTTTGCTACCTTCAAATTTCCCAAGATACATATCTGGAAAATTTAATTCTCGTACTTCAGTGAGGTATTCAAGTCGCATAGGATATCTTAATTTATGCCACCAAGTTCCTTCAAGAATTATTTTTCTCGGTACTTCATCTATTGTCATACCAATGGCAGAGAGCCATTGATTTTTAGACATCTTCATTTTAATATCATAGAACTAAAAATTACCTAATTGACAGAAACTTCGGGCACACAATAAAATAACCTGTTTCATCGGTATTGCTTTCCTTTGTCTCTAATCATTGCATTGTATTAACCAAGAAACAGTAATTACTCAAGACTTCTTCTGTGCTTTGCCACTAGCTACTTTCTTAGCCACTCTCTTTGCACCGGCCTTCTTCACAACATTCTTTGTCAGCGTCGGCGCACTATCGCCTTTTTTAGCCCGTGAAACCGGCTTTTTACGCCCCTTTTTTGGTGATGGGCCGTTCTCAGCCTCCCAGGCGCGGCGCCCGGCAAGTAGCTCTAGCCCACGCTCTAGCGTCATACCCTCTGCCGTATCGCCTCGGCGCAGCGTTGCATTCGTCTCACCATCGGTGACATACATC
>SXGR01404444.1_pt1 | contig 10480 bp, 17 predicted proteins | sample 3174711 | NCBI WGS metagenome assembly SXGR01 (sample SAMN11356860, study PRJNA531348) | freshwater metagenome | isolation source: freshwater sample F1-60 | place: China: Fuxian Lake, Yuxi | collected 2017-12-25 | reverse complement strand
GTTAGGGGGGATCGACCCGGAACACGATGTTCTTTCTTAGTTCATTACATTGACAAGGATTAAATTATGGATGAGAAAATAAAAAAAATCGCCACCAAGCTTCGAGGTTTAGTAAAACATTACGATGCCCCCCCAAGTGAAGTTTATTACGATATTAGAAAGATTGCAGAAACTCAAAGTGATTATTTCTTTTACTTGGGTCCTGACAATATAATCAAGTTGACATTATACATCTATTCACTCAAGAAATCTGGAGATTTGAAGCTTGGTGAAAAAATGATAAACAATTTATCTTTCATTCAACTTTTGGTAACCAACAATGAACCACAAATAAAAACGTGTGAATCGTGTGATGGATATGGTATGAAAAGATGTGAAAAATGTAATGGTTCTGGTTTAATAGAATGCCCAACATGTCAAGGTGATGGTGAATTATCTTGTGAATTGTGCGGCGACTATGAAGATGAGGAATGTAAGGAATGTAATGGAACTGAAACTGTGGGTTGTAATAGCTGTGGAGGTGACGGCGACGTATATTGTACTTCATGTAATAGGGAGGGTGAAACAGCTTGTAAAACATGTGGAGGAGACGGAGAGATAGAAAGCGAAGATGAAGTAACCTATGAGATTTATTTCATCGCAACTTGGAACAAACAAATTCAAGATCTTTGTGAATTACGTGCTGAGACATTAGAACCCGTTATGTCTTTGACACAATTTCTCAGGTTAAGCAACGATTATTTACTGTTGACTAATTGGGGCGGATCAGCCGAACTTAATATAGATAAAGACCAAATGTTCTGTCTTGATTACTCCAACGAACCTGAAATGCACCTACAAAAAAACATGCTCATCAGACCACGAAATAGATACATCCGAGATTTGGATTACTTAAAATAAAAAAAGGAGACCGAAGTCTCCTTTTAAGGGCTGTACAGGTTTTGTACAACTTCCACCACCAAGTTTTATCGGACTTGGAAACCGTTGTTTCTGAAAATAGAGTTTGCCAATTCCTCTAACTTTTCAGCTTTCAAAAAACCGATGACATCATCATCAAGTTCAGGAAAGAAATAACGTGTAACAAAATTTCTATCTTTCGTACCAAAAATTGCAACTTCAAAGGTCTTATCAAAATCTCCATACAATCCTTTTCTACCACCAACAATCGACAGTTCATATTTGTTGTTGAATATATTTGTCATTCTACCCCCATCCACAATCGGATGAGGTTTTGACCAGCTTTGAATATCTTTGATAGTTATCATTTTGTTACTTCCGCCTCGATTTTAGATTTGTTGATAAGATGCTCTGCTAACGTATAAGTATCCACATTTGTGGTAATTATTGATTCAACTAAATGTTTGAATGGTACATGAACGAAGAAATCCACACCATTGAAAAACGTCAAATCATTTTTCAATTCAATACTTCCCTGAATCATCTTAAGGAAAAGTTTGAATTGAGTGCCATTCACAAATGTCTCATTCAAAAGAGTTCCGAACTTTTCGTGTTGAATCTTGATGTTGTGGGATGTCATGTTCATATCTTCGTCGTTTGTTTTACAAATATAATAAACTTCTACAGTAATAAAAAAAAATCCCCTACTTTTTTTTTAGTAGAGGTGAGATTAAAAATGAAATTTATCTCAAGATTTGTGAGTTAGTATGACGTATGCTCGTTTTACAGTTGTAATCAACCGCAAACGAACGGTTCTCTAACTCACGATGTAGCAGGAGAAAGATTCGAACTTTCGACAAAAAAGTCCCACAAACTCCTTTTCTCTCGAATTCTCATTTGTGGGACAAATGTTTCACAAAGATAACAATTTTCTTTTTCAAAATCAAATTGTAGTGAAACTTTTTGTGGGGGTGTTAAACCTCTCGATTCAGTTATATAAATATAGACAACATTTATTAAAAATCAACTGACAGAAAAATATTTTTTTAATATTGTTCGCAAATTCGACTCCAATCCCAATTTTTTTGTTTCTTTCAAAGTGAAATACCCACATTTACTATGTTCATGTCCATCTGATGCGGCATTTAAATCAGGTAATATCTCATCACTTAATTCGGAAATGAAAACATAAATAAAATACTTATCCGATTTCACATCGTTTTCAATGACAGGGATAGTCCCCACGAAATCAATATCGTTTTCTGTTAATTCGAAGTCTGTTTCCTCATACAGTTCACGAATAGCCGCTTCTCTCGGTGTTTCTCCACGCTCAATTTTCCCTGTGGGAATGAACCATTGATTCGCATGAGATTGGTTTTCATTACGTTTACATAATAAAAACTTATCTCTGTATTTTAGTATTACACCTGAGTACATTTTAACTTAATTTGTATTTATAATTATGGATGTTTCAATAAATAATCACAGATTCGAAGTTACTACTCTCTTGGACCCACATTCTCAACAAATTGGAATGATGGGTAAAAGATTTTCCCATATAAAAAAAGGGATGTTATTTTTGATGGGAGGAAAAGAACAATGTTTTTGGATGAAAAACTGTATTATACCTTTGGACATTATTATAATAAAAAATAATGTAATTGTCAACATCCATCATGATTGTCCTCCGTGTCTTCAGGATGATTGTCCAACTTATTGTGGTAATGGTAATATTGTGTTAGAATTACGGGGTGGAGCTTGTCAAAAATTGGATATCAAATCAGGTGATACAGTTAATTACTTGTTTTAGACGCCTCTATCTTTTCTTTCAAAACTTTTTGGAATTGATTTGCAATCATTTTAGTGAACTTGACCGTTGGACTATCTTCAGATTCAGAGTCATATCTGTACCCACCTCGAGGTGGTCTGTTATTTCTTCCTAAATAGTTCAATCCTGATATGTTTGTGATACACTTATGTCCACCAGAGTTTGATTGTATTAAGTCCCAAGAATTAACACCTATTTTATCCAAAATTTTCATTTCATCTCCAATCAAACTATTGAAAGGTTTTTCCATTAAAGATTGAATTTTATCCATAACTTTTTCACCACCATCTATGACCGTAATTTTGTCTCCATATAATGCCTTGAAATCTTTGAAGGTAAATCCAATACTTTCAGGACCAACACTTGTTTCACTTACCCACTTTATCGTTGATAATGGAACAGTCTTTTGTTTTAATTGTTCTTCCCATTTTCCGAGTACTTCTTGAGCAATTTCACCCAAATTAACACCTTTGAGTTGTCTGTCAAGTTTGAATGGATTACATGATGCTTGAACCAATCCCATCGGCCATGCCATAATTAAAAAATCAGCCTCAGGATTGTTCTTATATGGAGTATATCTATCGTAAGAACCTGGCTTGAACATACTTCCTCCACCATATTGAAAAATAATATTATCCGTTACAGTCGGAAATGATTTCATCTTCTCTGTATAATCTTCAGCATTTTTCTGAAGTTCTTGAACTGAAGGTGCTCCAACCGACTTCATCCAAGATTTAATATTATTTAAAATAGACATCAGAGATGGTTGTGAATCCATAACTAACATCTCTAAGAAACCAGGTTTGTTTTTAAAGGCTAATAAAAGTTTATTAATTACTAACCCCAATAACATCTTATTACCTTGAAGAGAAGTTTCTCTATCTAATCGGAACAAATAATTCACCACATCCTCAGGACTTAAGTTTTGTCTTGCAAAATCTGCTGAGTCAACTGTATTAATTAACAATATATCAGAGGTTGGGAATAGGTCTCTTGGTGAAACAACCTGAGAAATAGTAGCAACATTAGATCGAGATTGTCGAAATGACGTAGATTTTGTATCTTCAGCACCCGCCTGTCTGTCATGATGGTCCGTATGAATAACAAACATTGGTTTACCATGTGCGAAGTCAACAAGTACTGGCATTGTATCTCCCGTTGCATCATTCTTTTTTACCGCAAATTCCTTGTCACCATATTGAATTACATGGGCATCAACAACATTAATACCATTATTCTCAAGGTATTTTTTCATTGCAATAGCAGTAGTCACACCATCCAAATCTTGATGAAAATAGATTTCTGCTTTAGGATATCGTTTACTCAATTCTTTGATATCCCGAATACCACTCTCATTTAATATTTTTCTCATTGGAATTGTTTTTTTATCCAATCAAGAAAATTTCCCCAATAATCTTCATGTACACCATATTCGTTGGCAACTATGTTTTTTAACATAATTTTGTCCTTCTCGGGCATTTTTGCGTAAGTTTTGTCTCCAAATTGACCATCTGTAGGATATACTCCAATCATTTCTTGATATTTAGCAATTGCTTTCTCAGTCTTTGAGTTTCGTCCAGTTTTACCATCCACTACCAAACCAGCATTCATTCTTTTATTTAGAAAAGCCTGAATTCTGTAAATGTGCTCTCGGTGATACATTTGTTCGTTAATCACTTTTTTAACAACTCTTGTCAAGTCTGACTCAGTCAGTTTAATTATTTTTGCCATGATTAGTATTTGAGGGTTAATAAGTATTTTGATTTGTTTATTGTCGCCAACATTTCATCACGGATGTTCAACAAATCAGTATCGTATCTTGTATCCAATTGGTCTGAAAAACTAACCAAAAATTCTGTAATTCCATCTAAAAAATTCTGCATACTAATCGAAGAAATATCTTGGAACATTAACGCAAACTCAGGTTCGAACTCGGGTCTGCCATATTTCCCCATCATTACTTCTGTAAACTCATCGATTAAATTTCCTAATCCATCATATATTTCTCCGTAGGTTCTGTGTTTTGCATCTCCAAATGTCTGCCAATGTAAAAACTTCCATTGAAGTTGTATTTGTACCAGTTTTTTGATTAATTCTTCTTTCATGATAATAAATACCTCATAAACAAAAAAAGGTCTTTGAAGACCTTTTAAGTTGGGGATTGTGTAAAATCAAATTTTCCTTGTTTTTTTTGATTGATAAAATGTTGTACTCTCTTACTTGCCACTTCAACATAATTTGAACTGAGTTCGATTCCAATCCATCTACGTCCCAAAATTTCGGCAGCTACCAAACTGGTTCCGCTGCCACTGAATGGATCCATAACAATGTCATTTTTGTAAGTAAGGATTTTAATGGCTTTGGACGGTATATCCATAGAAAATGTCGCTTTGGTTTGTTGTTTTGTGTCTGCGAAATATTCCCATTGACCATAAACCAAAGACATAAATTCTTTTTTGTCTTCCTCTTTGTAAATTGTTTTCTTTTTCAATGTGCCATCTTCTTGTTCAATATCCACAGTCTCAAACTCCCACTGTGTTTCCCCCTTAACTTTCTTGATTCTATCTTTCTTGTAAGCAAGGATTACACATTCTTTTGGATTGTAAATGTAAGGTGAAGAAGGAGACATCCAAGAACCCCAAGCGGTGGTTTTGCTTCTATGTGGAGCATTCTCATCAAGGTCAACAAGTCCATAAAATTTGAACCCAACCTTTTTCATAACAGACCAAAATTCAGACATGAATAATACTCTACCACCTCTATCTTGGACGTTAATTTCATATGGGATATTGACTGCAATCCTTCCATCATCTTTAAGAACACGAAATGATTCACCCACCCATTTTTCGGTAAATTTCCAGTATTCATCCATCGATTGGTTATCGTCATGACTATCGTAGTCAATACCAACATTATAAGGTGGAGAGGTAACAATCAAATCAATTATTGACTCAGGTAATTTACCCATCTCAACAATACAATCGCCATTTATAATCCTATTTGTTTCTAACATCGTAATTTACCTTCGTTTCTTAATTGTTCTCTAATTTTGGTCGCAGAAATATCACTAACTTCTTGAGGTGGAATATGTTCTATAACATCATAACCAACACCTCTTCCAAAGTTTATCGATTCAATATCAGGTATTATCATAACTTTAACTCTACCCTCCTGAATTAAGTCTATAAGTGACCCAATGATTCTATTCTCGACCTCTTGTGAAGTATAAGGATTTTTATCGTCAGGTTCAATTTCCCTGATACAAATTAGAACATTTTTACCTTCATCAAGACACTGATTCATTAACCATTTGTGTCCATCATGAAACGGTTGAAATCGTCCCACCAACATGGAATACTGTTTACCACCAACATTTTTTAATTTAGGGTCGCCCTCTACGTGTATCTTTTTCATATTGTAAAATTAAATTTACACAATCATCAACAGAAATATTTGAAGTATCAATATCAATAAAATTTTCAGTTGGTGGTTGATAGTCTTTTACAAAAAAATTTTCTCTTCCCCTAACTTCGGTGGTGTGGACATAAACTTCGATAATATTATTACCCATCTTTAATTTGAACTTATCTCTCTGATTTTTATATGGTGACACCAAGGAAACAAACACATGTTTACCTTTGTTATGAAGGTATTCTGATATTTGTTGAGCAAGTTCAATATTTTTTCTACGTCCAACTTCAGAGTAATCTTTGTTTTCGAATAGATCCCTCAAATCATCACCATCAATATGAAATACATCTGACCCCAAGTTCAACATCATTTGTTTACATAAGGTTGTTTTACCTGAGCCAGGTTGTCCCGTTAACCAAACTATCATTTTTCTAAATTTTTGATTTTTCTCTCTAAATAAAATGCGGCTTTCTTCAAGTCTTCAAGTTCTTTGGTTTGGTCTTTTTTACCAGCCCTTGCAACGTATTTAACTACGTTGAATAGATAAGCGTCTTTATCTAAATCCCACGCCTCACATACTTTAATAACCTCATAGGTACTATCCTCACCCCCATAATGATTAGGATGATTTACCATTTCTTTATTCACGGTTTTTGCCCCACTTTTTTTCGATGTATTCATTGTATCTATCATATTTTCTTGGATTATACAACATCCAAACAAAATATATATCGAAGAACCATTCTATCTTTTTGAGAATTTTTTTAGTTTTTTCCAAAATATTGTTCGATAGTTTGTAATCGTTCATCAGCATCTGCCAACATACGGAGAGCTTCTTCAGCATTCTCATAAAAGTCTTTTGTTGAATGGTCACCAATACCTACACCAGTATTGCCCAACAAGTCCAAAGTTAATAGTGCTTTGGCTTTATCTGCCTCGGCTGAGGTCTTTAACATTTTAATCAGATTTTTATTCATGATTCTCATTTTTATTTAATAATATTCAATATTTCTTCATTGGTTTTCCCATCCATGTGCAAGTTGAAAATGAGAGAACATTTTTCATTCTCAAAATACAACATATCACTTTTTCCGTAGTATTCTTTCAATCTTCCTTCTTTAAGGGCTGCAAGACAATCGTCAAGTCTTACCCATCTTTTGTTAAAACTCATTTCGAAAATATAATAAAATTAGTTTTGAGAGTCAAAGTTATTAATTTTTTCGAAATTCACAACTTGAAAAATATATGACATTAATTTTCTTTTAATGATGGGTACCATTGTCTCGTCGAATGGAAAATTCTGGGAACATTTGATTTCAAATATGGGTAAATGTTTATAGAATTCAGTTTGATTCCATTTTGAATTCAAATCAATGATTTTAGTTAGTGTCCGTTCATCCATTTCACCTTCAGATATCAAATTTAGATAGATTCTGTTGGTTGATTTATCGTTTTTATCGGACTTAATTTGATACTCCCACACGTACATTTTTTCTTCCGACTTTCGATAAAAAAAAACATATCCTGAACCTGATATCAAGTTATTTTTGTTTTTACGTATAAACAAATCGATGGATTCAAACGCAATATTCCAAATGGATTTGGCAATGTTAAAAGCGTCAAATAATTTCGGACCCGAAAACCTCAAGGTTTTATCCAACTCGTCTTCCTCTGTCTCAGTTAATTTTCTTGGTTTTTTCGGTGTTAATTCTTTGACCAATATTTCATCATCAGGAGATTCAAATTTTTTATTGGTAAGCAAAAGTGTGTTTTCCTTAGAAATAGATTGAATGTTTGCCAAGTGTAGGGATAATTCAACAAAATCAGGATATAATTGAAACTTATCAAAATTTTGGTCACATTTCTGTAGATAGTCCAACAAGGTATATTTGTTGTACTCGAAATCCAATGGCTCTTTAAACATCCATTCGGGATTTAGTTTGAATGATATCTTTTTCTTTCTACCCATAGGGAAATTATAATAGTTATTAACTATTAATCAATTCTCATTATATAAAATAAGTCTCTACCATCATAAACCTCGTGTGCATTCCCATCGTAACTCGCAAGGAAATGTCCGTAACCGTCAATGTCTATCGCTTCCTCTATTAGACTGTCAATATCTATAAATAACTCATAGTCCAAATCTAAATTCCCTATAAACTCCCAAGGATCAGCTTTGGCTTCTCGTAACTTGGTTTCAATCATATCATCGATTAATTCATCGGGAAATTCTCCTTGAGGATCGGATCTTATTTCCAAGATTTCTGAAGTATATTCGTCAATCAATTCTTTAAACTCAGATATTTTGGACGAATAAAAATCTTCATTCCCTTTCTCCATGAAATTTTGAAGTTGTTCTACACCATTTTCTAATCTTTTTTGTTTGTTTGTCAAGATTTCAACTTGTTCCTGTTGTTTAGATGACAACATCCTATCTGAATCATCGAAATACCCTTCAGCGTAATTATAAACATCATCATTATAATAATCTTGGGCGTAATTCATGACCCTTTCGATGTCCAAGCGACCTTTGACGAAATCATGATTGAAGCCAAATACCCCTTCAGAATCTATCATATCTTTCATATATTTTACAGCAGATGCGTGTGTGTCATATTCACTACCAATTGCATATTCAGAACCTTCGACACTGAATCTATCTAAATCGTAGTAATCTCCAACAAAGATGATATCTTCCAATGTTGCATCCTCAGATAAATCTCCAACATCTTTCAACCAACTCAAAAGAAGTTTAGCTCTCAATTTTAGTGAGGGATTATTTTTCATGTATAATTTGGTTCTATCTTCAGCAGATTCATTTTGTAGTGAAAAATTCATCAGTTTTTATTTAATAAATATAATTGTATAATATAATTAGAGTTGTCGCCTATTTATAAACATAAACAAATTAAATTCTATCACCATGGGATGCGGATGCAAAAATAATCAACAAGGACAACCTCAGGTTCAACAACCACAACCTGCAACTCCTAAACAACAAAATGAGAGTGTTAAGGCAGCTATCAAAAAAACTGTAGAGAAATATTACAACGTTAACAAAACTTCTAAATAAGTTTTAGTGTAAGGGATTTATGAGAGGGACAATTTTTTGTCCCTTTTTTGTATTTATTAATATGGATTTTCAAAAAATAATAGATGATTTCAATAATGGAGAGTTTGACGCCGAACTTTTTTTTGGTGATTGGGACACATTTTTTACCGTTTTAGATAAGAGAGGATTAATTTCTGAAATTGATATTGAAAACTCGGAAGTACAGAATTCTTTATTAATTTGGCTTCATGGACGAGACCGCAAAAGATTTTATGAATTTGTTGTAGATAAATTGTCCGATGTTGACATGGGCGAAAATGGTGTGATTTATTTGGATTTGGATGATATATCTGAATTATCAAATTTTTTCTGTGAAAGTTCCCGTAACGGACTCTCAAAAGGGTTTGTTAAAGATATCCTATCAGGTGAAGACCTTTTCATCTACGACTACGACACGACTGATGTTTATCGGGATGTCATTGAAGGACTAAATTTAAAAAACATGAAATACCTCAGTGAGCATATGGTCGAAAATCTTAAGAATCAAAAAATAGAAACTGAAACTATCGAACTAGAAAATATTGCTCGGGAACAAGGTCATCCCAAATATGTGATAGTAGACAATCCGATTACCGCACAGACTATCATAGACGACAAGGAGTCAATGAATTACCTTTTGGACACTTATCTTGAAGACTTAAAATCCGAACTAGAAACCATTTACCGTGATGCTTATAACCGAGCATATGAAAGTGAACTTTACGGAGAAATTTTCAGTGAATTACAAGAATATATAAACGGTGATGGTGAATATTATTCACAACCTCACCGTTTCAAAAAAGATACCATGACACAACGTTTCAGAGTTCCTGTTGCATCAAACTTTGACGAAATAATTTTAAACTATTTAATTTCAAACAATAATCGAGGATCTCAGGGATTATTAGAATATTGGGGTGATTATATACCATTAGTTCAAGATGAACAAGATTGTTTAACAGTATATTCATCAGATTATGCCAGTTATAGACAGGTCGAAAATAATATTAATGAAATTTTCACCGATTACATTTAATTATTCTATTCTTTTTGTAAGTACAATTTATTATCATTCAACAAATCAGTTAATTAAATGATATTAAAGAAGACTAACAGCAGAGTTTATACAATAAATTTATTTTCAGACTATCTACTAACCAAAATACCAAACACAGAAGAATCAATTTTCTCTCTAGTAGATTGTAAGAATTTCATTATTATAAAAGGTAAGACCTCACATAAAGAAATTT
>SXGR01361794.1_pt1 | contig 10480 bp, 10 predicted proteins | sample 3174711 | NCBI WGS metagenome assembly SXGR01 (sample SAMN11356860, study PRJNA531348) | freshwater metagenome | isolation source: freshwater sample F1-60 | place: China: Fuxian Lake, Yuxi | collected 2017-12-25 | reverse complement strand
GGATCAAAAATCCGCTGTCATGCATGTCGTGCGCGAGCACGGCCTGGGCGCCTGCAGTCACATCATTGGCAAGCTCAATGATCGTGGCGTGATCGAGCTTACGCGCGATGCCAAAGTTATTTACAGCGCGAAGCGGGTGGCGCTGCATCGCGTCTGGAGCGAGACCAGTTGGCGCATTGCTCGCCTTCGCGATAACCCCGCTTGCGCCGATGCAGAATATGACCGCCTCCTTGATGAAACCGATCCCGGCATCCATCCAAAACTAAGCTTTGACCCTTCAGACGATATCGCGGCGCCCTTTATCAACACCGGCATTCGTCCGCGCGTAGCGATCTTACGCGAGCAGGGTGTGAATTCGCATGTGGAAACCGCCTGGGTCATGCACAAGGCGGGGTTTGATGCGATTGATGTTCACATGAGTGACCTGATAGCCGGTCGCGCCAGTCTGGCGGATGTCAAAGGGCTGATCGCTGCGGGTGGTTTTTCATACGGTGATGTGCTTGGCGCTGGAGAGGGCTGGTCGAAAACGATTTCATTCAACGAGCAGCTCTCATCGCAGTTTCAGGCCTTCTTTCAGCGTGCCGATACCTTCGCACTGGGCATTTGTAACGGCTGTCAGATGATGAGCAGCCTGAAATCCATTATTCCGGGTGCCAGCCACTGGCCAAAATTTACGCGTAACCAGTCGGAGCAGTTCGAGGCACGGTTTGCGATGATCGAAGTGATGGACTCACCGTCGATCTTCTTTGCCGGCATGGCTGGGACCAAGGCACCGATTGCGGTGGCTCATGGCGAGGGATTTGCCAATTTTTCGGCGACCGGCACGCAGAGCGACGTCCTGGTGGCAGCGCGCTTCGTCGACAACACCGGCGCGGTCACCGAGCGTTACCCCTATAATCCCAATGGTTCACCGGCGGGGATTACCTCAGTGACAACGAGTGATGGTCGTTTTACGGTGATGATGCCCCATCCGGAACGGGTGTTCCGCACGGTGCTCAATTCCTGGCATCCAGAGGCGTGGGGTGAGGATGCGCCCTGGATGCGGATGTTCCGCAACGCGCGTAGGTGGGTAGGCTAGCGACACGCAGGCAGCTCTGAAAATCCTTGCCGTACGGGTTTGCTGTTTCCATTCACTGAAAAAACAAAGGGCTCCGCGAGGAGCCCTTTGTGCTTAAGACCGGAACCAGACTAAAAGATCAACCGTATCCCTTACTGGATTTTTGCTTTCTTCTTCAGATCCTGCTGAAACGTCTGCAGCTTTTTTTGTTGCAGCGATTCAGATATCTGCGATTTGACTTCTTCGAATTTGGGTACTTGTGCATCGCGTACTTCGTCAAGTTTGATGACGTGATAACCGAACTCAGTTTGTATCGGTACTTGAGAAAATTCGCCCGTTTTTAGAGCTACCATAACGTCGGAAAATGGCTTGACGAACGCGTTTGCAGGCGCCCATCCAAGGTCACCGCCGTGCTGCGCAGAAACAGGGTCTTTTGATCCCTTGGTCAATTCTTCGAATTTGGTACCGGATTTCAGCTTGCTGATGATGCTTTTGGCATCATCTTCTTTCTCCACCAGAATGTGACGCGCGTGATATTCCTTGCCACCCGACTGCACTTTGAATTTGTCATACTCTGCTTTCATTTCCTCGTCTTTGACCGGATTCTTAGTCAGGTATTCCGTTGCAAATGCACGGATAACGATGGATTGGCGCGCCAGTTCGATCTGGTTCTTGATGTCGGCGCGGGCGCCTATGCCCTGTCGGTCCGCTTCCTGCGTGAGGATTTCACGGTTGATCAACTCGTCTTTGATCATGGCACGCATTTCAGGCGTGTCCTGCTGCCCTTGCTGGACCATCTGCTTGACCATCGCATCAACACGATTCGAAGGGATAGCTTTACCATTGACGACAGCGACGTTTTGCGCCACTGCGGAAAGTGAAGCGAATGCGGTCAGCGCCAAAACCAAACGAGCGATTTTCAAGTTCTTCATGAGGGGTAGTAGTGAAAATGTTGGAAAAAATACCGCGTCAGCTACAGAAGTGCCGCTTCAGTTCTCGGCTGCTTCTGCCGGGGTCAGTAGGGTCATTGCGAGTGCATGTATCTCTTTTTGCATCAACTCGCGCAGGCAATCATACACCAGACGGTGGCGGCCGACTTTACCCACGCCTTCAAAGCGTGCTGATACCAGCCGTAAGCGGTAGTGCCCACCACCAGAGGCAGCCCCTGCGTGACCCGCGTGCAGCGCCGACTCGTCGTCGACCTGGCACTCCAGGGATGCAAAGTCCTCGCGCAGCAAGGTGTTGATGGTCTCAACGCGATTCATTCCGCCTCCCTAAGATAACGGCCAAGGTAAACGCTTTGCGCAATGATGAAAACGATCATCAGACCAAGAAAGCCGAACAATTTGAAATTCACCCAGAAAGCAAGGGGGAAGCTGAAGGCCACATAGAGATTGACCGCTCCCATCCCGGCAAAAAAGAGTCCCCAAGCGAGGTTCAGGCGGGTCCAGACCGGATCGGGCAAGTTCAGTTGCTTTCCCATCATTGAACGCATGAGATTTTTACCAAACAAAATAGGACTCACGAGAAAGGCCAGTGAAAAGCACCAGTAGAGCACAGTGGGCTTGAGCTTGATGAATTGCTCATCATGAAAATAAATTGTGGCGCCACCAAACAAAACGATGATGCCCAACGACACCCAGAGCATATCGTCGACTGGCTTGCGTCTGGCCAGCAACCAGCCAATCTGTGCGATCGTCGCCAGAATCGCCACTGCCGTGGCAAGTAATATGGGTGCTTGTGCCAGACTGACTTCGCCGCCGGAAACCAGACCCGAAAGGTAGTGAGCTCCGAATGCCTGCGCCGCTTCTGGGTTTGCACCCGCGACCTTGAAAACGAGAAAAAACAGAATGACCGGAAACAGGTCGAATAAAAGTTTCATGACACGGCAAGCCTAGGGCGATGGAGTGAAGGTCAATGCAGCGGAATTGATGCAGTAACGTAGACCTGTTGGTGGCGGGCCATCGGGAAAAACATGGCCAAGATGAGCGTCGCAGACGTTGCAGAGAATTTCTGTCCTGGTCATGCCATAGCTGTGATCCGCTCGTTCAGCGACGTGTGCGGGATCAATCGCTTTGAAATAACTGGGCCAGCCACACCCTGAATCAAATTTGGTGTCGGATTCGAACAGTGGCGTTTCACAGCAAACACACTGATAGATACCGTGTGCATGATGGTCCCAGTATTTGCCTGTGAAAGCACGCTCGGTACTGGCATGCCGCGTGACCTCATACGACATGGGCTCCAGAAGGGCGCGCCATTCGGCATCGGTACGCACGATTTTTTTAAGCGTCATTATCTACTCTGGCAGGTTTCACGATGAGCAACTGACTTCAATGGCGGCTGCCCAATCCGGGGGCAGTGCAGCATATTGCTCATGCTCAGGTTGCTCATCAAAAGGTCTGTGCAGAATTTCCAGCAAAGTTTTGACTTCGGAAAAATCCTTGTTCTGTGCTTTGTCGATCGCGATCTGCGCAAGGTAATTTCGCAGTACATATTTGGGGTTCACCTTGTCCATCGCCTGCTTGCGCCGCGTATCGTCGATGTTCTCCAGAGCCAGGCGTTGCCTGTATTCCGACAGCCATGCGTCAAACGCAGACCTATCGATAAAGAGATCCCGCAGAGTTTCATCCTGTTGGGTGGCACTCATTTTTACCGACGATAAATGTCGGAAAAAATAGGGAAAATCCACACGACTGGCAGTCATCAGAGCCAACAGCCGCTCGATCAGTGTCGCATCGCCCTCCAGAGTGCCGATGAATCCGAACTTCGCCCGCCACAAACTTTGCATGCTGGATTCGAATGCAGGTTTGAATACAGACAACGCATCGTAGACATCGTTGGCCTCGCCGATCAGGGGTAGCAGTGCTTGTCCCAGCGCATAGCAATTCCATTCGGCGATGCGAGGCTGCATGCGGTAGGAATAGCGTCCATGGCTGTCGGTGTGATTACAAATATGCGCGGGGTCATAGGCTTCCATAAAACCGTAGGGGCCATAGTCCAGCGTGATTCCCAGGATTGACATGTTGTCGGTATTCAGAACGCCATGCATGAAGCCTGCCGCCTGCCATTGCGCGACCAGCATGGCGGTGCGACGAGTCACTTCAGCCAACAGCGCATGGTAGGGGCGCGTTGCGCCTTGCAATTCGGGAAAGCTGTTGGCGATCACGTAATCAGCCAGTATCTGCAACTCGGGCTTGCGGTCCTTGTAGAACCAGTGCTCAAAGGACCCGAAGCGAACGAAGCTCTGCGCCATGCGGGTAACAACAGCCGTGGTTTCCGGCAGCTCGCGCATGGCCCGCATGTCCGAGCCGATGACGCACAAAGCGCGTGAAGTCGGTATGCCCAGTGCCGCCATCGCCTCGGAGCAAAGGAATTCACGTATAGATGAGCGAAGAACCGCTCGGCCATCGCCCATGCGCGAGTAAGGCGTTTTACCCGATCCTTTGAGTTGCAGCTCCAGTGTCCACATTGGTTCGGCAGGTGCCATAGCTTCGCCCAGGAGGATGGCGCGACCATCCCCGAGTTGTCCGGCCCAGACACCAAACTGATGGCCGGAGTAAACGGCGGCAAGCGGACGGGACCCCGGTAACGTCGAGTTACCGCTGAATGCAGCGATGAACGCCGGTTGCGAAAACACCTCCGGGGCCAGCCCGACCAGCCTGGCCGCTTGATCGCTTGCGCACACCAAATAGGGTGACGGCAGCGGCGTTGCGGCGAGAGGCGTGTAAAAATCCGCAGGTAGGGTGGCGAAGCGGTTGGTAATCCGCAGCTCGGCAAGTTGCAGCCGCTGTGCCAGCAGGGTTTCAGGAGAGTTCATCCGGGCTTCTGTTACGATTGTTCGGCGAATAAGAAAAGCCAGTATTTTGACAGAGAAGAGGTCAGTGCATATGAATGCCCCGGAGCGACTGGAAATTTCATCCTTGCAGCACCGCGTCAGCCCTGAAGAGTGGCAGATGCGGCTGGACCTGGCGGCGTGTTACCGCCTTGCGGCGCAATTCGGTTGGGAGGATCTGATTTTTACGCACATCACCGCGCGCTTGCCCGGTGATGAGCACGCTTTTCTGATTAACCCCTACGGGATGATGTTTGATGAGATCACTGCCTCCTCTTTGGTAAAAATCGACCTGCTTGGTAACAAGCTTGAGGACTCGCCATTTCCCGTGAACCCGGCGGGCTTCACCATACACTCGGCGATTCATGCAGCGCGCGACGACGCGATGTGCGTCCTACATTTACATACCGTGAATGGCGTGGCGGTTGCAGCCCAAGAAGCCGGTGTGCTGCCGATATCGCAGCAGTCGATATTCGTCTTGAATAGTCTGGCGTATCACGATTACGAAGGCCTTGCGCTCAGCGATGAAGAAAAACCGCGTTTGGTGGCAGATTTTGGTGATAACATTTATCTGATGCTGCGCAATCATGGCCTTCTCACCGTAGGCAGGACGATTGCGGACGCCTTCCTTCATATGTACGTCTTCGAGACTGCGTGCGCAATACAAGTGCGAGCTATGGCCGGGGGCGTACCACTGCGGGCTATCGATCCGGGCATCATCAAAAACGCAATGGAACAGGCGCGTACAGTGACTAAATCGCAGGGTGGATTGCTGGCATGGCCGGCGCTTTTGCGCAAACTTGACCGGTGTGATCCGGACTACAAAAACTGAACTGACAGGGGGCGATCATGCTGGCACAAAGAAGCTTTACCGATATGCGCGACAGCACGGAGGAAGACTGGAAGGTCATTGTCGAGGATTTCAGAACGTATTCATCACGTCTGGCGGACCGCGTACTCGAGCACCTCAAGCTGTTGCATGGCGACTTTGGGGGCTTTTCTGTGGATCGCCTCACGCACAGTTTGCAAACAGCGACCCGCGCGCATCGGGATGGTAAAGACGAAGAATACGTTGTCTGTGCACTATTACACGATATCGGTGACACGCTCGGCAGCCACAACCATCCTGACATCGCTGCAGCGATACTGAAACCCTTTGTGTCAGCTGAAAATCTGGAAATGGTGGAAAAACATGGCTTGTTTCAGGCCTACTATTTCTTCCATCATCTGGGCATGGATCGCAATCTGCGCGATCGCTTTGAGGGACAACCGGTTTACGAGCGCACGTTGGAATTTTGCGAAAAGTACGATGCGCCAGCCTTTGACCCGGACTATGACACGCTGCCGCTGTCGTTTTTTGAGCCCATGGTCAGACGCGTCATGAGCAGCCCGAAACATACGATTTACGCCACTTGTTAACGCTACCTTGGTCGGGAGAACAAATTGATGCGATGCATCATTGCCTACTGTTAGCGGAAAAGTAATTCGGCTTCAATCGCGCGGTAAAAAAGCGTTAAAACAAAAAGATTACCGGAGACACTATGGCGCAGTACCCCCAGAGTCCACTGATGGGCCGGATGATGAGCCAGCCCTTGCTCATATCCAGTTTGATTCAACATGCGGATCGTTATTACAGCGGCTCTGAAATTGTCTCTCGCAGAGTGGAAGGCGATATTCATCGCTACAGCTACAGCGACTGTCATCGCAGGTCAAAACAGTTGGCTAACGGGCTGACCAAATTCGGCGTGAAAATGGGCGATCGCGTCGCCACTCTCGCCTGGAATGGTTACCGCCATCTCGAGACTTACTATGCTGTATCTGGATCGGGTGCGGTGCTGCACACCATTAATCCCCGCCTACATCCAGAGCAAATTGCCTACATCGCCAACCATGCTGAAGATCAGTATCTTTTCTTTGATATGAATTTTTTGCCGGTGATTGAAGCCATCGCTCCGCTGGCGACTACAATCAAGGGCTATTTGATGATGTGTGATCGTGATCGCATGCCACCTGAGAGCAAGGTAGCCAACCTGTTGTGTTACGAGGATTTGATATCGTCAAATACAGATGACTTCGAATGGCCCATATTCGACGAAAACTCAGCATCGAGCCTATGCTACACCTCGGGTACCACAGGCAATCCCAAAGGTGCCCTGTACTCTCATCGCTCGACGATATTGCATTCTTATGCGTCTGCCTTACCGGATGCTTTGAATGTGTCTGCACGCGATGTGGTCCTGCCGGTGGTACCGATGTTCCATGTGAACGCTTGGGGCCTGCCGTATTCGGTGATGCTGACGGGTGCAAAAATGGTTTTTCCAGGCGCTGCACTCGACGGCAAATCCATTTACGAATTGTTTGAGCAGGAAAAAGTCACTTTCTCAGCCGGTGTGCCCACCGTTTGGCTCGGTCTGTTGACTTATGTCGCTCAAAATAACCTGAAGTTCTCCAGTTTCAAGCGCACGGTGATTGGTGGTTCGGCCTGCCCACCCGCGATGATGAAAACTTTCCGCAATGACTATGGCGTTGAGGTTGTTCATGCCTGGGGCATGACAGAGATGTCACCGCTCGGCACTTGCTGCACCCTGCTGAGCAAACATGAGATGTTATCGGAAGAGGCGAAGCAGTCCTTGCTGGAAAAGCAGGGGCGGGCGATTTTTGGCGTGGACATGAAAATCGTTGACGATGATGGTGCTGAGTTGCCCTGGGACGGCAAGACCTACGGCAACCTGCTGGTCACAGGGCCTTGGATTATTGAGGGCTATTTCAGGCAAGAGGGTGGCGATGTGCTGCAGGATGGCTGGTTCCCGACCGGTGATGTTGCCGTGATTGACGAAGACGGCTATATGCAGATCACTGACCGCAGAAAGGACGTGATTAAGTCTGGCGGCGAGTGGATCGGCAGCATCGACCTTGAAAATATCGCGGTGGCGCACCCTGCGGTACTGCAGGCCGCGTGTATCGGGGTCTACCACCCGAAATGGGATGAGCGCCCTTTGCTGGTCGTCGTGAAAAAACCCAACATGGAGGTCACCAAAGATGAGTTGCTGAGGTTTTATGAGGGCAAAATCGCTAAATGGTGGACACCTGACGATGTTGTTTTCACGGATGCGTTGCCGCTTGGTGCTACGGGCAAGATCTTGAAGAACAAGATTCGAGAGATGTATCGCGACCACACACTGCCAACCGCCTGACTTGGCACTGGCGACAGATGTGCACACGCCGTTAACTGTTTGCAGGAGCCCAAGGCTTGGAATTCACGCTGATTTCATTGTTGAACGGATTGAGCTACGGCCTTTTGCTGTTCATGCTCTCATCCGGACTTACGCTGATCTTCAGTATGATGGGGGTGCTTAATTTCGCCCATGCGAGTTTCTACATGCTGGGTTCATATTTCGGCTACGCGATCAGTCAGACGCTTGGCTTTTGGCCTGCGCTGGTCATCGCGCCTCTGGCGGTTGGGCTGTTGGGGGCTGGCGTGGAGCGTTATGGGCTGCGTACCGTGCATAAATATGGTCATGTATCCGAGCTCCTTTTCACTTTTGGCCTGTCCTATGTGATCGTCGAGCTGGTTCAACTGATCTGGGGCAGGGCTGCTGTACCTTACCGGATTCCCGCAGAGCTCGATGGCCCTTTATTCACTCTGTATCGCACCGCATTTCCGATGTATCGTGGCTTTATGATGCTGGTCGCGCTGCTGATGCTGGTGTCGATTTACCTGCTGCTCAAACGCACGCGCATTGGACTGGTGATTCAGGCGGCACTGACCCATCCGGAGGCCGTCGAGGCGCTTGGTCATAATGTGCCGCGCGTCTTCATGCTCGTATTTGGTGGCGGTTGCGCACTGGCTGCACTGGCCGGTGTTATCGGCGGTAATGCATTTGTCACTGAGCCTGCGATGGCCGCGACGGTGGGTAACATTATTTTCGTCGTGGTCGTGGTGGGCGGCATGGGCTCACTGGCAGGCGCTCTACTGGCTTCGATTCTGATTGGCATGATTCAGACCTTTGCAGTTGCCTTGGATTGGTCATTACTCGGACCACTGGCACGCGCAGGACTTCAGATTGCGCCAGACGCGCCCGTTTACCGATTGCTGTCACTGACTCTGGCCGAGATAGCGCCGATCCTGCCTTATCTGCTGCTGGTGCTGGTATTGATTTTCCGCCCCAAAGGCCTGCTTGGCACGAGGGAAACATGACCAAGAACGCTCGTTCCCTTCAATACGCACCCTGGAATCCAGGTCGCTGGCTAGTTTGGAGTGGCTTCGCATTACTGCTGCTGGTTGCGCCGCGCCTCATGAGCTCAGGCTCCGTCGTCTCCTTGCTGTCCCTCATGGGGACAACCATGATTTTTGCCTTGTCCTACAACATGTTGTTGGGTCAGAGCGGAATGCTGTCGTTTGGGCATGCAGTCTATTCGGGGATGGGGGCATTTTTTGCCATTCATGCGATCAATCTTGCTGACAGGGGTGCTCTGCCTGTGCCGCTGACCCTGGTGCCCATCATTGGTGGATTAGCAGGTTTATTTTTCGGCGTACTTTTTGGCTATGTGACCACCAAACGTTCCGGCACAACGTTTTCGATGATCTCGCTGGGTATCGTCGAGCTGGTGTTTGCCTGCTCGCTGATGTTCCCCGGATTTTTTGGTGGTGAGGGTGGGGTTGCGGGCGATCGTGTTTTCGGCAAACCGCTATTTGGTGTCAGCTATGGACCGCAAATACAGGTGTATTACCTCATCGCTTTTTGGCTATTCATTTGTACTGCAGCGATGTTCGCCATTTCCCAAACGCCTTTGGGGCGCATCGCGAATGCCGTGCGCGACAATTCAGAGCGAGCAGAATTCATAGGCTATGACACTCAACGAGTGCGCTACCTCATGCTGATTTTGTCTGGATTTTTCGCTGGAATCTCTGGTGCGCTCACCGCCATTAATTTTGAGATCGTCAGCGCGGAGAATGTCAGCGCCGTTCGCTCAGGTGCGGTACTTTTGTTCACCTTCATCGGTGGTATCGGTTTTTTCTTTGGCCCGATCCTGGGGGCGATCGTTGGCGTCTTCCTCACGGTCATGCTGTCTGAATTCACCAAAGCATGGCAGCTGTATCTGGGATTGTTTTTCATTTTGATTGTGATGTACGCGCCGGGTGGTCTGGCCAGCCTGATCATGATGAATATTCGAGTCGCTGCTAATGGTTATTTCCGGCGTATCCTGCCCATGGGCCTTTGTCTGTTGATGGCCTGTGCTATTGGTTTGTTCGGTTTTATCATCCTGATCGAATTGCTGTACCACCGTACGTTAGAGTCGGCAATGGGGACGGAGATGAACCTGTTTGGGCAGGTGGTTGATACCGCAGTGGCATCAGCCTGGTTCGCAGGTACGGCGCTCTCACTGGTGGGTATTGCCGGATTCGTGTTCTTCAGGTCGCGATTCGTGACGGTGTGGGACAACGTCAATGCCGATATCGGCAAATCGGATGCGCGAGGCAGCCGATGACGCCTTACGCGCTGGAGCTTAATCAAGTACGCAAGCAGTTCGGTAACACCGAAATTATTCGTGGTGTCGACTTGCGCGTACAAAAAAGCGAACGACTT
>SXGR01317363.1_pt1 | contig 10480 bp, 7 predicted proteins | sample 3174711 | NCBI WGS metagenome assembly SXGR01 (sample SAMN11356860, study PRJNA531348) | freshwater metagenome | isolation source: freshwater sample F1-60 | place: China: Fuxian Lake, Yuxi | collected 2017-12-25 | reverse complement strand
GCAAAAACTGGGTTCATGATAAACGCCACCAATAAGGAAGCGGTTAATGTAAATATTAACATCGTAGGTAGGTAAATCATAAACTTACCAATCAATCCTGGCCAGAAAAGTAATGGGAAAAAGGGCGCCAATGTAGTAATGGTACCTGCTAACACTGGAACAAACACTTCGCCTGCAGCCATTTTCGCCGACACTGTAGCTGATAATTTTCCTTTACCCTGAATAAAAATACGATGGGTGTTTTCAATAACTACAATGGCATCATCTACAATAATACCCAATCCAAACAATAGTGCAAATAGTACGATAAAGTTTAGGGTGATGCTGTTTCCTACAATTAGTTCAGCACCTGGAATAAATACAAAGGCAACAAACATACTCAAAGGCACCGATAAGGCAACAAAGAAGGCGTTGGTCACACCCATGAAAAACATAAGTACAATTAATACAAGTACAAATCCAATAACAATGGAATTGACTAATTCCGTAAAGGAACTTCTGGTTCTAATACTTTGGTCACCCGATATAACTACTTTTAAGTCTGAAGGAAAATCATTCAATATGGTTTCATCCACCACTTTTTTTACCGCATCTGAAGTTGCAATTAAATTTTCACCACTTCTTTTAATGATATTTAAGGTCATTACATTTTTACCATCTAAACGCGCATAACTTTCATTGGTCTTTATCGTATCCACAATATTGGCTACATCTTTTAAATAAATAGCAGCACCACTGGTATTGCGGACAATGATATTACTAATGTCGTTGGCATTTTTTAATTGTCCTTTTAATTGGAGGTTACGATTCATTGTACCTACTTCCAATAAACCACCAGATAAATCTAAATTTTCACGTTGAATTGCAAAAGTGATATCATCAAAAGTGATACCCGCACTTTGCATTTTATAATTATCTACGTTAATTTGAAATTCTCTTTCAGGGGCACCTACGATATCAATTCTGTTGATTTGAAAAATATTCTCCAACTTATCTTTTAATAACTCTGAATATTTGGATAACTGCACTAAATCGTAATTACCATTAATATTTACATACATAATGGGCTGCTCGCTTAAACTAATCTCAATGACCCTAGGCGCTTGTGTTAAATCATTCGGCAAATCTGACTTGGCTTTATCAACCGCATCTTTCACCTTTTGTAACGCCACATCTGTTGGCACATTGGTCCCAAACTCAATGGTAATGGCCGAAAAGTCCTGTTGGGAGTTGGAACTGAACTTTGTAATTTTCGCGCCTGTAATACCCTTGATTTGTTTTTCGATAGGAACTGTTACCAGGTTCTCAATATCCTTAGGTGAATTACCTACATAAACGGTTTGTACAAATATGGTTGGGATAATAATATCAGGAAACTGCTCTTTAGGGAGTGTCAAAAACTGGAATATACCCCCGATACTTATAAATAACATAAGTAGGTATATCGAAGTTTTGTTGGTGATACTCCAAGAAGTAGGTTTAAACTCCTTAAATTTTTCTTTTATATTTTGAATTGTCGACATAGTAATCTGTTAATGAGTTGAATGATTTATTTAGCTACTGTTGTGATAAACTGACCATCAAATAAGTTTTGGTACCCAGTAGTAATTATTGCATCTCCAATGACTAATCCGCCTAATACTTCCATATTATCCCCATAAAACTCACCTACTGTAATCATTTTTTTGCGTGCAATCATCTTTCCATTCTCGCTAATGGCTACATAAACGAATTTACCTTTTTCATCATTTTGTAAAATATTGATGGGGATACTTAAGGTGTTTGCTTTAGAATAATCTTTAATTCTTACTTGTACCAATTGATTGGGTCTAAAATCACTGTTTGGCGCTAATTTAGTTTCAATAAAAAAGCTTCTGCTTAACGGATCAATCACTTTACCTATCACACTAATTTTCGTTTCAATTGTTTTTTGCATATCAGGAAAGTTTAAAGCCACATCACTACCCACACGTACTTTACCAGTATAGTTTTCAGGAACTAAAGCCGTTGCTTTTAACTTTTGAGTGTTTACAATTTTTATTTGTCCGGCGCCCATAAACATTTCTCCTACATGTATATTTACTTCCTCTGCAACGCCATCCACATCACTATAAATACTCGTATAAGCCAATTGGTCTTTAATTACGCCTACTTGTTCAGTAGCGCCTTTTAATTGACTAGCCAATGCATCTGCATTTGTTTTAGCAGTTAACAATTGAATTTCGCTACCAATATTTTGTTCCCATAAATTCTTTTGTTTTTCATATACCGATTTTGCTAAAGCAGCTTGTGCTTTTAGTGTTTCAATATTTTGAGATGCTGCAGCTGCGCTTTGCTTAATTAAGCTATTGTCCAACTGTAATAATAACTGGCCTTTCTTTACAAGGTCGCCTCTTTTAACATAAAGAGATCTTACTTGACCGCCACCAGCGCGAGGTGTTATATAAGAAACACTTTCAGATTCAATTTTTCCTTGAAGCTCAATATAATGGTCAAACACCTGAGTTTTAATAGTATCGATAGAAACTAAAATGGTTTTATCCGCTTGAGCGCCGCCCATTGTTTTTATTTCTTTTTCAAGATTAGCAATATTGATGCTAATTTCTAAAGCTTGTTTTTTTAAATTAGCCAAATCTGTTTTTTTAGCTTCCACTGAATTTTTATCGCCACCACAAGCGACTAAAAACAATACCAATGATCCGATAATTAATGTTGCGTAATTTTTCATTATGTTTGATTTTATCATTTTATATTTTTCTGCATTTGAATTTTGCAGCGTATTTTATTTTATAATTTTCCTGTTGCTTTAAGTAAATCTACCTTCGCGATTAATGCGCTATATAAAGCGTTCATATAGTTATTTTGCGCAGTCACTAAATCCGCTTGTGAAGCTGAAATTTCAGTGTTGGAGCCTGTCCCCGTTTCAAATTTCTTTTTTGTTTGTTGATAAACCATTTCTGCTAATTGCATATTCTTTTTTTGAAATTGCATGGTAGCTACTGAGGACATATAGTTTAGTTTCGCTTGCGTAATTTCATTGTCAATATTATTTTTTAAACCACCTAGTTGATTTTCGATTTGCTGTAATTCAATTTTTGTTTTTTTCAGACGTGCATCACGCGCAAATCCGTTAAATAAAGGAAGATTAATATTTAAACTAACCATGGTCGTGTTAAACCAGCTACCCCCTTCAAAAAAATCAAATTTCGTACGCAATGCGTTTTTTGAAGTACTTCCTGAAAAGCTAATGGTAGGTAAGTAGCCTAATTGATAGCGCTTAACATTAAATTCGGTTAATTTTTTTGTTTCACTTAAGTATTGAAAATCTTTTCTGACGCCATATTGAAAATCATTCTCCACTAAAACATCTTTCTCTAAACTTTTCTCATCAATTACTTCCGTTAAGGCTAAGCTATCATTTACGGGCATACCCATTAACATTTTTAAACCCATAAAACCAATGGCTACACTATTGTTTGCTTTTATCTTTTCAGTTTGTAAGTTATTTAATTGAACACTTACCTTGTCTACATCTAACTTTTCAGCAAACCCATTTTTATACATTACCTCCGCATCATGCGCTAGTTTTGACAAACGTTCAATGTTGGCATCTAAAATATTAAGCTGCGTTTTGCTTGCTGATAATTGGTAATATATTTTATAAATATTTGTTTTAATTGCTTCCTCGGTTAATGCAGCATTTTTCTTTTGCCACTGTAATGAAGATGCCCTTGCTTTCAAAGCAACAAATACTTGACCATCAAATAATAGCTGTTGAAAATTAATACCATAGTTTGCATTGTATTTGGTACCAAATTGCACTGGTATATAAGTTCCAGCAGCACCACCAAATATTTGTGCCGGTAATAAAGAGGTAGGTATTTTTATAAAATCATTCACACCGGCATTGGTTCCAATGGTTGGAAAAGCAGCAGCACCAATTTCACGATTGGTTTGAATTTGCGCCTCAATCGCAAGTAATGAATTTTTTACTTGTACATTGTTATTTTTTGCAAAGGTTACGCATTCCTCAAGTGAGAATGCATACACTTGCTTCGTTTTATTTTGTGCTTCCGCATTTACAGTTAGTATTAAAATTGCACAAAGGATAAAAAATTGTTTCATTGGTATATATTAATTAATATTTATTTACTTAGAGTTTCTGATTTGTATTTATCCATTAGTTTGTGACCTTCCAAAGTGGCAACACCATACACAAAGTGTTCAATAATTTGTAAATTCACTTTTAGCAAATCAAATTTGTTAGGAGGAAATACATGAATATTAAAAGGGATTAAACTAGTTTCCAGTCGATACTTCGAAAGTATATTGATATCTATTTCTTTGCGGTATAAACCCTCATTCATTCCCTTTTCCAAATTTTTACTGATCATCGAATAAATAAAATCGTCTTTATGGGTTTTAATTTTTTCAAAAGCCAATGGATAATATTTTTCAATCTCAAACAATGCGAGTGGGTTCATTCTATTAAACATTTCTTGAATCACCGCCATTAAAAGAAATATTTCATGCACCGCATTTTCAGCACTCAGCATGCTGGTGTTACAAATTTGGGCATGATTGTTCAGCTCCTTTTCCACGACAGCCGTAACCAAACTATCCTTGTCCTTATAATATTGGTAAATGGTCTTTTTGCTTATGCCCAATTGGGTAGCTAAATCGTCCATGGTGACATGTTTCACCCCGGTTTGGAACATTAACTCCTGCGCTTTATTGACAATTCTTTCTTCCATAGGTTGATTTGAAGCCGCAAAACTACGGAAACTATTTGCGTTTTCAAAGTTTCCAGGGTTATTTTTTTATATTTTATGTCAAATGGCAAAATTGTTTGAAATTTGAGCCTAAACCCATTCAAAAATGCCCAGTGTAAGGCAACAAGTCATTCGAAAAAAGATCTTAAGTTCGGTTGCGCAGTTATTTTTTCAAGGCGTAGTCGTTTTGGCACCGATTGGTGTGACTATTTGGGTGGTGGTTAGTTTGTTTAATTGGGTAGATAATTTTTTACCCAACCTGCTTAATTTTATTTTCCCTTTACAATTTGCTGAAGTCGATGGACAAATTCCTAAAGTAACTGGACTCGGTTTTGTGGTCGCAATTACACTCGTATTATTTATAGGTTGGTTGTCGTCTTTATTTTTTGTAGAAAGATTAATGTCCATCTTTGATAAGCTTTTAGAAAAAACGCCTGGTGTTAAAATAATTTATTCTTCTGTCAAAGATTTTTTAGAGGCATTTGCCGGCAATAAGAAAAAATTTGATGAACCTGTTTTAGTCAATGTTGATTCAACTGATGTATGGAGAATAGGATTTATCACTCAAAAAAATACAGAACATTTTGGACTAAAAGATTTTGTTACTGTGTATGTTCCACATTCATATGCAATTTCAGGAATTACTTATATTGTTTCCGCTGATCGAATTAAAAAAATGCCCAAAGGGGTGAATGCATCAGAGGCAATGAAGTACGTTGTTTCAGGAGGTGTAACCACAGTAGATGATGCAGAAGGTACATCAACAGTTAACGACTCAGGAAAGGCGACAATTACTAAGATTGGCAATACCAATACCGGAGCCTAATTTGATAATTGTTCTAATTGATTAAAAAAGTTTTTAAATAATTTATTTCAAATAATGCAACTGCACAATTTTAATTCAGGTCCATCTATCTTACCACCAGAAGTTTTGGAACAAGCGGCTGCTGCGATTCATAATTTTAATAATACTGGATTATCTATTTTAGAAATAGGACATCGCACTTCGCATTTTGTTGAAGTAGTAACAGAGGCGCAACAAATTATAAAAAGATTGATGGGTTTAGATGATGCGTATGAAGTACTTTTTTTACAAGGAGGCGCTACTATGCAATTCATGCAAGTGCCCATGAATTTGTTGGATGAAAATGGATTGGCTGCCATCTGTGACAATGGCGTTTGGGGAAATAAAGCAGTTAAAGAGGCGGGTATTTTTGGACCGGTAAAAGTAGTATCCGATACTTCTGACAAAAAGCATACTTATATAAATAAACAGTTAGATATACCAGCTAACACTACATATTTACATATTACGACCAATAATACCGTAGAGGGAACCCAATGGCATCAATACCCACAGACCAATGCCTTATTGGTTGGTGACATGAGTTCGGATATTTTTTGCAGACCCACTGCATTTAATCAGTTTGATTTAATATATGCAGGTGCACAAAAAAATATGGGTGCTGCAGGGGTTACTATCGTGGTGTTTAAGAAAGAAATTTTAGGAAAAGTAAATAGAAAAATTCCAGCCATTCTTGATTATAAAAAACATATTGATGCTGGTTCTTTATTAAATACACCACCCGTGTTTTCAATATATGTAAGCTTGTTAACGCTGCGTTGGATGGAAGCGCAAGGCGGATTGGTTGAAATGGGTAAACGAAATAATGCAAAAGCGCAACTATTATATGATACCATTGATAGCCTTCCTGCTTTTCATTGTCCAATAGCAAAAGAGGACCGAAGCATTATGAATGCAGTATTCTTTTTAACAGATCCAACGAGAGAAGCGGCATTTTTAGACCTTTGTAAAAAAGAAGGAATGATTGGTGTTAAAGGATACAGAACCGTTGGCGGTATTCGTGTTAGTATGTATAATGCAATGCCCATATCAAGTGTGCAAACATTTTGTGACCTGATGAAATCCTTCGGTTAAAAAATATTAATCTCAAAAAAAAGAACGAACTTCGCGCCAATGGCAAAAATTAGTCCCTTTGAAGCAGTGCGTCCACAGCCTCAATTAGCAAAGCAAGTTGCAAGCAAACCATACGATGTTTTAAATAGTGCGGAAGCAAAAGTAGAAGCAGTAGGAAATGCTTATTCATTTTTACATATCACCAAAAGTGAAATTGGATTACCAGACATAATTGATATTCATAGTGCCGAAGTGTATGAATTAGCGTTAAATAATTTAACTGCATTTATACAACGTGATGTATTATTCAAAGAATCAAAACCATGTTATTATATTTATCAACTAATTATGGATGGTCGTGCACAAACAGGATTGGTTTGTGTGAGTAGCATTGATGATTATAATAATGATATTATTAAGAAGCACGAGTTTACACGTCCTGAAAAAGAATTAGATCGCATCAATCATATCAAGACCACAGGCGCACAAACAGGAAATGTTTTTTTAGCTTATCGTAATCAAGTAAGTATTGATACTTTGATTGAAAAATGGAAAACCAACAAAACACCAGTATACGACTTTACTGCGGATGATGGTATACAGCATACAGTGTGGGCGGTGAGTGATGAAACAGTGATTGATCAAATCACAACTATTTTTGAAACCGAAGTGCCTTGTACTTATATCGCCGATGGACATCACCGTGCAGCTTCTGCAGCAAAAGTATTGGTTGCATTGCGTGAAGAAAATAAAACCAAAGCGGGCGATGATGAAAAAAAGATCTCCCCTTATTTTTTAACTACTTTATTTCCATCTAATCAATTACAAATCATGGATTACAACCGTGTGGTAAAGGATTTAAATGGACATACAGTGGAAGCATTTATCGCAGCCTTATCTAATCAGTTTGAATTAGCCACTTGTGATACTGCGTATAAACCAACTGCATTGCATCATTTTGGCATGTATATAAATAAAACTTGGTATAGTTTAATTGCAAAACCAGGAACGTATAATGACGCTGATCCGATAGGTGTGTTAGATGTCACTATTTTACAAAATAATATTTTAGCGACTTTATTAAATATTCATGACCAACGTACTGATAAGCGCATTGATTTTGTTGGCGGCATACGTGGATTAGGAGAATTAGAAAAACGCGTTGATAGTGGTGATATGGCGATTGCATTTAGTTTGTATCCCGTGACTATTGATCAATTGTTTAATATCGCAGATGCAGGTGAAGTAATGCCACCAAAAAGTACTTGGTTTGAGCCAAAATTGCGCGATGGTTTATTGACCCACTTAATACATTCATAAAAAATTGTGGAACCCGGCTCCATATAGGTCGGTGATTGAATCAACAAATAAACCTAAGTTTAATTTAATAGCAATTCCTTGAAAACCAACCGATACGGTTGGTTTTTTTATTGATAAAAATTCTTTTTTTTATGCACCTATTTTTGTATTTTGTAAAGTAAAAAATTGCTTGCTATATGGAAATCAAAAGACTCTTTGATTGTATTGATCATCAATTGACCAATTTTCCGCAAGAAGCCATGTTGGCTGGAAAAGAAAATGGAATATGGCGAAAGTATTCAACACAGGAAGTTGCACAAACCGCCAATGAGCTTAGCGCTGGCTTGTTAAGCCTTGGATTGTCAGCCAATGATTTCACGCCAGAGGGAAGTGATAAAATTGCCATCATCAGTAGCAATCGTCCTGAGTGGTTAATTGCGGATATGGCGACCCAACAAATTGGTGTTATCTGGGTGCCTGTTTATCCAACGACCAATCCATTGGAACTTACTTTTATTTTAAATGATGCATCCGTGCAGTATATGTTTGCGAGTAATCAAGAACTATATGATAAAGTCATGTCCATAAAGGATAAGGTTCCTTGTTTAAAAGAGGTGTACACATTTGATAAAGTTGCGGGTGCCAAACATTGGACTAGTTTATTTAATAAGGATGCAGATTTAATTTCACAGGTACAGGTGATTAAAAAAACGATACCTGTGGATCAGGTAGCCACATTTATATATACTTCTGGAACCACGGGAACACCTAAGGGTGTCATGCTTACGCACAAAAATGTGTACTTCAATTTGATGATGGGAAAAAAATCATTTCCTTTTTATGATGCGCCCGAACAAAAAGTGTTGAGCTTTTTACCACTGAACCACATTTTTGAAAAAGTAGCTTCCTATATCTATATGTATAGTGGCATGAGTATTTATTATGCTGAAAGCTTGGAGACCATTGGAGAAAATTTAAAAGAGGTATCTCCGGATTGTTTTTCAACGGTACCTAGGTTATTAGAGAAAATGTTTGAAAAAATAATGATGAAGGGAGAGGAGTTAACAGGTGTAAAACGTAAATTATTTTTTTGGGCAGTGGCCTTGGGTGAAAAGTATGACAATATAACCCCTGGTAGTTGGTGGTATCGTACGCAATTAAAACTAGCGAATAAATTAATATTTGTAAAATGGCGGGAAGCCGTTGGAAGCAATGTAAAATTTATTGTAACAGGAGGTGCTGCATGTCAAGTAAAATTATTACGCATTTTTAATGCTGCACAAATTCCGGTTTATGAAGGCTATGGTCCAACTGAAAACAGCCCCATCATTAGTTTAAATATGAGAACTCCCGGTGGTACTAAATTTGGAACCGTAGGAAAAGTAATTGAAGGGGTTGACTATAAGTTAGAAGCGGATGGAGAAATTTGTGTGGCCGGTCCAAGTGTAATGCAAGGTTATTATAAGCGCCCTGATTTAACCGCCGAAACCATTATTGATGGTTGGTTGCATACAGGCGATATTGGTGTAGAAGAGGCAGGGGGCTATTTAAAAATCACCGATCGTAAAAAAGAATTATTTAAAACCAGTGGTGGCAAATATGTAGCACCACAACCTGTTGAAAATAAGATGAAGGAAAGTCCATTCGTGGAGCAAATTATGTTGGTGGGTGATAATAAGCGTTTTGTGAGTGCGTTAATTGTACCTTCTTTTGCAAAGTTAAAAGAGTGGACAAAGCAACATGGCATTCAGTTTACCAGCAATGAGGAAATCATCAAAAATACAATGGTATTGGCACTTTACGAGGATGCCGTAAGTGAGTATAATCAATTATTTAATCAGGTAGAGCAGGTTAAAAAATTCACATTGATTCCAAGAGAATGGGGTATTGCTTATGATGAAATGACACCTAAAATGAGCATCAAGCGAAAAGTAATTCTATCGCATTTTGAAAAGGAAATTGAAGCAATGTATGTGTAACTGATTACGCGTTTGCTAAAAACTTTTCTTTTATAATTGTTTGTACTTGTTTGTCTTGTATTTTACTTTCCAACCAGGAAATAATATCTAAGTACATAAAGGCGCGGCTTTCCAATTTATTAACAGTAAGCGGTTGTAGTGTTTCGAGTAAATGAATAAATGATTTTTTAATTATTTCTTTGTTACTTAACAAGCTATTTTCTTCACCTCCTTTTTGAATGGATTTTCTTAAAAAATTAAATAGCACTTCTTCCACCGTACTTAGGTTTTTCATTTTATACATAAAACGATAAACTGATTTGGATAAATAGTTAACTACTTCGGTATTGCCTAATTCATAGTGCGAAATTAAGTGTAATAAACGGGCGTAACATTGGATATCATCCCGTAGGTTCAGTTTCCAGTTGATAATTCTATTTAAATAATCAATTGCTTTCGCGGGCTTTCCAGCACCAAAATACAAGCAAGCAATTTTATAGTAAAACACCAATATACGGTGACTATCCAGGTAT
>SXGR01143432.1_pt1 | contig 10480 bp, 7 predicted proteins | sample 3174711 | NCBI WGS metagenome assembly SXGR01 (sample SAMN11356860, study PRJNA531348) | freshwater metagenome | isolation source: freshwater sample F1-60 | place: China: Fuxian Lake, Yuxi | collected 2017-12-25 | reverse complement strand
TTCTAATTCGGTACCGGACAGATGTCCGGATACCAAATGTCATGAAATATTCAGCAACGATTTATTGGCTCATCGGTACCTCTCATGGCTCGATCATCATTTAGATGGTAAGCCTAACCAGGATCCACCAGCCCATGCAACGCCTCGCTTGCCACTCGAATCCCAAGCAAAAACGGACATCTTCCTGGGTGGTCACTTCGGGATTGGTTCTAAGCAGTTTGGTATTAACTGCCTTAGCCCAAGCAGCAGATTTACACGCCGCTGGAGCAAAAGTTTATCGCGAACAATGCGCGTCCTGTCATGGAAAAAATGGCGAAGGTGTGCGCGATAAATATGCCGACCCGTTAGTGGGCGACCGCTCACTCGCCTCATTAATTCGGTATATCGACCGCCAAATGCCGGAAGACAAACCGGATGGCTGCACCGAAGAAGAGGCGAAACAAGTTTCCGCCTATATTTATCAAAACTTTTATTCGCTCGAAGCACAATTACGTACGAATCAACCGCGAATTGAATTATCCCGTCTGACCGTCAACCAATATCAAAATACCATCGCGGACTTACTCGCGTCCTTTAATGGCTATGTCAAACCAGTTGATAAATTTGGTCTCCATGCGGAATATTTTAACGATGGCCGTGGCTTCAATGGGAAAAATCGGGTCGTCGATCAAACTGAAGCCGTTGTAAATGTACGCTTTGAAGGGACAAAGCCTTCTGATAAAATCGACAAAGATGATTTCGCCGTACGTTGGAGCGGCGCGGTATTTGCTCCGGAAGATGGCGAATATGAATTTACTCTCGACACACCAAACGGCGCGCGGTTATGGGTCAATGACCGTGAAAAACCATTAATTGATGTGTGGGTCCGCTCCGGAACCGAAACCAAACATCGTGCGAATATTCGCTTACTCGCTGGACGTACCTATTATCTCAAAGCAGAGGTGGGCAAAGAAAAGAAAGAAACTCTTTTTGCCGCACAACTGCGCTGGAAGGTACCGCACCATCCCGAAACCATTATTCCTGAACGCTTACTCTCACCAGACGGCGGCTCACAATTTTGTATCGTGCAAACGCCGTTCCCACCGGATGATAATAGCCTTGGCTATGAACGTGGTGCGACCATTTCAAAAGCCTGGGATGAAGCCACCACGCTTGCTGGCTTTGAGGTCGCGAATTACGTCATTGAAAAACTGCAACGTTACGCCGGTGTTCGCATTGATGCGGGCGATGCAAAAGCAAAATCGCTGACTTTTTTACGCACGTTTGTCGAACGCGCCTACCGTGAACCGTTGTCAGAAGACACGCTCATTCAACTGGTGAACAAACCGTTTGAACAAGCGGAAAATATTGAAACTGGCATTAAGACGGTCTTGTTGCAGACGCTTAAGTCCCCACGGTTTTTATACATCGGCATTACGGGTAAGGCACAAGATCCGTATGTCATCGCGAGTAAAATTTCCTACGGCTTGTGGGATTCTCTGCCGGATACTTTTTTATTAGCGGCGGCTAAACAAGGCTGGATTACCAAACCGCAAGAAGTACTAAAAAATATTGATCGTCTGATGGCCGACCCACGTGCGAAAGCAAAACTCAAACGTTTTTATCATCGTTGGCTTAAAGTTGATGAATTACATGGATTAGAAAAGAATGACAAAAAGTACCCAGGGTTTGATGACGCCATGGTGTCTGAACTGCGCACTTCATTAGATCTCTTCGTTGATGATGTCATGTGGAGCGATCAATCAGACTACCGACAATTATTCACGACCAATGATATCTACCTGAATGGTCGGTTGGCTAAATATTATGGCATCCCAGCTGACGAAAATGCACCCTTTGGTAAATACCAAGCCACTGATCAACCACGCGCAGGGATTCTCACCCATCCCTTATTAATGGCCGGGTTGGCTTACAGTGATACCTCCTCACCCATTCATCGTGGGGTATTTGTCAGCCGTAATTTACTCGGACGACGCTTACGCTCACCGCCTGATTCGATCGTGCCAGAAAGCCCGACCCTCAATCCCAAGCTCAACACCCGTGAACGCATTAGTAAACAAACGAAACCCAGCAGCTGCCAGTCCTGTCACGACATGATCAATCCCCTGGGCTTCACCATGGAGCACTTCGACGCAGTCGGTCGTTATCGCACCGAGGAAGATTCGCGCCCCATTGATGCCAGCGGTGGCTATCTGCGCCAAGATGGCGAACAATTGACCTTCACCAACGCTCGTGATTTGGGTAAATTTCTGATCGATAGCCCAGAAGCCCAGGCTGCCTTCGTCGAACGGCTCTTTAAGGACACCATTAAGCAACCCATTCTAGCTTATGGTCCCAACGAAAAAGAACGCCTGCGTCAATACTTCGTCGCAAATAACTTCCATATGCGCAAGTTATTGAGTGAGATGTTGGTCAGCGCGACCTTTGCCTCAACTAATACCTCGACAACAACCACAACCGTTCCGAGTACCCCTAAGTAGGTAGCAAAACCATGAATCGCAACACCAATCGCCGCGAATTTTTGCAACAAATGGGCTGCACTGCCGCCCTACTCCCCTTTTTAGGAAATTTACCCAGCTTGGGCTTTGCCGCAACAGCAGGGCGCAAACAACGCGTCATCTTTATGTTTAGTCCAAATGGCGTCGTACCAAAAACTTTTTGGCCGGACGCCGAAGGCAAAGATTTTGTATTAAAAGACAGCCTTAAACCATTAGAGCCGTACAAGTCTCGCTCACTCTTCTTGCATGGAGTGTGCAATAAAATTAAAGGCGACGGCGACGGCCATATGCGCGGCATGGGCTGTTTATTAACCGGCATTGAATTATTCCCAGGTAATATCCAAGGCGGTTCTGATACTCCCGCGGGCTGGGCCAAGGGTTTGTCGATTGATCAAGAAATCGGCAATTACCTGCAAAATAAAGCCGCCACGAAAACACGTTTCAGCACCTTAGAATTCGGCGTGAACGTTCCTAATCGCGCCGACACCTGGACTCGCTGGTCGTATGCTGGTGCCAACCAACCGCTCTCGCCGATCAGTAATCCGTACCAAATGTTTAATAAATTGTACGACCAAATGAAAGATCAGAAAACCATGACCACGGTGCTGGATCAGGTTAAAACTGATTTAAAGAAATTAAGCGCCAACATCAGCGTTGAAGATCGCCGCTTATTAGAGCAACATACGTCGTTTGTGAACGATGCTGAAAAGCAATATAAAGCGGCAAGCCAAGTGAAGCTCGCTGTTCCCATGCCGACATTTGCTGATGGCGTTAAGGTCAATGACGACGACATGCCGCGTACCAGCCGCATGCAAATCGACTTAATGATCAATAGTTTCCAAAATGACTTCACCCGTGTCGCCACCCTGCAATACACGAATTCGGTTGGAAATGCGAAAATGAAATGGCTGGGCGTAACCGAAGGCCATCACACCTTATCGCACGAACCAGATGAAAAACAGGATGTCCAAGATCAGCTGACGAAGATCAACACCTGGTACTGCGAAGAACTAGCCTATTTAGTCAAACGCCTGAGTGAAACGAAAGAGCCAGGCACCAATAAGAGCCTACTCGACAATACGACTGTCGTATGGACCAACGAACTAGGTAAAGGCAATTCGCACACCCGCGACGATATTCCTTTTGTCCTGGTCGGCGACGGTCTCGACTTCAAAATGGGACGCTCACTCAAATATAAGAAAGAACCCCACAATCGCTTACTGATGTCGTTCGCGCACGCCTTCGGACACCAAATAAAATCCTTTGGCAACCCCGAACAAAGCGCAAAGGGTGTGCTGCAAGATCTCACCTAAGACAAACGCCATCATAAAAGAAAAGGCTGAGATCGGCATCGATCTCAGCCTTTTTTATGTTCTTACCAATTTTCCATCACTTGGAACACAAGCTGTAGAAATAAACAAGAAAAAACCGTAAACGATAAGCCTGATTGACGCTTACGCGCCGTGACATTTCTTGAATTTTTTTCCGCTTCCACAATGACAAGGATCATTGCGGCCAATCGCTGGTTCTTCTTTAACGAAGGGTTTGAGCGCCGGAGTATGTCCATCGACATAATACCATTTTCCCTCGACCTTGCGAAAGCGCGAACGTTCTTTGTGCGACATTTCTTTAGCGCCAATTTTAAAACGGGCGATAAATTCTACGACACCTTCTTTATCATTGGCGCCACCAGCGACTTTGTCGACGACCTCTAAACCAATCCATTCGGATTTACTCGACCACGTGTCGGCTGAGGTGCGATCAAATTCGCCACCATTATTGGGATCATCGGTTTCCATGACGTAATCAACCTGACCTACCGCATAAGCACTATAGCGAGAACGCATTAACGCTTCAGCGGTTTGAGGAAGGCTTTTCTTGGTCAGAAATGGTTCGCAGCATTCGCCGTAGGTACGGCCACTGGTGCATGGGCATGGTTCGGTAGAAGTAACGGCTTTAGCCATGGGTGTTCCTAACTAGTTATTCCTGAGCGGAGTTGTTTTCTATCTCGTCGTTGAGTTCCAGCCAGCGGCCTTCTTGGGCGTCTAATTCCGCGGTAACGGTATCTAAACGAGCAATGATGTCTGGTTGATACGTGGTTGGATCAGCTTCGAGAGTCGCGGAAAGTTTTTTCTTTTCCGCATCCAATAAAGCGACCTTTTTTTCCACCTGTTTCAATTGATTGCGTAATCCACGCACGTGTTCGTGTAGTGCTTTGCGATCACTCGCACTGACAACTTTTTTCGGCGCCGCTACAGCACTGGTCTGCGTCGAACTTGGTCCATCGGTGCCTTCCCGTGTTTCACGTTCAATGCGATAAACATACCCAGCATAATCATCGCCGTAGAGTTCCACTTTTCCGTTATTCACTTCAACAATATCGGTGGCCACGCGTGAAACGAACGTACGATCGTGACTGGTAAAGAAAATCGTTCCGTCATAAGTCTTCAGCGCATCAGCTAAGGCTTCGACAGTTTCAAAATCCAAATGATTGGTCGGTTCGTCGAGCAACATCACCGTGCAACGCGATAATAATAAACCGGCTAAACATAACCGCGCACGTTCACCACCAGATAATACGGCAATTTTCTTTTCTACGTCGCTACCGCGAAATAAAAACGATCCCGCCATATCTAAAATTCGCTGGGTTGGAGTCATCGGCCCACCGGCTGAAGCCGCCGCCCGTTCTAAATAACGTTGCACCGACACCGATGGATCCATCGCCGTGAAAACATGTTGCGCATAAGTGCCAACCACAATGCCATGACCCCAACGAATCTCGCCGGCTTTGGTCGGTAATTTTCCGGCAATAGTTGATAAGAATGTGGTTTTACCCTGTCCATTATCACCCACCACCGCTACATGTCGACCGCGATCAATTTCAAAGGTGATGCCATTCGCGATAGTTTTTTCAGGATAACCAATACCTAAATCCATAATGCGAACAGCGGCGCCTTGACGCGTCTCTACCGAATTAATCGTAATGGTTACTGCGGCTAAATCGCCGTCTACTTTCACCGTTTCTAAACGATCCAACATTTTAGCTTTTGACGCAGCTTGAGTTGCTTTCGATGCTTTGGCTTTATTTTTATCAACGAACGTCTGTAATTGTTTGCGACGAATTTCAACATTAGCGTTAAAGGCTTCTGCCTGGGCGCGCTGCTCGGCTTTGTATGCGAGGTAGCTTTCGACATCGCCAGGGTACAATACAATTTGTCCGCGTTCGACTTCAAGCGTCGAGGTGCATGTCCGTTTCAAAAATTCACGGTCATGCGACACAATAATATAACCACCACGATAATCGGTTAGAAACCGTTCGAGCAACAACAGCGTACGTAAATCGAGGTAGTTGGTCGGTTCGTCGAGCACCAAAAAGTTTGGTTCTTTCAACAACATCGCACACAAACGCACGCGGGTTTGAAAACCCCCTGACAAACTCCGCACGACGGTCGTCAACATATCATTTTTTAGCAGGAACCGACCAGCCAATTGGCCACAACGCCAATCCGGGCAGCCGGAATAACGCATCAGGTAATCCAGGACACTTTCATTTTCGCGAAATGGATCCTTCTGCTCCAAATAGCTCAGGCGCATGTCGGCGTGCATAGAAATGCTCCCGCCATCAGCTTGCTCTTCACCCAAAATAATTCGGCACAGGGTCGATTTTCCTGCTCCATTGCGACCAATGACCCCAATCCGGTGATCATCAAGAATCGTTACCGATCCCCCATCCAAAATGGCGGTAGAACCATAGTGTTTATGTAAATCCGAGACCTGAATGAAAGTGCGCGCCATAAGGAGGGCGCACGCTAGGAGGTCGGAAGGATTGGGCAATCAGCAGGGCGCCGCGCTTTGCTCCTAGATACCTGGACGCAAAGCGCAGCACCGAAGAATTAATTCTTCGACTCGACCGTCAGCGTGTATTCCACTGCTTCGCACAAGGCTTTCCAACTGGCTTCGATGATGTTTTCATCAACGCCGATCGTGCCGATCGATCGACCGTGGTATTGATGCTCGATCAGCACGCGCACTTTAGCGGCGGTACCATCAGCGCTGTTGACCACGCGCACTTTAAAGTCCACTAAGTGGAGATCCTTCAACTGCGGAAATGACTGGATCAATGCCGACATTAATGCATGGCTTAATGCATCCACTGGACCGTGACCTTCGGAAGCAAACAACCGCGTTTCATTATTGATGTCGAGTTTAACCGTGGCTTCGACTAAATCGCGCGCATCTCCAGGGGTTCCCAGACCATGAATGCGATAATGATGCAATACAAACGCCGGTTTGTACGCACCCACTTGGCGGCGCACTAACAAATCAAAACTGGCTTCGGCTGCTTCGTAACTATATCCGGCATTTTCACGCGCCATGACGGCATCTAGCACACTTTTTAATACCGCGTTGTCTTGTAACTGCGGATAGCGTTCCGCTAATTTCGCCTGCACATTGGAACGGCCAGATAATTCACTGATTAATATCCGACGTTCATTGCCCACCGATTCCGGCGTGACGTGTTCGTAAGTCAGCGAATTACGCTGCACGGCGCTGACATGAATTCCGCCCTTGTGCGCGAACGCAGCGCGTCCGACATACGGTTGATTGACTGGACCAACCACATTGATGCGTTCCCACACCAAACGACTGATTTCCGTCAGTCGTTGACGATGACCCTCAGGCAAACATTGATAACCGAGTTTTATTTCCGCATTGGCGATAACCGTGGTTAAATCAACGTTTCCACAACGTTCACCCACGCCATTGATGGTACCTTGGACTTGACGAGCACCAGCCTGCACGGCGCGCAACGTATTCGCCGTTGCTAATCCACCATCGTTATGGACATGGATACCGATGAATGCTTTCGGTAAACGCGAACGTACCATGCGCACGGCGACATCGACTTCATCTGGCATCGCGCCACCATTGGTGTCGCACAAGATGATGCGCTCTGCGCCAGCGGCAACAGCGGCCTCTAACGTTTGTAACGCATATTCATTATTCGCTTTGTAGCCGTCGAAAAAATGTTCTGCATCATAAAATACCGGACGACCACTGGCTTCTTTTAAATAAGTCACTGATGAACGGATCATCTCTAAATTATCTTCTAAAGACACGCGCAACGCGACGGTCACGTGCATGTCCCAGGTTTTTCCGAAGATACAGATCACATCGGCTTGGGCCTCGATCAATTTTTGTAAATTCGCATCATCCTTTGCCGCATTTTTTGCGTGACGCGTTGAACCAAAAGCCGTGACCTTTGCATGCGTCAGCTTCAACGACCGCACCGCTTCAAAATACGCGACGTCTTTGGGATTCGAACCGGGCCAGCCGCCTTCAATGAAATCCACACCCAACCAGTCGAGGGCTTTGGTCAATGCCAGCTTGTCTTCCAAGCTCACATTAACGCCCTCGCCTTGCGTGCCGTCACGCAACGTGGTGTCGTAGATCTCCAACTTCACAGCAGGAGTAGAGGTAGTTGAGGTCGTAGTCATGATCGATTTCGTTAGCCCGTGTGCCGAATTGGTTATGGCGGAGGAATATAACGGCCACTCGCACTCAGCAGGCAAGTGGGCACATCAGGCTCACGGTAAGGGACTTGCGCTGCGTTCGGCTAGTGGCCGGTGCTAATTCGAGTGATGGTAATTCGCAGCATGGATGTTGTCGTAGGGTAATTTCGGGAGAAGATCAAGGGGGAACAACACCTCCTTCGCCAATTCGCCCTGTCGAAATCCCACCAATCGCCCCTGTCTCTAGGCCAAACTCGCCATAGCGTGCCCGCCCTAGGAACGACGCCGTGCCCCCGACTGATACCCATGCTTTGAGTGCTAAAGCCATTTCACGCCTGAGCGAGATGCGCCATTTTGGTGAATTGACTGAGGCAAATGCCAAAGCCAAAGAGCTGACGTTAGTCACTACGGATCACGGTGCGGCCCATGCTCCTGAGCACATTTCCATTACGTTATTGGTCGACAAAGCTGGCATCGTGCGCGATGGGCGTTTCCGTTCGCCGGCCAAAGACGGCCTTAAAGCTGCCTACGATTTGATGATCGAACAGGCCATCAGCCGCACGTTAGAAGACGCAGCGCGTTTCACGCCGCGCCAAGCCGACACGCAATTGCGCGACGCTAACGGCGGCGCGGTCTTAGAATTGGTCGCCACCAATCATCCAGACGCCGACCATCCGTTTTATGTGCTGCGCAAAGCGCTCGAACGCCATCAAGGTGCCAAAGCCACGCCTGACGCCGTTGTCGCCACCGGTGGCACCGCAGCCGCATTGCCTTGGACCGAAGTCGGATTATTCGAAAAAGTTCGCCGTATTGAGTCCGTTTTGGACATTCATGTACGTCCGGCACTCGCCAGCGATGGTGGCGGACTTGATTTAGTTGACCTCAAAGGTGATGAGTTGTTTGTGCAATACCACGGTGCTTGTGGTTCTTGCTCATCATCCGTCGGTGGCACGCTGAATTTTATTCAAGATTCCCTGAATAATCATTTAAAGACCCAACTCGTCATCACCGTCAGTGGCGTGGATGAAAGTATTGTTGGGCTGTAAGGGTTATATCGAATCGCTCTCTTTTCATCGACTGCGACCCGCAGCCTGAAGCGCTTCCAGTTTCGCTTTTAATTCTGCCACTTTATCGGGATGCTTCGCAGCGAGGTCCATCGTTTCGCCTGGGTCGTTTTTCAGGTCATACAATACGCCGGCATCGACCGAGCCTAATTCTGTATTGGTATTTTTATTAACTTTTTCGCCTTTTACCGCTGGTAGGTATTTCCAATTACCGACTCGAATACCCATTCCACGCGCATCTACGATCACGTGATCACGTCCTGTTTGACTGGTTCCCAATAATGCCGGTAACACATTAATGCTGTCTGGAGCATCCGTCTCTGCCAAGGTACCACCAACTAAGGCGGCTAAACTGGCGTAAAGATCGACCTGAGAAACGATGGCGTCCGACACACTTGGATTAATACGACCTGGCCAACTGGTGATAAAGGGAACCCGCGTGCCGCCTTCATAACGCGAATATTTTCCACCCCGCAAAGGACCAGCCGATTTATGATCGCCATTTTTCTCCTTCGCTTCGTCTTTATAACCGTCATCCAAAACCGGTCCATTATCACTGGAAATAATTACCAACGTATTTTTATCCAAACCCAAGCGCGCTAACGTTTCGGTGATTTGTCCAACGCACCAATCCGCCTGCACAATCGCATCGCCACGCGGACCTAATTGGGATTTACCAACAAAGCGCGGATGTGGAACGCGAGGCACATGGGGATCATGGAGAGCAAAGAATAAGAAAAATGGTTTGTCCTTTGATTGCTCGATAAAACGCACCGCTTCACCGGTGAAATCATCCGCCATATTTTCGTCGGTCCACAAAGCCGATTTGCCACCTTTCATGTAACCAATTCGACTAATACCATTGACGATAGATTGGTCATGCCCATGGCTGGGATGGATGCGTAAAAGATCCGGATTATCTTTGCCAGTTGGTTGACCGGCAATGGGCTTGCCGTAACTGACTTCAATCGGATCGGCAGGATCTAATCCAACTACTAAACGATCACGCACATACACACACGGCACCCGGTCCCCAGTTGCCGCCATAATAAAACTCGTACTAAACCCGATATCAATTGGACAGTCAGTTGGTATTGGTTTATTCCAATTCACATTGCCATCGCCCAAACCTAAATGCCATTTGCCCACCACTGCGGTACGATAACCCGACGACTGCAACATCGCGGGCATGGTCGCGTGTCCGGCTTTAATCCTGAAAAAAGCAGTTGCCCGCCTCGTCTAGTCGCATTCGACTGGAAAAATGCAGTCATCCTCTCCGTTTCCCGGTCACCCATTTGGTGATGGGGTAATTCCGTCAGAAATTACGTCTCCTGAGTCGGTGTTGGTGCAGACTCCAGGTGGTGCGATGGAGGTGGTGTGGGAGCCAGGGACGGCGGTGACTCCG
>SXGR01484027.1_pt1 | contig 10481 bp, 8 predicted proteins | sample 3174711 | NCBI WGS metagenome assembly SXGR01 (sample SAMN11356860, study PRJNA531348) | freshwater metagenome | isolation source: freshwater sample F1-60 | place: China: Fuxian Lake, Yuxi | collected 2017-12-25 | reverse complement strand
TGGTCTGCTCGGCGATGCCGTTGATCACTTCGATGATGGTGCCAATGCTGCTGCTCTCGGTCGAAAGGGTGCGCATCAGGGTGGCGACCCGCTCCACCTCCCCCACCAGTTGATGGATGGCCTCATTGGCATGGCCCGCCAGATTGTAACCCTGCTCCACATAGAGGTTGGCCTCATCGGTAGCGCCAGAGGTTTTCACTGCGTTACCAGCCACTTCCTGCACTGCCTGACTCATTTCGGTAATGGCGGTAGCGACCTGATCCAGCTCGGATTGCTGGGCGTCACTGCCTACCCGGGTATCTGCCGAGAGGGAGTCACAGAGTTCGGCGGTTTGCAACACACCGGCAGAGAGCTCGTTGATCTCCGCTACCATCTCCTGCAACTTGGCAATAAAGTGGTTGATGTTGGTGGCCAACGCGCCCATCTCATCCTGGCGGCTGATCTTCAGACGCCGGGTCAGATCCCCCTCTCCTTTGGCCAGATCGAACACCGCCTGATTCATCTGATGAAGTGGTCTCAGCACATTGCGATGAATCAGCACCATCAGCAGCGCGATGATGCAGAGATCGAGCACCAGGATCTGCCAGACGGTGGTGATCAACTGCTGGCGCAGTTGGGCCTGAATGGCGGCATCACTGGTTTGCACCAGCAATCGGGCCACGGTGTTTTTCTGGCCACTGTCGTCATAGACCAGATCATATCCCCCATAGGCAGCGGTATCGGCAGGCATGGCTGTCACGGGGGCAATGCTCCCCGCCATGTCACGGGCAAACCCGGCAACCAGCTTGTCCTTGTTGACCACCAGCAGCGCACTCAGGATATCGGCCGCCAGCTCGGACTTGAGCGATGCCTCGATGAAGGCCGATTCATAATTCCACAGCGGGCCGGGCAGGGAGAGCTGCAGCCGGCCGATGGCCTGTTCGACCAGCGCACTCTGTTTGCTGTAGCTCTCCGCCTTGACGGCGTGGTAGTTGTAAGCGCCAAACAACACCAGTAGCAGACTCACCGACAGGGAGGTCAACACGGCAATCCTGAACGTCAGACTTTTCCAATCCATGGTTTCCTCCCGGTTTTACGGCAGCCGGCGCAGTGCCATTGAGCGGCACTTGCTATTGGTACTGTTACTGGTACTTGGCATTGATCTTGTCAATGGTGCCATCCGCCTTCATGGCAGCGAGGATCTCGTTGAGCTTGGTGATGAGCTCATCGGGCGTGTCCTTGTTAAACGCCAAGCTCATCTGGGTTTCCTTGAACACGAAGACCGGCTTGGGTGAGGCCACCTTCTCCTTGCTAGCCAGATAGGGTGCCAGATACTGGCCGGTAGCCCAGAGATCGATGCGACCTGCCTCCAGTTTCTTCACGTTGGCGGTGTCGTTGGCCGCCAGCTGCAACTTGGCAAATCCCTGGGCTTTGAGATACTCGGCGGCCGCATCACCGTTATAGCCACCCACCGAATACTGCTTGGCATCTTCCAGCGACTTGACCGTGATATTGGCGGTCGAACTGGAGAAAAATACCCAATTGTTATTGACCAGCGGCCCTACCCACTTGAACAGTGCTTCCCGCTCCGGAGTGCGGGTCGTGGAGTAGAGGGCGGTATTGGGAGTACCGAGGGTATCTTCGTACGCCCGTTTCCAGGGCATCAGGGTCAGCTTGTATTCGACCCCGGCACGCTTGAACAGCTCTTCGACCACCTCGGTCGACAGCCCGACAATCTTGCCCCCCTCTCCCTGCATGTTGAATGGCGGGTAATCCTCGGTCATCACATTCAGTGGCGCAGCCTGAACAGCGCTTATCGCCATCATGGAAGAGACTGAAAAAATTGCACTTTTCCACAGCAGTTGATAGTTCATTGCAACCTCGCTTTGCTTGCCATTCATCCCTGAACATCCGCCGTTACAGATGGCGGTGCACGTTTGACCCGCTGGGGTCATGCCGGCTTTCACGGCTCGCCGCCCACCCATGTGCAGCAGCAAACAGATCCGGATTTTGCCTGTGCGCAACGAAACGCAACCGGCGAGGCAGGCTCACAACCAATCGAGGTGGAAAAATGCCAGGGCAGCATAAGGGGAGTGCGGAGTGGGGCGGATAAGCCTCTGCCATACAACAGCGCCGTGGCAAAGAAAAAGCGCATCGTTTTACGACAGGGGTCTGGGAGAGAAATGATAGAAAACGCCAACATCCATTTTCCCATACTGCTCGAGGAGACCTCAGAGCCAAACCTGTCCTTTAGCTAAGGTCACGAAAAGAGATACGTCAAATGAGAATGCTAACCCCCTCATCTGCTTCCAAATTAGATTCCAGATGAGCTCCGTCGAGCCAAAAAGTGGCGCTAGATACCCGAAAATGAGAAGACCACCGCGAGGTGGCCTTCTCCAAATCAACAATGAACGTCTGGTGGAACTCAATCCTTGGCCGCGTCCATCACACCCTCTTCGGAGTGCGCAGGTAGGATCAGGTTGAGCAGGATGGCGGCAACAGAGGCCAGGCCAACGCCGGCCAGCGCGAAGTCGCCAATCTTCATCTCCAGCGCACCGACACCGACGGTCAGAGTCACGGCGACGATGGCGATATTGCGTGATAGCCCCAGATCCACCTTGGATTCCACCAGCGTCTTGAGACCGATGGCGGCGATGGATCCGAACAGCAGCAGCATGATACCGCCCATCACCGGCATGGGGATGGAGGTGAGCAGCGCATTAAACTTGCCGAAGAAGGCCAGAATGATGGCAAACACCGCAGCCCAGGTCATGGTGACTGGATTGAAGTTGCGAGTGATCATCACGGCACCGGTCACTTCGGCGTAGGTGGTCACGGGTGGGCCACCGATGAAACCGGCGAAGCAGACGCCAATACCGTCACCGGCCAGCGTACGGTGCAAACCCGGCTCCTTGGTGTAATCCTTACCAGTCACGCCACCAATCGCCAACACGCCACCGATATGCTCGATACAGGGGGCGATGGCTACCGGCAACATGAACAACGCAGCAGCCCAGTTGATCTCCGGGGTTTCGAAGTGGGGCAGCGCCAACCAGGGGGCGTTCACCATGCCATCGAAACTCACCTGGCCCATGAAGACCGCCGAGACATAACCGGCAATCACGCCGCACAGGATGGGGATCAGCTTGATCCACCCCTTGCAAAACACAGCTGCAATGAGGGTGACCGCCAGCGAGATACCGGCCAGTGTCAGCGCAGTTCCCGCAGGAACCACCTGCTCACTACCGGCGCGGCCCATCGCCATGTTGCAGGCAACCTGCGCCACAGAAAGACCGATCACCATGATCACCGGGCCAATCACCACGGGCGGCAGCAATTTGTGCACAAAGCCCATCCCTTTTGCCCGGATCAGCGCAGCCAGAATGAAATACATGAAACCGGCGGCAAACAGGCCAAACATGGTGGATGGCAATCCCCAGGTCTGGGTGGCGTAGATGATGGGAGCGATGAAGGCAAAGCTGGAACCGAGGAAAATCGGGACCTGGCGGCGGGTGCAGAGCTGGAACAACAGGGTGCCCACACCGGCGCCAAGCAGGGCCATGGAGGGGTTCAGTCCGGTGAGCAGGGGCACCAGAACCATGGCGCCGAAGGCGACAAACAGGATTTGCAGCCCGGCGACACTTTGCTTGACTAAGGAAAACATGGATGTCCTTAATTTTTTGATAACTGATGGGGATATTTATCACTTTTCAGTTATCACAAGACTTTTCCAAGGCACAAAATGAACACAAATGCGTCACCTGTTACCTTTTACTGCTTGGGAAGGGCATGAAACTGGCTTTTTAGGCGGGATTCGTTGCTACAAGCATCGAGTATGCGATTTTACGCATTATTGTGACGAACGCCAATCGTTTTTCCATCATGTTTATTGTGTTCATGGTCAAAAATGCCGCCACCAGGGGCGCGCTCTATAATGGATCCTGTGAATCAAGATGGACAAGGAGTCCCCATGTCACAGCCCCCATTCAAGGCCAGCCAGCGCAGATTGCTTATTGGCTCGGCCATCGCACTCGCCCTGTTTGCGAACCCGCTCAGTTATGATTTCGCCCAAAATGAGTGGCAAATGAATCAGGCCTATGCCAAGTCCTGCTTTATCGCCGGCACTCGCATCACGATGGCCGATGGCTCCACCCGCCCCATAGAGACGCTCCGGGTCGGTGAACAGGTGCTGGATCAGCACGGCGGCAGTAACCGGATCCTGGCGATCGAACGGGTCATACTGGGCAAGCGCAGACTCTACGGGATCAATGATCTGCCCCCGTTCTTTACCGCAGAGCACCCTCTGCTGACCACTCGGGGCTGGGCGGCCATCTCACCGGCCATGACCCGAACCGAAAACCCGCAACTGGCGGTGCTGCCGCTATTTACCGGCATGCAGATAATGTGTCGCCCGGCACCTGCCATGGTGACGGGCAATCTGGCCCTGCAACCCCAGCCAGAATTACTGCTGGTTGAGTCACTCTGCTGGATCGAGGCTCCTCCCACTACCGCACTCTTCAATCTGCTGCTCGATGGCAGCCACAGCTACATCGCCAATGAGCTGATCGTTCACAACAAAGATGGCGATGGTGGCAGTGGGGGCAACAGTGGTGGAGGCAGCAACAGCGGCGGTGGCAGCGACAGCGGCGGTGGCAGCGACAGCGGCGGAGGCAGCAACAGCGGCGGAGGCAGCGACAGCGGCGGAGGCAGCAACAGCGGTGGAGGCAGCGACAACGGCGGAGGCAGCGACAGCGGCGGTGGCAGCGACAGCGGCGGTGGCAGCAACAGCGGCAGTGGCAGCGACAGCGATGGGGGCAGCGACAGCGATGGGGGCAGCGACAGCGATGGGGGCAGCGATGACAGTGGCGGCCAAGGCGAGCATGCCGGCGGAGAGCAGCATGGTGGAGGTGAACGGCATGCTGGTGGAGAAAAACATGCAGGGGGAGAACGCCATGGGGGTGGCCGCGGGTTTGGCAATGGCGTTGATGACAACGGTGTGGATGCCGTCGATGCCAACGGCAACAAGCTCAGAGGTGACGGCACGGTCGATGACAACGGTGTGGATGCCGTCGATGCCAACGGCAACAAGCTCAGAGGCGATGGCACCATCGATGACAACGGCGTGGATGCCGTCGATGCCAACGGCAACAAGCTCAGAGGTGACGGCACAGTCGATGACAACGGCGTGGATGTCATCGATGCCAACGGCAACAAGCTCAGAGGCGATGGCACAGTCGATGACAACGGCGTAGATGCCGTCGATGCCAATGGCAACAAGCTCAGGGGCGATGGCACGGTCGATGACAACGGCGTGGATGCTGTCGATGCCAACGGCAACAAACTAAGAGGTGATGGCACGGTCGATGATCGCCAGCAAGTGCTTACCGATGAGCAGGAGCGGGCGCTGCTCAACAACGGCTTTCGCCAACAGGGGCAACCATGATGCGTTATCTGCTAACACTCCTCCTGCTCGGCCTCGCTGGCTGCGCCACGGTCGACACTCCGCCGCTTTACCATCAAATGGATAAGGCAGATGTTCAACTGGCCAATCAGGCTCTCGCCAAGGCGCTGGAAACCCGTACCAAAGGCCAAAGCCTCACCTGGTTCAATCCGGCTAATCGTCACTCGGGTAGCGTCACGCCGCTGCGCACCTTCCGCCATACCAGCGGGGAGTGGTGTCGCGACTATCGCGAGCAGCTCTATATCGGCAAGGCGAGCCAGCAGTGGCAGGATACCGCCTGTCGCAATCAGCAAGGGCGCTGGCGGCCATTGCGAACTTAGTGAATGCCACGGGGTAAACGAAAGGGGGTAGCAGCGCTACCCCCTTGTCATCTTTACCGACCCGTTATCCGAGCGGTGAATATGCGGTTATACCCGACGATAGGGCAGGTAAACCGGCTCCCACATGTGGTTGAGGATATGCTGCTGCAGATCCTGACCGATCAGCGGGTGGGAGGGATCCCGGCGCACGATATCCTTGAGCACTGCGGTGGCCACATGCACCGAGATGCTGCGCAGCTCGCGAATGCGCGGATAAACAGCCCCTTTCGCCAGGTCAACCTCACTCACGCACTCAGCCAGCGCAAAGGCGGCGGTAGTGAAGACATCGGGTGTGATCTCGCGGATCTGGCTAACGATGGCCGCCAGACCTACACCGGGGAAGATAAAGACGTTGTTGCCCTGCCCGACCCTGAACTCCTGCCCCTCGTAGCTCACATCCTTGAACGGACTACCGGTTGCAACGATGGCTTTGCCCTTGCTCCAGCGGTAGATATCCTCCGGCAGCGCTTCACAGTTGGCGGTCGGATTGGAGAGCGGGAACACCATGGGGCGCTCGCAATGCTGCAGCATCAGCTGGATATGCTCTTCCTGGAAGGCACCGCCCGAGCCGCTGGTACCCAGCAACACGGTAATGGGCACATGACGCAGCACATCGGCCAGATTGGCCTTGCCGGGCACCTCGGTATCCCAGCCCGCCAGCAGCAACCCCGGTTTGGCGTAGCGACGCTTGTACTCGTCGAGCCCGTCCCGGTTGTCGCACACCAGCCCCTGGGTATCCAGAATGTAGATGCGATCGCGGGCCGCCTGCGGATCCATCCCCTCACGGATCATCCCCGCGCAGATCTGATCCGCGACGCCAACCCCACCGGCGCCGGCGCCATAGACCAGATAGTTCTGCTGGCCCAGGGTCTCCCCCTTGACCTTGACCGCACCTATGATACCGGCCAACACCACGGCACCGGTGCCCTGAATATCATCGTTGAATGACGGCAGTGACTGCTGGTAACGGGCCAGATTGTTGAAGGCATTGGATTTGCTGAAGTCTTCCCACTGGAGCACGGCATTAGGGAAGTGACGCTTGACCCCCTGCACGAACTTGTCGATGAACTCTTCGTACTCCTTGCCGCGAATGCGCTTGTGCGGGCGGCCCAGATACATGGGGTCATCGAGCAGTTTCTGGTTGTCGGTGCCCACATCCAGCGCGATAGGCATGCAGCAGGCGGGGTGAATACCGGCACCCAGGGTATAGAGCGCCAGCTTGCCGATGGGGATCCCCATACCACCTACACCCTGGTCGCCGATCCCCAGAATGCCCTGGCTGTCGGTGACGACTATGATGCGGATCGATTTGGCATCGAAGTGGCGGGCCTGACTGCCCATGTCATCCACGTTGTCCGGGGTGATGTAGAGGCCGCGCGGCTTCTGGAAGCGGTGGCTGAACTCCTGACACGCCTTGCCCACGGTCGGGGTATAGATGTAGGGAGTCATCTCCTCCACATGGCGTGACAACAGGGCATAGAAGAGAGTCTCGTTGCGATCCTGCAGGGCACGCAGGTTCTGGTACTTCTCGATATCGCTGCAAGCGCTCTTGAACCCCTCATACACTCGCTCGAGCTGGGCTTCAAAAGTTTGTACCTGAGGCGGCAGCAAACCATCGAGATCAAAATCGGCCCGCTCCTGTTCGGTGAAGGCCGTGCCCTTGTTGAGGTATCGATTGTTAAGCAGATCAGTGCCGGTCAGTGCAACGGGGCGAAAATCCTGTCCCTGTGCATCTTTCCACAGCAGATATTGTCCGGTAGCCATAGTCATTCTCTTTGATTTACGTGAAATTGCCGTTCGGCAGGAGAGCAAGACTCATAATGAAATCAATCATATGACGTTTACTCGATCGGTTTTGTGAGCTTGGGCATACCCTGCGGCCAAAATAGGCGTCCGGCGACCCCGGCGAGACAAATATCCACGGCAAGGAATGAGACTCATGTTAGCATTGCGGGCAACCCAGCCCCTTTCACCGCATCACAGCCGGGAGTGATCTGATGCCCTCACCTCTGCCAGCCTGCGCCCCCTTCTTTCTGCCATGCGCCTGATCCCGCTGCTTGCTCTGTGGTTGTTTCTGACCTGCCAGTCGGCTCTCGCCGCACCGGGCCGGGTGCTCAACATCATCGTGGGTGAATGGCCCCCTTTCGTCTCCGAGCAGTCAAAACAGCACGGTCCAGTGGCCCACCTCATCAGCGATCTGTTCAAAGAGGCAGGCTATGAGGTGAAGTTCCACTTCGCCCCCTGGGGTCGGGTCTATTCGCTGGCGGCCAACAGCCAGCTCTACGACGCCACCGCCGTCTGGATGCACAAACCGGAGCGGGAGCAGGATTTTCTGTTTAGCGAAGCGGTGCTGCAGGAGCAGTTTGTCTTCTTCTCCCTCAAATCACGGCAGCTGCAGGCCGAGCGCCTTGAGCAGATCATCGGCATGCGGTTGGGGGGCGATATCGCCTATAGCTACGGAGCCGAGCTGGACAAGATGGTGGCCGATGGCAAGGTAACCCAACAGAAAGTCACCGATGTGAAGCAGAATTTCGGCAAGCTGCTGCGCGGGCGGATCGACCTCTATCCACAAGAGCTGCGAGTCGGTCTGGCCCAGTTGCAGAGCCAGCTCGACCCCGCCAGCGCGGCACTCATCACCCACAGTCAGACCCCTTTTCTGCGCAACGACAGCTTCGTGATGTTCCCGCGCAAAATGCCGGATTCAGCCAAACTGCGGGATCAGTTCAATCAGCAGTTGCAGCAGGCCATCGCCAGCGGACGTTATAAGCGCTACTTCGAGCGACTGGCCTGGGGGGAATATTGACCTTGGCGAGGCAAAAACAGAGGGGATAAAACAACGGTGGCGGCCCTTTGTGGCCGCCACCTCTGTGATGCTTGTCAGCTGCTGGCATTAGCCGCTGATGCCCACCTCCAGTTTGAACGGCGTCTTGGCCTTGCTGCTCTCGGCCGCCCCCATCTGGTAGACCCGAATGGTATAAGTGCCCTTGGCGGGCAGGGTCGCCTCAAAGTTGTTCCCTTCGGTAGAACCGATAAACATCGCCTCCCCCTTGCTGCCCGGCGGCAGAATATTGAAGTAGGGCTTGCCGGTCAGGATCACCACCATGCTCTGGCCCTTGTTGGCCGTCAGCTTGTAATCGAGGTTCTGGCTACCCTGAATGGTGCCGTTGATAGTCGCCCCTGACTCCCCCTTCTTGAACTGCACCTGCTGAGTCTTGATCCCGTCAGCCGCCTGCGCCACGCCCGCAATACTACCGAAGAGCGCAGATGCACATACCGCTGCCAGCCATGCTTTTCTCATCATTTGTCATCCCTTGTGTGAATGGAGCCCCTGTTACTGTTGCTCAAGGTGGCCCAAAAAACCATCACCGTTTGCGGCATCGCTCAATCAATTTGCCATCACCATCGACCCGCCATCAAAAGGGGCGCCGCAGCGCCCCTTCTATTTACTCTTTGTCGACCATCAACTTGATTTGCCCGCCTTGGGCTCATCAAGGGTGTGCTTCACCTCTTCATACCAGAGGTCGTGGTGCTCCTTGGCCCAGGTCTCGTCCACCTCGCCGGTCACCATCCCCTCCAGCGCCCCTTCCAGCTGGAACAGACCCATGTAGATATGGAAGATAAAGCCGCAGATAAGGATCAAGGCGCCTACGATATGGATGAAGCTGGCCCACTCCATCTGACGGCGCAGCTGGCCGAAGATGGGGAAGTCGAGGAACAGCCCGGTCGCCACCACAATGCCGCCAAACCAGATCAGCAGCCAGAAGATCGCCTTCTCGCCACCGTTGGAGAAGCCCGCCGAGGGGTGACTCCCCTTGTGCTTGCCGAGCATGCCGCCAAACTTCATGAACCACTGCACATCCACCATGTTGACGATGTTGTGGCGGAACCACTTGATGAGCACCCCCATCAGGCAGAGGAAGAAGAGCGGCCCCACGTAGTTGTGGAACACCTTGGCAAACCAGATCCAGTTCTCCCACACCCCGAGGCTCACCACCGGCTTAATGAAGTACTTGCCGTAGATGATGGCCAGCCCCGACCCGGAAAGGGTCAGGAACATGGCTGCCGTGGTCCAGTGCAGCGCCCGATCCAGCCGGCTCCAGCGCTTGAGCTTGCGCCCGGTGCGCGGTTTGGAGAGCTTGGTCTGCCCCACGATCAGGTACATCAGACCGCACATGGCGAGCGACCCGAAGATAGCGATGGCACCGAGCGGCGACACCCACTTGGTCTTCACCTCGAACCAGAGCTGGCCCGGCACCGAGATCAGCACTCCGTGCTCCGGCGAGCGGGAGGTGGTCACCCCCTCCTGCCCATCCTTCACCGCCCGCCAATAATCGGCGCCGGCAAAGCCGACCGCCTCTTTCTCGGCATCGGCGAAACTTGCGGTACTCACCAGCAGCAGGGCAGCAAACAGGGCCATTAGCCAGGTTTTCATGCCGCCCCTCCCTGCTTGTTCAGCTTGCTGGCATCGAGGAACAGCTCATCGCCATTACCCCAAGCCGCATCCTTGGCACCGCGATAGGCAACCCGCTCGCGGAAGATGTCGGAGATCACCTGCGCATCCCCAGCCAGCAGCGCCTTGGTGGAGCAGAGCTCGGCACACATGGGCAACTTGCCCTCGGCGATGCGGTTGGCACCGTACTTCTGGCGCTCCGCTTCGCTGTGATCCTCTTCCGGGCCGCCGG
>SXGR01201423.1_pt1 | contig 10481 bp, 9 predicted proteins | sample 3174711 | NCBI WGS metagenome assembly SXGR01 (sample SAMN11356860, study PRJNA531348) | freshwater metagenome | isolation source: freshwater sample F1-60 | place: China: Fuxian Lake, Yuxi | collected 2017-12-25 | reverse complement strand
TTCCCGCCACGGCGAGTTCGGCGCCAGTACCCCAAAGTAGCGGTGCCGATGCTTGCGCGGTGGCGGTATCAATAACGCAACCCGATCCAGAAACTCGCTTGCGCTCAGTCGCAGTTCAATCGGTCTTTGCTGCCCTACCCTGTGCTCTTGCAACGCCGACCACGGCAGCCGGTAGCGCAGAATTACCAACCCAACGTCTGATCAAACTCCGATAACGCAACAGCCGCTCGCGCCTGGCGCTAGCAGCCCGTCGACCTCACAGGCCCAACTCCCACGACGCGAGCATGAGGCACTCTCCGCGCACGGACCCGATCTCCAACGTGTGGTAGTCAGGTACAGGACTTCGGCCCAGTCCGTGACCCCTCGCATCTCCGAGCGTTTCGCCACGCGCAGCATCTGCACGCCTGCGGCAGACAGGGACTAGGGGTTGATCAGTGTGCGGTAGGCTTGCCGTTCCGCTGGGCGCGTCCGCGCATGGGTGAGGCAGGCTTCGCAATCGTGGGCTTGCCCGGAACAGTTGATTCTTCGTTGACAGCTCAGCCAGCAACACTCCCCACCAGCTCTTTGAGGTCTTGGATTGCCAGCCGCAGCGTCGCGGCATGCACGTTCAGTTTCTCGGCCGCACTGGCGCTTCTATCGGAAGAGGCGCTATTGGCCTTCGTGACTTTGTCCATCTGGCTTACAGCGATATTGAGTTGCGCGAGGCTCTGGCTCTGCTCGATCGAGGCAGTGGCGATTTCAGCCATGAGCTCGTCCACGCGCCGGACTTTCCCGACAATTTCCTGCAGTTCGTTGGCCACCTTGGCGCTCATGACCACCCCGCGTTCGCTCTTGCTTATCGAGTCGGCAATCTTATCGGCCGTTTCCCGCGCCGCTTGGGCGCTGCGTTGAGCCAGACTGCGGAGTTCGTCGGCGACAACGGCGAACCCCGCCCCCGCTTCCCCGGCGCGCGCGGCTTCCACAGCCGCGTTCAGAGCCAGCAGGTTGGATTGGAACGCGATCTCGTCAATCGTCCTGAGAATTTTGGCGATGTTGTCGCTGGCGGATTTGATGTCCGCCATGGCGGCAGTCATCTCGCGCATGTCGGCGGTGCCGGTGTCGGCGGCGGCGCGAGCCTGGGTGGTGGATTCCTTTTCACCACACATCCTCCTCTTCGCGTTACATCATGTACGGCAAAATCACTGGTACTACAGTAAAACGTAAACCCTACGATCGACTCCCCGTCCCGTTTGATCCACCAATCTTCCCTGTCGAGTTTCTGAATAGCTACCTAATTACAAACATCCGTTCGGTGTTCATAAAAGTGGTTAATCGCTCAATTCCGTTCTCTGTGACCAGCATGCCATCCTCAATCGTGAAGCGTCCGAGCTCCGGCTCAACCCGACTCGGCTCAACGTTTATCAGCATTCCTGCCTGGATTACGGCATTGGAGCCCTTGCTGATGTGGAATCCCTCGTGGGTACCAAGACCGGTGCTGTGCCCAATGGTGCCCCATGCATGAGGGAACCCGGCAACCGCAAAGCCCAATTCCGAAATCTCCCAGAGGTCCCCGACTACCACCCCAGGGCGGATCTCTTCCATGACGCGTTGCTGGACCTCCCATAGGTGCCGGTAGATATACTCCTGTCGGGCGTTAGCCTGCCCCAACACGGCCATGCGTGACATGTCAGTACGGTACCCACCAAACTGACCACCGAAATCGCTGTGCACCACTTCACCTAGCAGCACGGCAACGTCTCTCGGCCACGTGTGAACGTGAGCTCCACGCGGGCCTGCGTTCGTTTCAGCATTGTTGGTCAGCACGTCAGCGCCGGCCCAGAGAATGTTCGCCTGCATCAGAGCAGCGATCTCTTTTTCACTGTCGCCAGGCCGGGTCTGGGCAAAGGCTGTGCCAATGGCCTTGTCTGTAAGGTAAGCAGCGAGTCGGAACAACTCGATCTCAGCCGGTGTCTTTATCAAACGCGCGTATTCGAAGGCGGCCTCGCCATCGACCAACCTGGCTTCGGGCATATGCTTCGTCAAAACCATGTAGTTGGCCACCGGCATGTAGGAGGTTTCGATGCCAATCCTGGCGTTGCTCAGCCCTAGTTCGCGGAGCATCTCCCCTAGGAGAATGACCGCAGCCTCCTTCATGCCGGTCTCCGTCTTAGAATAGCGGATGAGCCGGATATCCTTGATCCATGAAACGGCCTTGAAGTGGTAGTAATCTGCTTCGTTAATTACAACACCTTGCGTGCCGCTGATAGTGGTCACCACGAATCCCAGTGATTGCTCCCGATCGGCCCAGTTGACACCGCCCGTGTATGTAACGTTTATGGGCGACACTGCGATCACGGCGTCCAGGTTCTGATCCGCCATTCCCTTCAGAAGTCGGGGCAGGTTAAAGAGATTCCTTCGATCAATTCGGGCCTGTTCCAGTAGGTTATGATTCATTACGAATGCTCCTTTTCTTTGCTAGTCTCCTTGCCTAAATCGCCGCACTCTGATGGATGCTTAGATTCCTGGGCGAGCCATTGGCATGCCTGCTCCCTCCTTGCGATTCGTAAGCGTCAAATCCTGCCCACCTGTGAGTCGGCGCCTCCACATGAGACATTCTTCCTTTGAAAGACTTTTGGGGAGGGTTGTGTCGTTTCGCGTGAAGGGGGTAAGCGTGAAAAATCGCCAACCGTGGGGCAGCATGGTGGGCGTTCACGTACTCTATGATTGGGCGTGCCGGCACTCTTGCGGCAGCGCCTCCGACCAGGGGAGTAGCTGATCCAGTACGGCTGGATCTTTGAGATGCGCCATCTGCGGCATTGTTTCAAATAGCCACTGGAGGTAGCTGAACGGCTTTACCCCGTTCTCCTTCGCCGTGTCGATATTACTGTAAATCGTGGCGCTGGCCCTGGCGCCTTTCGGGGTATTACAGAACAGCCAGTTCTTACGACCAATGACGAACGGCCGGATACTACGCTCGGCGCTGTTGTTATCCAGTTCCAGCCGGCCATCTTCCAAGAACACCACGAGCTTGTCCCACTGGTTTAGGCAATAGGTAATCGCCGCCCCCAGGGTGCTCTTGGGCAGGACGCGGGGCCGCTGCATGCGAAGCCATGCCAAAAAAGCATCCCCAACGGGCTTGCTCCGCTCCGTTCGGACTTTCAGGCGTTCTTCGGCTGTAGCGTCCTTGGATTCCGGTTCGATGGCGAACAGGCGGTTGCAGAATTCCAGGCCTTCACGGGCTGCCACGGCGGCCTTCTGCTTGTCGTTCGGCAGCGCCTTGAGCGCTTCGTCAAACTTTTGGCGGGCGTGCGCCCAGCAGCCAACCAGTGTGACGTTCGCCACTTTGTGATACCCCGGGTAGCCGTCAACATGCAGGTACCCGTGAAACCCGGTCAGGAACTCACGTGGATTATCACCGCCCCTGGTTTGCTTGTACTGGTACAGGACAGTCGGCAGACCCTCCCGCCCCGTCCGGTACAGCCACAGATACGACAGCGTCTGTGCCTCCCGGCCATCCTCACGCAGCACCTGTAAGGTCGTTTCGTCCGCGTGCAGAACAGCCTGGGTAAGCAAATGCGTTCGCATCCGCTCGTACAGGGGCCCAAGCCAACGCTCTGCAGCCTGGAGTACCCAGTTGGCCAGCGTCTGACGGGAGAACGCCACGCCGAACTGGGCGAATTGCTGTTCCTGCCGATACAACGGCATGCCCATGACGTACTTCTGCGCCATGATGAAGGCAAGAACCTACGGCGAAGCCAAGCTGCCAGGGGCAACCGATCGTGGCGCAGGCGCTGTGATGACCGGCGTCTCCGTCGCCTCCCGCTCACACTGGCGGCAGCTGTAGACGCAGCGGACATGCTTGACCACTTTGACTTCCGCCGGGATGATCTTCAATTCCCGGCGCACTTCGGTGCTCATGGCGTGCAGCAGTTCGTGGCAGCACTGGCAGACCCGCTCTTCCTCAGGCAGCTCATACTCGACCGTTTCCTCTTCATGGGTCGACTGATCCACTTTTAATACATCGGTCTGTCAAGCCGCATTTGGCGGCTAACCGCAGAGGTCTAAAGTTACATCGAACCTCATCCTTGCCGTCCGTTTCCAAATGAAACCACTATCCAATGGGGAATAACCCACGGGTGTCCATTACATCGGTCAGTAACTCGCAACCTTTCTCTGTTATTAGATAGGAGTCCTCCAAGTGGTACCGAGCGTCACCCTGTTCAATATGGCTGGGCTCAATGTTAATAATCATGCCAGCCTCGAATAGCGTCTCCGACCCTTTCGAAATCTCAAATCCCTCGTGCACATCTAGACCAGTACTGTGTCCAATCGTACCCCAGGGGTAGACAAGCCCTGCCTTGGCAAATGCCTTCTCGGTCCGGTCCCATAGATCCCCCGCTATGGCCCCGGGACGCAGGTCTTCGATCAGCAGCTGCTCGATTTCCCACATGTGCCGGTAAATGCGATCCTGTTTCTGGGTGGCCTTCCCAACGATCGCGTTGCGGGAAAAGTCAGTGTAGTATCCGCCAAACCCGGCGCCAAAGTCCACGTGGACCACCTCACCCGGTAAGAGGGGTTTCTCCATCGGCCAAGAGTGCGCAACAGTGGAGTGCAGCCCTGACTGCATATGGCAGTGACCTAAAGTGTCCGCCCCCATTTGCAAGGCAAAGGACTGCATGCGAGCTGCCACAAGCTTCTCAGAAATTCCAGGGCGGGCGGTGCTCCAGGCTGCCTGGATCGCCTTATCGCTGGACCGAGCAGCCAGTCGAAACAACTCGATCTCGCCCGGGGTCTTCACTAGCCGAGCATACTCAAAGACGGGACCGCCCTCCTCCCATGTGACTCCGGGCAGTGACGCCTTTATGTCGGCAAAATGAGAAGTCGGAATCTGGCCGATCTCGATCCCAATCCGAGCGTTTGCCAAGCCGAACTCCTTGAGCATCTCTGTCAAAAGTCTGATCGAGTTCTGGTTCATGGAATAACCGTTCGACAAATAGCGGTAAGAGCGGATAGTCGTAATCCACGAATACTCGCCATAATAGTAGGCGTCTGCCTCGTTGATGATCAGGCCCTGTTTACCTCCAGCCGTTGTGACAACGAAGGCCAGTAAGTTTCCGCCTTGACTAACTGATCCGCCAGTGTAGGTGATGTTTACCTTTGAAACCGCCACTACTGCATCCAGTCTCGCGTCCGCAATCGCCTTATTCAAGCGCTTCTCGTTGAATAAGTTGCGGCGATTGGTGCGGGCTAAGTCCAAAATATCTACATAAGTACTCATTACAGAATTCCTCCCAAATTATAGGCTCCCAATCAACCGTTCTACATCACGGACCATACCACTTTCTACCACGCCTCGCCTCATTGAAACCGGGGGTCTAGGATGTCCCGCAGGCCGTCGCCCGTTAGATTTATGGCTAAAACTATGATGGTCAACCAAGCACCGGAAGAAGCAACGGGCCACCATGCCGTAGAAAGATAGTTTCGGCCGTCGTTGAGAATGCCGCCAAGACTCGGGGTGGGCGGGTCGATTCCTAGTCCTAGAAAGCTAAGCGTAGACTCCAACACGATGGCGCTACCAACCTGGAACGTGCCGATTACAAGCGCAGGAGCTAGGATGTGAGGCAAGATATGCTGGGCAAGGATGCGTCCCGTCGTCGAACCTACGGCACGGGATGCATTAATAAAGCTGCGCTCCTTGATGGAGAGCACAAGTCCCCGGATCAAGCGTGCATAATCCACCCAGCCACGGATTGAAACGATGATGATGATTTGCCAGAACCCGCCGCCCCATAGGGCAGCGAAGACGATGGCCAGCAAAATAAAGGGGAAACTCATTTGAACGTCCACAAGGCGCATGATCACCGCGTCGACTTTCCCTCCGAAATAGCCTGCGATCAGGCCCATGGTCACACCCACTGCGCCGCCCATAATCATAGCAGCAAAGCCTACTGCCAATGAGAGACGAACACCAAAAAGCAGGCGCGACAGCACATCCCTGCCCAGATGATCAGTTCCTAGCAAGTGGTGAATGCCTGTGGCGCTGAGGAAGCCCGGCGGTTGATTACGTGCGACCATACTCTGCGCCGTTGCTGTGGTCGGAGCCAATACCGGGGCAAGCATACCGGCAGCAATCGTTACAAGAACAAGAAATGCACCAATCAGAGTTAAAGGGCTCTTTCGCAGGATACGTCGCAGCGAGACTATGATGGCGCACACCTCCTAGCTTCGACTAGGTGTACCGAATGCGCGGATCTAACATAGCGTACAACAGATCGATGCTCAGGTTCAAAATGGTTACCATCACGGTGATCACGAGGGTACCGACCGTGACCAACGGCACGTCGCGTTGAAGCACGCCGTCATACATCAATTTACCGAGGCCAGGCCAGGAGAAGATCGTCTCCACCACGAGTGCGCCTGACAGCATAGCTCCTAGCTGCATTCCCATGAGGGAGACAATCGGTATGGATGCATTCCTCAACACGTGCTTCAGCACGACCACCCGCTGGTGCAGTCCTTTTGACCGTGCGGTGCGCACAAAGTCTTCATCCAGAATTTCCAGCACGGAAGATCTGGTCAGTCGTACAAGAATGGCTAGGTTGAGGACAGTGAGGCTGGCAACGGGTAAAACCAGATGTGCGATGGTGCCGCGGCCCGAAACAGGGAGCCAGCGCAGATATACGGAGAACACCCAGATCATCAGAATCGACAGCAGGAAGATCGGTACAGCCTGTCCCACGAGGGCAATCGATAAGATCGCACCATCATACAGACTTCCCCGCCGAACAGCTGCAATCGTCCCAAGGGGAATAGCTAGGATTACTGCTAGCGGCATGGCCACAAGGGATAGTTGCAGGCTGTGACCTAGGTGGGGTAACACCAGTTCCATCGGCGGTCGTTTGAATCGAAACGATTGCAACTCGCCGCCGAGAAACTCGCCCAGCAAGCGAACGTACTGCACTGGCAAAGGACGATCGAGACCCAGACGAACCCGAAGGGCAGTTATGTCCGCCGCGGAGGCATCCATCGGTGACATCAGCGCCGCCGGATCGCCGCTCGCACTAATGGCGGTAAAGACGACCATCGTACCCACCACTAGCACCAGAAACGACTGGAGCAGGCGCCCAAACAAGTACGATCTCATGACCCACACCCCCGCAGCGCTTTGATAAATAGATCGAGACGTCGCTGCACCTGTGGGAAGAATCCCATGGTCGAACAGACCAGCCTGTGGCTCTGGCTTCGGCTACTCAATGACACACATGGTTTGAATGTCCGTAAAACTCGATAGAAGCTGCTTGCCCGTTTCAGTAATCACGAACGTATCTTCAATGTGATACCGAGCATCCCCAGCCTCGATATGGGAAGGCTCGATGTTGATAATCATGCCAGGCTCCAGCGCAACAGGTGACCCCTTGGAGATCTCGAAGCCTTCGTGCACCGACAGACCCGTACTGTGGCCAATGGTACCCCACGGGTAAACAAGGGCCTGCTTTTGGAACTCACGCTCGGTCAGATCCCACAGATCACCCGCAATCGCGCCTGGCTTCACAGCCTCATAAAGAACGACACAAATTTCGTGAAGTCGCCGATAGATGTCTTCCTGCCTTGGGCTGGGCCTGACGACGATGGCGTTTCGGGAGATGTCAGTGACATAGCCGCCAAATGAGGCGCCAAAGTCGATGTGGACAACCTCACCCACCTCCAACGGCTTCTCCATTGGCCACGAGTGGACAACGAGGGAGTGCTCGCCTGAGTTAAGTGTGGTGTGGTGTGGTCAATCAGATCAGCGCCGAGAGCGAGTACGGAGGCCTGCATGCGGGCAGCCACCGTCTTTTCTGTGTCGCTTGGACGAGTGTTGGCAAACGCCGTGGCAATAGCCTTGTCGGAATAAAGGGCTGCGTAGCGAAACAACTCGATCTCACCAGGGGTCTTGATCAGGCGGGCATAGTCAAAGGCGTTTCGGCCGTCCCCCAAGGTAGCTTGAGGCAACAGTCGTTCCAGCTGGTCAACGAAGACGGATGGAATCGCCGATTGGTCGACGCCGATATTCGCGTGGCTTAGTCCCATCTCCTTCAATAAATCCGCCAACAAGCCGATCGCGGTCGCATTCATGGAAGCTGTATTGGCGAGGTAGCGAAAGGATCGCATCTCAGTGATCCAAGAGTACTTTCTGTAGTAGTAGTAATCCGCCTCGTTCACAACCATGCCCTGCCTACCGTCGGCGGTCGTTACCACCAGTGTCAACAATGTGGCGCTGCGCTGGAATGAGCCGCCGGAATAGTTGACATTTGGCAGAGAGGCAGCCACCACCGCGTCATGACCACCCTTGATGACTCCTTGTTGAAGTCGCTCCAGGTTGAAAAGATTGCGCCGGTTCGTGCGACCCAAGTCGAATACCTGCAGTCCAGTCATGAGTACCAACCTGCCTTTTGTAGCGGGAATGAGAAGGTGACATTGCCGCTAATCGGACGCCCCATCTCTCAGCCACCTACGGATTTGCGATCTCCACTGCGAAAGCATCAATGTAGAAGTCGCCTTTGGGCAGCCACTTCAGCCGCTTACTCACCGCAGCCACCTGATGATACTGCCACAGGGGCACAGCGCCGATATTCTTCTGAAAGACATCCTGAAGCTCCCCGTAGATTTGCTGTCGCTTTGCAACGTCCATTTCGGAGCGCCCAGAGATGATTAATTTGTCGGTCTCCTCAGAGCAGAAGTAGAGCCCTCGCCCAGTGGGCGGACAGCGAAAGTTGAGGTGCACATGGGCATCGGGGTCAAGGCCAGGAGAAAGATTCCCCCACAAGTGCACACCTAGAAGTTTTTTCTCACGGTACATGGCGAAGTAATTGGCCCATTCATACACTTTCACGTCTGCCTTGATGCCAACAGCGCTCAGGTACCCGCCCAGTGCCTCTGCCGTTTCACGGGTTATAGGCCAGACACCTGTACCGGCCTCAATGGTCGTGGAAAATCCGTTCGGGAATCCAGCCTCAGCAAGTAACTGCTTCGCTTTAGCGGGATCATAGGGGAAGGGCTGAAGGGCTGAGTTCCACCCGAATGAGGTGCTGTGGACTATGGAGTTGGCCGCCGTTCCGTATCCACTCAACAGCGCCTTTACTATTTCATTTACATCCACGGCGTGAGCGACCGCCAATCGCACCTTTGGGTCGTCAAAAGGCTTTTCAAAGGTATTCATCCCAACATAAAAGTTCAGTACCGATGGTGTTGAGAACACCGGCACGCCAGCGGTCAGTAGCTCCTGAGCTCGGGTGGGTGGCACGTCTGGCAGGATGTCCACTCCGCCTGCGAGCATCTCTGCGACGCGCGTCGATTCATCAGGGATTACCCGAAACACCACTTTGTCAATCGCGGGTTTACCGCCCCAGTAGTCGGTAAAAGCGTCCAGCTCTAAGGTCTCGTTCACGTTCCAGCTGACGACTTTGTAAGGACCGGTGCCCACGGGATTCTCTGCGAACTCGGTAGCACCCACCTTTTCAAAATAGTTCTGGGACAAAACAAATCGGTAGGTGGCTAGGTTCCGCACGGCCGCCGGAAATGGTATGGAGGTGAGAATGCGAACGGTGTGTGCATCAATCACCTCAATAGCCCCAAGCCATCCCACATAGCCCTTTCTTGGACCCGATTCCGCACCGACGGCCATGATCCGCTCTAGGCTCCATTTCACGTCCTTCGCGGTGAAGTCGTCCCCATTATGAAACTTGACGCCTTTACGCAGGCTGAACTCCCAAGTCAAAGGGTCGACCAGCTTCCACGATAGCGCCAAACCCGGTTGTAGCTGCAGCTTGGAGTCGAATTGGAACAGTCCCTCAGTGGACTGTTGGAGCTGACTAAAGTTGGTAGTGGGTTCATTGTGAATGTCCAGAGTGGAGATGTCGGAGTGCACTCCGATCACAAGCTTAACGGGAGCCTCTTCGGTTGCGGCCGGGGCTTCGGTTGCAGGCGCAGCCGCCGTGGGTTTGGCGGGAGCTGCTTCTTCCTGAGCCGGTTCTACCGGAGCGGGCGCAGCGACTTGAGTACAACTAACCAATACCAGAGCCAGGGTGAGCATATTGAACCAACCCAAGCCGCGTTTAACCTGCACTGCTTTAATTTCGATTTTCATTATTTCTCTCCTTAATTTAACGAATAGGAAACAAGCCCTCAGGCACCCGCAGATCATAAGCGCTAGCTTTGAGTTTTGTCAAGTACAAATTTGCACGAATTTCCCCTCTGCCGATACTTTATGGTCAACGTTCACTTTTGTTGGATAGTCCGAGAGGTACGCTCAGCGCAACAGGCGGAAATTGCCCGATTTGGACAGACCAGCATCGGCAGCCCTGAACATTCAGTGCGCTCTTCCGGCGGCTGCACCACGCCTACTCACGCTGCGCCGCGTGTGCCATTTCTGCAGCGCAGGATCACCGCTGCCGCACTGCTGTCTGCACCCTTTCTACAGCCTATGAATGCTGCCAAGCTTAGTACCTAGGAGCTGTCTTTCC
>SXGR01448141.1_pt1 | contig 10482 bp, 11 predicted proteins | sample 3174711 | NCBI WGS metagenome assembly SXGR01 (sample SAMN11356860, study PRJNA531348) | freshwater metagenome | isolation source: freshwater sample F1-60 | place: China: Fuxian Lake, Yuxi | collected 2017-12-25 | reverse complement strand
TGCGACTCCATACAGGGAAACGCAAGTCGTAACAAATCAGCGGCAGAATTCGCCAACCTTTTAATTCAACTAACACACGATCATTGCCGCTCGCGTAGCGTTCGTGCTCGCCCGCCATACGAAAGAGATGGCGTTTATCGTAATGTGTATAGCTTCCGTCGGGGCGCATCCACACTAAGCGATTGAAATGCGAATTTTCTACTTTTACAACCAAGCTACCCGTAATGACTGCATTTAATTTTTTAGCTTGCTCTGCCATCCACTGGTAAACAGTGCCGTCAACCCGCTCAGCGTAATTGCGCGCATTACTGCAAAATCCTGTCGTGAAAACTTCTGGGAGTATAACGAGATCGACATTTGACAAATGACTTATTGCCTTGGCAAAAGTGTCAAGATTGTGTTGCGGATCATTGGGAATAATTTCTTGCTGAACCAAAGCGATGGTTAAGTTTTGCATGGTTATTACTCTCTAGCGCAGCGGTTATCTTAGTACTGCGATTAGGTTACTACGGCGATTGGTGAGAACTTAAAACCTGTGTCTTTCTTAAATGTAGCCCAAAAAAAGCAATAACAAAAGCACCTAGAGACGATAGGCCGGCAACCAAAAAAGTTAGGCTAGCGCTGTGATCCCAAAGCAGGCCACCGATTAATGCACCCACTGCTCCACCAGCACCAAAACTCAGAGAACTATAAAGTGCCTGCCCCTGCCCTTGGTGCGCACCTTTAAACTGAGTGCGCACAATCTCAATAGACGCGGAGTGCGCCACACCAAAACTCACCGCATGCAGCAACTGTGCAAATAACAACACCCACAACCAATCTGCGCAATAACCAATAAGACACCAGCGGAAAGCAGTAATTAAAAAAGTCACCAACAACAGGCTTCGCACATCAAACCTGTGCATAATTTTTGGCATCACCAAAAATATCCCTACTTCCGCCAAAACACCCAAGGCCCACAACAAACCTGTTGCCGTACTGCTGTAGTTATAGTGCTCTTGCAAATACAAACTATAAAAGGTGTAGTAAGGGCCGTGACTCAGTTGCAATAAAAAACTGGCCAGCAAAAAACAACTAATCGCTGGCTGAAAAACCAAAGAAAGAAAACCTTGTGATGACTCATGCGTTTTCTGTACCGGCACAGCTTTGAGCGATAAACTCGACAGCCAAATCAAAATCAAAAAACTTAAAATTGCAATCGGTAAAAAATGGATAGGAAGAAAATCAAACAGTAATCCCAAGCCAACAACTGCGACTATAAAACCTAATGACCCCCACAAGCGAATTTGACCATAACGTTGATATTGATTGCCCAAATAAGAAAGTGTAATCACTTCAAATTGAGGTAAAACCGCGTGCCAGAAAAATGTGTAGCAACTGATAACAATAACCAGCCACGAATATTGCTGGCTTATTAACACACATGCAAAACACGCACATGCAATCGCACTCCCTTGCCGAATAATGCGCAAACGCTGCTGAGTTTTATCGGCAAGCCATCCCCAAAAGTTTGGCGCAACAATGCGCGTAGCTAGAATAATCGAACTGATTATCCCAACATCTTTAGAGCTATATCCTAGGGATTTTAAATACACACCCCAATAAGGCGTGAGAGCACCGACTACAGCGAAGTAGAAAAAATAAAAACTGGAGAGTCGCCAGTATGGGAGAACTTGTGGAACTGAAGAGCTATTGGGCATAGTTTTTTAAAGCAAGATGTATCTGTAAACAATCACAGAATTTCGGGGAGTCATCATCCTCCAGCCTGAAGAGAATGACGACAAACTAAAAACTATTTTTTAACCGTTGCAGGAATCACTGGAACAGAATGCTTAACACCACCGTTTTGACCGCGATGACGCAACATATGATCCATCAACACCAATGCAAGCATAGCTTCAGCGATGGGTGTTGCGCGAATACCTACACAAGGGTCATGACGACCTTTGGTAATAACTTCAACAGCATTGCCGTGAACATCTACACTGCGGCCGGGAATATGCAAACTTGATGTAGGCTTCAAGGCGAGATTGGCAATAATATCTTGCCCAGAAGAAATACCGCCGAGAATGCCGCCCGCGTTATTCGATAAAAATCCTTCCGGTGTTATTTCATCGCGATGTTGGCTACCACGTTGATCGACCACACCAAAACCTTCACCAATTTCTACACCCTTTACCGCATTAATGCTCATTAAAGCGTGCGCGATTTCTGCATCCAAACGATCAAAAATCGGTTCACCTAAGCCGGGCGGAACATTGGTTGCCACCACGGTAATTTTTGCACCAATTGAGTCGCCTTCTTTGTTGAGTGCTTGCATAAAGGCTTCCATTTCTGGAACCTTGCTGGCATCTGGGCAGAAGAAAGGATTTTGTTCGATTTGATCCCAATCGACTGTTTCGATTTTAATAGGGCCAAGCTGCGATAAATAACCACGCACTTCAATGCCATGAAAATCTTTTAAATATTTTTTAGCAATTGATCCCGCCGCAACACGTACGGCAGTTTCGCGCGCCGATGAACGACCGCCACCACGATAATCACGCACACCGTATTTTTGCATGTAGGTGTAATCCGCATGAGCGGGGCGAAATTGATCTTTAATATTGGAATAATCTTTAGAACGCTGATCGGTATTTTCAATCATCAAACCAATCGGCGTGCCAGTAGTTTTGCCTTCAAATACGCCGGATAAAATTTTCACCAAATCATCTTCGCGGCGCTGGGTGGTATAGCGCGAGGTGCCAGGTTTGCGGCGATCTAAATCAATTTGCAAATCTTCTTCGCAAATTTCAAGGCCGGGTGGGCAGCCGTCAACAATTGCCCCGAGTGCAAGGCCGTGACTCTCGCCAAAGGTAGTGACAGTGAATAATTTACCGTAGGTATTGCCAGACATGTTTATTCCAACCCAAATGAGTGTGCGTGATATGCAAAGAGTGCGGTAATTATACGTGAACTAAACATAGTTTTACACGCACTCACGTAGGGCTAACGAGGCTTATGTGCTATAAATCAACGTGAATAACAAACGAACAACCTCCAACAAGGATTAATAGCGAGCACACAATAATGATGAATAAATACACAATTACAGTTTTACTTGCCGGATTCATAAGCTGCTGGACATGGGCTGATGAGACACCAAAGCCTCGCCAAGCGGGAGAATATCCTCACACCGCTGATTCTTTAGAACAAGCAGGTGTACCTAAAGGTAAACTTCTGGGCCCTTATGAGTTTCACAGCACAGTCTTCACCGACACCGTTCGACAATACTGGATCTATGTGCCCGCTAACTACAAAGCAACATCCAAAATCAAACCCAGCCTATTGGTATTTCAGGATGGCCAACGCGCAACTAATCCAAAGGGTTCACTACGTGTACCCACGGTATTGGATAATCTGATTCATCAAAAAGCCATTCCGCAAACCATCGGCGTATTTATTACGCCCGGCAATCTCAGTGAGCGCTATCCTGACAATTTGGGCATGTCTAACCCAGATCATCGCGCACCGGAATATGATGCACTTAGCGATGATTATTCACGTTTTCTAATAGATGAACTCTTGCCAGAAGTTGCTAAAAAATATCCCTACAGCAGCAATCCCGATGATCACATTATTGGCGGCACCAGTAGCGGTGCGATTTGCGCTTTTACCGTGGCGTGGCACAGATCTGATGTTTTCCGTAAAGTTATCAGCATGATTGGCAGCTATACCTCTATCGGTTATGTGCCTGCGACTGCGGATAAACCACTCATTCCCGGTGGCGATCTTTATCCCGGCCTTATTCGCAAATCACCTATTCGTCCGATGAAAATATTTTTACAAGATGGCAGCAATGATTTGAGCAACGAACATGGCAATTGGTTTTTAGCTAATCAACAAATGCTGTCTTCTTTTGAATGGGCAAATGCAAACGCCGATAAAAATGGCGACAAGGGCCCACGCTATGAAGTGAAGCATGTTTGGGGTGATGGTGGCCACTCAGACCAACATGGTGGCAGTTTGTTGCCAGAAATTTTGCGGTGGATGTGGCGGGACAACACAAAACATTAAGATTTAAAAAACAACGCCCATATCCGCAACGAATATGGGCGTTAGCGGCTTACTTTAAAAGCACCAAATCAGCTTTAGTCAGCATAAACACACCATGCCCACCACGCTCAAATTCAATCCAAGTGAAAGGCACATTGGGGTAAGTCTCCTCCAGTGCAACCCATGAATTGCCTACTTCAACAATCAGCACGCCCTCATCCGTTAAATAATTGCTGGCTTCGCGCAATAAACGGCGGGTGAAATCCAAACCATCATCACCAGAACCCAAGCCAATTTCGGGTTCTGCATGATATTCCGGTGGCATGGTCGCTAAATCATCGGCATCCACATAAGGGGGATTAGAAACGATTAAATCGAATTTCTGGCCGACTAAATTGCCGAACAAATCTGATTGCATTGCAAACACGCGATCCTCCAGATTGTGCTGCTGAATATTTTCTTCGGCGACGGCTAATGCATCGTAGGAAATATCGCTGAGCTGAACTTCAGCATTAGGGAAGGCATAAGCGCAAGCGATTCCAATACAACCACTGCCAGTACACAAATCCAAAATTTGCGAGGGCTCAGTTGCCAGCCAAGGTGAAAATTGTTGCTGGATGAGCTCACCTATAGGCGAGCGCGGCACTAATACACGTTCATCAACGATAAAGGGCAAACCTGCAAACCAAGCTTGACCTATGATATAAGCAGCAGGAATTCGCTCTTCAACGCGGCGACGCAGATTTTCTACGACACGCTCTCGCTCAACGCGCGTTAAACGGGCACTTAGCCACTCTTCATCTAAGGGCGGCACGAGATTAATCGCGTGCAAGACCAACTGCTCAGCCTCATCCCACGCATTATCGGTACCGTGGCCAAAATAAAGTTTGGCACCATTAAACTCGCTAGCACCCCAGCGAATAAAATCGCGCAAGGTAAATAATTCGTCGCACATATTGGCCGTGTTTAAAGACATGATGAAAACTCAAGTAAAAATGTGGTGCTATTCTACCTAATCGCTCGCCCTGAATTAAAAGAATATTGCGCTTTCAGCAAATCAGGTTCGTCAGCACCGGCTTTACAGGGTAAAATGCCGCTCTATTCAAGCTCGGACTTGCGGGCTTCATTGTGATGTGAGGATCCTATGAAAGAACATATTGCGAAAGAACATATTGCGAAAGAACATTTTGCGGGCATTATCGCCAGCATTGGTGAAGATTTGAACCGTCCTGGTTTGCAAGATACCCCCGAGCGTGCAGCCAAAGCCTTTCAATTTTTAACCCGTGGCTACAACCAAACCTTAGATGAAGTTGTCAACGGTGCACTCTTCCCATCTGACTCCAGCGAAATGATTCTGGTAAAAGATATTGAACTTTACTCCATGTGCGAACATCACTTACTCCCATTTATTGGTAAAGCCCACGTTGCTTATATTCCAACCGGCAAGGTTTTGGGCTTATCTAAAATCGCTCGTATTGTGGATATGTACGCACGCCGCCTGCAAATTCAAGAGCAGCTCACTACGCAAATTGCTGAATCAGTTTTACAAATTACTGGCGCGAGTGGTGTAGGTGTGATTATTGAAGCAAAACATATGTGCATGATGATGCGCGGCGTAGAGAAACAAAACTCATCTATGAAAACCTCCGCCATGCTGGGTACTTTTCGCAGCGGCCAAGCAACACGGATGGAATTTTTGTCGCTGGTTAATTAACACCAAAGCACACTCTAACAATAAAAAAACGGACAACTTGGTGTCCGTTTTTTTAATGTGTAAATACCCGCTCATTAATGACGCCGAGCCTTACAATATCTGCGCCCATTTTTATCGCTGCTTGCTAATAGCGGAAATATCGATCTCAGCCTTTTTGTTCGCCCGCAAGATTTCTAACTGCACATAAGTGCGCTTGTTGCCACGCATAACGGCATAAAGCGCTACATATAATGGCTTTTCATTGGCACCGGCAATTTCATAAGCACTGTAAAGCTGATATTGATCCAAACCATAGAGTTGAATAACCTTAAAATGGTTATTGGCCCAACTATTACTGGTACCGCAATCTCGCGCCTTACAATGAAAAAGCTCGCGCGCATTAAGCACCTCCAACTGCTTCTTAAAAAAATCAAATCCCTTTTCCGCACTATGATTTGCAGGCAACTCCAAGGTGGTGCGCTCCAGCAAGCCGCTCAACCGCTGCGCTTTATCTGCCTGCCATATACCTTCAATTTTTCTATATACCCCTAGCGCCAGCCAATATTGATCCTGCTGCTCACTGCTGTGAAAAACCTCACGCGCACTGGGGTAAGCCTGTAAATTTAAAGCAGCGGATTGCACTTGTGCCGCTAAACACAACAAGCTAAATAAATAGACTATTTTTTTCATCTAACTTCTATCCATTAATTTTCTAGCCATTAAATCTCTATTCAGCAGCATACGTAAAAAAATCATTCAGGATTGCGGCAACAGCTGTGACTTCTTGCTCCATATGCAAATGATGGCTACCCGCAAGCCTGCGTACATTAATCTTGGGGTATTTTGCGAGTGCCACTTCAAACGCTGGGAAAAGTTTAGGCAAGCCTTCTGAGGCTAGAATCAGTGTAATGGGGCAACTAATACGCTCTATAAATGCAGTAACTTGCTCGGGTAGTAATTTAACGGCAGAGGGCGCAAGCAAGCGCTGATCGGTACTCCAATGATACCCGCCTGCAATTTTTTTTGTGCCTCGCTCAGTTAATGCTTTTGCAGCTTCAAAACTTAGAGGAAACATTCCTCGTTCGCGCGCTTTTATCGCTGTCGCAAGATCAGGGTAAATTGACATTTTTTTTGCGACTTGGGTTGCAATACTTTTAATTGAAAGGGCTAATTGTTTGGGAGCGTCTTCGCCGCGCGTAGGCTCGGGCTGTAGCCCTTCAATTAAACCCAAATGCGTGATTCGTTCAGGAAAAGTGCCTGCAGCCAAAGCTGCTATAATCGCGCCACGCGAATGCCCAAGCAATGCGAATTCTTTCCAGCCCAATTGATCGGCAACTGCAAATATTTCCGCAACATCCTCCCAAATATTATAGGGAAACGCGCCTAGGCGATGACTGGTTTGACCGTGCCCGGCCATATCAATAGCAACTATATAGGTATTATTGAGTAAAGGAGCTAAAGCAAAAAAGCTGGCAGAATTATCTAGCCAGCCATGCAATGCTAATATGGGAAAATGTTCAGGATTACCCCAAGCTTGGGCAGCAACTTGTAGACCATCAATAGTGAAATGAAGTTGTTGAGGCTGCCTATTATTCATTTCATCTGCCCATAAATGCTATGCATTAACATGCCTTAACCAGCGCAGATCACCACAATTTTTTGCAGGAGTATCGCATTCAACCAACGCCATAGAGCTGGTATTCAACGAATGATAACCACGAGCGCTACCGCATAACACATCTAGCAAATCGCCAACAAAAGGCATATGGCTGGCCAATAAAACTGAATTCAGATTGGATGCCTGTAGCAAATCAAATAAATCCGCAGGATTACTTTCTGGAGTAATAAGATCTGTAGTTTTTATCGCAAGCTCAACGCCTTGTGCAGCTAAAATATCGCGCGCAATCAGTGCAGTTTGTTGCGCCCGCACTAAAGGGCTAGCCCAAATTTCTTGAACCTGATTCAAATCAGATAATGAATATTGAACACTTACTGCGACATCAGCGCGACCTTTGGGCGTCAAATTGCGCGCTTCATCTGTTGTTTGCTGGGCTTCAGCTTGGCCGTGCCGCAAAACAAAAATCTTCATAGTTATTTGCTCACTCGTATTTTTTATTTAGCTACTTTTTACATCATCCACTTTCGGCCAGTCGGCAAAGGGAAAAGGCTTTTCTTCGCTGGCGTAGGTTAAGAATTTTAAGGTGTCAAAAATATAAATAGATAAACCGTGGCCAAATTTTCGCAACTGAAGATTATCTTCTCCGGTTATCAAGGAGAAAATAAATTGCGCGATAACCAGAACCCACATAATGATGCTGGCTATTTGCAAAACAGCAGCAAAAACCAACATAAAAATCAAGCGCAACCAATGTTTACTAGACAGCAGATTAGATTTGATCTGATCGTTGTTCATTGTTAGCCCCCCAAATAATCTACGTCAGTATTTTGTTCGCCCATCATGAGGCTGCGCGCAACTTCAGCAATAGATTTCTGCTCAAATAGAATGCTGTACAAGCCAGATGCTAGTGGCATATATACACCTAATTCATCAGCCTTTTGTTTTACTTGCTTAAGTGTATTAACGCCCTCTGCAACTTGTCCTAGACCCGCGACAACTTCATCAAGGTTACGCCCCTGCCCCAAGGCAAAACCGACACGATAATTACGGCTTAAATCAGAGGTGCAGGTTAAAATTAAATCGCCAACACCAGCTAAACCTAAAAAGGTCATAGGATTAGCCCCCATTAAATGCGCGAAGCGACCCATTTCCGCCAAGCTGCGCGTTAACAACATGGCTTGTGTGTTTTGCCCCGCACCTAAAGCGGCAGCCATACCGCAAATAATCGCGTAAATATTCTTTAGCGCGCCACCTAACTCAACACCATAGCGATCATGGTTTGAGTAAACACGAAAGCTTGCAGACGATAGGGTGTGCTGAACTGCCTCGATCACCCTCTCATCGCTACTAGCCACCACTGAACCGGTTTGCATTTGGCGCACCATTTCTTTCGCAAAGTTGGGGCCACTTAACACGCCTATAGGGTGATTGGGCAACTCCTCTTCAAGTACTTGGCTCATTAAGGTAAAACCTTCTGGCTCAATGCCTTTAGAGGTACTTACCACCATCGCGTTATCGCGCAGAAAAGGTCGAATTGCGTGAGTCACCGAGCGGAAGGCATTGCTGGGAATAGATACATAGATCAAATCACTCTGACTGACCGCCATTTCCAGGTCAGATGTGATGATCAAGCTATCGGCTAAGCGATAATTGGGGAAATACTGGGTATTTTCACGCGTCTTTTCACAGGCTAAGGCATTCTCAGCCGAGCGCATCCAAAGGAATGTTTTAATATTATTATGCGCAATGATATTAGCAATCGCTGTGCCGAAACTTCCACCACCCAGCACAGTAACAGTCAAACTTGTAGTCATAATGAAAACCTGAGTAAAAATAGGAAAAAAATAACGTTTATCAACAAACCAAAAAGTGAAAAAAAGTTATACGAAAACAAAAATGTAACTTTTCTGCACAAATAACTTCACAAAAAAATTGTCCACATTTTCTGTGGATAACTTAGTGGATAGATTTTGGGAAACAGGGTCAAACCCTTATAAAATCTGACAGCACCTCGGATTGTGCGTTTTTTAACCAGCAAAATAATATTCTTAATTTTCAATGTGTTACAGTATTTACAAAGGCTTTTTTGAGTTTTTATTACGTTTTTTTAGCCATTTTGATTAGTGAGTGCACAACGCACACTAGATGTGCATAAAAAAGTTAGTGGTCATTAACCGTGAATCATCAGTAGAAGTAAAAGTTTCACAATGCAAGCAATATTCATCGAAAATTCACAGTAAAATTTTCACCCAATGTAACAACATATTAATTGACCTGACTGCGCTTAAAATGACCGTAACCGCCGTCGGCATAAAGCAATGGCGCAAAGTCAACATCACCTTTATATACCTGCTGAATATGAGCGATAACGATTTGATGAGTTCCATAGCTTATAAACATATCAGTTTCGCAAAAAAACACGACTTGAGCATCAACCAAATAAGGAGAGGCTTTTTCTTGATGCCAATTGCCCAAACCAAACCTATCTCTCCCCGGCTCGCGCCCAGCACATAAGTTGGATATAGCCTCGTGCTCGGCACCCAATACGTTCACGGAAAACTTACTGCCTTGAGTAGAAAAATACTCTTGCTGAGATACCAACTTATTGATGCATACCAGCAAAGAGGCTGGGTTATCTGAAACCGAAGTAACCGACGATGCGGTCATGGCAAATTTCTCGTCGCCAATACGCGCCGCAATCACACATACACCAGAGGCCAATCGGCGCATTCCTAGCTTCATGGCTTCACTTACCGGTTTATCCTGCATAACACATTCTCTTAACGGGTTTCTTGTGATGAATTAGCGGCTATCAATCCGTTATTCTGACAGAGACTTGCCATGAAACAAGTAAAACTATTTTTGGCGCTCAGTTAGCGGCCAAGTTGTTTATAAAATATCTAAACCCGCGAATAAATTGAATTTTTTATAATTTTTCGTTGACGAACATGGGGTGCCTCGATAATATGCGCACCACTTGAAACGCACAGCATTTTAAGTATTCGGAGTGTAGCGCAGTCCGGTAGCGCGCTTGCTTTGGGAGCAAGATGTCGGGGGTTCGAATCCCTCCACTCCGACCATTTTTAGAACCACCTTAATTAAGTCCAGTACGCGCCCGTAGCTCAGCTGGATAGAG
>SXGR01412669.1_pt1 | contig 10486 bp, 11 predicted proteins | sample 3174711 | NCBI WGS metagenome assembly SXGR01 (sample SAMN11356860, study PRJNA531348) | freshwater metagenome | isolation source: freshwater sample F1-60 | place: China: Fuxian Lake, Yuxi | collected 2017-12-25 | reverse complement strand
TGCTGATCACCAGCCGCGCGAGTTATGAAATGGTGCAGAAAGCAACCATCATGCATATCGGTCTTGTCGCTGCGATCTCGGCACCGACAAGTTTTGCGGTCCGTCTGGCAGCAAGCGCGGGCGTGACGCTGATTGGTTTCATGCGTGACCATTCGTATGTAATCTACACCCACCCGGAGCGGCTGGAGAGCTAAGTTATGGACAGTCAACAGTTAATCAAAATGGCCAACCAGATTGGTCAGTTTTTTGAGAGCATGCCCAATCGCGAAGCCGCAGAAAAAGATATCGCCACGCATCTCAAGCGTTTCTGGGATCCGCGTATGCGTCGTGTGATCGTGGCGAGTCTGGATACTGATGATGCCGGCAGCATGAGCCCTATCGTGCGTGAAGCCATCACCACACACCGGCAAATGCTGGCTTGAGTGCTATGCATTCGCTTCGTTGACAGTGACCTGGCTCGCTGCGAAAGACACCGTGTCTTTGCCTGAATAAAAAAACCACCATCCCTATCAGGCCCCACAGAAAAGCCTCATCGCCGCTATAAACTCCGATTGACTGTGATTCGACCGGGCCAGCACGAACAGCGCATGGCGATCAGCCTCCACCAGGCTCTGCCAAAAAGAAATCGGCGGTAACGGCAGATGTTGGGCCTCGCACTGCCGAACCACCACGTCGGGCCATGTCTGCGTGACACGCCAGCCTTGCTCAACCGGCCTGGGCTCTTCGGCCATTGCGGTACCGCCATGACGATTTACCATTGTGATTAATGCCGCCCTGTAAGTGCCTTGCGCCTCGGGCGTGTCGACGGGCAGCTGCAGAAGCAGTCGTTTCTCTTCTTGGGTAAACGCCTGCCACTGCGACAACCGCACTCGGATACCTGCACAATCAAGCTTGTAGCGGACACGCAGCGGGATCAGGTACAAACTGCTCGCTTCCTGAGATTCAAAGGGATAAAAATCTCTGGTGGTCATGCTGCAGGCCCAAAAATAGAGAATGTGAGGATCATTTGATCATGATGGCAGAGTGACGTTAGAATTTGAGGCTGACCCAACCGGGACGCTTCCTGTTGGGAGCGCGCACATCGCAAGGAAGATATCAAAATTATAATTCTAAACACTTGCTTTACGAATGTCGGCACCGGGGGCGACTTCCAGTGAAGAAAACCATCGCAATATTCCTGCATCATCCCACGTGCTCGATTGAATCCGTCAACGGCGTCATCATCGCCCTCACATCAAACTACCACATTCGGGTGTTCACGCGTCACAAAGTCCCGGACGGATTTTTTGATACGGTTGACATGGTTGTTTTTCCGGGTGGCGTGGGCGACGACAGCGCATTCGTCTCGCTACTGAAAAATAATATTGATGAGATCGAAAGCTTTCTTCACAAAGGCGGAAAATATCTTGGTATCTGCATGGGTGCTTATTGGGCCGACTCCTATTATTTCGGCCTGCTCAGGGATACGCGGGTCGTGCAATACATCAAACGCCCCAAGTCGGATATCAAATCTTCTTATGCCACCACCTTGCCGATTGTCTGGCGAGGTGAAGATCACCGAATGTATTTTTATGATGGTCCGACTTTCGTCGGCGGCGAATTCGAGAAAATTGCGACCTATGCCAATGGTGATCCGATGGCAATTGTACAGGGGTCGGTCGGTTTGATCGGATGCCATCTCGAGAGTGAGGATAGCTGGTACATGAAAAAAAACATGCGTCCTCACTGGCATTATGGCGAACATCATGACCTGCTCTTGCAGTTTGTTGTTGACTACCTGCTTGAAGAAAACCAGATGGCACTGTTCTGACCTCAGAGGAACGCTCAATAGAATTTCGAAGCAGCGCGTCCTGTCACTCGTGTTCGCCTCAACCGCACTTTGTTGCCCTCCCCGCCGAATAACAAGAACGATGATTGCCTTGTGAGAAAAAACCGGGCTTGGCAGTTTGCGTAGTCCGATGCGACTGGCAAAAAAATTAACAAACTATTACACAAAAGGCAGAGATTCATGCATCAGGATGTACACACCGAATTACTGAATACGCCGGGCCGGCGCGGTGATATTGAACGCTTCATGTCTCGGCCTTTCATTCAGCACATGCTGATCACGCTCATCATCGTGAACGCCGCTATCTTGGGCATAGAGACCAACCCGGAAATCATGGCCTCCATAGGAAAAGAACTGATCCTGCTCGATCACGCCATCCTGTGGGTTTTTATTGCGGAGATCGTCTTGCTGATCGCCGCACGCGGCTGGCATTTTTTCAAAGATCTGTGGTGTATTTTCGATTTTCTGGTGGTGGCGATAGCGCTGGTGCCGGCCACCGGAAGTTTGTCCGTGCTGCGGGCACTGCGCGTCCTGCGGATTTTGAGGCTAATTAATAAAATAGAAAGTATGCGTCGCGTGGTCAGCGCCTTACTGGGCTCCCTGCCCGGTCTGGGCTCGGTTTTCGGACTGGTACTGATTGTGTTCTATGTCTCTGGCGTGATCGCCACGAATATGTACAGCGCAGAATTTCCCAAGCGCTTCGGCACGCTGGGAATGAGCTTCTACACTTTGTTTCAGGTTATGACGCTGGAGGGCTGGTCAAAAGAAATCGCCCGTCCCATCATGGCGATCTATCCGTCGGCGTGGATATTTTTTCTGATCTTTATTTTTATCTCGACGTTCATTGTCGTAAATCTGTTCGTCGCAGTGATTGTGGATTCAATCAACTCAATCAAACACCACGAAGAAAATAAGGGCAACGAGCACAAGGAAGAGGATGTCGCGGCAAATATCCGAGCGCTGCGTCAAGAAATCGCCGAATTGAAGACAATGATCAAGTCCAACACCAACGATCTGCGCTGAGCGCAAACGCCGAACAGGAGGGGCATCAGCCCTTCCCGAACAGCGCTTTGTTGTTCTTCACCGCGATAGACTGAAAATACGGTTTGAACTCGGACTCATTGAAACCGAAGCGTTCCATGAATTGCTCGAACAATTCCAGCTCCTGAGGCAAAGCCTCGCCGTTGGCTAGAATCGCGTCATACAAGTTCACCAGAATCGAGAGCTGCTGATCGTGATCCAGCAAGGTCGCGCTGTCCTTGATGAATTGATCGACTGTATTAAATTTAGTGTAGCGTGTTGCCACTTCCAGCAAAACGCGATCATCGTGCACCGCTATCACCAGCCGACGTATCTCCTCCGGCTCTATTCGCCCATCCGCATTAATCATGTAGATCATCGCAGCAGCAAATGCAATGCGAGGCGTCAGCTCGGGCGACTCGCCAAAGTACTCGGTCAGGGCTGCTCCGCAATGAATGCAGTATTTTGCCTCCGCGCCATGCCCCTCGGTCACACAAGCATGACAGGTACGCGTGGTGGACTCAGTCAGTGTCTTTCGAACGGCATGTTGCGCAATCATTTCAGCGGAAACGATACCGGTCGGTACCGCGAGAATGCCCCAGCCAAACATCATCATCACGGAAGCCAGAAAACGACCCAAGTCAGTCTTGGGCGTGATGTCACCAAAACCCACCGTCGTCACTGTGGAGATGGCCCAGTAGATTGAGGTTGGGACACTGGTGAATCCGTTTTCTCCGCCCTCCACCACGTAAAGCATCGTGCCCAGAATAATCACCAGGGTCATGATGATGGAGAGGAACACGCCGATCTTGCGGCGGCTGTCGACCACGGCCAGCATCAACCACTGGTATTCGTCCACGTAGCCCGACATTTTCAAAATACGGAAGATTCTCAACAGGCGCAGGATGCGCACATCCAGCAGCACATAGGCTTCCGGCACGATAAGCGCAATGAAGCTGGGCAGTATCGATACAAAATCAATCACCCCGAGGAAGCTTCTTGCATACCGCACAGGGTTGGGACTGCATACCAGACGCGCGAGATATTCAAGCGTAAAGATGATGGTGAAACACCATTCCGCAGTAGTCAGCAACGATTGGTACTCGACGCGTATGCTTTGCACACTATCGACCATAATGATCAACAGGCTGATCACGATGGCCCAGACCAGAAACAGATCAAAACGACGACCTGCTGCCGTGTCGGCCTCAAAGATGATGGTGTACCACTTCAGGCGCCAGCCGGTCAGCGCATGAGCATAGTGACTTGCAGCGGTGTCTTGCATGGGATGTTCTCTCAGACTTGTTCGACTCGGGCGAGTGAACAGTTAGTTTTAATTTTGTTAATTTTTCTGTTTCGCTAATGGTTGACGATAGCGATCAGCCGGGAAAATGCTCGAGCAGGCGAATACTAAAACGATTCGCCTATGCTTTCCAGTCCGACAATGCGACGCCGGCATGAACGCTTCTGACCCCGACGCAACAGGGCACGCTGAAACCCGGTAAAATAGACTACCAATTTACTAATTTTTTCCCAATTTGTGCACGACGTCTGATGGACCACGCGCAACGGCATAAACTGAAACCGGATGCAGACGACTGGTGTAAAAAATAACGCTTTGTTTCTCAGCTCCAGGTACACCAATGTCTCAAACTTTGTTCGACAAATACGGCGGCGTGGCGACCGTGACCGAAATCGTTCGGGACTTCCATGAGCGGCTAATGCGCCGCCCGCACATCCGCCGCTACTTTGCCGATATGCCGATGGATAAAATCATTTCGCACCATATTGAGTATGTAACGTTCGCTCTTGGAAAACCCAGTAGCAAAATCAGCATGCAGCAGCTGCACGACCAACACATGACTACTGGAGTCACCAAAGCGTCTCACAATCTGATGATCGACTTGTTCGTCGACTCGGTTGAGGACAGTGGGTTCAGCGATGAGGATATTAAAACGATCATTGCCAGATTACAAGGTGTCACTGGCGAGATCGTCACCAAAGGTATTGAGAAATAAATCTGCTGAAGCCTTTTTCGTTTAGCCCGTTGACGAAGATCGCTGCTCACAGCCGGAATTGGGGCTTCGCCATGAATGACAAACCCAAACTGTCGAGCAAGGAAGCCATCTTTCAGGTATTCCGCCCGCATGGCAATCATGATGTTTCAGCAGAAAATTATCGGCTTAAAAAACAAACACAGTCCCAGCCTGTCAACGGCCCTGTCGAAAAAAATCACATCGACGATGCGACTGTATTCGCCTCTACGAGCAAAATCGAACCTCACACACTGACGCTGTCCGGCGCCGAAGCGCTCAATAGCACCGGCGATCAGGCTACTGAGAGCACCGCAATACCTGGACACGCTGGTCCACAGACCACGATACGGCTTGAGACCTTCTGCATCGGTATGGAGGAGCGGTTGGCCGCAATGCAAGTGGCACAGCAAAAGGCCAGGGAGCAGCTGAACGATCTTGAGGGCCAGTCTCAGGGAACGGATAAACTACCCGACGCGTGACGCTTTGCTCCCTGCATCGTGATCCGGCTCCAGTTACCCGTTATCAAAGGTCTACCCCATGTCATTGCCGAGTACCCTGCCTTCGGTCTGTCCCCACGACTGCACCAGTACCTGCGCGCTGGAAGTCGAGGTTCTGGATAACGGCCGCATTGGAAAAGTGCGCGGCTCTCAACGGAATTCGTATACCGCGGGCGTGATCTGCGAGAAAGTGGCCCGCTATGCGGAGCGACAGCATCATCCTGATCGACTGCAATACCCCCTGATGCGCACCGGCCCCAAGGGCAGCCAGCAATGGAAACGTATCTCCTGGGAAGAGGCGCTGGACCGCACCGCTGACCAACTGCTGCAAAAAGCGGCGCAACACGGCAGCGAAACCGTCTGGCCTTATTTTTATGCTGGCACCATGGGTCTGGTACAGCGCGATGGCATACAGCGACTCCGGCATGTGATGAATTACTCGCGCTGGCACGCCACCATATGCGTTGCGCTGTCAGACACAGGCTGGATCGCTGGCATTGGCAGCAAACGCGGTGTGGATTTGCTGGAAGCCGCCGAGTATGCAGATCTGATCGTGATCTGGGGTGGCAATCCGGTCAATACGCAAGTCAATGTGATCCAGCATGCGATGGCAGCCAAAAAACGCGGCGCACGTCTGGTGGTGGTGGATCCTTACCGTACCGGCACCGCCGAAAAAGCTGATCTGCATCTGGCCGTGCGTCCGGGTACCGATGGTGCGCTGGCTTGCGCGATCATGCATGTGCTGTTTGCTGAAAATTTTGCGGACTGGGATTATCTGCGTCGCTATACCGATTGCCCTGATGAACTCGCCGCGCACGTCAGCACGCGCACACCCGCCTGGGCAGCGGCCATTACCGGCCTGTCAGAAGATAGCATCATCGGCTTTGCACGCGAATATGGTCGTGCACGCGCGAGCTTCATTCGCTGCCATCACGGCTTCTCTCGCTCGCGCAATGGTGCCGCGAATATGCATGCGGTCACCTGCCTGCCTGCGGTTACTGGTGCATGGCAGCACCGCGGAGGCGGTGCCGTGTATGGGCACGCCGGACTGCTGCCGTTAAATCGTGGTCTGATCGAAGGTCTGGATCAGCTTGATACGAATGTGCGGACACTTGATCAATCGCGTCTGGGTGCCATCCTCATGGGCGATGCGGAGGCACTTCATGGTGGACCGCCCGTGACGGCCCTGCTGATCCAAAATACCAATCCGGCGGTGGTGTGCCCGGATTTGTACCGAGTAAGCGCCGGGCTGATGCGTGAAGATTTATTCACCTGCGTGCATGAGCAATTCATGACCGAGACCGCCTCACTGGCCGATATCGTGCTGCCGGCGACGACATTTCTCGAGCATGATGATTTTTATTCAGCCAGTGGTCACACGGTATTTCAGGTCGCTAAAAAACTGGTCGAGCCGCCTGGTGAGGCGCGCGAAAACCATTTTGTAATCTGCGAACTCGCCCGTCGCCTCGGTGCATCGCATCCCGGCTTTGACATGAGTGCCTGGGAGATCATGGATCAGAGCCTCAGGCAATCCAGACTGTGGGATGCGCAAACCAACTATGAACGCGGTGGTCAGGATCTGGCGGCACCTTTCGAACGGATGCATTTCCTGGATGGCTTCGATACGCCAGATCGAAAATTTCACTTCAAGCCAGATTGGTCGCGCTTTGGCGGCAGAGCGGCAGAGATGCCCGCCCTGCCAGACCACTTCGATGTCATCGACAATGCCACCGATGACAAACCCTATCGATTAGTCACTGCGCCAGCGCGCACCTTTCTCAATTCAACCTTCACTGAAACGCCGGGCTCACTAAAACGCGAGCGACGGCCGACTGCCCTGCTGCACCCTGACGATTGCGCAGCACTCAAGGTGAACGAAGGTGACCGTGTCAGCGTCGGTAACGAGCGTGGCTTGGTGACTGTTCACGTACAACCAAAAACAGGCCAGCAGCGTGGTGTGGTTGTGATTGAGGGTTTGTGGCCGAACCGGGCGTTTGATACAGGTCTGGGCGTCAATGCGCTGACAAGTGCAGATCCGGGATGGCCTAACGGCGGTGCAGTATTTCACGATACAGCGGTTTGGATACGCGTCAGCACTGCACGGGGATCTCGGTAGAGTCGGCTCTTGGATCAGTGCAGGTCCCGGGCGCGACCGCAGTGCTGTATTCACGAGCCTTTGCAGAGCAGGTTGTAAACGTCGATCTTGTCGGTACCATCGTCGGGCGGCATCCACTCGGTGTAGGGGCCTTCCATGTCGGGGATCGCTTCCCTGCCCATTTGCGTAAAATCCACCGAAGCCAGCAAGCGAATTTGTTTTGAAAAGCAATTAGCCTCCCAAAGAAATTTCGATGCGCGCCAGCTGAACTGGGGTGCAGGTCTCGACAAAATGACCATGATGGAGATCTTGGGTTTTTTCGCCCGGACGAGACTGCCGGGTTCGTAATAGGAGACGATGTGCACGTCGCCATCGTCGCGCTCGGTGAGCTGCCGCCACTCTGCTCTGCCCAAAGGACTCAGTAATAGTAGCGAGAGCAGTATCGTGGCGCGTAGTGTCATCATGTGCATTTTCTTGATAAGAAACCCGGGCCACAGACACGAGCAAGACGGGAAACCGAAAAAGACGAACAGCAATCGAGATAAACTTATACCAGTAAATCCCGAATCGCGATGTCTTGTGAATTTGACAAACACCATCACACCATGGATGGCACGATGAAAGAACCTGCATGAATGTCGCCCGGCTTCTCCTGAGAACTGCCTCTTTGTTCCCCGAGCGCACCGCCATCATGCTGGGGGACCGCAAACTGATCGACTATCGCGAGCTCGGGCGTCGCGCTGCCTCGATTGGGATGTCTCTCACATCCGATCTGCAGCTAGAACTAGGCGACCGGATCGCGCTGTTTATGAGTAATGATGTGGCTTATCTGGAGATCCTCTACGGCATCTGGTGGGCTGGACTGGTCGCCGTACCCATCAACGCCAAACTTCATTCGAAGGAAGTCGCCTACATACTCGAGAACGCTGGCGCCGCCTGTTTATTCTGCAGCGATGATCTGGCAACAGATATCGGACCCATTGCCGATAGCCTGCCGGCACTGCGCCGCGTCTTCACAGTAGGCTCAGACGACTATGTGCACTTGCAGCGCGCTACTCCCGCCCCAATGACACCACGCGCGCCCGACGATATCGCGTGGTTGTTTTATACCTCGGGCACCACCGGCTTTCCGAAGGGTGTGATGCAAACACATCGGAATTTGCTGACGATGATTTCCTGTTATTTCACTGACGTCGATGATGTCAGACCGGGAGATGCGATGGTTTATTCGGCGCCTCTCTCGCATGGCGCCGGTATGTATCATTTTCCTTACCTGCTGCGCGGCGCGCTGCATGTGATACCGGAATCGTGGGGTTTCGAACCGGGAGAGCTGTGCCGGCTTTCGAAAAATATCGGACAACTGTCGCTGTTTGCTGCGCCGACAATGGTCAGGCGGCTGGTGGATCACATCGACAAGACGGCTGCGGACCCGACAGGTTTCAAAACCATCATTTACGGTGGTGGCCCCATGTACACTGAGGACATACGCAAGGCGCTGTCGGTAATGGGGAATCGCTTCGTACAGATTTACGGACAGGGCGAGTGTCCGATGACGATTACGGCACTCGCGCGCGAACATCTAGCCGATACCGAGCATCCACGCTGGCTGGAGCGGATCGCCTCAGTTGGTATCGCGCAGTCGATGGTCGAGGTGATCACGACAGATGATCAAGGCCTCGCATTACCCCCGGGCGAGATCGGTGAAATCTGGGTGCGCGGTGATGCGGTCATGGCAGGCTACTGGAACAACCCTGAGGCCAGCGCCGCCGCTTTGCAGGGTGGCTGGCTGAGAACTGGCGATCTCGGGCGATTTGATGCCGACGGTTTTCTCACGCTGCATGATCGTTCCAAAGATCTGATCATTTCAGGCGGTGCAAATATCTATCCGCGTGAAGTCGAAGAAGTGCTGCTGCGTCATCCTTGTGTCAATGAAGTCTCGGTCATCGGCCAACCCGACGCAGAATGGGGCGAAGTGGTGGTCGCCTTTGTGGTCGCGAAAGACGTGACGGTGGCCGAGCTTGATGCGCTGTGTCTGGCCCACATCGCTCGTTTCAAGCGGCCCAAGCATTATCATTTCATTGATGCGCTACCCAAGAACAACTATGGCAAGGTACTGAAAACCGCGCTGCGTGAAGAGCTGGCACGCTACAATCCACATCACGATCCCGAGATACCTGAAAAATCATGAAAAAAACGCTCTTTACCATCGTCCTGCTCTGCGCCAGCCTGACACAAGCGAGCGTACGGGCAGACACCCCCGCTGCGAGTGAGCTGCTGCTGATTCAGCAATCGGTCAACACCCAGTGTCTGGCCCGTGGGCAGGGACGTGCGCGCATGCTGTGTCGATGCGCGGCTGTTTTGGTCAGCAACAAGCTCGCAACCGAAGGCACAGCGGGCTATCAGGAGAACGCCGAGGCGGTCTTTAATCAAGCCTTTGAATCCTGCATGAGTAACGAGGACCGCGCCTTTACCGCGGCGACTGCCAAACTTTATCAGTCCCAGCCTGCCGTAGAAGAATCCCTGCGCAAATCTGCTGCAAAACCATGACGATCCGAAGGCGTAATTACCGATGAACTCGCCGTGGCATTTGCAAGGCAAGGTCGCTATTGTCACCGGGGGTAATGGCGGTATTGGCCTCGGTATGGCGCAGGGACTGGCAGCCGCAGGTGCCACTGTCGTCATCGCAGCCCGCAATGCAGATAAAAGTGCGGCGGCAGTTGCCTCCATCCTCGCCTCGGGCGGGAAGGCCTCAGCGATTGCCGTCGATGTTACTGATGAAGCCTACTGCAAGACCATGGTGGCCTCGGCGGTCGAGAGGCATGGGCGTCTGGACATCTTGATCAACAATGCCGGCATCAACATTCGCAAACGACCAGAAGACTACGCGCTGGCCGAGTGGCAGCAGGTATTGCAGACCAACCTGAGCAGTGCTTTCCTCTGCTCTCAGGCCGCTTATCCCGAGATGAAACGGTCGTCCGCAGGCAAGATCATCAACATTGGCTCGATGATG
>SXGR01481424.1_pt1 | contig 10488 bp, 10 predicted proteins | sample 3174711 | NCBI WGS metagenome assembly SXGR01 (sample SAMN11356860, study PRJNA531348) | freshwater metagenome | isolation source: freshwater sample F1-60 | place: China: Fuxian Lake, Yuxi | collected 2017-12-25 | reverse complement strand
CGCGCTTGGCCTTCTCCTGGCGCCGGTGTGCTGGCTCATGGGCGTGCCGTGGGACGAGGCGATGACGGCCGGCGCGCTCATGGGACAGAAGACCGTCCTCAACGAACTCATCGCCTATGCGGAGCTCGCGCGCCTGCCGGCGGAGGCGCTGTCCGAACGCTCGCGCCTCATCATGGTCTATGCGCTCTGCGGCTTCGCCAATTTCGGCTCGCTCGGCATCATGATCGCGGGCCTGGCCACCATGGCGCCCGGGCGACGGGCGGAGATCGTGGCGCTCGGCCCCAAGTCCATCGTCTCGGGCACGCTGTGCACGTGTTTCATGGGCGCGCTGATCGGCGTCATGGCCTAGCCGCGGCCAAGGCCGCGGCGCACCTACCCGCGCCGGAAGACGACCGTCAGGTTGTTGGCCGGCATGGCGATCACGGCGGGGGCCGCGAAGCCCCGTGTCGCGGCGAACGCCGCGACCTCGTCCAGATCGCGCACGCCCCATTCGGGGTCTTGCATGCGAAGCGAGCGGTCGAACGCCTCGTTGCTCGGCGCCGTGTGCCGGCCCGCCACGCGGAACGGCCCGTAGAGCGCCAAGACGCCGCCCGGCGCCAGGATCGCCGCCGCGCCCTCGATGAGCGCGGCACCCGCCGCCCACGGCGAAATGTGGATCATGTTGACGCAAAGAACGACATCGGCGCGCGCGAACGGCCAGGGGCGCCTCCGCACGTCGAGGACGAGGGGCGGCGCCACGTTGCCCAAACCCGCGCTCCATGCGGCGATGGAGGCGTGGAGCGCCTCGTCCGCCTCGCTTGGCTGGAAATGGAGACTCGGATAGGTCGCCGCCAGATGTGCCACGTGCTGGCCGGTGCCGCTGGCGATTTCCAGGACCGCGCCGCTTTCGGGCAAATGCGGGCGGAGCGCGTCCGCGAGCGGCGCCTTGTTGCGCTCGGCCGCAGGCGAACTCAGGCACCGCCCGGCGTCCGGCGGCCCAGGCGGGGACATCGACCTCATCCGTGCATCACCGAGAAATAGACCGGTACCGCCACGTAGGAGAGCGCGGCAAGCACCAGCGCCGCGCGCACCCAACGCGGTTGGAAGCGCAGCCACAAGACGACGATGAGAGCGAGCGCCATCGCCCCTTCGAAGGGCGCCCAGATGTGGCCGTAGTAATCGGGGTTCCAGTACGAGACCGGCGACACGAACCGCCAATCCGAGAAGGGCCAGAAATGCGCGTGCGCGTCGTCCACGTGGAGCGGCATGTCCGTGGCGATGTGGAGCAGCGCCGCCCACGCGAAGACGGCCATGGCGCGGCCGGTCCAAGGGACATCATCCGGTCCGCGCGCCGACAAGAACACCGCGAGGAGGACCGCCAGATAGAGCGGGATCGAATGGCCGGCATCGGCCAGATCGCGCCACGGCGAGGCGTGGAACATTTCGTCCCACACTTGTGTCTCGGGAATGCCGGCCACCTTCGACCAAAGCCAGAGCGCGTAAATGGAGAGGTCGGGCGTCACGGCGCCCAGGATCGCGGCCACCGAGCGCGCCCGTGCGTGGGGTCGCGCGAAGATCGCGGCGGCGAGCAGAACATGGGTTGGCGTGTTCACGGCGCGATCTTCGCCTGCGAGACCCGTCCGCGCCAGACCGCGTTGACGGGGGGCGAACCGGCCCACCAAGATGGCGCGCGCGGGAGAGCAATTCCATGATCGAAGCCGATGTCGTCGTCGTGGGTGCCGGATTCGCGGGCCTGGTGGCCGCGCGCGAGATCGCCAGGCGGGGCCGATCGGTCGCGGTCCTTGAGGCACGGGGCCGCGTGGGCGGACGCATCTGGACCGAGATGCAGGGCGCGCAGCCCATCGAGCTGGGCGGGGTGTGGACGGGGCCCGGGCAGGATCGCCTGAAGGCGCTGGCGACTGAATTGGGCGTTGCCTTTGTCGAGCACGGTCGGCACGGCGGCGATTCCGTCTACATCCGCGGCGAGGAACGCATCGTATCCACGCCCGATTCGGGCCGGCGCGACTACCGCAAGATCTTCGGACAAGGCTTGGTCGACGCGGTGGCGCGCCTCGACCAGATGGCCATGACCATTCCGCCCGAGGCACCCTGGACGGCCCCCCGCGCGGCGGAGTGGGACGGGCAGACCACGCGCACCTGGATGCAGGCCAACATGCCCGCCGACTACGCCGAGGCGGTGGGCCACGTCATCGAGGGCTATCTCATTCCCCAAAGCGAAATGTCGTTCTTCCACGCGCTGGTCTACGCGCGCATGAACGGCGGCTTCGCGGGCCTCATGGGTTTCGACGGCAAGCCGCACGACACCGAGGTGTTCGTGGGCGGCACGCAACAGATCGCGGACCGCATGGCCGCGCGCCTCGACGGCGCGGTCCATCTGAACGCGCCCGTCCGCCGCATCGCGGTGGATGGGACCGGCGTCACCGTCACGGGCGACGGCGCGTCCGCGCGCGGCACGTTCTGCATCGTGGCGCTGCCACCGGTGCTCGCGGGCCGCCTCGTGTACGCGCCCGCCATGCCGCCCTTGCGCGACTATCTGACCGCGCGCTTTCCCATCCGCGGGCGCATGCGCATGACGGTTGTTTATCCCCGCCCCTTCTGGCGCCAGAAGGGGCTCTCGGGCTCGGCGACGACGAAGATGTTCATGGCGTGGGATTCGAGCATGGACGGGCCGCTCGGCACGCTCGTGGTGCAGCTCGACACCGTGCTTTCGCGCACGCTGTACCTCCAGGAGAAGGTGGTCCGGCAGAAAAGCGTGCTGGCCGAGCTGGCTCGCTGCTTCGGCCCCGAGGCGGAGGCGCCCGCATCGATCCGCGAAGTCTATTGGGCGGCCGAGGAGTACAGCCGCGGTTGCGTCTCGGCCTGCCTGCCCGGCGTTTGGACGTCCTACGGTCAGGCACTCCGCGAGCCGGTGGGGCGCATCCATTTCGCGGGCGCCGAGTGCGCCACCACCTTCCTCTCCAACATGGAGGGTGCGGTGCAGTCGGGCCAGGACACCGCGAGTGCGGTGCTGGCGCGCCTCAACTGACGAGGGAGCGATGATCGTGGGATTGACCGCCGCCGAGCTTCGCGCCATCCGCGCGCCCATCGCGAGCGCGCGGACGCTGCCTGCCCGCGCCTTCACCTCGGACGATTTCTTCGCGCTGGAGCGCGAGCGGGTGTTCCATCGCCATTGGGCGGCGCTGTGCTTCGCCCACACGGTGGCGGAGCCGGGCGACCTGCGGCCCGTCATGTTGATGGGCGTGCCGCTTTTGATCGTGCGCGGGGCGGATCGCGCGCTCCGCGTCTTCCACAATATCTGCCCCTATGACGGATGCCTCGCCGCGCTCAAGGACCAGCGCGGGGCCGCCCATATCGAGACCTACTATCACGGTTGGCGCTACGCGCTCGACGGCGCGCTCCTCCAAGCGCCATGGTGGGACGGCACGCCGGACGGGAGCCTCGCCGCGCTCAAGGGCCGGCCCACGGATTTGGTCGAGGTGCCGAGCGCGGTGCGCTTCGGCGTGCTCTTCGTCGATTTGGGCGGCCGGGCCGGATCGATCGACCTTCATTTGGCGCCGCTCCGCCGCCTTCTGGCCGCCTTCGACATGGAGGCTTTGGAGCCGGTCGAGGACGACGATGGCCCCACCGCGCGCACGGGGCGCACGGTCAAGGCGAACTGGAAGACCTATCTGGAGAACGCCGCGATCAACATCCTGCACGAGGGCTTCACGCACGAGAGCTACCGCGCCTCGCCCGACGTGCCGCGCGCGAAAGACGGCAAGCGCGCCTTCTTCACCCGTCTCGAAGGCGCACTCATCGCCTTCGGTTTCGAGATGGAGGCCGTGGGCACCACCTACGGCGTGGACACCACGCCGCATCTGGGCCGGCATACCCAGCCGACGCAGGGCTTCTTCATCACGCTCTATCCCAATCTCGTCATGCCCGTCCGGCCGACGATGATGCGGGCCAATATCTGCTTGCCGGAGGCGCCGGGATTCACGCGCATCCTCCATTGCGGGCTTTTCCCGCCCAAGGCGCGGGCGCACGCTGATTTCCCGGCCTTCCACGAGCGGTTGGTCAAGAGCTATCGCCGCGTCTACGCCGAGGACCAGGCGGCGATCGAGGCCGTGCAGGCGGCACGGCGTTCGCCCGTTTACACCCAGCAATATTTCGCGCCGTTCTGGGACGACCTTCACCACCGGCTCACGCGCCTGGTGGCGGACGACGTGGCCAAAGCCGCGCCGCGCCCGAAGACTTCGCGCCGGCGCAGGATCAATAAGCGCCGGCGGCGTGGGTGACGCGCCGCACGGGGGCCGCTATTCTGACCGTCACCAATTCGGGGAGAGGGCAATGAACAACGAAGTCATCATCACGTGCGCGGTCACGGGCGGGGGCGACACGGTCGGCAAGCATCCGGCCATCCCCGTGACGCCCGAGCAGATCGCGAACGCCGCCATCGAGGCGGCCAAGGCCGGCGCCGCCGTCGCCCACATCCATGCCCGCGATCCCAAGACGGGCAAGAACAGCCGAGATCCCGCCTTCTTCCGCGAGATCGTGAAGCGCGTCCGCGAATCGAACACCGACGTCGTCATCAACCTGACCGGCGGCAATGGCGGCAGCTGGGGACCGAGCCCGGACAACCCGATGAAGACCGACCCCACGCGCGACGACGTGGTGGGCCCGCTTGAGCGCATGAACTACATCCTGGAGCTGAAGCCCGAGATTTGCAGCCTCGATTGCGGCGCCATGAATTTCGGCGACCGCATTTACGTGAACTCCCCGTCCTTTCTCCGCATCATGGCGGACAAGGCCAAGGAAGCCGGCATCAAGCCGGAGCTGGAAGTCTTCGACATGGGCCAGGTCCAGATCGCCAACACGCTGATCGCCGAAGGCCACGTGGAAAGCCCGGGGCTCTACCAGCTGTGCCTGGGCATCAGTTACGGCGCGCCCGCCACGCCCGAAGCCATGATCACCATGCGCAACATGCTGCCGAAGGGCTCGCACTGGGCCAGCTTCGGCATCAGCCGCATGCAGATGCCGATGGCGGCGACGGCCGTGGTTCTGGGCGGCAATGTGCGCGTGGGCCTCGAGGACAATCTGTATTTGGACCGCGGCGTCTTTGCGTCGAACGGCCAGCTCGTCGAGCGAGCGGTCGAGATCGTGACGCGCCTGGGCGCGCGCGTTCTCAACCCCGCCGAGGCGCGCAAGAAGCTGGGCCTGAAGAACGGTCCCGAATCGCGGCGCTGAACGCGGCCTAGAGCCGCGTGCCGCCGTTCGCGATGACGACCTCGCCGGTGACGTAGGCGGCGCCCGCGCACAGAAAGACGATGAGTTCCGCGTAGTCCGCGGGCTGCCCCACGCGCTGGAGCGGCACGCGGGCGCGCGCATTCGCCTCCATGTCGCCGAAGGAACATTCCCAGTTCGAATTGACGTAGCCGGGCGCGATGCCGTTCACGCGCACCTCGGGGGCGAGCGCCTTGGCGAGCAACTCCGTCTGGCGGAGGAGGCCCGCCTTGGCGCAGGCATAGGCGAGGCTGGAGGCGCCGCCGCCGAAGGCCGCGTCGGACACCGTGTTGACGACGGCGCCCTTGGCCGCGCGCAAGTCCTTGGCCGCCGCCTTGGTCATCCAGAAGGCGCCCATCAGATTGACGGATAGGATGCGCTCCCAGAATTGGGGCGTGAGGGAATCGAGATCGTTCACGGGAATGGGCGTCTTGGTCGCGGGCGTGCCCGCGTTGTTGACGAGGTAGTCGAGCCCGCCCAAGGCCGCGCGCGCCTGGCCCACGATGGCGGCGGCACCGGCCTCGCTTCCGATATCGCCCGCGACGGGAACCACGCCCCAGCCCTCGGCCTTGAGGCGCGCGGCCTCGGCTTCGAGACGGGGACCAAGCACCAAGTCGTTCATCGCGACCGTGGCGCCCGAGCGTGCGAGCAGCGCCGCCGTGCCGAGCCCGATGCCGGACGCGGCACCCGTGACCAAGGCGCGCTTGCCCTTCAGGTTGAACGCGATCAGATCCGACATGGTCTCCTCCCCGAGTGACGTTCGGATCATCCCCCGGCTCGCGCGACGCCTGCAAGGAAGCGGCCTTGACGGGGCGCCTGCCATGGCCCGTCATGGGCGCGGGAGGGCGTCCATGGTCTTCGAGCAAGCCGAATACGCGCGGCGCCTGGCGGCCACGCGCGCGGCCATGGCGAAGGCCGGCATCGACGTGTTGGTCGAGGCCGACCCGGCAAACATGTACTGGCTCACGGGCTATGAGGGCTGGAGCTATTACGTGCCCCAGGCGGTTCTCGTGCCGCAGGCCGAGGGCGAGCCGGTGTGGATTGGGCGCGGCTTGGACCTGACCGGCGCGCGCCTGACCGCGCATATGAAGTCCGAGAACATTCTGGCTTTCCCCGAAGACCTCTTCGAGCGGAAGGACCGCCACCCCATGCAGTTCTTCGCCGCCGAGATGGCGCGCCGGGGCTGGGACAAGGGTCGCGTGGGCCTCGCCAAGGATTGCCAGACTTTCACCGCGCGTTCGCGCGAGGCGCTCATCGCCGCTCTGCCGAATGCCCGGGCGGTGGACAGCGATCTGCTCGTGAACTGGCTGCGGCTGGTGAAGTCGCCGGCCGAGATCGCCCATATGCGCGCGGCGGCCCGCATCACCGAGCGCATCATGGCCACGTTCTTCGCCATGGCCGCGCCGGGTGTGCGCGAATGCGACGTGGCCGCCGAACTTCAGAAAGTGGCGACCGAAGGCCATGACGGCGTCGCGGGCGACTACCCGGCCTCCATCCCCTTCATCGCCGCAGGGCCGTTCGTGGCGACGACGCACCTGACATGGACCGAACGGCGGTTCGAGACGGGCGAGACGGCGAGCGTGCAGGCCTCGGGCGTCCGCCGTCGTTACCACGCGCCCCTCGCGCGCACGATGCACCTGGGCCCGCCGCCCGCGCGCCTCAAGGAGCTGGAAGACATCGTCTTGGAGGGCGCGCACATCGCCATGGATGCCGCGCGGCCGGGGCGACCGTGCCAATCCGTCGAGGCCGCCTGGCGCGCGCATCTGGCGAAGCACGGCCTGACCAAGGAGGCGCGCATCGGCTATCCCGTCGGCATCGGTTATCCGCCCGATTGGGGCGAACGCACCGCGAGCTTCCGGCCCGGCGACACGACGGTGCTCGAGGAGAGCATGACCTTCCACCTGTTCCTCGGCATGTGGCTCGAAGACCGGAGCTTTTCGGTGAGCGAGACGATTCGCGTCGCGCCCTCGGGCGGGGAGCCGCTTTGCGACGTGTCTCGCGCGCTGTTCGTGAAGAACTGAGCGGAAGGAGTCCTCCATGAAGAAAGACGTCTTCCTCGAAGAGGCGCGCCTGGGCGCACGGAGCGAGGCCATCGTCCGCTACGACGAGGTGCCGCATCTCGCCACCCTGCCGCCGCGCTTCCGCGGTTTCTCGCTCACCGACCTGGCGCATGTGGTGATGCTGGCCGAGACCGGAATCCTGCGGCGCGACCGGGCGGCGAAGCTGCTGGGCGGGCTGCTGGAGGTGCACGAGATGGGCCCCGCGCGCTTCCCCTTCGATCCGCGCACCGGCTCCTATCTCGTGCAGATCGAACACTATCTGGAGGCGAAGCTCGGCGCCGACATCGCGGGACGCATCCAGACCGGGCGCAGCCGCAACGACCAGGACGCCTCGGCCGACCGAATCTTCCTACGCGATCTGTTGCTGGAGGTGGCGGGCGATGTGCTGGCGCTTCTCCGCACCACGCTCGCAAAGGCACGCGCGCACGCCGGCACGGTGATGCCCGGCTACACGCACCTCCAGCACGCCCAGCCCTGGACGTTCGGCCATTACCTGATGCGCCAGGCCAGCATCCTCGAACGCGACATGCAGCGCCTGCGCGAGGCCTATGGGCGCACCAATCTGGGCGTCCTGGGCGGCGCCGCGAACGCGGGCACGTCCTGGCCGCTCGATAGGCGGCGGGCGGCGGCGCTGCTCGGGCATGACGGCCTCGTCGTCAATTCCTCGGACGGCGGCCTCTTCGCGCGCGACGTGCTGGAGGAAGGGGCGGCCACCCTCGCTCTCCTCATGAGCAATGTGGGCCGCTTCGCGACGGACCTTTACCTCTGGTCGTCCTGGGAGTTCGGCTATGTCGAGGTGGCCGACGGCCTGGCCGGCACCAGTTCCATCATGCCGCAGAAGAAGAACCCGCATTCGCTGGAACGCATCAAGGCGGTGGCGGGCCAGGCGGCGGGCTGGCTCGCCTCCATGATGGGCTGCCAGCGGGGCGTGTCCTCGACCGATCTCGACTTCGAGTTCTCTGACAACCCCCTCCCCCTCATGGGTGAGGCGACCAAGGGCGCCTTGCGCCTCTTGGAGGAAAGCGTGCGCACCCTCATCGTGCGCGAGGCGCGCATGGCGGCAAACGCGGGCGCCTTCTGGAGCACGGCGAGCCACCTGGCGGACGAGCTGGTGCGCCGCTTCGACCTGCCCTTCCGCACCGCGCACCACGTGGTCGGAAAATTCGTGAAAGACACCATCGATGCGGGACGCACGCCGGCCGAGGCGCGCGCAGACGACCTGCATGCGGCGGCGCGCGAATTCGGCGCCGCGCAGGTCAAGACGGACGACGCCGAGTTGCGCCGCATCTTGGACGCGCGTGCCTTCGTCGATAGCCGGGTGACCGAGGGCAGCGTGAACCCGTCCAAGGTGCGCGCCCATGCCGAGCAGGTGGACGCGCTCGCGGACGAGCACGCGCGTTGGCACGTGGCCGCCGTGGCCAAGCGCGATCAGGCGATCGCGGAGCTGGAACGGCGCGCCCGCGCCATCGCGGCGGAGGCACGCTGAGCCGCGCCGCCGCGTAGGGACGAGAGGTGCCGCCGTCAGCCGAACCGCATGGCCGGCACGGACCGCAGCACGAAGGATTCGACCTTGGCGAACACGGCGCCGTGGGCCGCCTTGATCTGGAGCCACTCCGCGTCCTCGCGGAACTTGGCCCAGCCCTGCGCGATCGCCTCGGCCGAGGGCCATTCCATCGTGTACCAGTGATGGCGCGAATCGGCCGCGTCGACCCAGTATTCGCGGACGTTGAAGCCCAGGCGCTTCAGGATGGGCCCCACGCGATTCTGCATGACCTCCATCATCTGGGCGTCCTTGCCGTCGGCGGCGATGTAATGGCGCAATTCGGTGACCACGCGGCCCTCCCCTGTTGAGGCGCCACCTCTAGCGCGTCGCGACCCGCGCCGTAAAGCGGGACCGGGACGCCTCAGGCGGCGGTGCGCGCAAGCCAGAGCCCTGCCGCCAGCGCGCCCACGGCGAGCACGACGGACAGCGCGGCATAGCTGGCGGCCAGCACCATCTCGCCCCGCTTCCAGAGCATCACGACCTCGAGCGAGAAGGTGGAAAAGGTCGTGAAGCCGCCCAACACGCCCACACCCAGGAGCGCCTGCCAACGCTGGACGGCATGATGCGAGCCGCCCTCGCCCGCGCGAAACGCGAACCAGCCCGCGAGAAGACCCATGGCCAGGCCGCCCGCCACGTTGATGAACAGCGTGCCGTAGGGAAACGCGGTGCCGAACCAGCGCGCGCTGAACACTTCAATGTAGTAGCGCGCGACACCGCCCGCGCCGGCGCCGAGAAAGACGAGAACCGGGGTCATGGATTTTCGTACCCGACGCGCGCCGCGATTCCAAGCGTCCTATCGCTTGCCGCCGGGCGGGCCGTCGGGTGCGATCATCTGCTCGAACAGAACCGACAGCGCCTCCTCGCCCCGGCCGGCGTCCATCGCGCGGCGGAAGGCGCGCTGCACGGTTTCCGCCAAGTCGGGATCGATGCCCGAGGCGCGGGTCAGGTCCACCGCGCGGTCGTAGGCGTGCGCGTAGCGTTCGAGCGCGGCCTGGTGCTTGGAATAATCGCGCGCCGCCATGTGCCCGCCGAAGAGCCGCATCGCCTCAACGCGCGAGGGCAGCATGTCGATGGCGACCTCCACGAAGGTCTCGATGGGGAAGCCCGCCTTCTGGCACAGCGCCGCGCCGTGGAAGAAGCCCAACCAGCCCGCGAAGGAATACGCGTTGATGGCACGCGAGAAGGCCGGCGCCGCGCCGATGGTGGGGCCTGCGTAGAGCGGCTTCCCGCCCATGGCCTGGAAGGCGGCACGATCCGCGTCGTAGAGCGCCTGGGGCCCCGAATAGACGACGGTGCAGCGCCCCGCGAGGATGTCGCCGGGATAGCCCAAGATCGTGCCGTCCAAATAGCCGATGCCCGCGTCCCCGCACCACGCGGCCAGCGCCTTCGCCTCGTCCACCGCCGCGGTCGTCGATTGCACGAGGGTCGTGCCCTTGAGCGCCGCGGCCATGGCGGTCGTCATGACGACGTCCTTGGTCGCCGCGTGATCCTTGACGCAGACGACGACGAGTTGCGCGCCGGCCACGGCGTCGGCGGGCGTGGCGGCGAGGCGCGCACCGGCGGCGGCCACCGCCGCGCCCTTTGCCGCCGTGCGGTTCCACGCCGCGACGGCGAAGCCCGCGT
>SXGR01646610.1_pt1 | contig 10489 bp, 6 predicted proteins | sample 3174711 | NCBI WGS metagenome assembly SXGR01 (sample SAMN11356860, study PRJNA531348) | freshwater metagenome | isolation source: freshwater sample F1-60 | place: China: Fuxian Lake, Yuxi | collected 2017-12-25 | reverse complement strand
GGCACGGAGGTGCCGCTGCTGGGGGTCAACCTCGGCTCGCTCGGCTACCTGACGGACATCCCGCTGCCGGAGCTTACGCGCGCGTTCGCGCAACTGGTGGCGGGCGACTTCCACCTCGAGGACCGCGCGCAGGTCAGCTGCGCCGACCAGCCCCCGATGGCCTGTCCCAAGGACAGCGGCGTGGCGTCCTGAAGGTGCGTGCGACCCGTCTTGATGATGTGCGCGTACTGCGCGGCCTTGGCGTCAAAGACCACCACCAGAGCGTCGATCGCCGGCAGGAGCCGCTTGTGCACCTCGACCGCCGAGGCCACGTGCATCGCCGTCGGGAAGGCGTCGTTGGTCGACTGCGCCCGGTTGACGTGATCGTTGGGGTGCACAGGCGACTTTCGACCCCGCTCTCCCCCCATGATCTCGCTGGCCCGGTTGGCGATCACCTCGTTGACGTTCATGTTCGTCTGGGTCCCGCTGCCCGTCTGCCAGACCTTCAGCGGGAACTCCTCGTCCCACCGCCCCTCGCTGACCTCGCCGGCCGCCTCGACGATCGCCGCGCACACCTCGGCGCTGATCCCCCCAAGCCCCGCGTTGACCTCGGCCGCGGCCTGCTTGACCACCGCAAAGGCCTGGATCAGCGGCGCCGGCATCAGCTCCCCGTCCCCGATCCGGAAGTTCTCCAGCGAGCGCTGGGTCTGCGCCCCCCAAAGGCGATCCGCCGGCACGCGGACCTCCCCCATGCTGTCTGTCTCGATGCGCTCGCTCATGGCTCCTCCTCTCCCTCTTCGCCTCCGACGGCGAGCCCCTGGCCCGCCACGCCCTCGGCCGGTTGTTCGCGCTGCTGCGCCATCGCGTCCAAAAAGTCTTGATACCGCGCCGCGTTGGGCGTCGCCGACGGATCCGGCGGGAAGGCCCCGAGCGGGTAGCCCGCCAGCCTCGCCAGCGCCAGGATCGCCATCGACGACGTATCCATATACCGCCTCGGCGCCGTCGGCCTCGCGTACCCCTGGCCGTGCGCCGCCCTCGTCTGCGCCGCGTATCGCTCGATCTGATCGGCCAGGATCGCCTCCAGGTGCCGCTCGCCGGGCTGGGTCAGCTCCAGCAGCGCCGTACACAGGCCGCCGTAGCGCGCCATCGTGCCGTGCTGCGCCGCCGTCAGCTCACCGTCAAAGATCGCCCCCGAGAGCAAGCCCAGGCCCATCCGCACCTCGTCCTCGAAGCCCCGCACCGCCGACCCCAGGCACCCGGCGTAGACCGCCGCCGCCAGCCCAAGCAGGTGCTGCGGGTGCCTCAGCGGCTCGCCGAGCAGCCCCGGCGACAGGGTCCGCAGTTCCGCCTCCAGCTGCGCGTCCGCCAGCCCCGCCCGCCCGATGACCAGCGGCAGACCATAGACCGCCGCCAGCCGCTTCGCCAGATCGATCTGCCCCCCGAGCAGCCCCAGCTCCACCGGCATGATCCGGCGCGTCAGGAGCTGCTCGGGCGCGTGCCGGATCAGGTGCATCCCCGGGTTGGCCGCCAGACAGCGCGACGCCATCCAGAAGTCGTCCAGCACCGACTCGGCCGACCCCCCCGCCGCGAAGCGCATGTGCCCCCGCGAGGCGTAGGCCGCCGCGTAGCGGTAGTCCAGCTCCCCGACGTACTTCTCGACCTCCAGATCCAGCTCGGCCAGCAGCCCCTCGGCCGCCTCCATGTCCAGATCCGCAACCCTCGGGCTCGCCTGCGTCATCGCCCCTTCCTCGATCACCCCCGCGCCGCACTCCACCCGGACGCCCAGATCCGGCGCCTCCCCACGGCGCCGCGCAGACTATACCCCGACGGACGCAATGAAAAGAGCCTCCGAGCGATCGCCTTTGTTGATGAGGTGAGCGATCCTGACGCGCGTGAGCGACGCGGCGCTGATTACACGTCGATCGGGCTGCGGACACCGTATGGACCGAGATCGAGCACATGGGTATAGATCATCGTCGTCTCGACGCTGGCGTGTCCGAGCAACTTCTGAATGGTTCGAATGTCCGTGCCTGTTTTGAGGAGCTGGGTGGCAAACGTGTGGCGAAAGGTGTGGCACGTCACGCGCTTGTTCACCCCATACAGAACGGTCGCGCGTTTGACGGCCTTTTGCACAGAGCTCTCGTGCAGATGCCAGCGCCCCTTGAGGCCGGTCTGTGGGTTGAGCAGCAGACAGGACGCCGGAAAGAGGAACTGCCACCTCGGATCGTGATCGGCTTTGAGCTTCCTGTGCAGGGCTTCGGGCAAGACCACGCTGCCGCCCCCATCCCTGCGATCGCGCTCAAATCGATCCAGGACAGCCTCGATCTGAGCCTCCAGGGCCGCGCTCAAGCTCTGGGGCAGGATCGTCTCGCGATCGCGTTGTTTGGCATCGAAGACCAGAAGCCGCCGGTTGCCAAGATCCACATCCTTGATCCTCAGCCCAACGGCCTCACCCACACGCAGCCCGGATCCGTACATGAGCTGCACCACGAGCCTGACGCCGGGCTCCACCGCCTGGATGATCGCCAGCGCCTCTTCGTGGGTCAGCACCACAGGCGGTCTCTTTCGCCTGTGCGCCGCCTGGAGCCCCTTCATGTCGGTGGGCAGCGGCGCCTGAAGCACCTCGCGATAGAGGAACACCAACGCGTTGAGCGCCTGGTTCTGGGTGGACGCTGACACTCGCTTCTCCACGGCGAGGAAGTTCAGAAAGGCGATGACCTCCTGGGCCCCCATCTCGATCGGGTGGCGCAGCTCATGAAAGAACAGATAACGCTTGATCCAACTCCCGTAGGACTTCTGTGTCGCCAGGGCGTAACGCCGGGCCTTCATGGTGTGCCTGACCTTCTCCATCAACCTCATGTCGCCTCCAAAGCGCCTCGCCCTGTCCCCAGGCGCGTTTTGCCCCTGCGTCCGACCTGCCCAACACGGTCCCCCACAAAACGCGCCGCTCCAGCCCGCGTCAGGGTCGTTTGATCGGGCGCATCCTCCTTGTTGTTGTTCAGATCCTCGCCCCTCAGGCGGCTTTTGCAGCCTGATCGCTCTCTTATCCGCGCTGGCGAGCGCGTTTTGATCGTGGTGCCTTGTTCGGCGAGCCCGACTGTCACGGGATCGATGGGGATCGGGACGTCGTGCTATGCCGCTGGGCCTGTGGTTGTCTGCGGGCGGGATATCACCTTTGAGGCAGTGCTCCTGTCGGCGGCATAGCACAGGCCAATGGGTTGCTTATCCCGCCCACCAGCGGTATAGTCCCGGGGAGATATCCCGCTTGCGGGCGGCATAAGAAGGATGTTAGGCGCACCATCACACAAGGGGCAGGATCACCCTCTGCAACCAACCCTTGGGTGCCAATCTCCACCGCGTTCTCTGGAACTAACTGAATGCCCGCGTCGAAAACAAGGACAACTGGGATCGCATCGTGGCCGCAGGACGAGCGGCCACGCGAACGGCTGTTGTCGAAGGGCGCGCAGGCGCTGACGGATGCGGACTTGGTCGCGATTTTGATTCGGGTTGGGTTCAAGGGGACGAACGCGGTCGAAATGGCGCGGCAGTTGTTGAAGCAGTTCGGCTCGCTTCGGGCGATGGTGGAAGCGCCGGTCATCGCGTTGCTGGAGGTCAAGGGGCTGAAGGGCGCAAAGGCGGCGCAGTTGATTGCGGCGATGGAGATTGCGCGGCGCGTTTCCGTGCCGGCGGAGCGTGGGCAGTTGGTGATGAAGAGCACGGCGGCGGCGGCGGAGTATTTGCGGGAGCGGCTGCGCGGGCTGGCGGAGGAGCAGTTCCGCGTGCTTTACCTGAACCGGCGCAACGCGCTGCTGGAGGATGCCCTCATCGCCCAAGGTTCGGTGGACGCTGTCCGGCCATCGTTGCGGAATATCGTGGCGCGGGCGTTGCAGGTGAACGCCTCGGCGCTGATCGCGGCGCACAATCATCCATCCGGCGCGGCAGAGCCGAGCGAGTCGGATCGGATGCTGACCCAGGATTTGATCGCCGCCTGCCGCCCGCTGGGGATGAAGGTGCTCGACCATGTGATTGTCGGCGAAGAGGCGACTTTCAGCTTTGCCGACAGTGGATTGCTGGACGAGTTGGAATTGCTTTGCCTCGCACCGGGCGAATCGGGACGGCACTCTAAACTTTCAAAAAAGAACGACTGACATGAACGACGAACAACGTCAGGAACTCATCCGCCGCCTGCAACAAGGCGAAGAGCTTTCGCCCGAGTGGGCGCGCATCCTTTTCCCGCCGGAGAAGCGGGAATACGAACTGGTTTATCACGGCAAGGAGCGCGAGGAGGACATCATTGCCAACACGCTCGCCGTGCCGCTTCAGAAGGTGCGCACGTTCGGTAAGAACGGCGACGGTTGGCACAACAAGCTCATTTTTGGGGACAACCTTCAGGTGATGAAAAGTCTGCTGGAGTTGAAGCGGGCGGGTGAGCTTTGCAACGCCGATGGATCGCAAGGTGTCCGGCTGGTCTATATCGATCCTCCGTTTGCAACGAAACGCGACTTCTCGGGCAAACAGGAGGAGCGTGCTTACCAAGATAAAATCGCTGGTGCGCGCTTCGTCGAATTTCTACGACGCCGTCTTGTATTCATTCGCGAGCTTCTGGCAGACGATGGAGGCATTTATCTTCATCTGGATCAAAAGAAGGCGCATTACGCAAAGATCGTCCTCGATGAGGTATTCGGAGAGCACAATTTCAGGAATGAGATCATCTGGCGAAACACCAACTCCCACAATAAAGCGGAGACGTTCGGACAGATTCACCAGTCAATTTTCCTGTATTCAAAGGCTGGTGGCTTCTACTTCCGGAAAACCCACCGGCCACGTTTCAGAAAGTATATCGAAAGCCACTACCGACACACCGATGGCGAGGGCCGCTACCGCCTCTCCGACCTCACGGGGGATGGGATTCGGGACGGCGATTCAGGAAAAGAATGGCAAGGCTACAATCCGACTGCGAAAAACCGCCACTGGGCGATTCCAAGCTACATTTACGAATTCATCGAAGATGACATCTCCAAGCTGCCCCTCTTGAAGAAGCTGGATCATCTCCTCGCAATGGACCTCATCGAACTGCCCAGCAAGGCGGGAGGCCAGCCACAGATCAGGCGTTGGGAGTCAGTTGGGGAAGGCAATCCCATTCAAGATCTTTGGACTTACCAGCCATACACAGAAAAGATCTACGCGGGCTCGAACGATGCAATTGACCAAGACGTTACCTGGGCTCTTTCGGACAGTGAGGCCAATGGCTACCCGACTCAGAAACCGGAAGGGCTGTTGGCGCGAGTCATCCTGTCATCAAGTAAAGAGGGTGACATTATCCTTGATGCGTTTGCGGGATCGGGAACGACGTGCGCTGTTGCAGAGAAACTGGGCCGACGCTGGGTTGGAATCGATTGCGGCAAACTTGCCGCTTACACGATCCAAAAGCGGATGCTTAACTTGCGGAACGCCATTGGTAACAAAGGCACTGTGCTGAGACCCAAGGCGTTCGGTCTCTACAACGCGGGCCTCTACGACTTCTCGAAGCTGAAGGAATTGCCGTGGGACGCGTGGCACTTCTTCGCCCTCCAGTTGTTCCAATGCCGAGACGAACCACACAAGATCGGCGGCATTCAGCTCGACGGCTATCTCAAGGGTGCAAGCGTTCTGGTGTTCAACCATCAGAAGCAACCGGGAGTGCGCATTGACGAAGAGACAATCCAAAGCATGCACGAGGCTTTGGGGTCGAAGGTCGGCAGCCGAATGTTCATCATCGCACCGGCGCTGGTCTTCGATTTCCAGCAGGACTACCTGACGCTGGACGGCGTCCGCTACTACGCCTTGCGCATCCCGTATTCGATCATCCACGAACTGCACCAGCGCGAATTCGCAGCGCTCAAACAGCCCGCCGACGAGATGGCGGTCAATGACACGGTGGATGCGGTTGGCTTTGATTTCATCCGCTCGCCGGAGTTGGATTACGTGGCCACGGCAAACACGCGAAAGGGAGAAATGCTTAGCGAGGGCGTGATCCGCATCAAAACCTTCAAGAGCGAAGCGGTGGTCCGGGATGCCACCAAGAAGGCCAATCGCGAGACGCTTTCGATGGTGATGCTCGATTATGACTTCGACACGGAGTCCGACGTGTTCGACCTCGATGCGGTGTTTTACGCGGAGGCCATCCAGAAGGCGGATTGGGAAGTGCGCTTCCCGCTCGAATCAGTCGGCAAGCAGCTCATGGCGGTGTTTGTGGACATCTACGGCAACGAGGCGCGCGAAGTCATCCCGGCCAGCAAGTTCGGGGTGGGTGGCACGAAGGCGGCGGCGAAGCCCGTCAAAAAAGCGGCCAAGAAGGCAGCGAAGAAAGCAAAGAAGTAACCCACCATGAGCACCAAAGGCGACAAACGCACATTTCGGAACGAAGACCTGATCCTGAAGGTCACGGAGAACATCGACCCGAAGACATGGGACGAGGGAAAGTATGAGGCATTCCTGGATGAGCTTTGCGGCTATCGGGAATATCAGAAGGAGGCGATCCGTGCGACGCTGCGCTTCCTGCTCGGCGGCAAATACGACAACCTCCGGGCGCTGGCGAAAGAGAATTTTGACGACAACACGGAGCTGCAGGAACGCTACGGGTCGTGGGCCGGGATGGAAAAGCAGCTTCAACTGCCCGACCAGCTCGCCTGCTCGGTGGATCAGGCCACGGGAACGGGGAAGAGCTATGTGCTCTACGGGATCGGGCTGATTTTGCTGGCCGAGGGCGCGGTTGACCGCGTGCTGGTGCTTTGTCCGTCGAACACCATCGAAGCCGGACTGCTGGCAAAGTTCAAAGAACTGGCGGGCAACAGCGATCTCCGCGATGCGCTGCCCGAGGGTGCGAAGTTCAAGACGCCAAAGATTATCAACGCCTCGGAAAGCATCGTGGATGGTTCGATCTGCGTGGAGAACTACCACGCGATTCTGGAGAACACGAGGTCATCCATCCGCGAGAACTTGAAGGGCAAGGGCGCGCGCGTGGCCGTGCTCAACGATGAGGCGCATCACGTCGCCAACGAATCGGGGACGACGTCCAAACGGTGGAAAGAATTTCTCGACAACCCGGAATACGGATTCCGAATGGTTGTTGGCGCTTCCGGCACATGCTACGTGGCGGACGACTATTTTGCGGACGTGGTTCACCGCTATTCTCTGCGGCAGGCCATTGAGGAGAAGTTCGTCAAAACGGTGGAGTATGTGGACGAGCTCCCTCCGGCGGCGGAGAAGCCGGAGGAGAAGTGGCAACTGGTTTACAACCGGCACATCGACTGGAAGAAGAAGCTCAAGGCGCGCGGCATCCGACCGCTGACGATTGTCGTCACGCAGAACATCAAAGGCGCGGAGCAGGTGGCCGAAGAGTTGCAGGACTTCCTGAAGGAGTGGGAAGGTCTCAAGTCTGACCAGGCGGCGGCGAAGGTTCTGTGCGTGACTTCGGCGGCGAAGCACCAGCCGAACGTCGCCAAGCTGCGGGTGGTGGACAGCCCCGCCAGCAAGGTCGAATGGATCGTGTCCGTGTCGATGCTCAGCGAAGGCTGGGACGTGAAGAACGTGTTCCAAATCGTCCCGCACGAAGAACGCGCCTTCAATAGCAAGCTGCTCATCGCTCAGGTTCTCGGGCGCGGCTTGCGTCGTCCCGATGGCTGGAAGGGTGAGGAGCCGGTCGTCACGGTGTTCAACCACGACTCGTGGTCCAACCGGATCAAGCATCTGGTGAACGAGATTCTGGAGATCGAGCGGCGGCTGACATCCACCGTTGACCCGGCATCGCCTCACAACTTCGAGCTGCACAATCTCGACTACACGCGAGACGAGGACGTTACGACCTACGCCAAGAAGGGCGAATACAAGCTGTTCGAGGACGGCTACGTGGATCTCCCGACGCAAGTCGAAGCGGAGGATGTGACGGTAGGGTTTGAGCGCGCCGTCACTGGCGAGCACATCAAATTCAAGACCACGATCCACCACAAGACATGGACGGTCGAGGAAGTCGCCGAGCAGATGTATCAGCGGCTCAAGTCGATTGACGACGAATCGAAGGATGCCAAAGACCCGAAGGATCGCACGAGCTACGCCAAGAAGTTCCCACGCTCGAAGTGCGAAGAGATCGTCGCGGCATCGCTCAAGCACGCGAAGATCAAGTCCGGCAAGATCACGGACGACAACCGGCAGAAGTTTTTGCAGTCGCTGGGAACGCTCCGGCGCAAAGCGGCGAAGCGGGTGGTTTACAAGCTGTCGCCCAAGGCGCTCGCGCCGGTAAACACCTCCACCCGGCAGGTCGAGAGTTGCAGCGCTGCCGAGCTACGGCGCGGATCGAAGACGGTGTTCTACGTGCCCGGATGCGAGAGCACGCTGGTGGACGAGCAGAAGGAATTCTTCCACGAGGTGATGGATGAGGATGGGGATTTCGTGACGGGCCGTGTTCCGATCACGAAGAGCAGCTTGTTCAAGACGCCCGCGAATCTAGTCATCGTGGACGCAAAGCCCGAACGAACGTTCGTCCGTGAGCTCACGAACTCTGATAACGCGCAAAAGATAGATGCTTGGCTGAAGAGCACGCCCGTTGGCTTCTACTGGATCGAGTATGCGTGGAAGAAGGGGAACAAGCCAAAGCGCGGTGAGTTCAGCCCCGACTTCTTCATCAAGCAGGGCGACCAAATCTTCGTTGTCGAGGTCAAGGGCGACGAGGAAATCGCTGACCCATCCGCCGACAACATCAAGAAGCACGAATACGCGACGGACCACTTCAAGCGGCTCAACCAGTGGCTTGAGCAGGCCAAGATTCCAACGCGCTATCAGTTCAACATGATGTCACCGAAGAGCTACAACGTGTTCTACCAGAGGCTCAGGGATGGCGGTGTCGTTGGTTTCCGGTCCGAGTTGGATGTTGCCATGACGAAAGCCGCGAAGGCGGACAGCTGAGCCCTTGCGCGACAGGGCGCTCACCGGCTTCGAAGCCCCGAGGCTGCGATCGACGCATATCGGCCGATGCGCGGCCATGGGATGACGCGGGCGATTGCGCGCGTCAACGGCGTGTTTGGGAACCAGCCACGTGGCAGGGTCTTGGACTGCCCCGGACTGGCGCACGAGCACGTAGGGCGCCTAACAACAGCATGCAGCTGACGGCGCTGCGCGCCGCAGCTGATGCTGACCGTTATGCGCCCCAAGATTTGTTCGAAGTGCCGAGCGCGCCTTACAGCGGTGGTATGCGTTCACGGGGTCACGGAGGTCGATGGTGACGGGATCGTCCTTGGTGGTCGGAGGACATTTTGTGCCCGAGATGGCCTTTCAAAAGGCCCTGATGGTGCATTCCGGCCTGTCTCTTGGGGGTCCGAGCCCGGCCACAACGGTCTCGAACAGCAGATCTGAACATGCTTTCCTCCCGTGAACGTGGACGCGAAGCGGGCCTTTGTGCGTCTGCGCTTTGTGGCGTTGGGGTTGTCGCTGGAGGGGGCTTGTGGCTGTTGGTGGAGTCCTTCGACCGCCTGGCCCGCAGCTCGGCCATCTCAGCCTCCAGGGCTGTGAGCCGAGCCTCTTGATGAGCGATCATCTCCTTCGTCTCCGAGCTCCGTCCCCGCGCGCAGCCGATCGAGGTAGGCCCGGTACGCGTAGACACGATCGCGCTTCCTGCCGGTGGTCTCCACCAGCACGCCGGCGCCTTCGAGCGCCTCGATGGCGCGGCCCGCGGTGGGCTTTGTCGTGGACAGCGCCTCCACGACCCACGGCGCGGTGACGATGGGCTGGCTCGGCAGCCGCTCGAAGAGCTGCACGGCGAGCAGGTTGACGCCGGTGTGGTGGATGACGCGCTGGCGGTCGGCGGTCACCAGGGCGAAGAGGTCGCGCGAGGTGGCGACGGCTTCGTCGGCGATGGTCGCCACCCCGTCGAGGAAGAAGTCCAGCCACGCCTCCCAGTCGCCGTCGACCCGCACGGCGTTCAGGCGCCGGTAATACTCCTGCCGATGGCGTTTGAAGAAGAGGCTCAGGTAGAGCAGCGGGCGCGTCAGCAGGCGCCAGTGCTCAAGCAGCAGGGTGACGAGCAGGCGGCCGATGCGCCCGTTGCCATCGAGGTACGGGTGGATGGGCTCGAACTGCACGTGGAGCAGACCGGCACGGACCACCGCCGGCAGCGCGTCGTCGGTGTGGATGTAGCGCTCGAACGCGGAGAGCACCTCGGGCAGCGCGTTCGGGGGCGAGGGCACGTAGACCGCATGGCCTGGGCGGCTCCCTCCGATCCAGTTCTGGCTGCGCCGGACCTCGCCGGGCTGCTTGTTCTGGCCGCGCACGCCTCGGAGCAAGAGCCGGTGCATCTCGTTGAGCAGCCGGATCGAGAGCGGCAGGCCGGATGGGGCAGCGAGCTGGGCGCGGGCGAAGGTCAGCGCGTTGAGGTAGTTGCAGACCTCCTCGACGTCCGCGTTGGGCGGGGGCGCGTCTGTCTTGGCCTCGTAGTTGAGCAGGTCCATGAGCGTGGCCTGCGTCCCCTCGATCTGGGACG
>SXGR01260096.1_pt1 | contig 10489 bp, 8 predicted proteins | sample 3174711 | NCBI WGS metagenome assembly SXGR01 (sample SAMN11356860, study PRJNA531348) | freshwater metagenome | isolation source: freshwater sample F1-60 | place: China: Fuxian Lake, Yuxi | collected 2017-12-25 | reverse complement strand
TTTGGAACGATACTTAATTCCTGATGTATAAATGCGATACCTAATTTTTTTGCAGCGCTCGGATCTTCAACTTTGACTTCTTTTCCACGAATAAATATTTTTCCCTCATCTGGGATGTGTACTCCTGCAAGTATTTTCATCAAAGTTGATTTGCCGGCACCATTTTCACCCATTAAGGCATGCACTTCGCCAGCTTTTAGTTCAAAATTTACATTAGCGAGAGCTTTTGTCACAGAAAAGTTTTTTGAAATGTTCTGCATTTGTACAAGAAGTTGCTCATCCTTGGACATAGAAAAGACCTTCTCCGTTCAATCTAGGGGGCAGGATTGGTAACTAACAAATTCATGCTAGTTACCAATCCACCTGGCCTATTTAGGACTCATCTTTCCTATCTAAGACCATCCCTTATAAGTGCTGAGGTTAGCCTTAGTAATGAATTCAGATGGCAACAAAATGCCATCCGCTGGCCAATCTCCGCCATCGATTACCACCTGGGCTGCTGCTAACACAGCCTTGATCATTGCTCGTGGATCTTGAGAAGCAGATCCCTTAAACATTGAAGAAGGCTTTGATAGTTCTGCAACTGCTGATGGGGCACCGTCTACTCCAACGATGATTAAGTCCTTAAACTTTGCATCTTGAGCTGCAAGTAGTGCTCCTAAAGCCGTTGGGTCGTTGATTCCAAAGATTCCCTTTAGTTTAGGATGTGCTGTAAGAATGTCTGTTGCAATTGTTTGTCCTTTACCAATTGCATTGTCGCCAGCTACTTTTTTAACAATTTTAATATCTGGGAACTTTGCAAGTGCTTCTTCGCAACCAACTACACGTTCAATTACAGCCGAAACTGCAGTTCCATCGATGATTGCGACCTCACCTTTACCACCGATTTCATTAGCCATGTATTCACAAGCAACTACACCGGCACTCTTGTTATCAACTGCTGCGTAAGTTGAAGCTCCTTGAGCTTTATCTCCTACAGCAACAACCAAAATTCCTTCAGCTTGAGCTCTTTCAATTGCAGGTGCAATACCAACGCTGTCAACTGCACCAACAATGATTAGATCCATTTCTTGAGTGATGAATGTATCAATCTGTGCGAGTTGAACTGCTAAGTCCTGCGCCGCGTCCTGAACACTAATTGTTGCGCCTATTTCTGCTGCAGATTCTGAAGCTCCATTTGTCATTGCGAGCCAGAAAGGATTACTTATGTCGCCTACAGTAATTCCTATTGACTTGATTTCCTTGGCTGAATCTGCAGTGTCGCCCCCACTAGATGAACAGCCACTCAAAGCTAAGGCAAAAACTACCAACCCAACAATGCTGAGTGTTTTTCCTTTTTTCATTCCTTGAATCCCTCCATTTTGAGGCTCATTTTGCAAGGCACAAAACGCCGCCTTCCTTGATTTGTTACTTTCTTAAAAGTATAGTCAAACATGCATAATTCGGATTATTGCTTTAATATTGTTACAGAATTGTTATAAAAGGATGCTTGGGCACAGAATTGGAGGTTGGAAAACTCCGCCCTGCTTCTATCAACCCTTACTCGAGGCTTTCACATTAGCCGCAGCTTGCAGTTCTTTTTTGATATCTTTTATTTCGATCATTCCTAAAAGGGCTGAAATTTCTTTGAGAGAAGAGGGCCAAATCAGAACCGCGTTCGAAATAGATGTTTTGTCGTAGCCGAGGGATCCTGACCCAATCTGAGAAACCTTAAGCCCTGCCAGTTCAGGCGAAATAACTGCTTGCACCCGGTGCCAGATACCTGTGTCTGCCCTTCCCTCAAGAATTGCTGAGGGGACTTCAGGGAAAGGGCAGTTGACGTATTCCACCCCCGCCTTGTTTTCGAATTCATTTAAAGTGAGAGTCTCATGATCGTAAGAAGTTTTATCTAATGCCACCCGTAATTTTTTTGGATTTGAAATCTTTGATGAACTTAGCACCACTAAGGAATCTCGTTGATAGTAACTTTCTGGCCCAAAATCTAAAATTGAATAGTTCTCATTGTTCAATAAATTACGGAATTTAGCAGCACCTATAGAGATCAATGCGGCAGAATGCAAATCATTAGAAAGGGTATCTAATCTATTTTGAGCACCTCGTATGTAATCTAGTTCCATTCCAAGGCCAAATTTTCGAAATTGGTTTCTAAGGCTCATAGAAAGAGCGCTTAACTCCTGGGCCCCTGGAGGAGTTAGAGAAATTCTCAGGGGTTCAAGTTGCGCAGATTTCCATAATATTGCTGGATTGTAATCAAGCACCAAAGTTCCTTGATGACCTTTTACGCGTAAAACGACACCCCCATTATCGCTCAATTCTTGCAATGCTTTTTGCACAGTGCCTGAACCAACTTCAAGCTTTTCTTGAATTTGAATAGAGGGAGTTAATCTTCCACCAATCCCAGCCTGCAAAATATCTAGACAGACCGCAGTCAGCGCTTTTTGAAAAGAAGTGGCTTTGAGCGGTAACCAGCGATGGGGCACTGCATCTCCTCACTATTCAGGGGTCTAATCGACCAAAAAAATATAGAGCTCTGAATTGCACGGTCAATGCTTGAGACTCAGAACTCGGCGATAAGTCTCCTACTGATGAGGAAACAGTACTGTACAATATGTCGATAATAGACCATTCTCTTTACCCAAGCATCAAGGTTTTATTCGAAAGTTGGCTAAGAAGATATATGAAAGATGGTGTTAGGCATGGATGCTCGCACAGGTAAAAAAATTCGGTTAGGACGAATTCTTAATCCTGTTTCTGGGCGAACAATAATCGTGGCTGCCTCCCACGCTGTACTCACAGGCGCACCATCTGGCTTGAAAAATAACTCTGATATGAAAAATAGTTTAGGACAACTTTCCCGGGCTAATGGAATCATGCTGGCTCCCGGATCTGTTGAAAAAATTGAAGATATTTTTATTGGAAGAGAAAAGCCAAGTTTGGTTATACATATGGATTGGAAATCTTTTGGGCGTCCCCTTCATACCCCAGGGATGGACGGAATATCCGAGGGTAATGTTTCCGAACTGACGACTGTTGAAAACGCCGTTTCATGCGGAGCAGATGCAATTATGACATATTTGTACGTAGGCCATAAAGACAATAAATTAGAAAAAGAAGAAATCCAACGCAACGCCCGATTGGCAGATGAGTGCAGCAAATATGGAATTATCCTAATTATAGAACCACGTGCCGTAGATGATCACATCGATAAAAGCAAAGTTGAAAACTCGAAACTTTTAGCTTGGTATTGTCGTATGGCAGCAGAAATCGGTGCGGACGTGGTGAAATGTATTTGGCCTGGAAATATTGAATCTTACGAAAAAATTGCAAGCGAAACAACCGTCCCATTAGTTTTGGCGGGAGGATCGGCAAGTGACAATCACATTCTTGAGACCATGCAACTTGCACAAATGGCTGTCCAGGCAGGTGGTGCTGGAGTGATGTTTGGTCGCAGGATTTATTCATCTAAATCTCCAGCTGCTGTTTTGGCTGGACTTTCTGCCGTAGTGCACGAAAGTGCCACAGCAAAAGCAGGGGCAAAAATTTTTGCAGATATGACCAACAAAACTAGGTAAATCTAACCTCATAACTTAAGAAACGAGAACTAGGTTAAATTTGATGAATCACTTCATTGGTATTGATGTTGGAAGCCAAGGGGTGAGAATTGTAGTAGTAGATGAAATCGGCAAAATAGTTTCATCTGCTGAACGAAAATGGGCAATTATAAATCTTAGAAATAACGAACATGAGCAAGACCCAAATCATTGGTGGAAGTGCATTTGTGATTGTTTTCAAGAACTTTCGTATAAGAGTTCTTTATCAACGGTTTTACGAATTAGTGTTGTTGCAACTTCAGGAACCTTAATACTGCTGAACTCAAATCTTGAGCCACTTCATCCAGCACTAATGTGGAATGACAAAAGAGCAGTTAAAGAGGCAAAAGAGGCAAATAAAGTGTTCCTTAAAGAAGGCCCTAATTTAGGTTTAGAAATTAGGCCAACTTTTACGTTAGCCAAAGCTATGTGGATGAAACGAAACAAACCCAAAATTTGGAATCAAACTAAGCATGTGGTCAGTGCCGGAGATTGGCTAATTTCAAAGTTAACTGGGCAAAGCCCAAAAACAGATTTCTCAAATGCCTTGAAAACAGGGGCAGATCTAACAACAATTTCTTGGCCTGGAACTCTTTCTCTATTAGGTATAAACGAAGAGATGTTGCCTCCTATCGTCGCACCCGGTACAGCTCTTGGTACAGTAAGTGATGCTGTTTCGCTGCAAACACATCTACCAAAAACGTGCGTAGTCTTAGCAGGAGTCACAGATGCGATGGGTGCACAAATTGCCGCTGGCGTTGTTGAGACAGGTCAATGGGTCACGACTATTGGTACTGGGTTGAGCATTAAAGGCAATACCGCAAAGAGGTTGCAGGATTTCTCTTCCGGTTTATACAGTCATCGAGCCTGGAACGGTGAATGGTCAGTTTCGGCCACGTCCCATTGCGGGGGAGATTCGATTAACCAAAGATTCCCAAATATTGATATTGAAGAATATAGCGTTGCAGCAAAAAAAATTGGGCAAAGCAGCATTTTAGTTTTACCACTTGCCACCAAGGGAGAATACTTCCCTTTTTCAAACCCAACAGCAATCGGATTTGAAAAGGGTGATGCTAAGAATCTTTTTGATGTATTTCTTGGATATTTGGAGGGTATTGCATTTAGAGAGAGACTAGCAATGGAAACAATTGAAGAATTTGCTACGGTTGCTGGACCACAAGTGTCAATGGGTGGAGGTGCCTCGAATCCTTTTTGGTTACAAATTCGAGCTGAAACTCTTGGTCGGCCAACGGTTAGACCATTTGAGACTAGCTCGGCTCTCGGCGCTGCAATTATTGCTTTGGCCGGGGACCCTACAGCAATTTCTGCCACGGCAAAAATAGTTTCTCAATATCATCCTGCTTTTGTACCGGATCAAAAGATGATTAGGCAAAGAGATAGCAGGTATCAAGAATTCTTAGTAGAATTAGTGAGACTTGACTACTGGCACCCTAAAGTTGATATCTTACCCCCCTATGAGTAAGAAATATACGATTGGAATCGATGTAGGCGGAAGTGCGACTAAATCATCAATCTATGATTTACAAGGAAATGTTGTTGGCGAGGGTAAAGCAAGTTACCAACCAAAGGAGCCCCATCCAGGAGTAGCTGAATATGACGCTTTAGAAATTCTAGATGCAGTTAATAAATCACTAAAAATTGCCGTCGCTAAGGCATCTGTTTCGCCAAGCAATATTGTTGCTATCACAGTTGACGCAATGATTAGTGGAACCGTGGGAATAGATGCTGATGGCGCTCCTACAACTCCATACACAACAACGTTAGATACTAGATATTCAAAATACATGGATCAGATGATCAAATCATCTGAAGCACGGATAAGGGAATTGGCTGGCAGTGGATCACCCGTCATAGCAGCCAAGATTAGATGGCACCTGGAACATGACCCAAAACAGGCGTCACGCACCAGAAAATTTGTTACAGCCGGTGGACTTGTTGGGGCTCATTTAGCGGGGTTAAAGGCAGATGAGTCCTTTGTTGACCCTACAGTTTTATGGGCTTTTGGTCTAAGTGACACCAAGAACAGTAAGTGGAGCCGGGAATTACTTCAAAAGCTTGAAGTCTCAGAAGAATACTTACCTAAGATAGTTTCGAGTTCAACAATTGTTGGAGGCTTGGGTTCAAAAGTTGCCCAAAAGACTGGCTTAATTTCAGGAATTCCAATAGTGGCAGGCTTGGGTGATCAGGCGGCAGGTTTCTTAGGGGCAGGCTTATCATCTTCTGGAGTCTTTGGTGAGAGTGCGGGGACATATTTAGTTTTAAGCCACTATACGGATAAATTCGAACCAGATACTGCCGGAAGATTTGATGTTGTGCCCTCTGTTTTAGAAAAGAACTGGCAACAACAATCTATAATTATAGGCGGTGGGCATACTCGGAATTGGGCTGAAAACCTATTAATTTTTTATTCTAGTTCTTTAAAAAAGGATTTTGACGCTTTAGTCGATGCAATCGACCCAGGCTCCGATGGTCTATTTTTCGTTCCACACTTAGGCGGGCAAAATGGTCCAATTCGAACTTCTATCCGAGGTTCCTGGTTGGGACTTGAGTGGAGTCATGGACGGGGAAATCTTGCTCGTGCTGTTTTGGAGGCATTGGCATTTGAATCAGCAATTGCAATTGATGCGATGTCACTTCCGCATGAAGGAAATTCTCCAGTGATTGTGTTTGGTGGGGGTACCGGGAGTCACACTGCCTTGCAGATCAAAGCTGATGTGACGGGGAGAGTTTATGAAAGCCTTGGAGACATTGCACCGGCAAATTTGGCAACAGCATTACTCGGCGCACTTGCTGTGGGAGAGATAGATGAAGTTCAAAGCACTATTCGCGCTCATCTGAATCCGACTAAGATGTATGCTCCTAATGAAAAAAGAAATGCCCAGTACAAGTCATTTTTAAAAACTTATCAAGAAGCAGTGGCTTTACTAGCCGAATTTAGGAATAGGTGATTTGAAGGAGTCTTCTATTCAATTTTTTACTACAGAGCACCAGAAAGCTTGATTATGCAAATAACTGCTTTTTGCTGTACATTGTAGGTTCCCATATAGAAGGGGTGAATTTGATGGTCCGATCTACACTTGATGCAGTTCTTGCCCCGGCACTAGCCGGTGGGTACGGAGTACCAGCCATAAATATTGTCAATGATTTAAGCATGGCAGCAGTGCTAAGCGCCGCTGAAGCAGAAAGATCACCGGTGATTGTTCAAACTTCCGTTAAAACAGTCCGTGCAATTGGTTCTAAAGTTCTATGGTCTATGTGGCTAAGTATGACAGAAGAGATTTCTGTACCAGCAGTGCTACACCTGGATCATTGTCCAGAAAGAGAAGTGATTTCCGAGTGTCTTAAATTAGGTTGGAATTCAGTGCTTTTTGATGCCTCGAAGTTGCCAGTTGAGGAAAATTTAAGGCAGACAAAACTTGTAGTAGCAGAAGCCAGGGCATATGGAGCTCATGTTGAAGGTGAGATTGAATCTATAACTGGGGTCGAAGACGGCATAGGTTCTGATGAAGTTGACCGAATCCAACCACTTGAAGTGGCTCTAAATTTCATTGAAGAAAGTCAAGTTGATGTTTTTGCGCCAGCTATTGGAAATGCTCATGGAAGATACCTGGTTGAACCAGTTCTAGACGCTAACCGAGTGAAAAAAATTTATGAAGCAACAGGCATTCCTCTTGCCTTACACGGAGGATCAGGAATGTCTCCGGTCCAATTCACAGAACTTATTGCACTTGGGTGTGCAAAAATAAACATCTCAACAGCTTTAAAGGAAGTATTCATGAAATCTTCATTAGAATACTTAAAAAAAGCTGAAGAAAATAACAAATGGGATCCGCTTAAACTATTTTCGAATGTTCAAAATGCAGTTGCGGGAATGGCAACTGAGCATATGAGATTATTTGGGAGCTCTGGAAAAACAGAATGAGCAATAAGTATGGAATAATTTTTGACTGTGACGGAGTTCTAGCAGACACAGAAAAGCATGGTCACCTACCTGCCTTTAATCTTGCCTTTAAACAACTTAATCTTCCTGTTCAGTGGACGGTTGACGAGTACGCCGTCTTATTGGAAATCGGTGGTGGAAAGGAACGCCTCAGGAGTTTATTCGGAGAGAAAGGCTCTTTATCTGACACAAAATGGAATGCATCATCCGAGAATCGAGAAAGTTTAATAACAAAAATTCATCTACAAAAAACGGATAATTATGTTGAAATCGTGAAGCAAGGCGCTGTACCAGCTAGGGCAGGTGTCAAAAGACTTGTAACTGAGGCGTCCCAAAAGGGTTGGCGCTTTGCAGTTGCTTCCACTTCTGCAGAAGTTTCTGTTCGGGCCATTCTGGCCCATGTCCTTGATCCCGAGTTAGCGGCAAGTTTTTCAGTTTTTGCGGGCGATATAGTGCCGAAAAAGAAACCAGCACCAGACATCTATCAGTTGGCTGTCACAATGGGCGAGTTTGATATCAATCGAACAATTGCGATTGAGGATAGCGGAATTGGTGCAAGAGCAGCTATTGCTGCTGGACTTCCTTGCTTGGTGACAGTGAGTACATTTACCGAACAAGATGATTTCACAAACGCTGCTTTGGTGGTTTCAAGTCTTGGAGATCCAGCAGCTGAGCATTCACAAGTTTTGAATAATCCTTCAAAAGTATTAATAAAAGATTATGTATCACTTGATGTAATCCAGCAATTAATTGATGCAAAACGTAATTCAGGATTATGATGACAGATAAATCTACAAAAAGAAGCGAGTACGTAGTTACAGATATTGTCCAGACGCTTCAAAAGGTGATGCAACCGCAAAATATAGTAACTCAGGCAGAAATTCTAAATCAATATAGTCATGATGCTTGGCCAGTTTCTGAATTAGAAAGAAAATTGGAAATACACCAATTTAGACCAGATATTGTCGTAATACCGAAGTCAAAAAAAGAGATTTTAAGTATTCTAAAAGTTGCTAATGAAAATCAAGTGCCTGTGGTGGCACGAGGATTAGGTTCGTCGGTGACAGGACAATCACTGGCAACTCAAGGCGGAATAGTGCTTGATTTAACTGAGATAATTTCTGAACCTGTTTTGAATATATCCGACATGACCGTAAGCGCTTCGGCTGGGATGAGAGGTTCTGAGCTTGAAGAGTGGCTGAATAAGAAATCGCTTACCTTAAACTTTTACCCACAGTCCTTATCTAGATCCACCATTGGAGGATGGGTAGCAACCAGGGCAACGGGGCAACTGTCAACCAAATTTGGCGGAATTGAAGATGCCGCAGTTGGTTTCTCCCTAATCTTAAGTGATTCCACCGAGATTCAAGTCGGGCAAAGGCCTAGAGCCGCGGTGGGCCCTAATTTGAAGGAATTATTCTTGGGGACTGAAGGAATGTTTGCTGTGATAACAGATGTCACTATGAAAGTTTATAGGAAATCAGAAATTCAGATTAGTGAAGCTTGGTTGATGCCAAGCGTTAATTCAGGAATCGTAGCTATGAGAGAAATAATGCAATCCGGCATCCGTCCTTCACTAGTGAGGTTTTATGACGAAGCCGAAGCACAATTTGCAGTTCCCAACCTTGAAGTGAATAAATGTGTCTTATTTCTTACTCATGAGGGTTTAACGAGTATTTCAAAAGCAGAACACCTGGAATCTTCCAAAATCGTAGAGGCCTCAGGTGGAGTAACACTCGGTTCTATTCCAGTGGAAAATTGGTACAAACGCAGATTTGATTTTTCTGCAGTAGAAAATATTCTTGCATCAAGCGGTGGGTATGCTGAAACAATAGAGGTTGCTCATAATTGGTCGGAAATAGAAGCTCTCTATTCGCGCTTAGTTAAAGAACTCACACCGCTGTCAGATACGGTTTTAGGTCATTTTTCTCATGTATACACAAATGGCGCGTCACTTTACATAATTCTTTTTGGTAAGACAGACACAGATGAAGAAGCTGTAATTTGTTTGAGAAAAATTTGGGATACGGCCATGACGGTAGTCACGGAATTGGGGGGCGAAATCTCCCACCATCACGGAGCGGGGCTGGCGCGACAAGATTTCATTGCAAAAAGTTTGGGAAAGCAGCATGAAATATTAAAAAAGCTTAAAAGTGTTATGGATCCTGAAGGCATACTTAATCCTGGACATTTAGGTCTTTAAGAGGCGTCCACTCTCATTTCTCGAGGAGGCCTCCATGTCTCATAGGGATGAGATTAGGCACCCCCACTGACAATTTGTCACAGGCGCATTCTACTCTAGAGCCATGTTAGAAATCCTCTTTATAGCCAGCCTGATCTTCCTCTTCCTTAACCGCACTAAGAAAAAGCACCGTGCGCGTTCACTAGATGGTGAACTCAAAGAACTGATAGCAACTGATCAGGAGAACAAAGGCATAGCACTTGATATAAAGAACTATCTCCTATGAATCATTGAGAGCAATAACAATGATGAAGAAAAGTTTAATGACCTTCAATTAATAAAGGCCCAAGAGATCATTAATAGAGCAGACCCAGCTGCCTACTACTGGATGAGTGATATCGCAGCACAGCTTGCTCTGCTCTCAGCAGCCCAGATCAATGGCATACCCAACCAATGTGAACGTGGAGCTAGGGGCCAGTGCAACGGCGCAGGATGTGGTGAGGGTGGTTGTTAAGTAAGAAGTCCGATGATCAAGAACTAGGGGGTGTTTGGAATTAATACGCCCATGATATAGGCCTAAGGCAAGGGGTTGATTTCGCCATATGTCGGGCCAAAGGTAGACTGAAGGTGTGCGGTCGATGAATTGACCTCAGTACTACCAAAACGTTGGATAGAGGCAGGCCCTGATTACGGCCTGACCTCCTGAGGAGAGTAGTTGTCGTGGTTAAGATCCAAGCACACTTAAAAGACCTGCCA
>SXGR01560833.1_pt1 | contig 10490 bp, 6 predicted proteins | sample 3174711 | NCBI WGS metagenome assembly SXGR01 (sample SAMN11356860, study PRJNA531348) | freshwater metagenome | isolation source: freshwater sample F1-60 | place: China: Fuxian Lake, Yuxi | collected 2017-12-25 | reverse complement strand
TGCAGCTCCGGCAGGAAAAGCTCGCCAATGCCTGCGCGAGGGCCGGAGCCCATCAGCGCGATGTCATTGGCGATCTTCGTCAGCGAAACGGCCAGCACCTTCAGCGCTCCGGAAAGCTCAACCAGGGAGTCGCGGTTGCCTTGTGCTTCGAACGGGTGGGCGGGTGCGTCGATCTTCAGCCCCGTCTCCTTACTCATTTCGCGGCGGACCTTCTTTGCGAACCGACGGTGCGTGTTCAGGCCGGTGCCGGTTGCGGTGCCGCCGAGCGGGATCTGGCGAACGTGGATCAGGGTCGCTTCGATCCGCTCGCGCGAGAGCGCGATCTGCGTCTCGTAGCCGGCGAACTCTTGGCCGAGCGTTACCGGCACGGCGTCCATCAGGTGCGTGCGGCCGGCCTTGACGATGTTCTTGAAGCTGCGCGCCTTCTTGCCGAGCGAGCGCTCGAGGATCTTCAGCGCCGGCAGCAGCTCGTTGGTCGTCATCTCAAGCGCTGCGAGGTGAACGGCCGATGGAAAGACGTCGTTCGACGATTGGCCGAAGTTGACGTCGTCGTTGGCGTGGGCGCCGGAGAGGCTGGCGATCACCTCGTTCGTGTTCATGTTCGACGAGGTTCCCGAGCCGGTCTGGAATACGTCGATCGGGAACTGGCCGTCGTGCTTTCCGGCGACGATCTCGTCGGCGGCCTTGGCGATCTTGCGGGCCGTCGCCGGCTTCAGCAGTCCTAGCTCGCCATTGACGCGCGCCGCCGCGCCCTTGATCCGCGCCAGCCAGTGGATCACCTGAATCGGCACGCGCTCGCCGGAGACCGGGAAGTTGGCTACCGCCTTTGCTGTTTCGCCGCCGTACAGACGTTTAGCTGCCATCAGGACTCCTTCGAAGGGTTGGTCTCTCAATGCTACGACCGATCGCCGCCGCGGCGCGGCGCGGCCGCAGAAGGCGCTTACTTCGCGCTGCGCTGAGACGGCGCAGCTTGTCCCACACGTGGCCGTTGATTCAATTGAGATGGTAGGTTCGAGCAGCCTCGATCACTCCCGAAATTGACTTAACGATGAGCGACCAACAAACCGACAGGCCAGCGAATGCGGCCGAAAACGACTGGGGAGAGCTCGGCAGCACGACGTCACCACGGGCTTGGATCGCGCTAGTCGCGTTCATTTTCGTCATCACCACTTTTTCGGCCTGGGGGACATTCGGAGCGATCCCCGTACAGAGTGAACTTCCAGCAACGATCACGAATGTCGGGACGCCGATCGAGATAGCGGCTGGCCGTTCTGGTTCGGTCGTTTTGGCCAACTTCGATCCGGCGCGCGGAGAAGCTCAGAACACCAGCCAGGTGTTCAAGAAGGGGCAAGAGCTGATGTCGATCAAGCCTTTTGCCGGCGGTTCGGCGGTTCCGGTCGTTGCACCGGCCGACATGACTTTGGCCTTCCAGGTCGTTGAGGGGATGCCGGTAGAGCCGTCGACGGTGGTTGCCGACGGGTATCGGCGCGACGCGGACGCAGAGGAATGGATTTTCGCGGTCACCTCGCTGGCCAACGTTTCGATCATCAAGAGTGCCGAGAAGATCACGGTCGCGGCGGCCGATCCACGGCTGAGCCAAGAGTCAAGAACGATCAAGATCGATCGTGTTGGGCAGGTTCCTCTGACCGAAGCGCAGATCGCGAACGTGATCGGAAACCCAATCGCTGCAAGAAAAGCTTTCACCGATGCCGGCGGCGCGCCCTATGCGGTCTTCTTTTCCCCTGCCGACGAGGGTGAGGAGCTAAGAGGCCGCGCCAGCGCCGCAGCCATCATCACCGTGACTACGGACAGCCCCGCCCCACTGTCCTTGCTTTTTGGCGGATAGGGGCTGAGTGCTGTGACGACCACCGCCGTGACAGATGCTCCTGTCAGGACCGGCAGACGCCAAAAGGTTCCAACCGTTCTCCAAATCGAAGCACTCGAATGTGGAGCAGCTTCGCTGGGGATGATTCTTGCTGGCTTTGGAAGGTGGGAGTCTCTCCGGACGCTGCGAATGGCCTGCGGTGTTAATCGCGACGGCTCAACGTTTTCGGAAATGATGGGCGCCGGGCTGCAGTTTGGACTCGCCCCGACTGTGCATCGAGGTACCGCTGGGGATCTGAACGGTTTGCCGATGCCAGCGATCATCTGGTGGGATCGCAAGCACTTTGTGGTTCTCGAAGGCGCTGCGAAGGGGTCGTTCTACGTCAACGACCCGGCGTTCGGTCGATTGACATATTCGGCAAAAACGTTCGAGCGCTACTACTCCGGTGCCGCACTCACGTTCGAGCCACTGCCCCACTTCAAAAAGATGGGCCAGTCTTTCAATCCGCTATCGAGTCTGCTCGCCAAGCTCCCAGGCACTTGGAGCGGCGTCGTGCTCGCGCTAATCGCTGGCTTGCTGGCGCTGCTACCCGGGATTCTGTTGGCACCCGCGGGCGCAGTATTCATCAACCAAGTGTTGGCGGGCGGCAATAGGACTTTCTTGCCTTTTGTAGTCGGAACGATGGCGGTGATTGGCCTCCTGGCAATCGGTCTTACATACCTTCAATTCTTCGCCTTAGCGAGGATTCAAGGCAAGCTTGCTTCGCAAAACACGGTCGTCTTTCTAGCCAAGGTGCTGAGACTACCGACGCTTTTCTTCGCCTCGCGAAATATCGGCGACATAGTTCAGCGCGTCGGTTACAACCGCAGCGTCGCGCAGCTGCTCGCCTCGCAAGTGGCGAGCTCACTAATCGCCATGATCGCGATGGTTGCGTACGCCGCTTTGATGTTCTATTACAACTGGGTGCTGGCCCTGATCGTTCTGCTCTTGGGGGCGGTGAACCTCGCCATGCTGCAGGCGGTGGTGTCACGGCAAAGAGTCAGCCAGGGACTCGTGATGATCAACAGCGGGGACCTGCAGGGAACGACAATCTCCAGCTTGCAGTCGATCGAAACGATCAAGTCGGGTGGCTTGGAGGCGGAGGTATTCGCCAAGTGGGCCGATCAGCAAACTCGGCTGGTCGCTTCCACAGGCAGATTGGATGTGCTGGTCGCTGTCGTTAGCGCCGTTCCGTTCTTGGTAACGATGCTGACCTCAGTTGCGATCATGATTATCGGCGCGCTGGCCGTGATTGATGGGTCGCTCTCGCTCGGTGGCCTTGTTGCCTTCCAAGCGCTCGCTATCGGCATCAACGGTCCGATCGGGCAGTTGGTGGGGGCTGCCAGCCAAGTGCAAACGATCACGATCAATCTCGAGCGCATCGATGACGCACTCGATAATCCGATCGACGGCCGTTATCTGGTGCCCCCTACCGGCGCAGAAGCTCAGGCTGCTTCTTTGCGACCGCTCAGCGGCGCGGTCAGATTTAGAGATGTCGAATTCAGTTACGACGGCGGCGAGCCGATAGTTCAAGGCCTCAGCTTCGAACTTGAACCGGGCAGTCGCGTGGCACTGGTGGGAACCTCGGGAGCGGGCAAGACGACGATCGGCAATCTCGCCGCGGGCCTCTTAATCCCACAGTCAGGGAGCATCACCTACGACGGGCGCGAGATCAACCAGATTGCCCCTGCGGTGCTTGGTTCGCAGCTTGCCAAAGTCGACCAGACGATCATGTTGTTCAAGGGTACGGTGCGTGAGAACGTCACATTCTGGGACGCGACGATCAGCGACGATCTCGTGATCGAAGCGCTGCGTGACGCTCAGATTTTGGACATGATCTTGGCTCGGCCAGGCGGCCTTGATGGAGAGGTGGCCGAAGGTGGAGTTAATTTCAGCGGTGGTGAGCGTCAGCGACTTGAAATAGCGCGCGCTTTGGTCCGTTCACCGAGCTTCTTGATCCTCGATGAAGCAACGAGCGCGCTAGACACCGTGGCGGAGTTTGCCGTTGACTGCGCGATTCGCGCTCGGGGTTGCTCGTGCCTGATTATTGCCCACCGCTTGAGCACAATTCGCGATGCTGATGAGATCGTTCTGCTCGCTCGTGGCGGTGCTGTGTCCGAGAGAGGCACTCACGATGAGCTGATCGCGTTTGGCGGTCTCTACGCGGAGCTGGTTGAGAGCGCAGGGAGTGGCGGCGATGTCGGAACATAAGCGGCTTTCAATGCGGGACAACAAGGCAGTTAGCCTCACTTCGGGAACGGCCGATCTGTTTCTCGTTGGCAGCGACGCGAAGCTTTGGCCTCTGATCACCGTTACGGGCCCGATCGATCTAGTAGGGCCGGACGACGGTCCGATTGACATGGTCGCGGTCGCCCGCGTAGGTGCCAAGCTGACGGTTTTAGATGATCGCGACGCGCAACTCGAAAAGTGGTGCCTGGCCCTCGGCGAGCGTTTTGGAGTCGATCTGGGCGAGCTTCAGCAAAGCGACCAGGCCGCTGTCCGCTCGCAGCTGGCGAGCTTCAGCTCTGCCCAAGTCTTGGCCTGCGAGCAGCGAGGTACGACCGAGCAGGAAGGTACCGCGGCGCGGGATCGCCGTCTTATTCAGTGGACGAAGAGCTTCTTGACTGCGAGCGTGAACCAAGCCGGGTCGGTTGGTCTTGACCCCGATCATCTGACCGACGACGATTTGGTTGGGACCTTTCGAACCCTCGGTCAGGTACAGGGCTTCGATGTGGTTAAGCCCAACTTCAACCAGTCCAATGAGGTTGAACCGGTCCGAGCGATCGCTGTGGCTTCAGCGGTCCGCACTCGCAAGGTCAGCCTCAGCGACGGTTGGAACGCTGACACCAAGACGCCCCTGTTGGGGTTCATCCCCTCGGCAGACGGTTCGATCATGCAACCGGTAGCGCTGCTTCCATCGCGCAGCGGTTACCGCATCCAACGACCTGGGGACCTAAAGCCGAAGCCAATCGGTGACGAGGAGATCGCTGCTCTGGCTCCGATGGCCTATCAGGTGTACGTGCCGCTGCCTCATTCCCGGCCAGCGACGGTCAAGGACATCGCGAAGCTCGCAGGTAAGGGGACGTTGTCGCTCTGGCTCGCGATTCTCGGCTGTTCTGCTGCTGCAGCAATCCTGGCGCTGGCGACGCCGGCCATCGCCAACACCGTCTTGGGCGTCTTTGTTCCGGCGGGAAGTTCATCTGCAGTCGCGTTAGTCGGCGTCGTGCTGTGCGTCCTGGCGATCAGCTCCGGCATGTTCGTTCTGGTTCAAAACTTTGCTACCTCGGCGTTGACGCAGGTGGCTCAGTTGCGGGTCGCGTCGGCGCTCTGGGATCGCACACTTGATCTGCCGCTGCGCTTCTTCCGCCGCTACGAAAGCGGTGACCTTGCGACCCGCTTGATGATTGTTGATGAGCTAACAGATCAGCTGAATTCGCAAGTCGTCACGGTGGTCCTCACCGCCGTGTTTTCGCTCGTCAATTTCGTGCTGCTGTTGAGCTACAGCCTTCCGCTGGCGATCGCTGCGGCCGTCTTTATTGGCATCACCGGATTTGTAATAGTGCGCGTCGCGTTTCGTTTTACCGAGCTGACGGGTGAGCAGCTTACGGCCTCGCGCGAATCAATGTCTTGGGTAGTTCAGCTGATTACTGGGCTCAGCAAGGTTCGCGTTGCTGGCGCAGAAGACCGCTTCACAGCTCTGACGATGAATATCTTTGCGCGCGGAATTAATGTCGGATCGAAATCGACCTTGCTAATCGGGAAGGTGCAGGCCTACTTGGGGGGGCTCAGTGCGCTGGCGCCGATGGTGTTCTTCGTAATCGTCGGCACTCTGATGTGGAGCAGCAACGGTGCAACGATCGATCCGAGCACCTACATTGCCTTCTCGATCGCCTTCGGCACGGTTCTTGGGGCGATCGTTGGTTTGGTGGCGGCAGTGCCCGCGATCGCGCTGATCAAGCCAGCTATGGAGTTGATCAACCCAATCCTCGAATCGACACAGACGCAATCGGTGGATGCCAAACCACTAGGGCCAATTGCCGGCAAGATCGAGTTGAAGGACCTCAGTTTTAGGTATCAGCCCTCTACCCCGATTGTGCTGAAGGGGGTTTCGTTGGTAATCAACTCGGGCGAGATGACGGCGATCGTTGGACCATCGGGCTCCGGCAAGACGTCAATTCTGCGGATGATCACCGGTGTTGAATCGCCCGACACGGGAGAGGTTCTGATTGACGGACATGACCTGCGTGATATCGACGGAAACGATTATCGCCGCAGGATTGGAACAGTCATTCAGGGCGGGCAACTCTTGGCAGGGTCGATCTTGGACAACATTTCAGGCGGCGCGGAGATTTCCGAGGAGGATGCTTGGCGCGCGGCCGACGCCGCATCGATCGGAGATGAAATCCGGGCGATGCCGATGAAACTCAACTCGCTCGTTAGCACCAGCACGTTCTCTGGTGGGCAGGCCCAGCGAATTCTGATTGCGCGCGCTTTGGCGCGTGATCCAAAGATTCTCCTTTTCGACGAGGCAACCAGCGCACTGGATAACGAGAGCCAAGATGTAGTGATGGAATCGATCAGCAAACTTGATCTGACCCGCGTGGTAATCGCCCACCGCCTCTCAACCGTGATGAATGCCGACCGGATCTTGCTGATCGCAGACGGGCAGCTGCTCGAAGAGGGCACCTACCAGTCGCTAATGGACCAAGATGGACTTTTTGCCGAGCTTGCAAAGCGGCAACTATCTTGAGTGCGTGATCTCAGCCACAGAAGGCGCTGATCTCGCGCGCGACGGCGACCGGGTCGTCGTAAGCGGCAAGGTAGCCGGTCCGCGGGAGCATTCGAAGTTGTGCGTCCGGCAGCAGGTCAAGCGCCTCCTCGGCCGCTACCGGCGGGTGGCGCGGGTCCTCCTCAGGCCACAGCAGCAGCACGGGGAAGTTCATCTCGGAGTAGGCCTCGATCAGCTCGCGCTGAACGCAGTTTGGGCGGCTGCGGGCGAAGACCGCCCACGAGCGCGCGAGGTTACTGTTGCCTCCAGCATCGGCGAATGAGCGGCGCGCGAGCTCGGTCGCTTCCGCATTGCCGCGTGCGCTCAGCCGCTGCGCGCGGCCGGGCCTCAGAGCGAACGGCGCGCCGCGCATCAGGACGCGGTCAACGCCTGGCAGTGAGCCGAGCCGCGCCAGCGCCAGCCACGCCGCCCACTCGTGGTCGCCGCTGGCGCCGTGGTGAAGCCGGTTGGCGAGCACGATCAGCTTTGAGGGCTTCAGTTGCCCGGCCGCGACTGCCCTCAGCGTGAGTTCAACCCCAAGTCCGTGGCCGCCGACGATCGGCCGCACCCCTCCAACGTCACTGCAGAAGCCGGCGGCCACCTCGGCCAGCCAATCGAGCGAGTAGGGGTGGTGGGGGCGGTCTTCAGAGTCGCCGTGCAGTGGGAGGTCAGGCAGGACGACGCGGAAGCGATGCTCGAGCTCCTCGACCAGCGGCTCAAATTCGCGGTAGCTGAGTAGCTCCGAGTGCCAAAGGATCAGCGCTGGCCCGGTTCCCTGCTCGCGGTAGGCAACGCGAGCGCCATCACTGTGGTGGTAGAGCCGCAGTCGCATCGGCGACGGCTAAAGACCGATCTCGGACGCCGCTGGCAGCGCGAAGTTGTGCGTCGCGCAGCCACGCTCAATCTCTTCGATCACAGCGTCGATCACGGCAATCCGCGCGAAGCGCTTCTGCTCGGCAGCGATCACATGCCAAGGCGCCCAGTCGGTGCCGGTTCGCTCGAGCATCTCATCAACGGCCGCCGAATAGTCGTCCCAGCGGTCACGGTTGCGCCAATCCTCGTCGGTCAGCTTCCATGCCTTCAGTGGGTCGGCTTCGCGCTGCTTAAAGCGCTTGAGCTGCATCTCGCGTGAGATTTCGAGCCACAACTTGACGATGATCAGCCCTTCGAGGCTGAGCGAGCGCTCGAAGTCAACGATCTCCGAGTACGCCCGCTGCCACTGCTCGGTCGTCGCGAATCCCTCCACCCGCTCAACCAGCACGCGGCCGTACCAAGTGCGATCGAAGACGGCCATTCCGCCAAGGCCGGGCAGCCACTCGCTGAAGCGTTGGAGGTAGAAGTGGCGTTTCTGATCGGGCGTTGGCGCGGCGAACTGAACGACGCGCACGTGGCGCGCGTCGAGCGGCGCGATCAGGCGGCGAATCGCCCCTCCCTTGCCGGCGGCATCCCAGCCTTCAATGCAGATCAGCAGGCCTGGCCCGATCTTTCCACCTTCAAGCTTTCCGCCGAGTGCCAGCCGCAGCTGATCTATCCGCCGGCTTCGCTCGCTCAGCTGCTGCTCATAATCGTCGCGCGAGAGCTTCTGGGTTAGGTCCAACTCTGAACGGATTGTCATCGCAGCGCTAAATCTGCCACAGCTGGCCGATCGGCGCAGAGTGACCGGCTCCGTCCGCCGCGGGCAGAAAGATTCCCCCTGCATGGCTCTCGTTCCCGACGACCCTTTGGCGCACCGCGCGCTGGAGTCGCTGCTTCACGCCGAAGCGAACGTTCGGCGCCGCCTGGCCGGCGATCTTGAGCGTGAGGGTCTCTCAGCAAGCGGCTTTTTCGTGCTTGTCGTGCTCGTCAGCGCCGGCGGCGAGCTGGAGCTGCGCGCGCTGCGCCACCGCCTCCAAACTTCGAAGGCCAACGCTACCGAGCTGATTGACACGCTCGTCATTCGCGGCCTCGTTACGCGCAGCCGAATGGCCGTTGACCGCCGCACCGTGCTGGTCGCCTTGACGCCCTCCGGCAGAGCAACAGTTGATCGCTGCTTCCCCGAACATAGCGAGCGGGTGCAGCGCGCCTTCGCCGTTTTGAATGAGGAAGAGAAGCGTTCGCTGGCAGTGATCTGCCGCAAGCTCGCGGCGTGAAGCGCGCTGCGCGCCGCCGATCTGCCGCCGCCTTGCGAGAATGGAGCGCCCGATGCCCTCGCCTCCGCGCCCAGTAGATCCAAACGCCTCATTCCCTGAGCTCGAAGAGCAGGTCTTGGAGCGCTGGCGCGAGCGCGACGTCTTTGCGCAGTCGCTACGTCGCCGCGAGGGCGCCGAGCCGTGGGTCTTCTATGAAGGGCCGCCGACTGCGAACGGCAAGCCGGGCTCGCACCACGTGCTCGCGCGCGTCTTCAAGGACATCTACCCGCGCTACAAAACGATGCAGGGTCACTACGTCGAGCGCAAGGGCGGCTGGGACTGCCACGGGCTGCCGGTTGAGATCACGGTTGAGAAAGAGCTGGGAATCTCATCGAAGGCTGAGATCGAAGAGTTCGGAATCGCCGAGTTCAATCAGAAGTGCCGCGACTCTGTCTTCACCTTCCTTGACGAGTGGGATCGCCTGACCGAGCGGATCGGTTTTTGGATCGACCTTGATGACGCCTACCGCACGCTCGACTCCGGCTACGTCGAGTCGGTCTGGTGGGCGCTGAAGCAGATCTGGGACAAGCAGATGCTCTACGAGGGCCACAAGGTGGTCCCTTACTGCCCGCGCTGCGGCACGTCGCTCTCCTCGCACGAAGTTGCGCAGGGCTACAAGGATGTGACCGACGCCAGCGTCTTCGTCCGCTTCCCGCTGACCGAAGCGAAGGCGCCGCTGGAGGCCGGCGACGAGCTGATCGTCTGGACGACGACGCCGTGGACGCTGGTCTCCAACGCTGCCGTCGCAGTTGATCCAAAGCTCACCTACGTGCGCGCCAAGCTTCCCGGACACGACGCCGTGATGGTCGTCGCCGAGGCTCTCGTCGGCCGCGTGCTCGGCGAAGAGGCCGAGGTGCTAGGTCGCTTCCTTGGCTCCGACCTAGAGGGCGCCAGCTACGAGGCGCCGTTCGATTTCATCACTGCCGCCGACTGGGGCGAGCGCGGCCACACCGTGCTGGCCGCTGATTTCGTAACCGATCAAGACGGCTCTGGCCTGGTTCACACCGCCGTTGCTTTCGGCGAGGACGATTACCGCCTCGGCCAGCAGGCGGGGCTGAACGTCGTGAATCCGGTCCGCCTCGACGGCAGCTACGACGAGCGGATCGGGCCGTACGAGGGGCGCTTCGTAAAGGACTGCGACGCCGACCTCGTCGCCGACCTCAAAGCCAGCGGCAAGCTGCTGCGCAGCGAGAGGTACGAGCACTCCTACCCGCACTGCTGGCGCTGCTCAACGCCGCTGCTCTATTACGCCAAGCCTTCCTGGTACATCGCCACCTCGCAGACCCGCGAGCAGATGTTGGCCGCCAACGGGACGATCGACTGGCACCCGCCGCACATCAAGCAGGGGCGCTTCGGCGACTGGCTGCGCGGCAACGTTGACTGGGCGATCTCACGCGAGCGCTACTGGGGCACGCCGCTGCCGATCTGGCGCTGCGCCAACGGCCACGCTGAGTGCGTCGGCTCGTTCGAGCAGCTCGAAGAGCTCTCGGGCGTCTTGATCGACGATCCGCACCGCCCTTACGTTGACGAGGTCGGCTTCCCTTGCCCGCAGTGCAGCGAGCCGATGGCGCGCGTCCCCGAGGTAGTTGACGTGTGGTTTGACTCCGGCGCGATGCCGTTCGCTCAGTACCACGCGCCGTTTGAGAACGAAGCGAAGTTTGAGCAGCGCTTCCCGGCCGACTTCATCTGC
>SXGR01038527.1_pt1 | contig 10490 bp, 13 predicted proteins | sample 3174711 | NCBI WGS metagenome assembly SXGR01 (sample SAMN11356860, study PRJNA531348) | freshwater metagenome | isolation source: freshwater sample F1-60 | place: China: Fuxian Lake, Yuxi | collected 2017-12-25 | reverse complement strand
CCCGCGAACCCTTTGATGAAAACAAACTGCGCGCTGGTTTATTGCGTGCACTTGAAAAACGCCCCGTCAGCATCGAATCTATTGAATCCTCCATCAACCATATCAAGCATTTTTTACAAGCCACTGGCGAGCGTGAAGTGAAGTCCATTGCGGTGGGTGAAAAGGTGATGGAGCAGCTGCAAAAGCTGGATGAAGTCGCTTATGTGCGTTTCGCCTCTGTTTATCGTCGCTTCAAAGATTTGAACGAATTCCGTCAGGAAATCGACCGCCTTGAGCAGCAGCCAGACAATACCTAACCGCTACATTTACAGTGATTCTTATTACGCATGCCGATTACCTCCGCTGATTATCCTTTTATGGCGCAAGCGCTCCGTTTGGCGGAGCGCGGCCTCTACACGACTATGCCCAACCCACGGGTAGGTTGTTTGTTGGTTAAGAATGGCCAGGTGGTTGGTGAAGGCTGGCATATTCGCGCTGGCGAAGGTCATGCAGAAGTGAATGCCTTAGCCGCCGCAGGCGAGAATGCGCGCGGTGCGACCGCTTACGTCACGCTAGAACCTTGCAGTCATACCGGCAAAACTGGCCCATGCAGCCATGCGTTAGTTGATGCAGGTGTTGTGCGCGTTGTTTATGCGATGGAAGACCCTAATCCGTTAGTCGCTGGTCGTGGTTTAGATTATCTCCGCGAAGCTGGCGTTCAAGTCGATGGCCCATTATTAGAAGATGATGCACGCGCCCTCAACCTAGGTTTCATCAAGCGTATGGAGCGAAAGCTCCCGTTTGTGCGCTGCAAAATGGGCATGAGTTTGGATGGCCGCACCGCTATGGCCAGCGGCGAAAGCCAATGGGTCACTGGCAAAAAAGCGCGTGGCGATGTACAGCGTTTGCGCGCTCGCTCTTGCGCCATCATTAGCGGTATAGATTCGGTGTTGATGGATAACGCATCACTCACAGTTCGCGGTGAAGAGTTAGATTTACCTAATGCGCCAGAAGCTGCCGCCAAACAACCATTGCGTGTGGTGCTGGATTCAAAACTGCGTCTTGGTCGTAAAGCCAAAATCTTAATGCAGGAAACGCCCATTCTGTTGGTTCACAATGGCAAGCCAGAGAATGCGGATAAGCTGGCTGACTGGCCTGCACATGTCGAATTGATCGCGTTGCCAGCAAACTCTTCTATCGACGGCGGGGGCCGCATCAACCTCAACGCACTCTTAAGCGAATTGGCAAAGCGCCAATGCAATGAAGTCTTAGTAGAAGCGGGCGCTACCTTAGCGGCGAGTTTTTTACGGCGCGGCTTGCTCGATGAAGTTATTATTTACATGGCGCCCAAGCTGCTTGGCAGCAGCGCGCGCCCCTTGTTTGATCTGCCTTTAAACACCATGTCTTCTGCCTTGCCGCTTAAAATAAGCGATATGCGTGCAGTGGGCACAGATTGGCGAATCACCGCCACGCCAGATACGGAATACTAATGAACGATTCTCAAGAGCCTAATGATTTTCAACCTAAACCCAGTGCGCCTTTGGATAGTACTGCGAGGGATAACACGGCGGCCTATCACAAACGCTTTTTAGCCTTTGTGATTGATATGTTTTTGTTGCTGTTCGGCATGATGTTTATGATGCGTTACCTCGGCCTTGAACCTGCAAACACGGCAGATATGCAAGCGGCCTACCTAGATCTTTCTTCCAAAATTAATGCGCTCTCTGATGCCCATAAAATGCTCTTGGTCTTTGCTCCGCAGCTTATATTTTTTGTTTTGCATGGTGCATCCTTGTATCAGCGCGGGCAAACCATTGGCAAGCGTCTTATGGGGATCGCCATTGTTACGCTCGACAATCAAAAGCCTGCATTCTTCCCTCTAATCGCCCAGCGCTATATGTCGCAATGGCTGATGGGCATGGTGCCGGTTGTTGGTCCTTTGTTGCGTCTGGTGGATATATTGCTCATTTTTCGCGCCGACAAACGCTGCCTGCATGACCTTATCGCTAAAACCAAGGTGATTGATTTGAAAATATTGGTAGTGACATCGCCCAATAGTTTTGTTGCTTAAAATAACGGGAGTTTCGCGCTATGTTTACCGGAATCATTGAAGCGATTGGCGAAGTGGTAAGCGTGCAGCCAAAAAATGGCGACCTGCGTTTGCGCATTAAAACCAACGGGTTGGATTTAGCGGATGTCCATTTAGGCGATTCCATCGCCACTAACGGCGTGTGCTTAACCGTGGTGGATTTACCGGGCGATGGTTATTGGGCTGATGTTTCCCGCGAAACTTTGGATAATACCAGCCTGCCCGCGTGGAAAATTGGCCAGCGCGTGAACTTGGAAAAAGCGCTGACTCCGCAAACCCGTTTGGGCGGCCATATTGTTAGCGGCCATGTGGATGGTATCGGCGAAGTGGTTAGCCGCTTTCCAGACGCTCGTTCTGAACGATTCCGTATTCGCGCCCCCAAAAGCCTCGCAAAATACATCGCCCATAAAGGCTCCATCACCGTGGATGGCACTAGCCTCACGGTGAACAAAGTGGATGGTGCAGAGTTCGAATTAAACATAGTCCCCCACACCCTAAAGTGGACGATTATGGACAGCTACCAAGTTGGTACTACAGTAAACCTAGAGGTAGATGTCCTCGCGCGTTACTTGGAACGTCTCATGCTCGGCGATAAAGCTGCCGAAAGCGAAGGGCAGAGCGGTGTTACCTTGGAGTTTTTGGCGAAGCACGGGTTTGCGTAGGTTGGTGGTAAGCGAAGCGCACCCCAACATGACCATGTCTCCGTGCAAACCAAAGATTAAAATGCGTGATGGTTTAATATTATTTCTGTAATTCAATAATGTGCCGAAAATGAGTTCGACATGTTGGGGTGCGCAAGCTTACCCGCAACCTACATTCTCAATGAGATTGAATATGCAATTAAACACCATAGAAGAACTAATTGACGATATGCGTCACGGCAAAATGGTCATCCTAATGGATGACGAAGACCGTGAAAATGAAGGCGATTTAATCATGGTCGCCGAGCAAGTGCGCCCAGAAGATATTAATTTTATGGCTACGCATGCACGCGGCCTCATTTGCCTGACGCTTACGCAAGAGCGCTGCAAACAGCTGGATTTACCGTTGATGGTGACGGATAACAAATCGCAACACACCACTAACTTCACTGTATCCATTGAAGCTGCAGAAGGCGTCAGCACCGGTATTTCAGCGGCAGATCGTGCCTTAACCGTGCGCGCCGCTGTGCGTGCGAATGCGAAACCAGCAGATGTTGTTCAGCCCGGCCACATTTTTCCGTTGATGAGCCAACCCGGTGGCGTGATGAGTCGCGCTGGCCATACCGAAGCGGGTTGCGACCTTGCCCGTTTGGCAGGTTTTGAGCCCGCAGCGGTGATCGTTGAAGTCATGAATGCCGATGGCAGCATGGCGCGCAGGCCAGATCTTGAGCAATTTGCTGAGCAACATGGCCTAAAAATCGGTACTATTGCCGACCTTATTCACTACCGCGCCACTAAAGAGAAAACCGTTGCCTGCATTAACAGTCGCAAAGTAGAAACGCTTTACGGTGAGTTCGACTTGCGCACCTACCGTGATTTGGCGCGCGGCGATTTACATTTTGTGATGGTGAAGGGCGAAATTACCGCCGAACCAACACTGGTTCGAGTGCATGTGATGGATTTAGCGCGGGATATTCTGAGCTTGCAGCGCCCGTCTATTGCAGGCGGCAAAGCATGGTCGTATCAAGAAGCGCTTAAGCGTGTAAGCGAAGAAGGCAATGGTGTTGTCCTGCTAATTTGCCACGACGAATCCACTGCCGAAGTTGAAGAAAGTATCGATTGGTTGTTAAGCGGCAAACAACAACGCCGCAGCCCAGAAGTTTTGTACAAACAAGTCGGCACCGGCTCACAAATCCTGCGTGATTTGGGGGTGCGCAAGATGCGCGTAATGTCGGCACCTATGCGTTACTCCGCTTTGTCGGGTTTTGATTTGGAAGTGGTTGAATACGTTTGCCCAGATGCGTAATGCTTAATAGGTTTTTATTGTAGGTAATTACTTATGCCCATTATTTCGATGTTTTATGGTGTGATTATTCGTTTGTATCTCATCGACAATAAACATCATAACTTGCCACATATTCATGCTAAATATAATGAATTTGAAGCTTCCATAGCTATTGATGACGGTGAAATTCTGGCTGGAGACTTGCTTCGTAAGCAATTAAGACTAGTTCAAGCGTGGATTGAGCTGCACAGAGATGAGCTTGTCGCAGATTGGGAACTTGCGGTTGCTGGCGAATCACCTTATAAAATTCAACCTTTGTGAGGTTTTTATGTATTGGGATGTAACACTCGTTAAGCCTTTGCCTGATTATAAAATATACGTTGAGATTGAAAATGGTAAAAAAGGTGTTTTTGATCTCAAGCCTTATCTCGAGAAGGGTGTGTTTCGTGAGTTAAAAAATATTTATTATTTTAATTCTGTAGGGCTTTTGTTTGGCGCTGTAAGTTGGCCGAACGGACAAGATATCGCGCCGGAAACCCTCTTGGCTGAAATGGCCTCGTCGAATTGATTGTTTTTTCAATGGGGTCAGACTCCATTGATTTATGCGATTTACAGTTAACTGTCAATAAAAATCAATGGAGTCTGACCCCATTGAAAAAAATGAGAAAATACTATGAGCAACATTAAAGTTATCGAAGGCGATTTCGCGGCGTCAAAAGGCAAGTACGCGTTGATCGTTAGCCGTTGGAATAGTTTTGTGGTTGAAAGCTTAAAAGAAGGCGCTTTAGATACCTTGCGTCGTCACGGTATTAAAGACGAAAACATCACCATTTATTACGCGCCGGGTGCATTTGAATTTCCTATTACTGCACAAAAAATTGCTGCCAAAAAAGAGTTTGATGCCATCATCGCTTTGGGCGCAGTTATTCGCGGTGGCACACCGCACTTTGATTATGTTGCGGGCGAATGTGTTAAAGGTTTGGCGCAAGTATCCTTGAATGCGGGCATCCCAATTACCTTTGGTGTTTTGACTGTAGATTCAATCGAGCAAGCTATTGAACGTTCTGGTACTAAAGCGGGTAACAAAGGCGTTGAAGCGGCTTCTACCGCGTTAGAAATGGTTTCTCTTATCAGTAATATTTAATGTTGTTTGTCGTCATCCCTAAAGGGAAACCAGTGACTTTTTAATTGAAAGGCGCTGGGTGCCCAGGGGCATGACGAAACCGGTTTGCACAACACTCTGTAACTATTTTTTGAGCCTGAATCTATCAGTCTCAGTTCTTTATCAGTTTTCGTTTTTATCAGGTAAATGCAATGACTTCTCCAAACAGTTCTGGTCAAAAAGGCTCAGCTCCCAAAGGTCAGACGGCCGCTACTCGCCGCATGGCTCGTCACTACACCATGCAAGCGCTTTATCAGTGGAAAATGGCCGGTAATAGCGTCAATTCAATTGAAGCGGAATTTCGTGTTGATAACGATATGACCAATGTGGATGTTGAATACTTCCACGAAATTTTGCATGGTGTACCTGAGCATCTGTCTGACATTGAGGCTACCTTCGAGCCCTTTTTGGTTGAGCGCTCGCTAGTTGAACTAGATCCGGTGACTCAAGCTTTGTTGCGCATGGCAACCTACGAATTAAAATTCCGTATCGATGTGCCCTACAAAGTGGTTATTAACGAAGCCGTTTCACTTGCAAAAAAATTCGGCGCAGAGGACAGCCACAAATTTATTAACGGTGTGTTGGATAAAACTGCCGCAGTTGTGCGCGCGCCTGAAGTCAACGCTAATCGCAAACCTTAAGCTTGCGATTCACCATGCGCGAATTTGAACTTATCCAACAATTTTTTCAGCGCGAGCAAGCCGACCTTTTGCTAGAAGAAAAGGCGCAAGTGAGTGTGGTATTAGGGATTGGCGATGATTGCGCACTTTTACAAGTTCCTGCCAATAAGCAACTAGCGGTATCTGTTGATACCCTAGTTGCGGATGTTCACTTCCCAGCCGATGCCAAACCTGAAGATGTTGCTGAACGCGCACTGCGCACTAATCTCAGCGATTTGGCAGCAATGGGCGCGGAGCCATTGTGGTTCACGCTTGCGTTAACGCTACCTAAAAATTCTGAATATGTGAGCGAAGAATGGCTGCGCAGTTTTAGTTGTGGTTTATTTCGTACTGCTAATCACTATGAAATTGTGTTGGTGGGTGGCGATACAACCTCTGGCCCCTTAAGCATTACTATTCAAATTATGGGTGCGGTTGAATCGCATCAAGCTTTACGGCGCGATGGCGCGAGTATTGGCGATTTTGTCTGCGTTACAAATTATTTGGGCGATGGCGCTGCCGCTTTGGCGGTGATTCAAAATCGACTTGTACTTGGTAGCGAACATCAAGACTATTTGCGCGAGCGTTTTTATCGCCCTACACCGCGCTTGCTTGAATCTAACCTGTTGCGCGGAATTGCCAGCGCAGCGCTCGATATTTCCGATGGTTTAGTCGCCGATTTAAATCATATCTGCGAAGCTAGCGATTTAGGTGCGGTGATCGATGTAGAAAATTTACCGCTATCGCCAGCGTTAATCGCCATCAATGATTTGCAACAAGCGCGTACTTGGGCGTTGAGCGGTGGTGATGATTACGAATTATGTTTTACGGTGTCGCCCGAAAAAATGCCTGAGCTTGCTATGTTAATAGCGGAAGGAAAAATTTACGCAAGTGTGGTGGGTGAAATTATTGCGGGTAGCGGCGTGCATTGTGAATTAGACGGCGAAACGTTTGAATTAGTCGTACAGGGTTACCAGCATTTTTAATGTTTACATTTTTATTTGATATTGTTTTTAAGCTTTTAGGCACTTGTTATGACGACATCTAAAAATATTAATACGCCGAGCTTTAAGCAGCTACTGACCAATTCAGATCATTTTTTTGCGTTTGGTTTTGGCAGCGGTTTAGCACCTAAAGCCCCTGGCACTTTTGGTACTTTGGCTGCGGTGCCTATTTATTGGTTGATACAAGATTTGTCTTGGCCAATTTATGCAACATGGTTAATTGTGACTTTTGCGTTGGGTGTTTATTGGTGTGATCGTTCATCTAAACAATTGGGCGTACACGATCACGGCGGAATAGTGTGGGATGAATTTGTCGGCTATTGGATCACCATGTTTCTAGCGCCAGCAGGTTGGTTGTGGATGCTGCTCGGTTTTGTGCTGTTTCGCTTCTTCGATATTATTAAACCTTGGCCTATAGGTTGGTTAGATCGTAAAGTTGGCGGCGGTTTTGGCATTATGATTGATGATGTATTGGCCGGAGTTTACGCATTTATTGTATTGCAGGCCTGCGTTTATTTTTATCCATACTGATTTTTAGTTGTCCAAAAAGTGCTAATGAGATAGAAGTAAAGAAGACTGTTCAATTCAAAACTCGCCGTAAATACATCCCTGTAGGCTCGAATCGGCATCCATGCTTCATAGGGTTTTGAATCAAACAGTCTTCTTTACTGAACCTTGTTAGCAATGTGTATATTGAGGTCATTCAGTGACAATTCGTTTTATAGAATCCTGCAAACTGCCAACGCCGTTTGGTATGTTTGTGATGCACGGTTTTGAAGATGATAAAACCGAAAAAGAGCATGTGGTGCTCACCATGGGCGATATTCATCGCGACGAGCCGCTGCTCGCGCGTATTCATTCAGAATGCCTAACCGGCGACGCACTGTTCAGTTTGCGTTGCGATTGCGGCCCGCAATTACAAGCTGCCATGCATAAAGTGGGCGTGGTGGGGCGCGGTGTTATTTTTTATTTGCGTCAAGAAGGTCGCGGTATTGGCTTGATCAATAAAATTCGCGCCTACTCATTGCAAGATTGCGGTGCGGATACGGTTGAAGCCAATGAGCAATTAGGTTTCGGTGCAGATATGCGTGACTACAGCATCCTGAAGCCTATGCTGGAACATTTGAATATCAAAGCACTAAAATTGCTTACTAATAATCCGCGCAAAGTAAAAGCACTGCAGGATATGGGGATTAATGTCGTGGAGCGCATACCGCACCAAACTGGCCGCAATCCACACAATGCAAAATACTTGGAAACCAAAGCCGGTAAACTTGGGCATTTGTTTAATGCTGCGGATGAAGAGAAATAATTTTTAAAGAGAATCCTATGACAACACGTATTGCAATCGCTGGCGCTGCTGGCCGAATGGGTAAGGCATTAATTGATGCAACCACTAGAAATGCTGAAACCCGTTTAACGGGCGCTATCGTTCGCTCAACGTCTACTTTGGTGGGTGTAGATGCCGGTGAGTTTGGTGGCGTAGGTAAATTAGAGGTAAAAATTGTTGGCGATATTGCACAGGCAATCGACCACTTTGATGTGTTAATTGATTTTAGTTCGCCAGCGGCAACTTTAGAAAATGTAAAAATGTGCGCAGCAAATAATAAACCTATCGTTGTGGGTACTACAGGTTTTAGCGATGCTGAAAAAGCGGAATTGCTTTCATATCAAACCCAAATTCCGTTGCTGCTTTCTGCCAATTTTTCCACTGGCGTAAATTTGTGTTTTAAATTGCTCGATATGGCCGCACGCGTGTTAGGCGATGAATACGATGTAGAAGTTTACGAAGCGCATCATCGCCACAAAGTAGATTCTCCTTCAGGTACTGCGGTGCGTATGGGTGAAGTTTTAGCGAATGCCTTGGATCGCGATTTAAAACAAGTTGCTGTTTATGGTCGCGAGGGTCAAATCGGTGCACGTCCACGCGACACCATAGGTTTCGCAACTGTACGTGGCGGCGATGTAGTGGGTGATCATACGGTGATGTTTATGGCCGATGGCGAGCGTGTAGAGATCACGCACAAAGCGTCGAGTCGTTTAGCTTTCGCCAATGGCGCGGTGCGGGCCGCAGTTTGGTTGCAACAACAAAAGACGGGCTTGTTTGATATGCAAGACGTTTTGGGTTTGCGTTAATCGATTTTCATTAATAGGAATTTTTATGGCCGGTTCCAGCTTATTACTGCTTCTTGATGACATAGCCGCTGTTTTGGATGACGTTGCGGTTATGACCAAGGTTGCTGCTAAAAAAACGGCGGGCGTGTTGGGAGATGATCTTGCATTAAATGCCGAGCAAGTTGCCGGTGTACGTGCCGAGCGTGAATTGCCGGTGGTGTGGGCGGTCGCTAAAGGTTCCTTTATCAATAAAGCGATTTTAGTTCCGGCTGCACTATTGATTAGCGCGTTTGTACCTTGGCTGATTACACCGCTGTTGATGATTGGTGGTGCCTATCTTTGTTACGAGGGTGTAGAAAAGCTTGCGCATAAATTTCTGCATAGTGACGAGGAGGAAAAAGCCGAGCACGATGCGCTAGAAGCCGCGCTACATAATCCTCAAGTGGATATGGTGGAGTTCGAGAAAGAAAAAATCAAAGGCGCGATTCGCACTGACTTTGTGTTATCTGCGGAAATTATCGTCATCACCTTGGGGGCAATTGCGGCGGCGAGCTTTAAAACGCAGGTCATTACCGTCATCGCCGTAGCCTTACTTATGACTGTGGGTGTCTATGGTTTCGTGGCTTTAATTGTGAAGTTGGATGATATGGGTTTGCACCTACTGAGAAAGCAAGGGCAGGGTGCGTGGGTATCTGTTCAACACACTATAGGAAAAGGGTTGTTGTTAGCCGCCCCCAAGTTGATGAAGTTTTTGTCGGTTGTGGGTACGGCGGCCATGTTTTTGGTGGGCGGCGGTATTCTTGCCCACGGCATTCCTTTTATGCATAACCTTGAACACAGTGTGCAACATCATTACGGCAGCCTTGTGGCGGGTGTTGGCGGTTCATTGGCGAATATGATTTTGGGGATTATCGCTGGCGCAATTGTGTTGCTGTTGGTTACTGGGATAAGCAAGGTATTCGCTAAAAAATAAACGTCTCAAATGGCATCAAAACCCAGTGTGGTAGCTTTTTTGAGCCTTGTGAATGGCTAATTAATACCACTAAAGAGGGAATTTCCAATGGACACTCTTGCCCTAACCCCGTACAATTCGCGGTTAATTGCGCTCGGCACTGCCGCGCTTGGTTGAGGTTAATATTGGCTCCTACTGAATAGAAATTGTAGTTCGTAGTGATAGCCCACAAACAATTTGTACAGAAGCGAGATGGAATTCAGTTTCATCTCGCTTTTTTACAACCTGCAACCAAGCAAACTCACTTTAGCCCTGTAACTCAACTCGATTTTCGCGCCTTTGCCTGTGCGACTGTTTTTTTGAGCCTGAAGAAAGTGAGCTTTGTTGAATTGCGCACCAGCTTTAGCGTTAAAACCACTGCCAAACCCAGGAGGTTTACTTGAATACTCGGGACTCTCAACCCGCTCTCACGAAGAGACCAGCACTACTCGTACTTGCAGACGGTAGCGTTTTTCGCGGCACTTCCATCGGTGCAGAAGGCTTATCTGTAGGTGAGGTGGTGTTTAATACCGCCATGACCGGCTACCAAGAAATACTAACTGAT
>SXGR01546541.1_pt1 | contig 10492 bp, 11 predicted proteins | sample 3174711 | NCBI WGS metagenome assembly SXGR01 (sample SAMN11356860, study PRJNA531348) | freshwater metagenome | isolation source: freshwater sample F1-60 | place: China: Fuxian Lake, Yuxi | collected 2017-12-25 | reverse complement strand
CCTTGAGCGTGCAGTCGGCGTTCTGGTAGATAGCCGCTGAGTCATCGGCGCTGCCGAGATACACAGCGCCTGGAATCCTCCCCTTGCGATCGAGGTACTCGTATCCACTAACGCGGCCCAGAAACTCGTCGCGGCTGCGAACGTCGGCCAATACCGGCAGCAAGCGTTGACTTTGAACATGCCCGGTGGTCGCCAATGCCTGCTCGCGCAGCTTAGCTGCGAAGGAGCGAGCCACCGGCTGATTGCGCAGGATTTCGGGCAAATAACCAGCCCGCAGCCAAGCCGCATAGCCGCCGTTCAACATCCGCACATCGTGAACGCGAGCATAGTAGAGTACCCACCAGGCCCGCGCCGCCGCGATGGTCTTGGCGCCGTAGACGACTACCGTCGTCCGCGGCCCAATCCCCAACTTACCGATCACCCCCTGCAGTTCGGCCACTGGGCGGAGCCGCCACTGGGGATAGCCGTTCTCGAGTTCATCGGTATCAAGGTGGATCGCGCCTGGAATATGGCCGGCTTCGTACTCGGCTGGCGCCTTTCCCTGCGTCTAACTTACCTCAAGCACCACCGGACCGCCGGGCGCTAACCGTTGCTTCAACCGCGCAGGAGAGACGATGGGCTGACCTAACAAGGCGCCTGGCAATGCCAGGACGCACGACGCGAAGACCGCGAGCAGCCAATTCCGGCGGCACGGCGACGAACGACAACGTCGCCCAAGTCGAGTCAACAGAGCCAGGGAACCTAAGCCTTTTCTAGAACGGCACGTCGTCGTCGCTAACGCCCTGATCGCCAAACGGATCGGGCGCGCCAGCACCGGCTGGGGCAGCGGGAGGGGTTTGGCGCGGACGCGATTGCTGCTGGGCACTGCGGGGCATCGACACCGGCCCCCCGCCGCCAGCACCGGAGCTATCGGCATAGCCGCCACCTGAGAATCCTTCGCCACCACCGCCACTACCGGCTTCGTCGCGGCCGCCCACCAGAATCAACTCGTCGGCCACCACATCGGTCACGTACTTCTTGACGCCGTCCTTGTCATCGTAGGATCGGGTCTGCAGCCGGCCCTCGACATAAACTTTCTTGCCTTTGGTGAGATAGTTCGCCACACTCTCGGACCGCCAAAGGACGATGTTGTGCCAGTCCGTCTCCTCCTTCCACTCCCCGGTTTGCTGATCCTTCCAGCGCCGTGAGGTGGCGACCGAAAACGTGGTGCGAGCGATGCCCGCCGGCGTGAAACGGGTTTCGGCGTCCTTGCCGAGGTTCCCGAGCAGAATGACTTTATTGACGGAACGCGATGCCATTTGTGGTTATCCTTGCCTTAAAGTTGCAGCCTAGCACAATAGGCCTTCGAGTAGTGGTGCACGTCGTCACGCTGTCGTATCTCTTGTTCGGTCAGCCACGTGTAGTCGTTGTGCTGATCGGCGGGCAACCGTAATTCGTCCGGGTCGGCTTCGATTGAATAAGCCAAGACTATGTAGTGCGTCCCGAACGCCGAATCCCCGGAAAAGTTGTCCGGATACAAGTGTTCGAACACACCCACAAACCGCGTCCGGCCGAAGTCCAACTCCACACCCAACTCGGCCAGGCATAACCGCGCAAAAGCCGCCCGCAGGGTTTCGTTTTTGCCCACCCGGCCGCCGGGGACGAACCAGAAGCCTTGGGCTGGCCGGTTCAACCGGTACCCCAGCAGTGTCCGGCTGCTCCGGTCACGCACGATCAAGTCGATCGAACCGAGGGGAGTCAGCTCTACCACCGTACGGAATACCTCACGAGGGAGGAGTACCGGCGTCTTCTCCCGTTCGTTGGTCATGGTCATGGTTATGAGCTCAGAGGTCATCACTATGATAGTGCGCCGAGCTCCTCCAAAATCGCACGCGCAATTGTAATTGGTTGTGAATCTCGAGCGCCGCCTTGCAGATTGTAATCGGCTTGTAGTTGCTTCCACTTCCCATGCAACTCCGTCTGAATCTGAATCAAGTGTGGGTCCTCGATTGTCTCCCCGTTCCGGAAGTTGAGTTCGCAGGCGTAGACCCGCCCGGGCCGATCCGGATTCCACAGCGGTATGCCGAATTTTCGGCAGATGAGCGGCCGGTATGGGTAGATCTGGCACACTCCGTCTTCCAAAGCGGGACACGCCAGTCTCGCCCCTGGCGGGGGCAGGCTGCCCCACGCCTCCGGTTCGCCCCATTTGGCGACGAGTATTTCCCGGTCGCCAAGATATTGGTGAGCCCGGCCCCGAATCCTGGCTAACTCCTCTGGTTCTAACGACTGCATCCCCTGCCAAATGCGCGCCGCTTCGGGTTCGGTGATTTGGAACAGTTGGTGGCAGCAATCCGAGCAACCCGCGCGGCAACCGATACGGTCACCGTGCAATTGGCGATTTCGGCCAAACTCATGATCCCAGGCTTCGAGCACGGCTTCATATTGCTCTGGCATTCCCCGCCTCGCCGTTCGCACGGAAGTGAATTTTCATGTGGACTGCTATTTGCTCTTTGAGCTTCCGATGGGTTAAGTCATAATATCGTTAAACGACCGCCGATGCCAGTGGGGGCCTCGACGTAGTGAAGTAGTCTTTCATGGGGATGGAAAGAATAAGAGGAAGAGAGGCGCGTTGATCGACCCATGCATGGAGCAAGGCAAGTTGGCGTAGCGTTTTTCCTACGAGCGATCTCGTCGAGCTTGATGGCTCAGGTTCTGATACCTGCTGGCTCCAACGGCGTTCTGCGCCTCCAGAACACGGACTTGGCGGTGCTGGAAGCGGGCGAGGCCCGCAATGACCTTCCCTGTACCGTAACCCCTGAGGTAAAGGCATTCCTCGGCTTCGATTTGCGCTTCCATGCCGGCTACGACGTGGCACTGCCACTGCGTGACCTGGCGGGCAGTGAGAATCTACTGACCATCCTGTTCCGTGTTGCACCGAAATCGAATCTCGCCGATCAGCACTACTTCGTACAGCGCATCAAAGTGCCGAGTGTCGCCGAAGACGCCAAGGGTCAGGCATCATTGCAGGGCGCATTCGACGTTGGCGAAGGCGAGTATAAGGTGGACTGGCTGATCCGGGATCGAGCCGAGCGGGTCTGCTCGTCGTCCTGGTATTTAGAGGCCTCCCTGCCCGCCCGCGATAAGCTGGTAGCCCCTTCGATCGCCGCCCAGGCCATCGAGGCTATGCCGCCAGAGCAGTTTCAAGAAGAGCCGCCCGTTGAGCGCAGCGCCTCCTCCCCGGCGCTCAACATCAAGCTGCTGGTGAACTTCGCTCCACAGAAAGCCACCGCCTCCTCGCTCCGCCCGCTCGATACCATGGCGCTGGTTTCGATACTACGGCAGTTGTCGCGTGAACCCAAGATTGGCAAGTTCAGCGTGGTGGCCTTCAACCTCAACGAGCAGAAGATCGTGTACCGCCAGGCAAACGCCGACCGGATTAATTTCCAGGAACTCGGCGCGTCGCTCAACTCTCTCAACCTGGGAAGCGTTCGGTTGGCTACACTCGCCGACAAACATTCGGACACTCAATTTCTAGCGAACCTCATCAGCAGCGAAGCTACCCAAGGCGGCCAACCACCGGATGCGCTGGTGTTTGCCGGTCCAAAGGTTATGCTGGATTCCAACGTTCCCGAAGAAAACCTTCGCAAGATGGGAGAGTTGGATTTCCCTGTGTTCTACATGAACTACAACCTGAATCCGCAGGCAACGCCTTGGCGCGACGCCATTGGCAACGCCGTGAAATTCTTCAAAGGGCATGAGTACACGATCAGCCGCCCGCGCGATTTATGGTTCGCGGTGACGGAAATGGTGTCGCGCATCGTGAAAACTAGAAACGCGAAGCAGGTGGCGGCGGTCCAAACCCAGTAGAAGCCCCGCTGCACGGTTGGGCGTATACTGAAGACAGGTGGGCCTTGATGAAGTCACTTTCTACTCTGCTGTTGTTGATGCCTGGTCTGTTGGCCGGTCAAAATGTTCCGCGGATCTTGGGGCAAAATCCACCATCGATGCGTTTGGCGCCTTCGGTGTCGACGCCCGAGAATGTGGTGGACCGAATGCTCCACGCCGCTCGCCTCAAGCCGGGCGAAACCCTTTACGATCTGGGATCGGGTGACGGCCGCGTTCTAATTGCCGCAGCCCAAAAGTTTGGCGCCAGGGCGGTTGGCATCGAGATTTCGAAAGCATCAGTTGCCTCATCGAGCAAACGGATCAAAGAACTGAAGCTGGACGACAAGGTGCGGGTCATCGAGGGCGACCTTATGGCAGCTGAACTCTCCGGGGCCGACGTCGTCACTCTTTATCTCCTTACCAAAAGCAACGACATGATTCGCCCTTTGCTCGAGAAGCAACTGAAGCCTGGCGCTCGGGTGATTTCTCACGACTATGCCATCCCCGGGTGGTTACCGGCACGCGTCGAAACCGTCGCAGCGCTCAGGCGTGAGCATCACCTCTACGTCTACGAATTCCCGGTTCAAAAGAAGTAAACGATCTAGCGTGTTCTGAAGACTGGAGGTGCAATGCACCTTGTGCCTACTTTGGCGGCTGCTCAGTGGTCTTATCGGCAGGCAGTTCCTCGGGCGTGTCGAATTTGATCGTCGCCTCGGCCCCGAATTTGCGGTACATGCGGAACTCGATCTCATTTTTACTCAACATTTTCCCGGCCCGTGAGCGAACTGTCACTTTAAGTGGCAGGATGAACTCGAGGCCGTCCCCAATGGCGATCTTGTCGTAGTCCAATTCCTGATAGACCTCCTGGATCGGGAACGACGGTGGGAGGTTGTCGGCCTTGCGGCGAAGCCGCGCGATCGTCAATTCCTGCGCGTCGACATACACCAGCCCCGAGTAGGCCGCCATGATGGCCCGGTCTTCGTATTGAATCGAGAACTCCTGCTTTGCCACCCGATACTCGAACACATGAGTCCGCCGGCCGCGCAACGTGGTCCACTTCAGCCATGTAAACTTCGCTTCGGTCTCAGGCCGAAAGATCTCGAGCAGGAGCGACCCGAACTCCCCGCGCGAAATCGTGCCGCCCACTTGCTCCGGCTGAACATCGACGGGCCGGTTGTTCACTAGTACAATCCGGTAGTCTTCCTTGTTTTCGTTGAACGAAAGCTTGGCCGTCAGCACGTCCTGACGCTGCCAGAACTCCAGGCCCGTTGGATCGGCGTAGCGGCGCGTCACCTGCGTGCAGATGAAGTTAGGCAGCTGTTTGGAGTAGTTGAGCGCGTACTCGCGGGCCTGCGCCAGCACCCTCTCCTGGTCTTCAGCGCTGGGCGGCGGAACCGTGGGCGGCGCGGGCTCGGGGGTATCGGGAGGTGCGGCCGGCAGATTCTTAGAGCTCATCTCCAGGGCCTCGAGGGCTTGCACGGTCTTGGGCCCGGCCCCGAGGCCCTGCAGCGTTTCGACGACATCTCGATCCAATTGCTCGTGCAGCGTCAGCTTGCGAACATACGCCGCGACTTTTCGGTCGTCATGCCGGAGTTCGATCGAAGACTTGATGAACTGCTCCAGTTGCCGGACGCTCATCTTCCGCTGCGCCAGGAGGGCCGTCACGGTCGCCAGCAGGCAGAGAAGAATACGCAACTGACGCACGCTCACGGTCAATTCTGTTTGCCTCCGCCAATCCCGAATATGCGCCGCCGTTTCTTTTCAGGAGCCGGCGCTAAGGGAGCAACCACCGCCCGGTCGATCGCCGATTGCACCAGCGCCGCCATCACTTTGTATCCCGCCGCACTCGGATGCAGTCCGTCTTCGGCAAAATATTTCTTCAGGAATCCGGCGTCGTCCAGCATCGGCGTGTAGTAATCCAAGTAGGTATAACCCCGCGTGCCACAGAACGTCTTGATCCAAGCGTTCATCTCGCGGATCGACGCAATCGGGCGGCGGCGGCTTCTCTCAAGGGCTGGATTCTGATCTTTGTCGTAGTCGTGAATTGGCAGAATAGCGGCGAAGATCGGCTTGATCGAATACTTATCGGACAGATCGCCGATCATCGTCAGATTGTGCTCAATCGCCGAGAGCGCCGTGCCCCGAGCGATGTCGTTGGTGCCGGCCAGGACCACCAGGGCCGCGGGTTTACTGGCGATCACGTCTGGCAGCATTCTACCCACCATCTGACCGCTCACTTGCCCGCTGATGCCGCGGTTCACATAATCCTTCCCGGGGAAATATTCGTTGAGCCGCCAGCCGTCGGTGATCGAATGACCCAGAAACACCACGCGCCCGGTCGTGGCAGGAGCGAGGGTTTGATTGGCCTCGGCATACCGCCGCAGATTGTCGCGGTCAGCCGAGCGCAACTGCACCTCCTTGGCGGCCAGCAGCGCGCGGAAGTGCGTTTCGAGCCGGTCGACGGCCTCTCGCAATTCGGCAAACTGCTTTCGCCCTTCGGAAGAGAACGGGTACGGCTTCGGAATCGAGTCGCTCAACGCCAGATAAGCCCGGGCGTTTGAGATGAGATCGTATTGGAGCCCGCCATCCTGGAGACTGGCAGCGAGACGAAGGGTGGCGATACCTTGGTGCACGCTCTCGATCACCGGCTCGGCTGCCCGGGCCAACCCAGGAGTGGTCGTCGCGGTGGATTCCATCAATTGCTCGACGCGTCCGAAATGCGCTAGCACTTCCCGGTCATTCAGCGTGGCTGGCGGCGCCTCTTGCGCGTAGACCACGGCGGCACCCACAAGTGCCGTCCATATCGAAATAAGTTTCAACCTGGTTCCTCTCTCTCCAGTTGTAGCGTAACCGAGCCCAGATAGAACGGCATCTGGATGCGAATTTGCACGGGTAGGCGTCGGGCGTCGTCGGTCAGCCAGATGAAAAGCCTCGCTTTGCGGCGAAAGAGTACACCGTTAAACAACATAGCCTCATGCCGGACAGTAGTAAAGACGCCGGCGGGGGTACGAACGGTTTCTTTCTCTTGCGCACGGATATCCACAACCTCGATCTTTCGCCCGTCACTCATCGGAATTGTCAGCAATCCGCCCGGGGGCAACACCGTGCGGCGAAGTTTTTCAAGAGCGCCGAGGATATCGTGAACGCAGGCGGGGATTTCCACCTCGCCTCCGCCCACCCTCTCCCGGTTCTTTAACAGGTCGCGCTCGATCCGCAAGGCCTTGCCCACCCCGTAGGTGACCTCAATTTCGCGATGACTGCTGCCCTGCCGCGAATCCTCGATCCAGGCCGAGGCGCATACCATCCGGTCGTAGGTCACCGAATAGGAGTCGCGCACCGGGTACAGCCGGTCGGCCAGGCCGGCCGTCTGCAATTCCATCCGCGCGCCGGCGGCGCCCAGATGCGTCTGCACCCGTCCGGCGTCGAGAAAGCGCCATTCGCCCGTGTAGTGCAGCGTTTGAGCCGGCGAGAGGCGTGCAAAAAGCAAGAGGGCCCCCGACGATAGTAATAGGCGCGCCCGCCCAAGAGCCATGAGGGCATCTTACGACAGTTCGAGTCAATTCAAATGCCGGTCCTGCTCAGGGCGCGCCCGCAGCAAGGCTATACTCGAACCTTATCGCACTTGCTCATGTCCACCGCTGCCGTCCCATCAGCCCCATCCGCCACGCGCGCCCAGCGGGCCATCGCATGGTTGAGCCGCTACCAGGTGGTGATCGTGACGACGCTGCTCTGGTCGCTCTCAATGCACTGGTGGGAAGGCGAGCGCATGTGGACCAGTCACTCTCCGGCGTTTGAGCCGCTCAGGATGATGGGCGTCGTCGACGCATGGCAGCACGGAATCTGGGATGCACGCTGGCTACCACTCTTTGATCAGGGCTATGGGTATCCGATCTTCAGTTACCACTCGCCTTTGTTCTCGTGGATAGGAGCGAGCCTGCTCGTCCTCACCGGCAAACCAGTGCTAGCGCTGAAGCTGGCTGTCATGGTATTTTTCCTCGCCGGCGGCTTGGGGTGCCGCGTTTTGGGGGCCTCGTTCTGGGCCGAGCCGGGTACAAGCGACCATACCTCGGGAGACTTCGCCTTCGCTGGCTGGGCCTCGGCCACATACCTGTTCACCAACATCTTCGTGCGCGGTTCGCTCTCTGAGTTCGCGGCTAGCGCGCTTTTGCCCTGGCTGTTTTGGGGCATTTGGCTTATCACCGCCGACGCACGAAAGTACGCCAAGGGAGCCGGCGTGATCGCGATTGCGCTTACGTTGCTGATACTGAGCCACAACGCCATCGCCGTGTACGCAGTCATGCTGGTCGCCCTGCCGCTGCCAATCCTGTTTCGACCGGCGGGTGGTCGCGGTTGGACTGCCTGGGCAGCCGGTGGCGCCATGGCAGCTTGCATATCGGCGTTCTTCGCCGTGCCGGTCTTACTGGAAAAGCCGTTTGTGAGGCTCAGCAACGTGGCAATCCCCGATGTGCGCTACCACTTCCTGCGCTTCGACCATCTGCTTTCGCTTGGTACATGGGGCCTCGGGCTGAGTGGCCAGGATTTGGATAGAACCATGCCAAGGCATCAAGGCTTGCTGCTGCCCTTTGCGCTGGCCGCCGGGGTGATCGCGTTTCGTTACTTCGACGGCGCCAGGTTACGCCGCAAGACTCTTGCTTTGCTGGCTCTCAACGGCCTAACGCTGCTGATGTGCATGTTGCCCTCGGTTTGACTCTGGGATAACCTGCGCGTCTTGCAGTACACCCAGTTTCCGTGGCGCTGGCTTTCCCTGAACGCCACCGCGTCGGCGTTGCTTGTCCCCGCGCTCTCCTTGGCCATTCGGATGCGTGGAACCGATCTGGCACGCCACACCTATGCGGTGCTCACCGGAGCGGTTGTGCTCATCAACGTGGGATTGTACGGCGGTCCGGAGCCGGGTTGGTCGCTTTGGCAGTTCGATCCAAGTACGGATCTCGTCCGTGCGCAAAAGACCCGCACCACCGTCAACGAAGAGTACGGCCCGATCTGGCGCAAGTCTGACTTTTCGCACCCCGTCGGAGCCGGAGAGGCGGTGGCGGAGAATGCGGAAACCAAACCGGCCTCCAAAGAGGGGGAGCATTGGCGCTGGCACGTGGGCGTTCGTGACGACACCACGCGAGTTGTGCTCGGAGTGCACTATTTCCCCGGCTGGCGAGCTTACTGGCATCCCAACGGCTCGCCGTCAGCCTCCGAACTTCCGGTTGAAATCGATCGCCCGAGCGGAATGATTCTAGTCAGGCTGGCAGCCGGGGGCAATGGCAGTCTTGAACTGAAATACGCCAATACAGACGCGCGCCTGGCACTCAAAATCTTCAGCGCGGCAAGCGCCTCGGCGTTTCTGGCACTGGCAATTTGGCTTCGGCGCACGAGGCAACGTAGGTCGATAAGCGTAGTCTAGTCTAAAACCAATGCTGGTCACTCAACGGAGAACGTGGGGTTTCCTGATCGCCGGTGTTTCCCGTCGTCTGGGGGGAGCGCTGGCGGACAAGGCGAAGTTCCGTGGCGCAATTTGCTAGAACCGGCCTTGACCGGCCAATGTTTACTGATTTTCGTGGCACGTTGTGAATGAGGTCTGGCGGCTCTCGGATGGACCTTTATCACACTCCGAATGCCAGAACGCAAGGCCAGACGCAGGATGGCCCACAACATTGCTCAAACAAGCGGCTGACCTCCCAAGTAAGCCTAAGATCGAACGGAAAGAAAACGATGGCACTCTCCCTGCGCCATCGCACTCGAACATTGACTGGTATAAAAGTACTTCACAGGAGTCTGGAACGAGCGCATTTCAATGGTTTCCGCTCCAAAGTGACTGGAAACGGACTGCACAGGAATGAACCGGGCGGACCTTCCTCCGAGTGGCCGACAATCCCTCCATAAGAGGGTGAGTGAATGATTGGACTAGCTCGGGCAGCCACACCGGGAGCCGTCGGAACCTAATACAACTGGGTAAGCCCCTCTCGCTCCGCTATAGCTTCCAATTCCGCCGGCGTTGTGTCGAGCGTGGCATGCGCGATCATGGCCTCGGCGATTCCGGCCGTATTCGAGGAATCCGGCCAATGGTCCGGCTGCCACAGCTTCGCTCGAACAACGCACTTTGGGCAGTGGATCAGAATACGCTCCACATGCATCACAATCGCGAACTCCGGAACACGGCCAGCGATTGCCATGCTTTCACGCAGCGGCAGGTCCCGCACGATGCGCGTTTCTCCGGTGATCCGCAACGTTTCGCCTTTCCCCGGAATCATGAAAAGGATCGCGAGGTACGGATTCTGGAGACGATTCCCGAACGTGTCGACCCTCTTGTTACCGGGCCGGTCTGGGATCGCCAAATACTTCTCGTCAAGCACTTTCACGAAGCCGACTGGATCGCCCTTGGGAGAAATATCAGGGTAACCACCAGGGGTGGCCGAGGCCATAACGATGAAGGGCGACTTCTCGATAATGGCACGCGACACGGGGTCGATGTGGTCCATGACCTTAGCGACCACGGGCGGCACCGGCTCGCCGATGTGTTCGCGAATTTAATCTAGACTGCTGATGACGCCCTGAAACTTCGCGAAGTGATCTTGTCGCTCCATCGTGCAACCTCCTCCGTTTTGAAAACGCTCTGCCT
>SXGR01503190.1_pt1 | contig 10492 bp, 6 predicted proteins | sample 3174711 | NCBI WGS metagenome assembly SXGR01 (sample SAMN11356860, study PRJNA531348) | freshwater metagenome | isolation source: freshwater sample F1-60 | place: China: Fuxian Lake, Yuxi | collected 2017-12-25 | reverse complement strand
TCCACCGAAAACCGCCGCGGGTCAATCGTGGTGAAATTTGTTGCAGCAATCGCTGGTAGTGTTCCCAGTCGTGCTGACGCGAGGGGGGAGTTGCCGGTGGTCATCACTAAGTTCAGGCGGACGCTTTGACCAGAGACTAATTGCGCCGTGTCTTTCGGACTGCGCGTTACGATGCATCCCAATGATGATGGCGACTGATCGATCACCGACAGGACGCTGTTTGAAGCCGATGATCCACCCGGGCCGTGCGCGACGCAGGTGAAGGCCTTGTCACCGCTGCCGGTAGCATTCGTTAGCGTAAATCGACCCACGTCGGTTGAATTTGAAATGGCGGTTGTCTGGCCATCAGGTGTTACGACTTCGACAGGAAATTGCAAGACCCCTGATGCATCGGTTTGCTTGATGGAGAAAGGGATTGCGATCGCCGTGCCCGCAAATGTCACGTTGGCACGAGATTGATTTGCCGGTGCCGCCGGGCTGGCAAAGAGGACTTCACAAGCAGCAGCTGGCTCCGTGACGCTCACCGTTGCGACGCAATCGCGTTGGTAGTCGTTTCCATTTGGATCTTTTCCAGTGACCTTGCCTTGAATGATTTTTTGCCCGGAAGATTTAAAGGCGGCGGCGCGGCATATACTGCCGGCGGGAGCAATTCCTATGCACTCGCTCGCGATCACGTCATCCGAAGAATTACCAATGATAGTTACGCTCGATTCAATATTAGAAAAATTCGTTTCGTCGCCCGTGCGTTTAAGTATGAAATTTTCGGCCACCGACACGCGAGCAGATTTCGAGGCCGGACTGATGGTGCAGGTAGGGCCGGGGCCGGGCGCAGGAACGTCAATCGCTGCGATGCATAGGGATGTGGCTGATCCAGAGGGGTTCGTGGCGCGGACTGGGAACAGATTGGTGCCAGATTGTGACAACTTTACGGGAAACGTCGCGTTGCCATCTGCGTCTGGTTTTTTTTGGTCTTCACTGCTGGTGCTGTCTTTCGGAAAGGTAAAGCCTGCGGCGTTTGTCACGTTGTGGACGGTTAATGTTGCGTTTGCATTCAAAACGGCTGACGTTGCCGGTGCAACGTTGATGGAGGCTGTGCAGGAGGGCGGGCCATCGGTGACCAGCAGATTTGCAACGCATTGGGTCGCCTGGACGCTCGTGGCGGTTCCCGTACCGACCTCAAAAGATACGGTGGCGATCCATGTATAGCTACCGAGGCCCAATTGAGAAATGGACCTTTCTACGGGAAACGTAACCGGCAACGGAAGAACTTCGATTTGTGCAGGAAGGTTCGGCAAGTTGCTGCCCCGGGTCATGGATACGGACCTTATCGGAAATTTCTCGGCATCATAATTCAACATGGACAATTGAAGTTTGGTGGCCTGTCCGGCGCTAATTGAAAGGGCGTCGAGGGTCACGGAACAAGATGGTAGCGACATGCTGGCAATCGATTGTGGTGGATCAACCGATAAGTTCGCAGAGCAGGTGAACATGACGTTGCTGGTGTCGGTTGCGACGGCGATAATTCTCATCTCTCCATAGGCTTTGATGGCGGTGAGGCTATGCACTGATGCGATTGGGTCCATGGCCTCCCCGTTTATGGCGAGGGTTTTAATCGCCTTGCCATTGGCTAGGCCAACGCGAACTTTGGGTGCGTCCCCGGCATTGATTCGGTTCGGGTCTGCCGTGATGATGCAGCCAGCCACCGTAGCGTTGGCCACTTCAATCACGCGCCTCATGGGCATCCGGTCACTGCGGAAATTAATCCGCTGTGACCCGCAGCCCGATGCGAAGATCGTCAGTACATTTAGGGCAATCGCCAAGGGGAATCGCGTTGTGGAATGAGGTAAAAATAGGGGCGCAGATTTTTTGCGATAAAAACTCATGCCGTTCCATCGGTCTGCGAGACCCGAACTTTAGGTAAAAAAATATCTTTTAATGGGGCAAAAAAGTCAGTTCAGATCGGACTGTTAAGGTGCAGGATTCGGAGAGGGTGTCCACGGCGGCAATCACTGAGGCAAGGGGAACCCACCAAGTTAAGGTGGGTGCCATCAACTTCCCCTTCAGGCTTCCCCCTAACGCACGAGGCGGGGGGCTTGCACACCGGTGAAGGATCTGGCTCCCTGTATGTCTTTATCGGTTCTCCTGCACATCAACAACCGACGCCGCGAACACTTTTAATTATATCAGAAGTTAGGTGAATTCGTATGCCCAAAAAAAGACCTGCCAGGAGCTTGAAAGCTTTTCCTGGCAGGCTTTTGAACGATTCTTGGGGCAGACTCTGCGTTACAGGTTCAAGCCACTGACTTCATTGAGTTGAAGGATGTTTAGTGGCAATTCCATAGCTTCACTTTCCTGGCCCGAGCCCACGTCCGAATCTTGGCCAGAAGCGTGGCCTGACTCAGCGACATCCTTTGACGCCTTTGCAAACATGGCGGACATGAGGCGCTCATGGACTCTGGCGTGGGCGGCGACTTGTTCCACGGCGAACTCACGGCCGTCTTCGAGGCCTTTCAGCATGTTGGCGACTTCTGGCTTCACAGCATCGTACACCATGGTCGGAACGCGCATGGAAACGTCTGCCAGGACAGATGCCGAGTCTGGACTCAAGACCATTGCGAGATGCTTGATCTTACAACCAGGATGACGGCTTGCGGCGTGATCCATGGTCAGGCTGAAACCCTCGCCGACTAAGTCAACCTTGATGGACTTGAGGACGTGAAGTTTGCGCTTGGTTTTTTCCAGCAACTTCTTGCCTTCATCTTTCAATAGGACGCTGCTCTGGCTTTCGACGACAGATTTCGAGCTAGCGACAAACGACTCAAGCCCTTCGATCGCAGATGTTGTATGTCCCTGGATCAATGCAGCGATTTCTTTCAAATCCTTTGCTTTTACGACGTCGGCGGCCAGTCCACATTCCGCCTTGGAGGCGATGGATTTCATGCCGGATTCCTTGAGCGATGCGCAACGTTTGAGCTTCTTTTGATTCATCATTTTCAGGAATGCCAGCGTTTCGGTTTTTAGGCCGAGTTTTACGTCCAGGCCGACGGAGCCCTTCTCTGGGTTGTCGCTGCGATTCATCATTGCGGTCACCGACATGGAAGCTTCCACTTTACCCTTGGTCCAAGGTGCTTTTTTCAGGACGAATGACTTGTCGAATTTATAGGTGTCTTTCTCAAGATCAGTGACCGCGCCGTCAATGGTAACCACGGCGCTTTCGATGACGCTGCTGTCGGCAATGGCCCCTTTGACTGCCGTGGCGATGCTGCTGTTGATGCTGTCCATGTCGTATCCACCTAGAACGAGTGGCCCGGCAATCAGGGTGCCGGTCAGTACGATTGCGGTGGTTCCGGCTGCAGTTGCTCCGGCGGCCGACTTCATCCAGAACGCTGATGAATCCAAAAACTTTTTCGTTGGCATTCTCATGTTTGTTCCCTTTTCTGTTCAAATTGTCGGGTTAGAACGTTTGGTCTCGAACTTACTGTTTGAGCCCCTTTCAGGACCAATGAAGGGCAGTAGTTTGCAAAGCCCGAGCCAGATGTTAGGTTTTTCAGCGGAGGCATCATGGCAAAAAAAATGAAAACCAGGGGCGAGGCCGCCCGCGGTCCCGTTGTGTTTGTGGTGGCAACACCCATTGGAAATCTTGGTGATTTGAGCGAACGCGCCGTAGCGACTTTGGCCGGAGCTGATGTGATCGCGGCAGAAGACACGAGGCAGACTCGCAAATTATTGACACACCTGCAGCAGACGCAAGAAGCGCGTGGCATTGTGATGGGATCGCCTGACCTTGTCGCCTATCATGACCACAATGAGGAGGTGCAGGCCGGAAAGCTGATTGAGCGGATTTTGGAGCGCGGCGAAGTTCTGGCATTGGTATCCGATGCGGGAACACCGTGCATTTCGGATCCAGGATTTAGGTTGATCGAGGCAGCGCGGGAGGCAGGAATCACGGTCCATCCCATTCCAGGCCCTTCGGCGCTTTTGGCCTTGGCCTCGGCGTCGGGTCTGCCGACGGACCGGCTGCTTTTTACTGGTTTTCCACCAACGAAGGCAAAAGCATTGCACGATGAAATCAATAGTTGGATTGCTGCAAAGGCTTCCGTTGTTTTTTTTGAGTCCACGCGGCGGCTGGAAAAAACACTTGAATTGATGGCCAAGGATTTGCCGGAGGCCCGCGTGGCGGTTGGCCGGGAATTGACTAAGTTGCATGAAGAGATTTTTACAGGATCAATCGAGGCTGCCGTGGCGTGGGCACATACCCATGAAGCCATGCGCGGCGAGGCATCAGTGATGGTGGACGTGCGGTCTGCACAAAACGCGGCAGGTGCTGATGTTTCCGTTGAAACAGGTGCCGTGGCCGCGGACAGCGTCGCGATCGAAATAGCAATTGCACGCCTTTTGGAGCAGGGATCGACCACAAAGGATATTCTTCATGCGCTCGGTGCCCAGGCCGCAGCAGCCGGGGTCGGACGCAAGGCGTTATACAGGATGATTTTGGATGGGTCGCGGGGGGAGTCTTGTCGGCGGGCAAATCTTCGATTAGATTAATTAAACAGATCATTTTCGAAGTATTTCAACAGCCAATTGCCTCCAGGCGGGGAGTGTCCAGTGGTATCAAAGCTGTCTCGATTTTTTATTTCATCCTGTGTCGTTCTTTTTTCATCCCATGCAGTTGCCTGGACTTCAGGCGGTTCACTGTCCGAGGCAGAGGCCCTTTATAAGCGGCGAAGTGAAGGTCGTGCCACTGTTCAACATGCGTTGGCCGAGTTCCGCAAACTCCTCCCTGCGGCAAAGGGTCAGGACTTAATTCATGTCGTTTACCGCATCACCTCGCTTGATATTTTTGAGGGAGAATATTTGCTCCGCGATGACAACCGTTCTGAACGCAATCCAATTTTCGGTGATTGCCGTGAAGTGATCGAGCGCATCGCGACGATTCCAGAGGGCGCTGACGTTTATCACTACATGAAACTGATGTGCTCAGCGTTGTGGGTTGAATCTGCAACTCCTCTGCAGCTCATTGGCATCGGCAATTATTTCAAAAGCTATTTCAACAAAATTGTGACGAGTGACTTGAACCTTCGGCCAGAACTCGGCGTCGATCCTAGGCTCGGTGGCGGTGGAATCTACCGGACGATTGCCGGAATCTCCGCAGATCCGATGTCAAACATGGTTCATCCAGCCCTGCCGTCCCTCGACAAGGCGATGGAAATGATCGATTTGGCTATGGCCAGTCCGAATTATCCCGGCAATGATTTCGCGGGAGCTGACATGTATTCAAACCATCGTTCGAAAGCCGAGATATTGATTCGCATGGGACGCACCGCAGAGGGCCGTGAACTTCTCGAATCCTCCATCGCTGAAATTCAGGAGTTGGCTGCCGACGACGAACTTCGGCCTGGCATTGAACCCGAGACTCTGGGCGAGATCAGCAAAATGCGTGAAGTCCTCGACCAGCTATGACTAAAATCAACAATCACGGTGCATTTTTCGCGGTATTGTTTTTGATTGCGGTGTCGCCTGCGGTTGATTCTGCGCCCGTGCAGGCGATGGAACATACGAAAACCTTGCCAAGCGGCCGTTTTAATTTGAACGTGCGGTCCATTGCCACGGGCATTACCTCCAAGAGCAATGCGAATGGCGAGGGAGAAGGACTGGCAGCTCCCTTGGAGCGCGATTTGACCTTTAATGACGTCCTGCGCAATCAAGTTGCGGTCTCGTCTACCCGTGCCGCAAAAGTCGAAGGCTTCATGTTGGCGAACGAATTTGAGCGATCGGATTCCCTTGGGCGTTTTTCTGCGAGTGCAAAGGCCAGCGTCCGTGCGACGGCCCCCGTCCTTGCCTATGGAATTTCTGACAAGGTGACCGTTGCTGTCGGTGCTCCGTTCATGTCGGCACGGTCCGCCATTTCAGTCGGATTCACTAGATCAGAAACCGCGTCGCAATTTCTTGCCATGCTGTCAGACCCGGCAAATAATCAGCACGAAGCCGCGCTGGAACTTGATGAAAAACTTGGGGCCGCCGTGACCGAACTTAACCGTGAACTGCTCAATTACGGGGTAGAGCCACTTCGTGACTGGCAAGGTTCTGGTTGGGGTGACACGACCATTGCGACCAAGTGGCGCGCTTGGGAGTCGGGGCCCGTGGCTCTGGCGACAACTTTCGGTTCGGTTCTGCCAACAGGTCGTACGGACCAGGCTCGGATCATGAACGATGTTCCATTCGGGGAAGGTCAGACAGACTTGTTCACCCAGGCCACCTGGGAGGAAAATATCATGACTGGATTCTCAATTTCCCAGACAATCAAATACACCCATCAATTGCCGTCTCAGCGCGAAGTTTTTCGCGGTTTGAACCCCGAAGATCTCGATGCGGGCACCATCGACGCATCTTTCAAGTTAGGGGACCGGATTGATGCGTCCCTGGGGATGGCATGGGCCCACGAATCCGGCGTGACTGCATCTGTGGGGTGCCAGGCAAATCGAAAGTGGAGCGACCGGTATCAAGATGCGGATGGAAACCGACTGTCCGCCCTGGAGGCCCACACAGACCAGACCGTTTTTCTTGGCGAATTGGCGGCCGGATTTAGCACCGTCGAGGGATATCTGCGCGGTGCTTATCTCGCCCCGGCGGAAGTGAATTTCGCGGTGGCACGACAAATCACGAGCCGCAATGCGATGGAATCAGATCTGTACGAGATGTCGGCCAGCCTGTTCTTTTGAGGGAGATCTAACTTGAAGCTCCGTTTGATTAGCAGGTGTAGATCCTGCGTTTTTTTTGCAAAGGTACTGACGCCAGTACTTTTATCGGGCTGTAGTGCATTGCCGCACGATACATCGCGACAGCCGTTGAATATGCCCGGATCAAATTCAGCTGATGCCACCCAAGGTCCGGAAGCTTCAGCATTTTTGAATTTGTGGCAGGGCTTCGCGGATGACTTGAATTTGGCACCCCGCAGCGAGATCCAGTTCTCAGGCAGCATGCTGACCTGGGATCCAGCTGCCAGCGGTGCGGCAATTGCGCGGATGACTGCTGAAGTGGCCAGACTTCGTCGCATCTGGGCGGAATATTACGAAACTAAATTCCACGGAATCAGTAATGCTCAGCGCGATGTTGACACCATTCATTCAAGCCTGCGGCAGTTGCGACGTCAAGTCCAGGCACTTCCCCAGACGCGCGGCATGCAAATTGAGGCTGCAGGGAATTGGTGGGAGAACCAGATTGGATTGCATGAACAACTGGGAATTATTGATCCCGCTGGTGGCGCTGCCCATGCGAGACACGTTTTCCATCGTTACTGTGATGCAAAGCTTTGGGAATTTGCAGTCAGTCCCCCCGTCTTAAACGGAGACTACCCCGGGCGTCCTGTGGCTTTTGGTCCATGCGAGGCCTATTACTTGAACGAAGGATTCCTCGCCGGGTCGTCGTGTGAAAAGGGAAACTGGTTTGACTGCTTTTGGCGTGATGGTGTTTTGCGCACACACGCCTTTCACTCGCGTTACGAGCGAGAAAAACAGTACCTGATTGAAGGCATGTTGGCAGATGGGTACCTGCGCGAGGCACTCGCATCAGCAGACCGTGGAGCTGACGCACGTGCGTCGATTCTTGGTATGAAAAAGGCACGAAAAAAGACATTCAGTCGTTTTGAGGGCGACCCCCAGGAAGATGCCCTTCGCGAACTCTTTGTTCCAAGTTGGAGCGAATTTAGTGAAAGGAGACCGGCGAGCCGCGGTCACCGCAAGGCTGATCTGGCAACCCCCAGGGCACTGGTGGACAGTATCGAGGAGTTGCCCCGCAGCCAGTCTTCCGTCAATCCGGGATTGGCTTTTTTTCCACGCGCAAAATCAGATGACGAAGCATTTGCTGCTGAGCGCCAAGCGCATGGTGCGTTTGCTGCCCTCGGCAGGCGCGATTACGTGGCTTTTGCCTCGACCAGTGATTTCATGTGGAATTGGCATTCCAAGACGATGTCGTGGTCGGAATGGATTGACGCTGCGGAAAATCATCCTTGGCTCTCAAGTATCATCGGCGTTGTTCCGGCGCCATTTTCGGAAACCATGGACGATCAACGGTCCAAACTCGTCGCGGCAAAATCCGTCCTGCAAACTCTGGCTGATCGTCAGACAGTGATCGACCAGAATTTTTCAGAACAGGCAGGACGAGCCCTTGCTGCCAGTGTGCAGCCCAATGTTGCCCAGGCTTTTTGGCCGGAGTTGAGCTTCAGGGTTTTTCATTATTCGTCCTCGCCGGACGTTACTGGAGTCTCCCTGGCCCTTTCGCGCAATGACGACTCAATTACGGGGCCGATCAGAACTGATTCGTCAAATTGTGTGGATGATCTGGAATTGTGTGCATGGCTTGATTCTGCGACTGGTGCCCTTCGGATCAGGTTAAGCCCACGCCAACTGGCCTCGCAGGGATTTGCCAGGCGCCTGACCCCACCTGCTGACATTGATGCCAGAACGCGCGGTTTCAACGATATCCCGATGCAATTCGACGCTGAATCGAATCTTGAGATGATTCTGTACCTTGGGCGCATTGGACGCACTCCGGTCATCAGCGGAAGGACGGTGATTCGCCGGGGCGGGCTAGACGGGATTGCGTTTGAGGTTGAGGGGGAAGTTTCGTTCCTGCGGCTTTAGTGGTATTGTTGGCAGATTGCTAAATCCCATGTGAGGAAACCGCAAAGTCATGGATAGACTTTCACCATCCTCTGCTCCGAACAGCTCTCTGACAGGGGCTTTTGGAGCAACGACTGCAACGTCGAATTTACGGCCTGCCGGAAATCGACCTGCCGGTGCAGGCCTGTCGTCGCCTCAAGTCCAGTCCCTTTTGCATCGCCCTGAATGGTTGCTGGGAACCCCCTTGCTGCCATCACGGCATGCGTCCATGTTGCCGGGTGAGCTGCCCCTGATCATTTCAGTTGGAGGCGGAAAGGGCGGGGTTGGCAAGAGCCTGCTCAGTGCGAATCTCGCAGCAAAATTTGTTCGGACTGGCCTGAAAGTCGTTTGCTTTGACCTTGATTTCGGTGGACCCAATCTTCACACATACTTTGGCGTCGATTCGCGCGGCATGACGTTGACAGATGTTGTGGTCACCGGCCAAAAGCGATTTGAAGATGTTGTTCTGCAGACTCCACTTCAAGGCTGTACATTGATTCCTGGCGCACGCAGTGAAGCATGGGGGCGCGAAGGATCCGTCGACCCAGCGGCCATGGGGCAGATCTACGATGCGGTCTTGGGGGCTAGGTCCCGGTTCGGGGCTGATGTCGTCATTTTGGACCTTGGTGCCGGAACCCAGTTTCACACCATCGACATGTTCCTTATGGCCCATCTTGGAATCGTGACGGCCCTGCCGGAACCGACCTCCATTGAGAATGCCTATATGTTTCTCAAGACAGCCCTTTGGCGGCTTATGGATCATGTTGGTGCCAGGTCTAGAAAATTGCGGTCCCCCCAACTGATCAAGGCGGCCTTGAATGCGTCCGACAGCCAGGGCTTCCAGTCTCGGGGTTATGCCGAGAGGATTCGGGGTTTATCCAATCAAGATCCTGAATTTATTAGGTATTTGTTTGCATCGCTGGCTGGGCGCAGGGCAGGGATCGTGATCAATCAGGCGCGCAATCAGCAGGATGCCAACGTGGGTGGCTCGATGGAGTTGATTGCCAACCGGTACTTTGGGTTTCAATCCCAATTTCTCGGTTACCTTAATTTTGATGATGTTGCTTGGAAGAGCTTGCGCAACCGTCGTTTGCTGGCTATTGATTTTCCTCAGGCTATCCTTTCGCATCGATTGAATGACATTGCGTCTCGTGCCCTGAACTTATTCGGGATCTGAGATTGCGCCTTCGGAGGTTGCTATGGAACGTGAATTCAGTGGATTACCACCTGTCGGTCCCTTGCTTGGCGCAAATGTTGGTCCAAGTATTGGTGCGGACATCGGACAGCCTCAGAATTATTACCAAATATTGAACTTGCCCTTTGGCGCGTCAAAGATGGCGATTCGCGAGGGTTACCTGCGGCTGAAAAACACCCTCAATGGTGACGCTGGTGTGCTTTACTCCCTGATGAGCGAAGAGGATGTCCGCAATCAGGTAGAGATGGTGGAAAAAGCCTTCCGTGTTCTCAACGACGAAACCACACGCATGGATTATGATCGCCAATTGACTGGCCGCCGGAATGGTGCGGAGCCTGCCGGTGAGAACTTCCAAGAGTTTGGCGGTGGTTGGGACAGCCCTCGGGGCACCCAGGTTATCACGACCAGCCGTTCCACTCTGGCTGTCATCAAGACCGTATGCGAAGGATCCAAGGATTCGACGTCCCAGAGCCAGGTGGACGCACTTGTTACCGAAGGCGACCTTGGTGACGGGGAACTTTTCCGGCGTATTCGTGAGTCATTTGGCGTTAGCGAACACGAAATGCAGGAGCGGACGAAGATTTCTCTCGAATATATGCGCTCCATGGAATCGAACAGGTTTGACCGCCTGCCTCAGGTC
>SXGR01255163.1_pt1 | contig 10492 bp, 9 predicted proteins | sample 3174711 | NCBI WGS metagenome assembly SXGR01 (sample SAMN11356860, study PRJNA531348) | freshwater metagenome | isolation source: freshwater sample F1-60 | place: China: Fuxian Lake, Yuxi | collected 2017-12-25 | reverse complement strand
GGAGGGTTTCCGTTCCGCCTCGAAATCGGCGAGCCTGACCGGCAGCCGCTTCTGCCCCCAATTGCCGGGCGGGCCGTCGAAGACGCCCGCGCAAGCCGTTCCGCAAGAACGGCAATGCCCCTTGCCATCCAGGTTCCAGGACAAAAGTGCGTACCAATCGCGCTCGATCAAAGGCGTGCCGCAGCAATGGCAATACGTCGTGGAACGCCCAGCATCGTGCACATTGCCGACATAGGAGTAACGCACGCCTTCGGCCATCGCGATACGCCGCGCCATGGCGAGCGTTTCGTGTGGCGTCCTCGGCTTGTCCAGCATCCGGTAGTCGGGGTGGAAGGCCGAAAAATGCAGCGGCACGTCGGGCCCCAGATGTTCCACGACCCAGCGCGACAGGCGTCCAACTTCTTGCGCCGAATCGTTCTCGCCCGGAATAAGAAGCGTCGTGATCTCGAGCCAGGTCTTGGTCTCGCGCTTGATATATTCGAGCGTTTCCAGCACCGGCTGCAGATGGGCCTTGGTGAGCTTGAAATAGAAATCCTCGGTGAAGGCTTTTAGATCGACATTGGCCGCGTCCATGTGTCGATAGAACTCGGCCCGCGGTTCCTTGCTCATATAGCCCGCCGTCACCGCGACCGTTTGTACCCCAACCGCGTGACAAGCCTCGGCGACATCGATGGCGTATTCATAGAAGATGACCGGATCGTTGTAGGTAAAAGCGACCGAGCGGCAGCCAAGCCTTTTCGCTGCCTCGGCGATGGTTTGAGGCGAAGCGCGGTCGGCGAGCGTGTCCATCTCGCGGCTCTTGGACACATCGTGATTCTGGCAGAAGGCGCAGGAGAGGTTGCACCCCGCCGTGCCGAAGGAGAGCACCGGCGTTCCGGGAAGAAAATGGTTCAGCGGTTTTTTCTCAATGGGGTCAACGCAAAAACCGCTACTGCGCCCATAGGTTGAGAGGACGATTTCCCCGTTCTCCGCCATGCGCACGAAGCACAGCCCGCGCTGGCCATCGTGCAGTTTGCACTCGCGCGGACAGACATCGCAGCGCACGCGGCCATCGGGCATTTTCGTCCAATGGCGCGTTTTCAGATTGCCGTTCGGTAACAAGGCGGGAACACTCATACTGTAATATTATCAACAATTCGCCCGGAGCGGGTTTGATTTCACGCCATGGGCGCGAAGTTGAACCCGCGATGCCAATAAAAGGAACATAGAGTGTCGAAGCCGGACATGCATAAGAAGAAACCCATCGCGATATCCGCCCTTGCGCTGGGTACGGGGGCGTTGGGCACATTGGTTTTGGGCGCTCTTGCCATCGGCGCCCTCGCGATCGGCGCGCTCGCCATCGGACGGTTGGCGATAGGCCGGTTCACGGCCAAGAAAGTGCATCTGGACGAGGTCGAGATCGGCACGTTGCGGGTTCGCCACATCGTTTTGCTCGCGCGGGATAAACCGGACGAAGGGGCTTGATCTTGCGGTTAACCTAGCCGCTCTGGCACAGTTTCCTGCGATTTCAGCCTAGCGGGAGCTGCCTCATGCGTTCGACACGCGCCTTTGCCGCCGGATTGATGCTCGCGGCGATTTCCGCCCCGAGCAATGCGGTGGACAACATCTCCGGCACCTGGTGGGCGGATAGCTACAGCGCAAGGCTTCAGGTGCTGGGCGGCGGCGATCCGCCGCTGAACGAGGCCGGCAAGGCTGCCTACGCGAAAAACCGGGCGGGGTTGAAGGACGGCTCCATCGTCGATAAAGCGCGCAAGGTTTGCACGCCCGACGGGACCCCACGCGTGATGGCGAGCCCCTACCCGTTCCAGATTTTTCAGGTTCCCGCCGACCAGGTGACGTTCCTGTTCGAGATGAACCATCAGACCCGCACGATTGTTCTGAACCGTCCGCTTCCCAAACTCGAATCGCTGGAAACGGATTTGCGCTATCAGGGGCATTCGGTTGCGCATTGGGAGGGCGAAATCCTTCTCGTCGAAACCACCGGCTTCAACGACCGCACGTTTCTCGACGCGACGGGCTTGCCGCACAGCGAATCCATGTCTCTTGTCGAACGCATCCGGAAAATCGGCGATCGGCTGGAAGACGTGATCACGATCAAGGATCCCGTCTTCTACACGCGCGATTGGCAGGTGCGTTTCGTCTATGATCAGCGCAACGATGTGCGGCTGGAAGATTACGCCTGTGGTGACAGTCATCGCGATCTTTCCGCGATCCGGCGATTCCCATGAGGGAGGACATCATGACCAAGGCACGGTCCCGCGCATTGCTTTCCATGGCCGTTTCGGCGTCGGTTCTTTGTTCCTTTGCGGCCTTCGGCCAGAGCGAGACCGGCGCCCCACCAGGGCTTCAATTGTCCGGCCCCGGAGTCGCCTGGCTGGGCTTCATCGCGCCCAAGGACAACAATTACGCCATCGCGCGAACCTTCAACGATTTTTCCGATCCGCCGTCGGGGCTCGGCCCGGTGACGGACGATCCCGCCAATCCCTTCGTCAACAACGAAGTCGCGCGCGAGATGAGCATTCCGCCTACTTACCGCGTCGCCGATTTGAACAACGCGGCGGGGAAGAACTTGATGCCCTGGGTGCAGGAGGCGCTGAAGAAACAGAATGCGCTCGCGATACAGGGCAAGAACGGGGAATCCCGCGAGGCCCGCTGCTGGGAGACGGGCGTGCCCGCCTTCCATCTGAACCCGGGCGCCATGCACATTATGCAAACGCCCAAGGAAGTCGTGCTGTTTCTTGCGGGCCGCGCGAGGCATATCCATCTGAACGTGCAGCATTCGTCTAATTTGAAACCTTCTTGGTACGGAGAATCTGTCGGCCATTACGAAGGCGATACGCTTGTGGTGGATACGATCGGATTCAACGATAAGACCTTCGTCGATTCCTACCGCACGCCGCACACGGACAAGCTTCATGTGGTGGAACGGTTCCGCTTGATCGACAACGGCAACACGCTGGAGGTTTCGTTCACGGTGGAGGATCCCGACGCATTCTACCAACCCTATTCGGGCATGCGAAACCGGCACAAGGCGGTCAATCCAAACAACCGCCTGAACGAATTCCCCTGCGCGGAAGCGAATGACGATCTGTACAATCTGGGCCTCGATCCCGTGCCGTCCGCGGAAAAGACGGAATTCTGAGCGATGAACCGCACGGCACCAGCGCAGTTTGGGCTTTTGTTAGCGCTGGTCTGCGCGGGAAATGCCGCAACCGCCGAAAGCGGAAAGATTCCCAATTTCGCACCCGATGCCACCGTCGGTTGGTTGAAACCACCGGGCGATGAATTCATTCAGCCGGATGAGGGACCGGGCCCGATCAAATCCGATCCCTCCCTGCCCTATATCTCCAATGCCATCGCCGCGCAGGAAACGGTCAAGATCGCCGATCTTACGAACCCAATCCTTCTGCCCTGGACACGGGAGCAGATGCGTAAGGAAAACGAAGCGGTTCGTCGGGGCAAAGTCGGTTTCACCGCGCGTTCGCGCTGCTGGCCGCATGGGGTTCCCGGCTTCCTTCTCTATCCCGTCCATCCGATTTTCATCATCCAATCGGAAAAGGAAGTCGTGATGAGCTGGGGCCAGGATTTTCAGCTCCGGCGCATTTATCTGAATGTGCCGCACACGGCGAACCCGAAACCATCCTGGTACGGAGAATCCGTCGGCCATTACGAGAATGGCGACACGCTGGTGGTTGACACGATCGGCATCGACACCAGGACTTATGTCGATAATTACCGCACGCCTCATACCGAACAGCTCCATGTCGTGGAGCGGTTCCGCCTTGCAGAGGACGGAAAATCCTTGGAAGTGAAAGTGCATGTCGAGGATCCCGGCGCATTCGCCATGCCGTGGAACGCGGTTCAACGTTACAGGATCGATCAGCGGCCAGCCGAAACGCCATTGCGCGAAATGGTTTGCGCTGAGAACAATTCGGATCACTTCAATCAGGGACTGGTTCCCATACCACAAGCCGGCAAACCCGATTTTTGAGAGCGAAGGAACACGTCGATGAGGACATCCGTTAAGCGTTCGCTTCTTGCAGGTCTGCCGCTGCTAGCCGGCATTGTTCTTCCCGCTCTTGCCGCCGAATCCGCGAAACCCGATTTCGCGCCCTCGCGTTATGTCGGGTGGGTCGCGATAGGGTAGGAATTCTTCGCTCCCGAAAGCGGTCCCGGCCCCGTCGCCTACGATCCCGTGCACCGTCCGGTATCGGGAAGGTCTCAATTCCGCGTCGCCGATCTTTCCAATCCCATTCTGCAACCCTGGGTGCGCGAGGAATTGCGCAAGGCCAATGAGAGGGCGCTCTCGGGCAAAGCCGCCTATACGCCGAAGGAACGATGCTGGCCTATCGGGGTTCCGGGGTTCGTGCTCTATCCCGTGTTTCCGACCTATTTCATTCAAACGGAGAAGCAAGTGACGATGATCTGGTCGGAGGATCATCAGGTGCGGCGCATTCATCTGAACGTACCGCATTCGACCGATGTCAAACCGTCTTGGTTCGGCGAATCCGTCGGCCATTACGAAGGCAATACGCTGGTCGTCGATACGATAGGCCTCACGACGAAAACATTTGTCGACAATTTCCGCACACCGCATACGGACCAGCTGCATGTGGTGGAACGCTTTCGCCTGATCGACGGCGGCAAGACGCTGGAGGTGAGAGTCCATGTGGAAGACCCCGGCGCCTTCACGACGCCCTGGGACGCCATCCAGCGCTATCGCCGCGTCGATGAGAACGGAGAAAAGAACGATCCGCGCATTCCGACGAACGGCATGGAAGAAGCCGTCTGCGCCGAGAACAACGGCGATATCTTGAATGAAGGCGTGGAGCCGATCCCGACTGCATCGGTGCCCGATTTCTGATTGCGGGCAGATAGACCGTCACAGAACCCAGGAAAGCTTTGTGAAGAATGTGTGCCCTTGGGTCGATACCTGGCCGAAGGCCGAGTTTCCCTTCTGATAGGCAATCTGAAAGGCCCCAAAGGGCGGACGAAACCGCCACACGCCCAGGAGCTGAAAGGTTTCCTTCCCGATCGCGGAATTCGTCTGCACGAAACCGCGCACGAAAAGATCGGGCGTGAAGGAATAGGTCGTATCGAAAACGTGGATCGTCGTGTCTTCGCGTTTGTAATCGGGGGCGAGTTCGACGCGGGCGAGATTGTAGGACATCCGCCAATTGTCGCCGAAGACCCAGCGCGCCTCCCCGCCATAGGTCAGAAGGTCGTTGTCGAAATTGATGCCCTTGCCGGCATAAACGAAGAGGGAGCGCCCCTGACGGTTGTTCCAGCCGGCGGTCAAGGTGGTTTCGTGGTTCTGATACCCCTTATCGAACAGCCGGTATTCGTCGCGCCGCGAGAGGTCGAATTCGAAGCGGTTTCGCAGCACCACGGCCACTCTCGGCGCGAGCGCCCAACCGCGAAGCACGCTTTGATCGAAGCCCGTGAAGCGCCCGTAGTTGACGGAGGGACGCACGCGTTCGAGCAAGCCGCTTGCGAAGAAAAACGTGTGCCCGAAATTGGTGTCGATCTCCTTGCGGTTGTCGTCCTGAAGGAAGCCGAGAACGTTGGCGTCCTTCAAGACTCCAGGCGCGAAATGGCCCCAGCGGACATGAAAATGCGTTCTTGCCGAGTCGTAGCTCGGGCGCAGATACCAGACGAGACCGCCATCGCTCCCCTCCCCATGCACACGGTAGATCTGCCCCGTGAAGTTAAGGGTATCGGTGAAGAACATCGTCGTATCGAGGCCAAGTGTCCCCGTATTCACATCGTTCAGAGTGCGATTGGTGGCGAGCAAGCCCACGCTCGAGCCGCGCCAAAGGCTTTGCTGAACCCGTGCGATGCCATAGTACGCGCTCGATTCGCCCGGCACATTTTGCAGCCGAAGATTTTCGGACGCCGCGATGACGGAAAAATCGGTGCCTCCAACCTTCCCGTTCGTTTTCGTGCCCCAGCTAATATTGCCGAGCCGCCGGCTGTTAAACTGCCGGTAGCGCTGATTGTACATTTCGGTGCCTTCCAGAAAGAAGGGCCGCCTTTCCGGCACCAGCACCTCGAAGCGTGTCAGATTGACGATTTCGACATCCGGATCGACCAGGGAAAAATCCGGATTGAGCGTGACATCGGCCCCGAGATTGGGCGACGGACGCCAGCGGATATCGGCGCCGAAGACGCCCCTCATGCCCTTGCCCGCTTCGAAGGAAGCGGTGGAATAGGGAATGATCTGCCAGGACTTGACGCTTTGCGCCGGCGGATTGGCGACTTTCAAATCGCCGAATTCCGACACCCTGTAGACGGAAGGAGACGGACCCGACCAAACATCGGTTTCCAGGCGCCTCGGCACGGTGCGGACGAAATTGACCCGCCATGGACGGCCGTTGGTATTGTAAACCAGCGTCGCGAAGGGAATTTCGTATTCGACGATCCAGCGATCCTCGTAGCGCATGACGGCGTTGCGCCAAATGCCGTCCCACGACAAATCGACCGCGCGGCCATTGTCATTAATGCGGGCGTCCTCTTGGGTCGCAAGAGCGTTGGTGCGGAAGATATAAGCGGTCCTTCCGTCGCCGAAGGCATCGAGAAAGACCGCGACGGAATCGTCCCTGATGACGCTGCGGACGGGATCGTTGGCGTCCAGCGTCGTGATCCCGTCGCGCCTTGTGACGGAGGCGGACAGGTTCGCGATTTCGGAATCGAAGGCTTCGACGGCAACAAAGAGGGACGTTGCGGTTTGCCCCACGCGCACCGTGGTGCGGAAGGGCGAAGGATTGCCGAAGCCGGGCTCGAACTGCACGAAACCCTGTTCGGACACCATCGCGCCCGCCCATTCGCCCTCGTCGATCTTGCCATCGAGAGTAGGCGGTTTGGCCAAGGTGGCGGATTCGAGCGTTGCGGAAAGCGCAGGCGCGGGCAGCAGCCATGCACAGCAAGCGGCGGCTAGGACGAATCTCAACGCTCTCGCGTGATGTGACGAGACCACCCCGCTCCCCCCAGGGATGCATCGAACCCGTTATTGGTAACCTTTAGAGAACACCCTTTTTCAAACGGGCTCTTAACTTGCGACGGCATCCTTGCGGGACAGGTTACTGTCCTCCGAACGCAAAGTCATCGATAGCCGTGACGCTATCGGCCTTGGTCCACACGCTGACGCGCCCATCAACTCTCCTTGCTATAACGGTCGAACAGAGAAGCCACGTTGTTCCAGCGGATCGCCTGCATGAAGGCATCGACATAGGCTCCGGCGTTCGCGCCGTATTCCATATGGTAGGAATGCTCATACATATCGAGCGCGAGAACCGGACGGCCATTCGCAACCGTCATGGTGTGATCCGCCGCCCACTGGTTGACAAGGCGCTTGTCGCGCGGCGAGTAGGTCAGGAGCACCCATCCCGAACCGCCTCCCAATGCACGGCCCATGGCCGAAAACTCCGCCCGCCAACGCTCCGCACTGCCGAAATCGCGGGCTACGGCCTGAGCCAGCGCGCCTGTCAGCGTACCCGCGGGGCCGAGGCTGTCGAAATACAGCTCGTGAAGGATCATGGAATTCATGGCAATAAGCTCTTCGCGCTTCAGCCCGTTGACCTCGAATACCGGCGCTTTGGAGTAATCGAGGGTCGCAATCTGAACGCCAATAGCGTTCAGACGGCGCACAGCTCCCGCGTAATTGTTGTCATGGTGGCTGACGAGCAGACGCTCCGGCAATCCGGCGATCGATTTGGGATCGAATGGAAGCGGCTTGATCGCGTAGGGCGCCAGAGTTGTGACTGCACCTTGTGCCTGGGCGGAAACGGCTTGCGTTGCCAATCCGGTTACGGCGGCGGCGAGCACACCCGCCGCTTGAATGAATTCACGCCTCTCCATGTAAGCCTCCTATGTCTGATGAAAAAGCCCCTTCGGCCCCCCGGTATAATGATACAGGTGTTTAGAAGGGGGGAGCGTAAGAAATCGAAAAATGAATACCGGGATACGGTCCCGCCGATTTGTCCTTCTAGGACCGGCGGTTTGGCCAAGGTCGCGGATTCGCTTGCCCGCGCATAGGGGGTGTGGCGGAGCTACAGCCCCAAGGATACACTCCCGCCGCCATCGTTTTAGGATGAACCATGCCGAAACGCCGTGTTGCATTAAGCGCTCTTCTTGCCCTCGCCGCCACGCAAGCCGAGGCGCAGGATCGCTCGCAATCCCGGTCGATGGTGGCATCGCCCACCGGCGTGGTCGCGAGCGAAAGCGTTCTCGCTTCGCAAGTGGGCGCACGCATACTCGAACAGGGCGGCAATGCCATCGACGCGGCCATCGCCGTCAACGCCATGATGGGCCTGATCGCGCCGATGAACGACGGCATCGGCGGGGACCTCTTCGCCATTATCTACGAGGCAAAGACGGGCAAGCTTTACGGCCTCAACGCCTCGGGCTGGGCGCCCACCGGCATGACCGCCGATTACCTCCTCGCCAAGGGCATCAAGACCATGCCGCAGCGGGGCATTCATTCCGTGACCGTCCCCGGCGCCGTCGAAGGCTGGGACCAGCTTCGCCAACGATTCGGTTCCAAGAGTTTCGCCGAACTGCTCGCGCCCGCCATTCAATATGCGGAGCAAGGCTTTCCCATCGGCGAAGTCGTCAGCGTCTATTGGAAAGATTCCATCGCCGCCCTGAAAGCCGATGCGCCCACAGCGAAAACAGTCCTCGTCAACGGGCGCGCGCCGGCTTCCGGCGAAGTGTGGCGCGACCCGGAACTTGCCGCGACCTATCGCCTGATCGCGAAGAACGGCCGCGACGGATTCTATAAGGGCGAGAATGCCGAGAAGATGCTCTCGACCTTCAAGCGCCATGGCGGGCTTCTTCAGGCGGACGATCTTTCCGATTACCGCGCCGAATGGAACGAGCCGATCTCGACGAATTATCGCGGCTGGACGGTCTATGAGTTGCCGCCCAACGGCCAGGGGATCGCCGCGCTCGAAATGCTCAATATCCTGGAGAAGTATCCGCTCGCCGAGATGGGGCAAAACTCGGTCAAGACGATCCACACGATGATCGAGGCGAAGAAGATCGCCTATGCGGACATGATCCGCTACGACGCCGATCCGAAATTCGCTAAGATCCCCGTCGCGGGGCTCAACTCAAAGACCTACGCGGCGGGGCGCGCGAAACTGATCGACCCCTTGAAGGCGAGTTGCAGCGTGATGGCGGGCATGCCGCCCAGCACCGACAACGGCACGACGTACCTCTCCACCGTCGATAAGGACGGCAACATGGTGTCGCTGATCCAGAGCAATTATTCGACCGTCGGGTTCGGGTCTTCCGTCGCGGTCGAAGGCGGCGGTTATGTGCTGCAAAATCGCGGCGGGTTGTTCACGCTCGACAAATCGCATCCCAATGTACTCGCCAGCAGAAAGCGCCCCGTGCACACGATCATTCCCGCCTTCATGGAAAAGGGCGATCGGAAAATCGCTTTTGGCATCATGGGCGGCTGGAATCAGGCCCAGGCCCATGTGCAATTCGTGTCCAACATCGTCGATTTTGGCATGAATGTGCAGGGCGCGCTCGACGCGGCCCGCTTCACGAAACGGACCTTCCCAGGCTGCGACGTGGAGTTCGAATCGCGCATCCCCGAGCCCGTCCGGAAACAGCTTGAAGGTCTGGGCCACAAGATCGAAATGCGCGGCGATTATTCCTCGACCGCCATGGGTTCGGGCCAGGCGGTGCAACGCGACTTCAAGACGAAGGTGAATTTCGGCGCATCGGACCCTCGGAAAGACGGCGCGGCCGTGGCGGAATTGATCCCGCTCGGCAAATGATCCTTTCGGCTGCTGGGAATAACCATGACAACATCTGAGGGAATGATCGCGGGGCATCCCCGTTCCACCGGAATGACGCGCTGGATACAGCTTATTCTCGGCGTGATCGCGATGATGTCCATTTCGAGCCCGCAATATGTGTGGACGCTGTTCGTCGCGCCGTTTCAGCAGGCAACCGGCGCAAGCCTGCCCGCGATCCAGGTCACGTTTTCGCTGATGATCGTGCTTCAGACATGGCTCGCGCCGTTGCAAGGTTATCTCGTCGACCGTTACGGGCCCAAATTTCTGATTGCGGTTGGCGCGATTCTATCGGGCCTCGGTTTCGCTTTATCGGCACAAGCGAACGATGTGTGGGCGCTCTATTTTGCCTATGGCGGGTTGTGCGGTTTCGGCACCGGCATTGTTTATATCGGCATCGTCGGTCTGATGGTTCGCTGGTTTCCCGACCGGCGCGGCTTTGCCGTCGGCATGGTGGCGGCAGGCTACGGCTTCGGGGCCATCGTTACCACCTTTCCCATCGACGCCATGCTGAAGACCTCCGGCCACCGGCAAACGCTGGTGACATTCGGTCTTCTCCTTGGCGCTATCGGCGCGGCCGCGGCGTTCGGACTTCGTCCGCCGCGCAAGGATGAAATCGCCGCACGCATCGCGGCGGCGCCCCTGCTTCATTCCGCGCGCGACTACACGCCGGGCGAGATGCTGCG
>SXGR01370028.1_pt1 | contig 10493 bp, 14 predicted proteins | sample 3174711 | NCBI WGS metagenome assembly SXGR01 (sample SAMN11356860, study PRJNA531348) | freshwater metagenome | isolation source: freshwater sample F1-60 | place: China: Fuxian Lake, Yuxi | collected 2017-12-25 | reverse complement strand
CTATGTTTTTCCATCAGATAAAAATATTCATAATAAATTTTTATCCTTTTTTTACTATCTTTCTGATTTTTCTCTACAAGCCTTTGGTATTTTAGCTTTTTTAATTTTTTTTAACTTAATTATCTGGGGAACATATTTATTAATTAAAAAAAGAATTGAAAATTTTTTCATAAAATTATTATCTCTAATTTTATCTATAATTTTTGGGGCTCTATTTTTTTCAATTAATATAGACCAAAGTTTTTGGCTTCCTGATAATGGCTTTGGTGGCTTTGTTGCAAATTTTATTTCTGAAAAATTAAATATCAAAAATACTTCTTTTGGTGCTTATTTTTCAATTATCTTTTTATCAATCTCACTCATATGCTTTTATTTAAGTGCAGGATTAAATATTCAAGAGTGGAGATCTATTATTGTAATTATAAAAAACATGTTAATTTATTTTCCAAAATTAATATTTGAAACATATCTCAAAAAGCAGGATACTTTAAGAACTACTGATAGTCTGTTTATACAAGAAAGTATTGGCCAAAAAATTCAAGAAGAAACCATTGTGCAAGAAGTTTCTCCCCAACAACAACTTCCTCTTGAAAGTGTAAAAGTTGAAAAATCCTCAAGTTTTAAAATTCCTCTAATAAAACTTCTTGATGATCCTATTAAGATTGAAAATCAATTAGATGAAGAAAGTTATAAGACTCAGTCAAAATTTTTAGAGAATGTTCTTTTAGATTTCAGTATTTCAGGTGAAATTAAAAGGGTTAGTGCTGGACCTGTTGTAACATTATATGAATTTGAACCAATCGCTGGAATTAAAACCTCAAAAATTATAAATCTCTCTGAGGATATAGCGCGTAACACTAGTTCTATATCTACAAGGGTTGCAACAGTTCCTGGCAAAAGTACCATTGGAATAGAGATACCAAATAAAATAAGAGAAAATGTTGCTTTAAAAGAAATAATTTCTAGCAAAGAATTTAATAATAAAGATATCAAAATTCCAATAACACTTGGCAAAAGTATTTCTGGTTTCCCGATCGTGGGCGATTTAGTTTCAATGCCACATCTTTTAATTGCTGGAACAACAGGGTCTGGAAAATCAGTTTGCATCAACACTCTAATTTTATCAATTCTTTACAGACACAAACCTGATGACTGTAAATTAATAATGATTGACCCAAAAATGTTAGAGCTTTCGATCTATCAGGGGATACCTCATCTATTAACACCAGTTATTACTGAACCTAAAAAAGCAACAACGGCTTTAAAGTGGGTAGTTAAAGAAATGGAAAAAAGATATCGGGAGATGACTGAAATTGGAGTTAGAAACATCTCAGGATTTAATGACAAAGCTCCAACAGAATTTAAGAAAAAAATGCCCTACATTGTAGTCATTGTTGATGAAATGGCTGATTTAATGATGATTGCAGGTAAAGAAATAGAAAACTATATCCAAAGACTTGCGCAAATGGCAAGGGCTGCAGGAATACACATCATTATGGCAACACAAAGACCCAGTGTTGATGTAATCACGGGAACAATTAAAGCAAATTTTCCAACTCGAATTTCGTTTCAAGTATCATCAAAAATAGATAGTAGAACAATTCTTGGAGAGCAGGGTGCTGAATTATTACTAGGAAACGGCGATATGCTTTTCATGTCATCTGCAAGCAGAATCGTTAGAATTCATGGTCCTTATGTTTCTGAAAAAGAGATCGAGCGAGTTTCAACATTTTTAAGACTGCAAGGAACACCAACTTATATTGAAGAAGTCACTAAAATTGAAGAACAGGACAATGATGAAATCGTTTTAAATGCCGATGGAAAAGATGAATTATACAACAAAGCAGTTGAAATAATTAAAACTGAAGGCAAAGCCTCAACTAGTTTTTTACAAAGAAAACTTGGAATTGGTTACAATAGAGCAGCTAGAATCATTGATCAAATGGAAGAAGAGAAAATTATAAGTCCAGCTAATCACGTCGGTAAAAGAGAAATTTATTAATATAAATGAATAAATTAATTTGTACTGTTTTAACAGTGCTGTTATTTTTTTGTAATCAGTTAGATGCCACGGAGAAGAATAAAATAATTGAAAATCTAAAAAAAATAAATTCTTTACAATTCAATTTTATACAACTCTCAAGTGATGGACAGGAAAATGGAAACTGTATCTTAGTTTATCCAAAAAAAATGCGCTGCGTATATGATGTGCAAAAAAAAGAGATTATAGTTAATGATGATTATTTATATTTAATTAATAAAGAGGAAAATAAAAATTACAACTACAATATTAAAGATACTCCTTTAGGTGTGATGCTCGATAAAGAAAGTTTAATAGAGAAACTATCAAACATTGAAAAGTTTAATATCACTAATAATTTTGTTGTTGTTGTTGTTGATATAAGTTCTAACGAAAGTGTAGATATTTATTTTGATCCTAAAAATTTTACAATTCTTGGTTGGAGAATAAAAAATTATGACAAATCAACACTTGAATTTATGATGAAAAATATCAAAGTAAACGTTAATTCTGATGAAAAATTTCAAATACCAAATTAAAAATTACAAATTTTTAGGATTAAAAAAAATTTTTTCTGTTTTAAAAGTAGTCATGCCCCTTGCAAGGTAATTTTTTAAAGCATTCGGATGATCAAGGGTGCAAGTGTGAACCCAGACTTTATTAACTTTTTCTTTAAAAGAGTTTAATATTGCATCAGTTAATAAATACCCACCAATCCCTTTCCCAAAAAACTCTTTAAATATTCCAAAATATGCAATTTCCATAGAGGGATGAGAGGGGTTATAAAGCAACTCATAATATCCTGCTAACTTATTGTTAGATTTTAAAATATATAATTTAAAAGAATCCTGACTTATATAATTTTTCCAATCTATATCACTCCACTTTAATCTACCTCGCCAGAAAAAATCTTTCCCAATTTCTTTATAAAAAAATTTACAAAGAGCGATGGTTGGTTTTTTTTCAATTAAAATCTCTAGATTTTTTTCTTTACAATTAGATCTGATTAAATCTTTGTTAGAAAAAATATGGAGATAAAATCTATCTATGGATCTTTCCATACTAATTATGGATCATTCTTCCTAATTTTTCTCCACCAAAAATATGAAAATGCAAATGGGGCACTTCTTGACCCCCATCTATGCCATTATTACCTAAATATCTATAACCTGATGCAGATACCCCTAAAATATCTGCAACTTTTCCTAAAGCCCTAATTAATCCCTCAATTTCATCACTTTTAGCATTTGCTGAAAAATCATTCATATCGACATAAGCTCCCGTTGGAATAACTAAAACATGAATTTTAGCCTGGGGGTTTATATCTCTAAAGGCAAGGGCGAATTTATCTTCATAAATTTTATCACAAGGAATTTCATCTCTTAATATTTTTGCAAAAATATTATTATTATCGTACATTTTTGTTTCTATTTTTTTTTTCCTCAATCCCAGAAATCTTTTGCCTTCTCTTTAATTGGTTCATAACTGAAGTCATTGAAATTTTCTTAAATTCTAGAAGGACTAAAAAATGATATAATAAATCTGCCGCTTCATGAGTAATATTTTTTTTATTTGAATATTTTGCTGAAGCCGCAAATTCTTTTGATTCTTCCATAAATTTTTTTATACAAAAGTTCTTTCCTTTTTTTATTAAGCTTGCTGTATAGGAAATTTTTGAATCTTTATTCTTTTGTTTCTTTATTTTTTTAATAAGTTGTTCTAAATTTTTAAACATAGTTAAATTCTTATTGGTATTCCCTTTTTAATTAAATAGTTTTTTGCATCCATTATTGAATATTCTCCATAATGAAATATTGAGGCAGCTAAAACTGCACTTGCTAAACCTTGATTAAATCCATCATATAAATCTTCAAGGGTACCAACCCCTCCTGATGCAACAACAGGAATGGAGACTAAACTGGATATGGCTTTTGTTAATTCAAGGTCGTAACCGGACTTTGTTCCATCTTTATCCATGGAAGTTAGAAGTATTTCACCAGCTCCATTTTTCTCTGCAATTTTTGCATAATCAATAGCATCAATGCCTGTTGCATTTCTTCCGCCATGGGTAAATATTTCCCATTTATTAGTTCCAATTTTTTTTGCATCAATTGCAATAACAATGCATTGTGATCCAAATTTAATTGAACTTTCTTTTATGAAATTATGATTTTTTACTGCTGCAGTATTAATTGAAACTTTATCAGCTCCAGCAAAGAGTAAGTTTTTAATATCTTCGATACTAGAAATTCCACCACCAACTGTTAAAGGAACAAAACAACTTTTTGCAGTAGCGCTAACTTTGTCTAATAAAATTTTTCTATTTTCATTGGATGCAGTAATATCTAAAAAGCATATTTCATCAGCTCCACCTTTGTCGTATATCTTGGCTTGTTCCACAGGATCGCCAGCATCTTTTAAATTTATAAAATTAATCCCTTTGACAACTCTGCCATCTTTAACATCAAGGCATGGTATAATTCTTTTTTTAAGCATTTTTTTAAACAAATTTTCTAAGTTCACTTAAAGAAATAGATTTATCATAAATTGCTTTACCAATAATGACACCATCCAATAGTCCAAATTTACCTAATTGTTGAATATTTTTTATTTTAGAAACCCCTCCCGAAACTACCAGAGGAATATTTATCTTATTAATTATTTTTTTTAATTGAGGAAAGTTAACTCCTTGCTTTGTGCCATCTCTATTAATATCGGTGTAGATAATTCTTGTTACACCAAAATCTTCTAATTTTTTTGAAAATTGCATCAATTTTATTTTTGTCTGTTTTACCCAGCCTTTAATAGCTAAAAAATTATTTCTGACATCAAGAGCTACAGCTATCTGGCCTGGGAACAAATCACATGCCTTTTTTAAAATTTTAGGATTTTGAATAGCCATCGTTCCAACAACTACAGTTGACACTCCATTTTTTATCCAAAAAGATATTTGTTTTAATGTTCTAATACCACCGCCTAATTGCACATTTAAATGAGTGCACTTTATAATTTTAACTATAATTTTTTTATTTTTTGATCTTCCTTTCAGGGCTCCATCTAAGTCTACTAAGTGAAGATGGGTGAAACCTTTCTTTTGAAATTCTAATGCTTGATTAAATGGGGAAGAATTAAAGATAGTTGTTTTATTAAAGTCTCCCTTATAAAGTCTTACACATTTTCCATCTTTGAGGTCAATTGCTGGAAATATAATCATAATAAATTCCAATTTAAGAAGTTAGACAATAACTTAATTCCGTTACTTTGACTTTTTTCAGGATGAAATTGAGTTCCGAAAATATTTTCTTTCAAAACACCCGCAACTACTGGTTTTTCATAATCTGTTATACAAATTACATCTTTTTCATCTTTAGCCTCAAAAGCAAAACTATGCACAAAATAAAAATGAGATAAATTTTTAATATCTAAAAATAAATCATTTTTTTTAATGATATTAACTTCATTCCAACCCATATGAGGTAATTTTAAATCTTTGTTATTAATTTCTATTTTTTTAACAGTACCTTTAATCCAGCCAAACCCTTCTGTTACCTGTTCTTCATGCCCTTGTTCTGAAAATAACTGCATCCCGACACAAATTCCAAAAATTGGTTTTTTTTTAACTAGTACAAACTCATTAAGGGAGCCCCATAATCCTGGTATATTTTTTACTCCTAAAGCACATTGTCTGTAAGAACCCTGGCCAGGTAAAATAATTTTATCTGAATCTAAAATATCTTTAGGTTTATTAGATATTTTTATATTTATTTTTTTATTAATTTGAACTGCCGCAACTTCTAAAGCTTTTGATACAGAATTAAGATTACCGGTCCCATAATCAACGATTGATACATACATTTAAAAAATCTTTAAAGTATTCCTTTAGTTGAAGGCAAAAAATCTCCAGCCCTTGAATCTTTTTCTAATGCAAGACGTAGTGCTTTTGCTAAACCCTTAAAGCAAGACTCAATGATATGATGACTATTATCACCATAAATATTTTCAACATGCAAAGTAATACCAGCGCTTTGGGAAAAAGCCTGAAACCATTCTTTAAATAGCTCAGTGTCCATTTCACCAAGTTTTTCTACTTTTAATTTTACATTCCAAATCAAATAAGGTCTGTTTGAAATATCTAAAGAAACTCTACTTAATGTTTCATCCATTGGTATATAAGCGTGCGCATATCGTTTGATTCCTTTTTTATCGCCTAGGGCTTTAGCAACGGCCTCGCCTATAACAATTCCAGAATCCTCAGTTGTATGATGCAAATCAATATGTAAATCCCCTTTTACTTTTAAATTTATATCTACTAAAGAGTGCTTTGATAGCTGCTCTAACATGTGATTTAAAAAACCAATACCCGTATCAATTTTATAAATACCTGTTCCATCCAAGTTAATTTCTGTCTCGATAGACGTCTCTTTGGTTTCACGATTAACTTTTGCAATCCTCATACGAATGAATAACCTATATATAGAAAAACTGCCCTTATCAATAAATTAGCTTTAATTAGTAAAAAAATACTATTCTATAATCTTTTTTTTAATCTCAATAAAAAAGCACCAGATCCGCCTAAACTTTGATCCGGTTCATCCATAGAATTAATAATATCTGAAAAATTATCTTTTAAAAAATTTGGGATTGCATATTTTAATAAACTCAAATCCTCTGACAGATAAGGATTTTCTTTAACCGTAGATCTTAACCCTTTACCAGTAATAATTAAAATATTTCTTAAATTTTTTTGATAACAATTTTCAATAACACTTTTTATTTTTGTAAACGACTCTTGCATTGAATATCCGTGTAAATCTATTTTAAGGTCAATTTGATCATGTTTTTTATTTTCTTTAATAGGTTTTTTAAAAATTTCCCCCTTATCACCCTCTAAGAATTTCTTAACTTTAAAATCTTCCCAAGCTTTAATATCTTCAGGATTTATAGGATCTTTATTATTCTTTGACATGCACGTCCTGTGCAATTTCAGTTAAAAGCCAGGTTGGATCATTTGAATTTAAGTTTTTTGAAAAACTCCAAACATCATTTACCGTTTGAATTTCATCTGGACTTCCCTCTACAATATTATTATCAGCATCTTTAACGCAGGATATAATTTCACTCACAAATCTAGTTTTCACACTATAAAAACTATCTTTTTTATCAATATTTTCTATTTTTGCTTTTTTAATACCTATAAAGGTAAATTGAGTAAGAAGTTTTTTATTTTTTCTATCATCAAGAACGGCGGCAAAACTTTTAAAAACTTCAGGTGAACTTAAATCTTTTAAAGTTTTTTTATCTGCAGATGCAAACGCATTAACGATCATCTCATAAGCAGCTTGAGCCCCTTTTAAGAAAGTATCCTCTTTAAACTCTTTTGTATTAATATTTTCTTCAACTTTAGAGGATTTTACATCCTCAAATTGAGCATCTGCAATCATTGACTTTTTTGCTCTAATTGCGCTATCTTCAGCGCCTTTACCGAGAACATTTCTAAGTCTTAAAATGATTACACCTGCAACTATCGCAAGCAGAACTATATCGATGTAACCAAAATTGTCGTTCATATTTATATATATTATACATAAAATATTTATTAACTAGATATAATATGAAATTAGGTTTTTTAGTCCTAAAATTTCCAACTTTTAATGCAAACACACCTTATACAGAACCACTTGGGGGTATTGAATCCTCTGCAATTTTTTTAATGGAAAACTTAGTAAAAATTAATGAAGATATAAGCTTTTACGCCGAAAATATATCGTATGAAATAATTAGAGGTATAAAGCATTTTGACCTGAAAAATTTAGAAGATATAAATTCTCAAAAATTTGATGCATTAATATATATAGGGCCTTCAAATTTTATTCCTAATTTAAAAAAATATATTAAAAAAACACCCATCATTTACTGGACGCAACATGCTTATGATCAACCAACAATTGCTAGTTTAAAAAACCGAGAAACAATTAAAAATATTTCTTCAATAATTTTTATATCAGATTGGCATGAAATGAGTTGCATAGCTCATCTCAATATCTCAAATATTAAAACTTATATTATTGAAAACGGAATAACCCCACATTTTGAAAATTTATTCAAAGACTCGGAAGACTTTAAAAATAATAAAAAAGAAACAATTGGAATTTACGCATCTACTCCTTTCAGGGGATTAGAAACATTATATGCGTCATCTCAATATATTAATGAAAAAATTAAAATAAAAGTATTTTCAAGCATGAATATTTATAAAAGCGAAGATAAAATTTTTCAACCATTATTTGAAGCTTTAAAAAAAAATGAAAAATTTGAATACAATCCATCTGTTTCAAAATCTGTTCTTGCAAGCCAATTTAAGTCTGCTTCATTTTTAATATACCCCTCAACATTTGCAGAAACTTTTTGTATAACTTTATTAGATAGTCTAGCAAGCGGGTTAGAGCCAATTATAACTGATTTGGGAGCTTTAAAAGAAACATCAAATAATTTTGGAAAAATTATAAATTTAACTCAACCAAATTTTAATAAAATATATGCAGAAGAAATTAATAAAAGTATAAAATTTAAAAGTCAAAATTTTGATTTATGGTGCAAGGAAAGATTTTCTCAAATTGAGAATATAAAAAAAAAATATAATTATATAAATATTGCAAAAAAATGGGTAGAAATAATAAAAAAGATTATAAATGAGTGAAAAAGATTACCAAATTATAGCAAGCTACGTAAAAGATTTGTCATTCGAGATCCCATCTCCGGATTGCTTTATCGATGCCGCTCAAAATCTCGATAAGTATGAGACAAAAGTTGATATTTCTAACAGACCACTGAAAAATGGAATGTTAGAGCTTAATTGTAAACTTATATTCGAAGCACCAAAAGAAAGTCTAAACAAAATTCATGCAGAGGCATGCCTTGCGGTAATATTTAAAATAACTGACACAACTTTAAAAGCAGAAGAAGTTAAAAGAATTATACTTGCTGAAATTCCAGATTTATATGCAAAAAAACTAACCGATCTTATTACTGAGTTATTTCAAAAGTCAGGGTTTAAAGAATTTAAATTTAAAAAAGAGATTAACTTTAATGAATTATATAAGCAACAGTCTACTAATTTAACGCAAAAGCATTAGGAACGTTCTTTTTTAAAAATTTTTTGTATTCTTCTATTTTTTCAGAACCAACTGGAACAATGACACCTTGTCTGTTTTCATTATTTAGTCTTATCTGATCATTATTGCCCCTATTACTTAACTCCAGATCAAGGGATAATTCTTTTTTGTCAATTAATTCAATATAAACTTTAGATAATAAATGACAGTCTACTAATGCAGAATGCTTTTCTCGAGCTTCCACATTAATTTTATATCTTTTACATAGAGCATCTAAACTATTGCCAACACCTGGAAATTTTGAACGTGCAATTTGTAATGTATCAACAACTTCAGACTTTGAAATTGGTTTTACATTAAGACGACTTAATTCATTGTTCAAAAAACTAAGATCAAAATCTGCATTATGAATGATGAGTTTTTTATCTTTTATAAAATCAAGGAAATTTTTAACAATTTCTGTAAATTTTGGCTTATTTGATAAAAATTTGTCAGAATAACCATGTACACTAAAGGCATCTGCCGAAACTTTTGTTTCAGGATTTATAAAAGTGTGAAAAATATTTTTTGTTGCAATATAGTTATTTAATTCAATACAAGCAATCTCAACAATTCTATCTTTACCAGCAGATAATCCTGTGGTTTCCGTATCTAAAATAACTTCAATCATTTAAAAGAATCTTATCAATAATTTTTTTCACCTGCAACTTAACTTTGCTTTTTATAGAATTATCAACTGTAAAATCTGCATAATTTTTTTTCATCTTTTCATCAGCTTGTTGATTTTCTAATAATTTTAAGAATTGTTGATCTAAATTTCTTCTTTTTTTTATTCTAATTTTAAAAATATTAGGTTTAGTTTTAACAAAGATAAATATATCTACAAAATTAAACATTTTATTTTCAATTAATAAAGGAATATCAAGAACTACCAATTTATTTTTTTTATATTTCGATAAGAATAAAATTAATTGTTTTCTAACAATTGGATGAATAATTTTATTTAAATATTTGAAATTTTTTTGATTTTTTTTTAAACTATCCCTAAGTTCATTTTTATTTATTCTACCTTGATAAAGGTTTAATTTAAAAAATTTCGAAATCTTCTTATTTATGTTTTTATTTCTTTTATAAATTTGAGAAACTACTTGATCCGCTGAGAAAATATTAAATCCTAAGTCTTTAAAAATATTGGCAACAAAAGACTTTCCGCCACCAACTCCCCCTAGGATGCCAACTTTAATCATTAATTAGTTTTCTAAGTTTTTTGTAAATATCATTGGTTATTTTTGGCTTTTTCTTATTCCAAATATAAAATGCCTTCTGGGCTTGATATACAAACATATCTAAGCCTGAAAAGG
>SXGR01028616.1_pt1 | contig 10493 bp, 9 predicted proteins | sample 3174711 | NCBI WGS metagenome assembly SXGR01 (sample SAMN11356860, study PRJNA531348) | freshwater metagenome | isolation source: freshwater sample F1-60 | place: China: Fuxian Lake, Yuxi | collected 2017-12-25 | reverse complement strand
TGCAGCCTCTTCGCAGCCGGGACTCGGATCCGGCCAGCCAAGTCCTCTTTTAGCAGGGATACACTCGCATTCGTGTCCATGCCGCCAACATACCCTGATCAACGCATCCCTCGGTAGTGGTGCTCCGGGTGACGCTTACCAGATATGAGGAGAGTTCATTGGTTCCTCGACGTTTCTAGGGGGTGACCTTCAGGATCGGATGTCTCCGAACGCCAGTGGCTCCCGGGAGTTCCCATTGCCTTGAAGCCCTGTGTCGGTGACGGTGACGGTGTGAAAACCGATGAAATCCGCCGGTTTGAAAACCACCGACCCCTGAAACTCAACGGATCATCGATCCGGCCTCAGCGTGTCGGTTGCCCGAGGGAATTTTTATCAAGTCTGGTGGGTCCCGGACGCATTCGGCCTCATCTGGAAGAAGGAAGAAACGCTGGGCCTCATCCGCAAAGAAAACCGATCCGAGGATCCGGCAAAACCGAGGATTTCAAACCGGCAACTTTCCGTGGATTACGCAACGTTGCTGAGAATCCGGGAGAAGCCCTCTGCTAGAACATGACAAAACCATGGTTTTCAAACCGGCAATTTTCGTGAATTTCAGAACCGCGTTGAGAGTCCGTTGGCAGGCTATTTTCTGACGGCTTTCGGTGCTTTGATCGGGCGACCGTAGGCGTCCACTTCAATATCTACCGGAACCTGAATGGTACGGCCATCTGAAGTGATCTCTTGATGCCACTGGCGCACCACTCTCCGAGTGTTTTTGAACGGGATTTGGGCGGCAGCAGCTGTTCCTTCTGCGACTCCCACCACTGCTCCAACCGCATTTCCCCCCACGGCACCCACCGTTGCGCCGACCGCTTGTCCCACAGCTGGACCAGGTTGGCGAGGGTCGGTGATTCCCGGCAGATTGGGATCCGATGCGCAACCGATTAAAGTGGCGAGAATTAAACCCGTTCCTAGGGGCCGGAGGATGGAGTGAGGAGTCATGCAGCGTGCCAATGAGCGAAGGTTAGGGGATTCTATGGCCGGCGCAATCTCGCCGGACAAGGGACAGGCTTCTTTCCGACGGGATACACGGATATTGCAGCCATGCTTTTTGTCGGTCGCTGGAGCGATTCTAAAAAAGAGCTCGTTTTTGTGAGGAAATTGCCTTAACCCAACAACTCAGAGCTTGTGGGGATGCGGGCGCAACCCATCGGTTCCAGGCGATTTCTGTCGGCAGTTCTCCGTTGATATGAAGCAATTGCATTGGATTTTTGGAGTGTGGGTCTGGACATTTTCATTCTTGGGGATCGGGCTCGGGTTGATGGGTCAGGAAACTCCACCCATATCCAGTGCTCGAAAGGCGGCGCTGCTGGTCGATAACCGAGCGGGTGAGGAATTCAAGAAGTTGGCTGCTCAACTGGAGGATCAATTGTCGAGTCGTGCAGCCAGTCCGGGGCTGGTTTTTATTGGTCGACAGTTGGTCACCGACGCGATCGCCAAGGAAGGTGCCGGAGCCCAGTTGGATGCGTTGCTCTCCGAGCGGACATCGGCTCTGCGATTGGCTCAGTCGCTGGGCGCTGATTGGATTGTTCTAGCCTCGTTGTCTTCGGTCACACGAGAGGAACGCACCTTCAACGACGGAACTCTCCAATTGACCAGCCACAATCATGTGTTGCGGATCTCTTACAAGATTGCCGAAGCGGAGGAGGGTGGAGTCCTAGCCGGTGACAGCATTCGGGTTTCCCGAAACATTCGAGGCACTCAAACTGCAGGCGTCGAATCCTCGGAAATCTTCAACCAACTCGTGGACGACGCCGTCATTCGCTTACTCCAATTGTTCCCGGATAAGGTGCTTCAAATTGCCAAGGCCAAGGTGAACAAACCTTCACAGATCGAGATCAGCGTCTCCGCAGTTGCGGTGGATCTCACCCAGAACCCATTGCAGCTCCCAGACTTGCGGGTAGGGAATGATGGTTCGATCACCAAAGGAAGTTCTGGATCGGTGGATGTGATTTTAGGTGACGTCAGCATCGAGATGGATGGAGTGCTCGTCGGAACGACTCCGGCGACGCTGCGATTGGCTCCAGGCTTCCACAAATTGCGGCTCACACGGCCGGGCTTTGGTGCCGTGGAGCAAACCATTAATCCCGTGACTGGTCTCAAACTGCGGCCGGCACTGCAAATGAGTGAGGTGGGTTATGCTCGTTGGAAGGATAATGTCGCGTTCCTTCAGGGCATTGAGGTGAATCGAAAGTTGACCGATTCTCAGGTCAAGGCCGTCGAAGGCTTTGCAAGGATGCTAGAACAAAGCGGTTACCGGGTGGATGTCCGCGAGGACAACAAAATCCAGATCAACGGCAAGTCTCTGTACGATGGAGCCATCCTGCAGAATCGGAACCGTCACTGACATCACTCCTAGCGAACCCTTTTTCTGACGATGAATTCTTTGTTCCGACTCCTGCTATTGCTCGGTTGGTGTGCCGCCGCATCCAGTGCCTTTGCCCAGCGTGAAACCATAGCTGTCGCCGCGGTCAAGGTGACCCCGGCTGTCTCGACGAAGCTTTCCAACGCTCGGAAAACCCTGTCTGCGGAGCAAATGTCGCAATCGTTGATGGAGCAGTTCAACAACAGTATCCAGGCGACGCGCAAGTTTCAGGTCGTGGTCCGCAGCGATCTCAAGGACCTCATCACGGATGATGACAAGGCCCGCGCTCTGAATCCTGATAAGCAAAAGGGCTTCAATTTGGCAGAAACCAAGTACCTGACGGTGCTGACGGTGGACGATTACGACGACCAAACCCAGCGCCTGGACCAGAAGCTCAGCAATACGACGCTCACCAAGCGGACGATCCGTTTGTCGCTGATCACCAAGATCTATGAGACGGCTTCGGGCAAGCTGCTGGAGTCTACTTCCAAATCCATCAGTTCGACCGAGGCTCAGCAGACCTTTAACGAAGCGAGCACCGATGCCGAGATCACCGATGCCTTGATCCGAACCGTGGTGAAAGATTCGGCCGATTGGGCGGCGACGCAGGTCGTGGATGTGATCTTTCCGGTAAAGATCATTACCAAGAATGACAAATCCGTGACCGTGAACCGAGGCGAGGGATCCGGTATGGTGGTCGACCAAGTGTGGCGTGTCTTTGCTGTCGGGAAGGAATTGATCGATCCCGATACCAAGGAGGTCCTCGGCAAAGAAGAGGTGGAGATTGGCAAGGTTCGCGTCACCGATGTGCTACCGAAGTTCTCAAAGGCTTCCATCGTGGAGGATCGCGGTATTGCCGAGGGAGCTCTCCTGATGAAGTGACTCCGGAATGCTGGATTGCCGCTTCCAGCCCCTCCCATTGAACCTAGTAATCAATTAATTTCATGTTTTCTCTCCAAGCAGGCCGGATGGCTTTGGTTGTGTTGTCTGCGGTGCTTCTATTGACCGGTTGCCAGACCTACCAGCAGAAGACCTCCGAGACCAAGGGTCTTTGGAGCAGTGGTCACCTCGAAGCGGCTGGCGCCGATTACACACGCAAGGCCGACAAGGCCCAGGGAGGTAAGGATGCACTGGTGTATCGCTTGGAGCAGGCGATGGCGCTGAGGGCGGCCGGCAAGATCACCGAGAGTCAGGCTGCATTCCAGCAAGCCGATGAGCAGATCCTTCGCTTCGATGAGAAGGCCAAGACGAGTGTCTCGCGCGAGGCCGGCGCTTTATTTTCGAACCAGGCGAACTTGCCCTATACCGGGCGCGACTATGACAAGGTGCTCGTCAGCACTTACAAGGCGTTGAACTTTCTTCAGTTGGGTCAGCCAGAAATGGCGCGGCCAGAGCTCTTTCGCGCCTACCAACGGCAGCAGGATGCCGTGGCCAACAATCGCAAGCGCATCGAGCGCGATCAGAAGGAGATCCAGTCGGCAAAGTCCGAAAAGTCGGGCGAATATCAGAGTGTCCAGAAAGCCCAGTCGGATCCCTTGGTCAGTGGTGAAATGAAGAAGAGGTACGCTACGCTGGATCAACTCAAGGCCTACGCCGACTACGCGAATCCGTTCCCGGTGTATCTCGATGGTCTTTATTTTCTGTCGTTGTCCACGGGCGCCAGCGACTTGGAACGCGCCCGGAAGTCGTTCGAGCGGGTCCAGGGGATGTCTGGTGCCAACAAGTACATCAACGCTGATCTGGCCTTGGCCGAGAAGGCAGCCAATGGCGCTCCCGCACCGCCACGGACGTTCGTGATCTTTGAGACGGGCAGCGCACCGCACCGGGATCAGTTCCGCATCGACATCCCGCTCCTCATCGTCGGGGCCAAGCGGGTGCCTTACGTCGGGGTCGCATTACCCACGTTGGAGTTCAATCCCAACTACATTGCGCCGCTGACCGTTTCTTCGTCGACTGGCACCGAATCCACCGTGCTGCTTGCAAGCATGGACAGCGTGATTGGGCAGGCGTTTCGTAACGAATTGCCGACCATCGTGACCAAGACGCTCATGTCCACCACCATCAAGGCTACGGCGGCCTACTTCGTGAACAAGACCGCGGAGGAGCAGGGAGGTGCTGTGGCGGGGTTGGTGTCGATGCTGGCAACGGCAGCCACTCAGGCGGCCGTCAATATTTCTGATACCCGTACTTGGACGACACTCCCCAAGGAGTACCAGTTTTGTTCGTTTCCCACCCCGGCCGACGGCAAACTTCGAGTCTCCGCTCCGAATACCCAGCAGGCGGAAGTTGCTGTCGATCCAAAATCCACTAACCTGATCCTCGTTCGCTCTGTGAGTCCGCTGTCACCTCTCGTGGTCACGGCGATCCGCCTCAAATGAACTCCAATACTGTCCGAGCCCTCGCCACCGCCACCTTGATGGCCCTCCTGGGTGCCGGTTGTCAGACCGTCAATACCACCGAGACAGCCCAACCGGCCTTCCAGCGCAACTTGGTGTCGGAAAAACGGGTGATCACCGATGCCTCCCTGGCCCGAAAGGTTCAGATCCTGGGGGTGAATGTCTCCGATGGCCCTGGGGGATTTCTGAAGGTGCAGGCTGAGGTGCAGAACACCACTCGCCGGTACCAACGGTTCGCCTACAAATGGGAGTGGTTCGACAAGGACGGCAATTTGGTCGAAGGCCCTTCGTCGGTGTCCATCATTCGTCAGGTTGAAGGCAAAGAATCTCTGTTCATTAACGGGGTGGCCCCGAATCCCTCGGTCCGGGATTACCGCCTGAAGTTGTACGAAAACGCCCGATAACTCATTTTTCATCCGTTTAAACCTTTCTGTCCGTCCATGAACCGCCCTCTTGTTTCCACCGCCCTCGTTGTCGCCACGGCCGCACTCCTGGGAGGATGCGCTTCCAGTCAGGCCACCTATGTGGATCCGGCCAGCACCCGAACCCTCAGCAATGTGGGTGAGATCAATGTCCAAGATTGGAACATGGCTGCTGAGTCCATGATCAATTCGTTGATCGCCAAGCACATCAACTCCGGAAGTGTGAAGGGCAGCGGACCCGATGGTCGGGCTGTTCTAGCCATCAGTCGCATCGTCAATAACACGAGCATCCAAGTTGATACGGACATGCTGGTAAAAAAGATCCGGGTGGCGCTGCTGGGGACCGGCAAGGTCGTCGTCGACATCACCGCAGGCCTAGGTGGCCCCGAAGACCCTCTTGCGGCGGAAGCCAAGCGCGAACAGCAATTCCTCGGTACCCAGAAGGTGTCGGGCCGTCCGGACTACACGCTGTCGGGTAAGATTATCGAGAACCGCACGCGTCAGGGCAATCAGCGCGAGTCGACCTATGTATTCCAGATGGCCTTGGCTACCCGAGATGGCTTGGCGGTCTGGGAAGACGAGAAGACGATCACCAAGCAGGGCAAGCGCGCTCCTGTAAGTTGGTGATCGGCCGAACTCGAAGAAGCGCCGCGAATCAGAGTTTCAGCCGCGTGCCCAGAGAAGCTTGAGCACGCGGCGGCCAGCCAAGTAAGCAAGTCACTCAGGGCTTGGTGGCGATCAGGCCGCTCCGGGCGGCTCCGCCGGGGAGTTCCTGACAATCGGTGAACCCGGTGTCTTGCAGCCAGTTTTCCATTTCACCCACGCCGTAGCAGCGGCCCTGCGTGGCGTGCATGAGCATTACCGAGTATTCCGCGACGTGAAGCGGGCCGGATTTGTCACGGTTGAGGAAGGCGTCGTGGATGAGCAGTCGCCCGCCAGAGGGCAAGGCTTCGAACGATCGAGCTAGGAGTTCTCGGACGATGGGGATGTCCCAGTCGTGCAGCACATTGGAGTAGAGGTGGAGATCGTGTCCGCGGGGCAACGGTTGGGAGAGCATGTCGCCCGCGACCACCTGAACGCGGTCGCTGAATCCGCGGGCCTCGATGGCTTGAGCGCAGATCGTATCCACCGGTGGCTTTTCTAGAACGGTGGCTTTCAGTTCCGGGAAATGGGCGCAGAGCGAGCAAGCATAAATGCCCGATCCACCGGCGATATCCAACAGAGAACGGGATTGCTGGATGGGTAGGTGCTCGGCAAGGGCTCGAGCCAGAAAGACGCCCCGACAGTCCATGGCCTGGGTGAATTGCCGCGCGAAATCGGGCTTCTCCATGGCCTTGTGCCAGTCGGGTTGGGCCGATTGGCTGCCCCAGTTGGCCGGTTTGTCTGTTTGCAGCACCCGCAGGAGATCCTTCACCACGGGACGATCTACCAGAGACTCGTAGTAGGGACCGAGGAACCACGGGGAGGAGGAAACCAGATGCTCCCGGGCAGTCTCGGTCACCGCATAGCGATTTCCACACAACTCGATGAGCCCCATGGCATGGAAGAGTGTGATCAACACGTCGGCAGGCCGCGGGTGGAGTTGGTGCCGAGAACAGAGTCCTTCCAAGTCGGTGGGCTCCGCGGCCAGTGCTGTGAAAAAATCCATTCGGACCAGTGCGAGAATGAGCAAGTCCTCGGCGTACAGACCATCCCGATAGCGGTAGAGGGCCGTGGGATCGGTGGCGGCTGCGGCGGTCAGTGAATGGCGCATGGGTCTTGGCGGGTCAGGGTGAGTGGATGGGAGCGCTGTTGATGGTGATGGGCTGATTCTCCATCGGGGATATTCTTCAGAACGGCACGTCGCCGTCGTCGATGGGGTCGGGATCGGGGTCGGGATCTCGGAAGGGATCGTGGTCTTGAGATCGGTCAGAACTGCTGCGTTGGCCTCGGGGAGACAGAGGTGCGACCGGGGCGTGGATCTTCCATTCCTCGACGAGAGTCTCCGGAAATTCACCCAGAAACCGGGACGCTGGTTGGAATGCCTCGCCGGCTCCCGCCATGAATCGGAGCAGGGGGCGGCAGAGGTAGAGTTCGTCCTTGGCCCGTGTCAGCGCGACGTAGAAGAGTCGACGTTCCTCTTCCTCGCCGTCGGCAGTCTCTGCCGAGCGTCCGCTCGGAAACAAACCGTCGCAGAGCATGATGATGAACACAGCCCGGAACTCGAGGCCCTTGGCCTGATGGACTGTCGAGAGCTTGAGTCGATCCTCGTCGTCTCCGTCCCGTTGCTTGTTTTGCTCGGCTTCGATGTTGGACTGCAGAGCCAATTCCGAAAGGAAGAGACTGGTGTCTTCGAAGGAGTCGGCGTAGGCCGCAAGCTGGGCGAGGTCTTCCAGCCGGTTGCGAGCGTTTTCGAAAGTCTTGCGAAGGTAGTCCTCGTAGTCGGCCTCCAGCACCCACCGGATCAAGCGGCCGGGTTGCCCTCGACGCTCCGAACTCTCGCATTGGGCAATGGTGGCGGTGAACTGAGCCCAGGCCACCGCGGCTTTCTTGGGAACGGCGCGGCTAATGGCGCTGAGTTCGGGTGCGATGGGCCGAACTGCCGGTAGTGCACCGTCGTTGTCCGACACCTCGAACTCCGGCGTGGATTCCGACGTCGGAAGAAACCGGGCACTGAAGGCGTTCCAGAGGGTGTTTGCACTTTTTCCGCCGACACCGGGAAGCATCTGGGCCAGGCGTTTGAAGGCCAGCTCGTCGGAGGGGTTGACGATGAGCTTGAGGTAGGCGGCCACGTCTTTGATGTGGGCCTGTTCGAAGAAGCGAATGCCGCTGGTGATGACGAAGGGAATATTGCGGCGGGTCAGCTCCATTTGCAGTTCCAGCGCATGGAAGTGCGAGCGGTACAAGACGCAGACCTCTGACAGTGGTATTCCTTCGTCGCGCAATTCTAGGGCGCGTTGAGCAATGAAGGCAGCCTGTTCCCTGGCATCGGTCGAGACGATGAGGGCCGGCTTTTGACCCGATGGCCGATGGGCCTGAAGGGCCTTGGGGAACTGGCGCAGGTTGGCGGCGATGGCGGCGTTGGCCAGGGCAAGGATTTCCGGCGTGCTGCGGTAGTTGGTCTCGATCTTGAAGACCTTGGCGCCGGTATGGCGCTCGGGGAATTTTAGGATGTTGGCGAAATTAGCACCCCGCCAGGAGTAGATGCTCTGGGCGTCGTCTCCGACGGCCATGAGGTTTCGGTTCCGCAAGGTCAGGCAGTCGAGCAGCGTGGCCTGAAGGATGTTGGTGTCCTGGTACTCGTCCACCAGCACGAACTGGAAGCGTCGCTGGTAGGTCTCGGCGATGTCGGGGAAGTCTTGAAGGAGTCGCAGCCAGAGCACCAGCAAGTCATCAAAGTCCATGAGCCCAGCCTTGCGCTTGCGCTCAGCGTACTTGCGTTGGACGAGCCGGATGGAATCCATCACCCCGGCAAAGGGGCCTTCTTCACCGCCGGTCACTTCCTCCAAGGTTTGACCGGTATTGACCTGCATGGAGAAAAGGTCCGACAGCGCCTCGGCCTTAGGAAAGCGGACGGCCTTCACGTCGATGGCCGCGTCGGTGATGCAGGCGTTGAGCAAATCCTTGGCGTCCTCGCGGTCGGCGATGGTGAAGTCGCGACGGTAGCCGAGTTGGTCGGCGTGCAAGCGCAGGATGCGGACCCCGATCGAATGGAAGGTGCCGCCCCAAAGATCTACCACACTGCCGCCCAGCAGGTCCCCGACCCGTTCCATCATTTCGCGGGCTGACTTGTTGGTGAAGGTCAGGAGGAGAATGCGGTCGGCGGGGATTCCGTGCTCGATGAGCCAGGCGACGCGGTAGGTCAGGGTGCGCGTCTTGCCGGCACCCGCACCGGCGAGGACCAGGCAGGGCCCCGGGGCCGCGGTGACCGCCTCATACTGTTGGGTATTGAGTTCCTGCGCGTAGTCGATCCGCAGGTTGGCCGGCGGACGGAAGGGGTTTAGTTGGTACTCACGCGCCACGCCTTGATGAAAGGGGCACACCGTCAAAATCCCAATCCGGAAATGACTGGGATTCAGTCCAATCGCTCGGGCTGCGGATAAGGCCCCATTCGGGAGATACCGGGTTCGGACGGGTTGCGACGCCGCTCGTTCAGTTGGGTCAGAAACTCAGGGAATGCTTCCGGCAGACGGGACCCTTTCAGATAGGCTTCTGCACCTTCCTTGTGCCCGCGCGCCCGGAGTGTGGCGTAGACGTGCAATTCGAACTGAAGCCCAAATTGCGCTGCGGCCTCCATATCTCCCAACGACTGAAGCACGGCGATGAGTGCCTCGGCCGTGGAGAATTGGTCCAGGCGTTCCTGAGATCGCAGCCAGTATCGACTCGCTCCGGTTTGGCTGAGGCGAACTAGGCGACCCCAACCTTGGACGGCCCGCAGCATCTCGCCCGCTTGACCCCAGTTGCCGTCCAACAGAAGAACCTGCGGAGCGGGTTGGTCGGCCGGGCGAGGGAGTAAATTCTCAACCGGTTCGCCTTCCGGGTGCAGGATCCAGAGTTCGCGGTCGGGACGCGCGATGGCTTCGAGCGTCGGGGGATCGACGCGCTGATAGACATGCGTGCGCGAACCCTGAAGGGTGCGGGCCACCAGCTTGCCGGTGCTGGTGGGGCGCCAGTTCTCGCGGCGATGGATCAAGACGTCGACGGCCACTGGGCTCACGACGGGACGCAGCACGGCGCAAAGGCACCAGCGAGGAGGCAGGCAACACCCACCGCATCGGATGGTTCCTGCGAGGATCACGCTGCGGGCCATTGTGGGACAGGATGCTTGGGAGGAGGGAAGTAGGGAAAAATAAACCGCCGGACCTCCTAGATGGAGAACCGGCGGTTTATCGAGCGGAGACCTCTCGGTTAGTAGGCGGCCTGAGCGCCCTTGATCTGGCGCTTCTGCATCCAGGGCATCATCGCGCGGAGCTTGGCACCGGTCTTCTCGATCGGGTGCTTCTCGCCGGCGGCGAGCAGGGCGTTGTACTTCTTGTAGCCACTCTTGTACTCGGCGACCCAGTCCTTGGCGAACTTGCCGGACTGAATGTCTTTCAGTGCGGCTTTCATGCGCTTCTTGACCGAAGCGTCGATGATCTTCGGGCCGACGCTCACGTCGCCCCACTTGGCTGTCTCGGAGATCGAGAAACGCATGCCGGCGATGCCCGCTTCGTTCATGAGGTCTACGATGAGCTTCAGCTCATGGAGGCACTCGAAGTAAGCCATCTCGGGCGAATAACCCGCTTCGACGAG
>SXGR01237040.1_pt1 | contig 10494 bp, 9 predicted proteins | sample 3174711 | NCBI WGS metagenome assembly SXGR01 (sample SAMN11356860, study PRJNA531348) | freshwater metagenome | isolation source: freshwater sample F1-60 | place: China: Fuxian Lake, Yuxi | collected 2017-12-25 | reverse complement strand
GTCTAGGTGTCGGCAGAGCCTAGCAGGGCGGATGAGCTTTTTGAATTCAATTGAATACAAAATGACCGTCTGCCGAAAAACGCGGGATTCAGCGTCCTTGTTCAATTGCCGAGCCGAGGCTCTGGCTCGCCTCCTGCCGAAGGGTGGTCAGGCGGCGGTTCTCTTGATCGATCGAAGATGCGAGGCCCACTTGCCGCAGGCCACGCACGGGGTGGCCCGCCAGAAAACGTTCGCGATTCACCCACAACAGTTCGCTCAAGGCGGCCGCGTCCCGCCGATCCGTTTTGCGTTGCTTCCGTTCCTCCGGTTGAATCAGGATCACCTTGTGGCAGCGGTAGTCCTGCAGCAATCGGATCAACCAATCGTTGAAACCGCACACCTCCAAGACCGCAATGAACGATTCACCCCTCTGGACGCAGTCCCGAGTCAGCTTGGCAAAGAACGCCTGGATCTTCTCCGGCTGTGTCGAGACCTGCCGGGCTCGCAGGACATCGCCGTGATCATCACGCAGCGAGATCGTGATCTGACGGGCATGCTGATCGATTCCTAAGTACAACATCGTGGTTCTCCTGTTGGGGAAAGGGTTGATCGTTTCCCACCGGAATAGGACAACCACGGCTCGCTCGCAAGAACCTCTCTTTCATAGATATCAAAGGGGTTGGAGCAGTGCCCGGCGTCACATGATCTCGATGTTCGATCCGAAACGATTGCTTTTTTGGGTTCGCGATGTTCGCTACGAACATGTGAATGAGGCCGACGCGGAAATACTTCGGCTGGTGGCCTGGACTGATCACGCCTCGGTGATTTTGTGAATCTTTGATTTGCGGAGAGGAATTGCTTGACGATCCCAGCCGTTAAGTCGTAAACCTCCCGTCCTGCAAACTGGTCGCAGACGCGGTGCTGATTCGCCGCTGTGGTTTCTCAGATGATGACTTGGTGTGGTTGGAAGCCCGGAGTGTTCCTGTTGACTGCGTATTACGCGGTTTTAGCGGGACTTGGTCCGGGCTTTCATTTTTTGTTCGACCCGCACCATCACTCGCACGCGGCGGGGCAAGGCTCGGAAACGCCGAAGGAAATCGCATCGGCGAAGCATTCCAGTCAGAGCGGCTGTAATCATTGCCATCACCATGACAAGCCCCATGCTGAGCGAATTGCAGAGTGTTGCGAAGTCTCGCAGCGTGATTCGGTGAAATCCAAAAGTTGCTTGCCGAGCGTTCGTGAGACTGGTCACGAACACGATCACGATTGTCAGCTTTGTCAGTGGTTCGCTCAGTCGCAGTCGAATGGACTTTCGCGGGCGACCGAGTTGTTTTTGCTGTCTGTGATCTGCCGCAATGAGACGGTCGCTTCGCTGTGCGTGAAGGAAGTGGCTAGCCTGCATCTCTCGCGTGGTCCTCCCGCTGCTGTTTGAAGCGTGACGGTTGAGTGACTTGTTGCTGTGAAGTTCCGCGAATGGCTGTCGCCTGCGTTTGGCTGGCGTGCATTTTCGTGTGATCGACCGGTCGGATGGAGGCGCGCTGCCGTCGGTGACTGGTGTGATGCTTTCAGCGATTTCGTCGCAGTATTCGACCGTGCTCACGCTTTCTTTGGGTGATCTTGGGATCGCATTGTTCGCCGGCTGTGTTGCCGGTGGGTTGTGTCGTGCGATTCGAGTGTTGTCCCTCAGCAGCGAGGTCAGCGATGGGCGCATTCTTGCGGAAGAGCGGTTCTTGGTTTGGACGATTGCATGGCGCGGCGAATCACGATTTCTGTCCGTCGGCGAATCGTTGGTTTTATTGGATGAAGCATCCGGCGGCGGCGATTGTGTTCGCGGCGGTGGTCGCGTGCGCGGCGGGAATCTTCATCAACCCAGTGGCGTTTGTGCCGGGCGGCGCTTTGGTGGCGACGTTGGTGCTCGGTTACTTCTGGCCACGGTTGGCGATGCTTCGCGTGTCGGCAAGTTTGTCGTTTGGCCGCAATCGAGCGGATGAGAGCGAAGCCGTCACGGTGCATCTAACGGTCGTGAATCGGTGGCCGTTTCCGGTGTGGGGGTTGATGCTCGAAGGTGGTTTCCAATCGGCCGAAGACGCCGCGCCCGATGTTGCTTTGGCGTTGGCTCGCGTCGGAGCGTGGTCCACTTCGGAGTTCAGTTGGGAATTTGTGGCCGGCTGTCGTGGCGAGTATCCGCGTCGGACGCCGAAGCTCGTCACGGGATTTCCGTTTGGATTGAAGAAGGCGGGGCGCGAAGTCGAGGTCGCCTCGAAACTGCTCGTTCGGCCGAGGACGTTTGAAATCGAAGAGTTGCTCGACGCGGCAGAGACTCGGCCGAACGACGACCACTGGTCGGATCATCGAGTCGGCGAGTGCGGTGACATGCTGGGGACTCGACCCTTTCGGCCGGGTGATTCGCTGCGGCGAGTGCATTGGGCGCAAACGGCTCGGTATGACCGGTTGATCGTGTGCGAGCGGCAAGCATCAGCGTCTTCGTCGCTCGAAGTCGATCTCGACGCCGATCCGGCCGCGCATTGCGGGCATGGTCGCGACAGTTCGTGGGAGTGGTCCATTCGCATCGCGGCCAGTTTGTGCCGGGCATATCACCGACAGAACGCGCGAGTTGTTTGTCATGTCGGCCGTGAAGAAATCGTCGTGCCGCAAGGTGCCGCCGGTTTCGAGCGTTTTTTGGATTATCTCGCTCGCTTGCCGCAACACGGCGCTGCGGCGTCGGAACGAGTTCGCGGTCGCAAGGTTCGACGGCACACCGATGGATTGCGAATCGCGGTCACGACGGATCTGGGCTTGGCTCGGTACGAGTCGGCTTGGACTTCGCGGTTGGATCGCCGAGCGGTCGTGTTGAGGGCATCAGCGTTCGGAGTGCCGACAACTCCGGCAAATCAAATCGTCGCGTGCGAAGACGGAACGCTCCGTTGCGAGTGTCCTCCGGGGCGAACGCAGTCCTTGGCGGGACATCTCTTCATCGACGATGTCCGCAACTTGTCGAACCAATTTGGAACACGCTGGCGGCGCGTCTGCCATGCAGTGTGAGTTTTGAAAAGTCAAAGCGGTGCTGACATGCCGCACTCCAAACCATGACCATTCAAATCACTCAACACGAACACAGACGATATCGCTATCGGCCAAAGCGGAACGCAGCGGGCGATTGGCGGTTCGGCGAGCGGCTGCCGGTTGTGCTGGCGTTGCTGTCGTCTCTGGCACTGCTCGTCGCGAAACGGGGAGTGGAATGGTCGAGAGGTCAGATCGCGGTCGTGTGGGTGATCGAAGTGGTGGCCGTGACGCTGGCTCATGCGTGGGTCTCGCGGACCTCGCAGCGGCGCGAACGGTGGTTGAAGCTGGCGTTTCCGGTGATCGCCGTCGGGATGCTGGGGCCGGTCGTGCTTGATCCGCTCACTCGGTCGGCTCTCAATCGGGGGCAAACGCTGGATGGGCTGCTGCTCGACGGCCTGTGCAATGCGGTCTTGGGATTGGCGATCTTCGCGTATCACTCAGCAGTGAGGCGGTTGTGTTGTTCCGGGTCGTTGTTTCTGACGGTCTTCTCGTGCTGCTTGTCGAGCGATCCGTTTGTGCTCGCACTTGTCGTCGTGTTTGCGGTGCTCGGCGTGTGGTGGCTGATGGGCTCGTATTGGGAAGGACTGCGCGGCAAGCTGGCGGCCGAATCGCAAGAGCCGTTGCCGCGTCGCTGGCTGTTCGGCCTTCCGGCGGTGGTGGTCGCGGTGTTGTTGATGATTCCGTGGAACGGTCGCGAATCGTTGCTGACGCTGTGGGGCTTCCTGCCGAGTTCTGGCGGCACCGGCGACTTCGACGAGTTCGCTCGGTCGGGCGTCAACGACGGCGACTTGCTGGTGGGAGCGAAAGACAACGCGCGGTCGTTCGGGCCGGTCGAGAGCGAAGTCTTCATGGATTCGGAACAACCGAGCCTCTACGACGTGTTCAACGACACCTACGGCGAACCGGTGAAGAAAAAGAAACAAGAGCGTGCCGTCGCGCTCCCCGCCGATCTGATGCGTGAAGCCGAACAACGCATGGCCGAGAGTCGCACGGTCGGCCGTGAGTTCTCGACGGTTCGGCAACCCAAGGCCGCGAAAGAAAAGCCGACTGTCGCGGACATCGGCGGCCGAGCAATCTTTCACGTCAAAGGCCGCACGCCGCTGCATCTGCGGTTGGAATTGTATGACCTGTTCGACGGGCGCGAGTGGTTGCCGATGCCGGATGACAAGCATGCGTCGCGCCTACAACTGCGGACCATCGGCGACAAGCCGTGGATCAGCTTGAATCAGTCGGCCACGATGGATGTCTTCGCGGATGAAGAATCTCATGCCCTGAAGATTCATCGACTCGATACCAACCGCCTACCGCTGCCGGTGGGCACGACGCGCATCCATATCGACCGCATTGACCGACCGGATTTTTTTGCGGTCACCCAACCGACCATCGTCCGACTTATGCACGATCAATTGCCGCCGCAATTGGTGCTGCACGTTGCTTCGCGGCCACAAGACGAATCGCAATTTCGTCAGCAATTCAAAAGGCCAAGTCCCAGCGGCAACGCCCGCCTGTTGGCGGTGCCCGTCGCAACACGCGAGCCGGGTGTCGCCACGATCCATGCACTTGCACGGCAATGGACCGCCAACGTCGCGCCTGGTTGGTCGCAGGTCCAAACCATCGTCCAACGTCTGCGACAAGACTACGTTTTGGACAACGACGTGGTCATTCCGGCCGAGTGCAATGATCCGGTCGCCCATTTCTTGTTCAGCACTCGTCGCGGGCCGGATTATTTGTTCGCGACTTCGGCCGCGTTGCTGTTGCGGTCGCTTGGTTATTCGACGCGAATGGTGAGCGGCTTCTATGCGAACCCGGCGAACTTCGACGCTCGCCGGCAGCACACAGCGGTATTTCCCGAAGACGTTCATTTTTGGCCGGAAGTATACATCGGCGCGGCGACGTGGGTGACGGCCGAGCCGACGCCCGGCTTTGAAGTGCTCGGCCCACCAGCGACGTGGTGGCAAATCGTGTGGTCAGCGATTGTCGCGTGCGCCGCGTTGATCGCGCGGCACGCGGTCGTGTGTTCGCTCTTCGTCATCGCGGCGACTCTGAGCGTGATCTTTCGCCGCCGCATCGCGGAGCGCATCGCGTCGTGGGCTTGGTGGCTCGGTTCGCATGATGAGCCTCGACGGTTGGTGCGCGACACGGCGCGATTGTTAGAGCGTCGCGGACGATTAGCGGGAGTTGCTCGCCCACGACATTGCACTCCGGCTCGGTGGTTGATGCGGCTCGATCCACGCTCGCCGGACTTGGTGATTCTCGCGCGATTGGTGGAGTGGGCCGAGTTCGCTCCGTCCTCAAACGCTTTTCCGAGCGAAGCTCATCCGGCCGAACTGTGCCGTCACGCTGTCCAGCGGTGGACCGTGAATCGGCTGTCTCAAGATTCCCAACAATGTCCTGTGCATGGCTGACGCCAGCATTTTCTTTTGCTCAATTCGAGAACCCCAATGACTGCACTCCTCGACGAACCACAAACCCTCGCAGCTTCGACTCAACACGACGCTTGGTCCTTCGACGACCAACTCGATGCAGTCGATGCCTTGCGTCAACGGCTGAACGCCGTGCTGAAGGGCAAGGCCGATGTCATTGAGCAAGTCTTGATTTGCTTGCTGTCGCGCGGGCACTTGCTGGTTGAGGATCGGCCGGGGCTGGGCAAGACGACGCTGGCGAAGGCTCTGGCGGAAGGAATCGGCGGACGGTTCGCACGCATTCAATGCACGCCCGATTTGCTGCCGAGCGACATCACCGGCTTCAACCTGTTCAACCAGAAGACGCGCGAGTTTGAATTTCGCAACGGTCCGGTCTTCTCGGACATTCTGCTGGCCGACGAAATCAATCGAGCCACGCCGCGTACTCAAAGTGCGTTGCTGGAAGCAATGGCGGAGCGACAAGTCACCGTCGATGCCATGCGATATCCGCTCAGCGAAGAGTTCTTCGTCATCGCGACGCAGAACCCGCACGATCAACATGGCACTTATCCGCTGCCCGAAGCGCAGCTTGACCGCTTCGCCATGAAGCTGAGCGTCGGCTATCCCGGCGATGAAAATGAATTGGCGATGCTCGTCCAAGCCGTCGCGCCGCCGACTCGCGATGCGCCGCCACCGGTGTTTGGGCCGGGACAGCTCTGCGCGTTGCAACGCTTCGTCGAAACGATCTCTGTCAAAGAAACCGTCCAGACTTATTTGATCCAGTTGGCGAAGGCGACTCGCAATCACGCGGACATTTCGCTGGGCATCAGCCCGCGCGGATTGTTGACGTGGCAACGAGCCGCTCAGGCCGCTGCGTTCTTGCAACGTCGGACCTTCGTGACGCCGGACGACGTGCAAGACGTGGCCGAGCCGGTACTGATCGTCCGGTTGGCCGTTGAATCGGACAACCCAAAGCCGGTGATCCGGCAAATCATGGAGTCCATTCCGGTGTCGTAGCTCCTCGTGCTGCGATTTCGTGGTTCGTTCATTCGCGAGGTCTTCACCGTCAAAGGTCATTCCGATCATGTTGAAATTCGCCGTTTTTGTTCCGTTCATTCTGTTGCCGCTATTCCTTTCAGGCTGCTCCGAAACGCAGGCCGAAGCGGAACACGAGCACGAGCATCACCACGCACACGGGCCGCCGCCCCACTTTGAAGGGGTCGTGAAAAGAGTCCGAAAGCAATATCGCTGGGCGGTTCAAGCGGCTTCTCGCGACGACGTGCAGCACTTTCAGCACGAGTTGGAGCACTTCCACGAGAGTGTTGAGTTGCTGCCCGAACTGGCGGCGGAGACGGATCTCCCGAAAGCCGATTGGGACCGCGTGCAAGCCGCCTCGAAAGTGCTCGCAGCTGAGTCTGCTCGCCTCGGCCAGACGAAAGCTCAGCCATCGGACACTGCACAAGCGGCCTTCGATGCCGCAGTGAAGGAACTCGAAGAGATCGCGAGCAAACTTCCGCCGCGACGGAATGAATCGAACTGAAAACAAAGCGGCGATGAATCGCCGCAGTCCAAAGGGTGCATCATGTCAGAGGCAGTTTTGTGGGGCTGTTTGCTCCGGTTCACGCAAGCGGCGTTGCAGGCGGCTCCGTTCATCTTCACCGGTCTGTGCATCACGGGGTTGTTGCATCGACTGATGGGACACCAGCACACGCGGCGGCTGTTCGGATCGAATACGGTGGCCTCGCTGTTTCAATCGTGGCTGATTGGCATGTTGCTGCCGGGCTGTTCGCTGGGCGTGATTCCCATTGTGAAGCAGTTGCGGCGCAGCGGCATCGCAGTCGGGACGATTTTCGCGTTCGCGCTCTCGTCGCCGCTGTTCGATCCGCTGTCGATGCTGTATGGCCTGACGCTTTCAAAACCGATCACCATCGTCGCGTTCGCATTCTGTTCGTTGGTGGTTGTCACGATCTCCGGCAGCATCTTCGACAAGCTGTTTCCCAACACAGAAGTCGTGGTTGAAGAGCCTCCCGCAACCCCGTATGGCATCAAGCGACTGCTGGCCGTGCTGGTCGTGATGGCGCGGGAAACTGTCAGTAGCACGGCGGGGCTGATCCTCTGCGGACTGTTGGGCGCGTCGCTGCTGAGCCTGGCGCTGCCGCAGTCCAGCCTCGGACGTTCGATGGGGCACGACGATCTCTTCGCACCACTGCTGATGACGGCGATCGCCATTCCGGCCTATGCCACTCCCATGACGGCGATGGGACAACTCGGTTCGATGTTTCAGCATGGCAACTCGGTGGGAGCGGCCTTCATCCTGCTCATCTTCGGAGCCGGGATGAACCTCGGCTTGTTGATCTGGATGGTGTTGAATTACGGCGGGAAGAAGTCGGCCGTCTGGTTCGCTCTGATGTTGCTGGTCGTCGTCGGCTTCTCCTACGGAATTGAACGTCCGCTTTATCCCACGGACATCGAGCCGGCCGACCACACTCATGCCTTCGACATTTACTGCCAGCCGTTTCTTCCCGGCTCGCCACCGATGGAAGGCTACCCGGCCGAGATCTGGAAGCGCCTCAAGCTGGGAACGCAACTGCATGAAATTGTGGGTGCGGCGTTTTTGGCCGTCCTGACCTCGTTGGGGCTGATCCTCAAATGTCTCGACCGCCGCTGGGTCATTGAAACCTGGTTGAATCGCCAACCGGCCGTCTCGACAACCGCAACGTCGCTCAAATGGGACGTTGTCGTTCCGAGTCCCGTGCTGGCGATGGTCGGACTGCTCACCATCGTCGCTGGGAGCATTGTCGGCTGCTTCACCTACTACCCCGACCCCGCCGAGACGTTGGAGGAATTGAATCTGGCGAAAGTGGAAGCGCTGTCGGCGGCCATGAGCGGCAACGCCGAGCACGCTCTGCATTGGATTCCGATCTGCGAGAGCTGGAATCGCCGGCTGCAAGTCGGAGCGTACCTGCGCCACGGCCGGCTCAGCGACTATCACCGCATGAAGGCTCACGTATTCGCGGACAAGCTGGAATTCCTGGAACACGCCGTCGGAGAAGGGGACCGCGACGAAGCCAGACAGTACGCGATGGCCGCTCAGAACGCTTACTCCCGGCTCCGAGTCGCTTTCTCAGAAGACCTTTGAACGTAGCCATCACGCTCCGCGTGATGAGCCGAATGCAAATCGACATCCCCATGAATGAGCGATTCAAAACCATCGGACATCGAACGTGTCCTCTGCTCATCACGCGGAGCGTGATGGCTACGTTGCGGCTTCGCCGTGTTGAGTCAGTCCATACCATGAACATCTCACAAATTTCACCAACGATGTCACAAATAAGTTGCGTAGTGCGACTCAGCCGACTACTGTGTTGGCCGATTCGCAACTGGTCGGGCGAATCGAGTGATCTCCAGCAGAGCGGCTTGGCCGCGATTCAGTCTTGGGGCCTTTTGAGGCGAAGACGCGGGACACTCGATTCGGAATCCTTGGGCGATGCTTTACGCCTCAAACCCGAAAAAACCGTGCGAACAATGAGCCGTTGGATTCAACATCCGGTTCTCGTCTGGAGCCTGCTAGCGCTGTTCGGCGTGCCGAACTTGCTGGGCCAGGGGTTCCACGTCGCGCTGCACCACTCGCACGGTTCTCACAACCATTGCGCGGAGTCGGCTGACTCAACAACGGCCTGTTCTCAGTCGCATTCGCATGCCAAGACGGAATCGGCACCCGCGAAGAAACATGCTTGTTGTCATCATCGGCATTCGCACGGCGATGCGACTCTGGTCCGACCTGATGCGAAGTTGCTGACGCTTTCGGTGACGGACGCCACGTTAGCCCACGATCCTCACAACTGCTCCGCGTGCCAGTATTACTCGACCGCGCAAGCCCTGGCGAAGCCGGTCGATTGCTTGATCTCTCAGTCATTGACGAGTTCTCTTCCTTTCTCATCGCCAGCCGCCGTCTTCTGTGAGCGGTACTTGGCCAGCTCGCCGCGCGGTCCGCCCGTGGCTTGAGCGTTCGCTCGCTCCTTTCGCCGAGACGTTTCGTTTCGTTGGTTTCAGCGAGTCCCTTGGCGTCCCTCTCGCGCAGAGAGTGTGTCGCGAGGTCGAGCGAATGCGCGATGCGTCATGCGTTTGGCGAGCCGAGTGGCGTTAGCCCTCGGACTTCCGACGTTGCAAAGAGTCCGGTGCCTCACGGCAACCGGCTCGCCAGACAACGGTTTCGTTTCAACGCGAATTCATCGCGTACTCCGTCGCGTGTTGGGGCCGGTCACCAAGGTCCGACCAGTCCTTAACCGGTTCCCAGCGCGACGGGGCTTTTCTTCCAAGTAGGTTGGGATTCCATCCCGACCGCAAGCGAATGGTCGGGACAGAGTCCCAACCTATCAATTTGGTCCGTTGCTCGTGGTCGCGAACGCGAGCGGCGATGGCTTTTCAGTCAGTGTTGGTCGCATTGTTGAGCAGCTTGTTTGTGGTGTGAGTGTCTGTGGGCCGCGAGACGGATTCGTGGTCCAACGTCAGCAGGATGCTGATGTCGCTCGTGCGTCAACGGAGGATGCCAGAGTGTCGTTCGGCCTGTTTCGCAGGTCGGGGAGCGAAGCGTTGTGACAAACACCGCTCGACACTCACCAGTGTTTTCGAACGTAGTCCGTCGTCCTCGGACGGCGGAGTAAGTTCCTCGGCGCGGTCATGTTGATCGCGTCGGATGACTAGCCCCCATGTTTCTATTTGCAAAAAGGTGAACTCCATGAAAGCGTTTTCTCGTTCGATGTCGTCACGAGCCAAGTTTCGTCGCGGCTTTACCCTGATTGAATTGATCGTCGTCCTGATGATCCTCGTCGGCTTGGCCGGCATGATCGTGCCGGCCGTGACCGACATGGTTGCTCGGACTCACACAGCGACGGCCGCCCGCAACATTTCTGAAGTCGCCAACGCAGTGGCGCGGTATGAGGTTCAGTATCTGTCGTACCCGAATCGGCTGGATTCGCTGAGCGACAATGCCACCCTCGCGGCGGCTGGCACCTGGGATCAAGCACCGGCAGGTGTCACGGCCACGGTG